>Ga0224555_1001957_pt1 | contig 25875 bp, 28 predicted proteins | sample 714S23034metaG_FD_180687 | JGI IMG/M metagenome (GOLD analysis project Ga0224555, IMG submission 180687) | Peat soil microbial communities from Stordalen Mire, Sweden - 717 S2 30-34 | ecosystem: Environmental > Terrestrial > Soil > Wetlands > Peat | place: Sweden: Norrbotten County, Stordalen...
AGAACTGGAGAACGCCTACTACCGTCAAACCCAGCCCCGCCATCCGGTCGGGAGCTCAAAAACAAAGTGACCGGACACGCCGGGGCGATTCACTCCTCATTGGACGCGCGTGAGCACCGCATTGGCGTGCCTCTCCCCAGGCGGATGGTGCGGTGCGGACTTCCCGCCCATCGACCGGCTGAGCGGCTGGAACACCGCCAGATGTGAGGCGATCATTGCCGAGCTACAGGCCCGGTTCGACCACCTGGCCGGTGCTCCCAAGGCGAGCTGACCCCAAGCCGGTGAGTTCCTACCGGGTGATGCCGTGGATGAAGATGTCGAGCATCTGGGCGGCGTATTCGGGTCGGACGGGGGTGTCGGCGAAGATCACGTCGAAAAGATAGGCGGAAAAGAACATCCGCACCGCCTCCATCGGGTCGATGCCCTTGCGTAACTCGCCTCGCTCGGCGGCTCGCTGCAAAACCGGGGCGAAGTCGTTAAAGCGCACGTGCCAGAAGTCGGATCGGACTTCCGAGAGGTCCGCGTCCCGGCTTGCCGGAAGAAGCCGCTGAAACCACCCTCGCCATTGCGGCGACTGGGTCTGCTCAGCCAGTGACGCAGCAACGGCTAGAGCGTCTCCGCGCAGACTGCCCGTGTCGGGAGTCGGAACCCGCAGGTGGGCGCGGCTGAGCTGGGCGTCCAACAGCAGCACTCGGCGATCACCCCACATCTGGATGATCACCCTCGGGTCCACACCGGCCCGCTTGGCGACGCCCTCAACGGTGAACTCGTCGATGCCCCTGGCTACGAGTTCGGCCAGCGCGGCGTCGAGGATCGCCTGCCGCTGCGACTGTGCTGCCTCTTCCACAGCCTCATTTAACCGTCAAGGAGAACGCTGCGGCATTTCTGGCTCAGGGCGGCAGTGCCTGCCATACTAACGAGGTCGTTAGATTTGTCATCGTCAAAATATGGTGATATCCGAGTCGGGGGGTCAGGTCATGGCAGTCCAGGCCAGGGCCGAGGCGACGCGGCAGCGGATCATCGACGCCGCCGTCGACTTGTTCGACGAGGTCGGTTACGGCGAGACCGGACTGACCGACATCATCGACCGGTCCCGAATCACGAAGGGCGCGTTCTACTACCACTTCCCGACCAAGGAATCTGTGGCCACCGCGATCATCGACGAGGCCGACGCCCGAATTCGGGATGCCATCCTGCGCAGCACCACATCGCGGGCGCTGGAGAACCTCATCCGCGCTACCTTCGTCGTGGCAGACATGGTCAAGCATGACCAACGGGTTCGGATCGGACACCTGCTCGAGCAGGCATTGAGCCAGGTCAGTGCCGCCGGACGGGCAACTTACCCCCGACGGCTGCCGGTTATTGTCAGCGCGGTCAACAAGGCCATCGCCGACGGTGATCTCCTCGACGATCTCAACCCAGACCAAGTGGGCCGCACAATCTGGGCCATCGGGCTGGGCACCCTCTTACTGTCAGACGTGACCGAAGAAGATGTCCTCGTTCAAACATCCCAAGCCTGGTTGTTCATCACTCGCGCGATCGTTCCGGCGCAGTTAGCGCCCTACGTCGAGCAGTTCGTCGCTCGCACAGCGCAGCAGTACACGCACGACGAACCGGACCTTTCGGCCGAAGAACTGCTCAAACGGGCGGACTTGGCGATGTACTCCGGCAAGCGGTCACGGATCGGCGGAGTGCACACCTTCAAACCGGAAATGCAGTCGTCCGACACCATTGATAAGGCCCTGTTGCGGCGGGGCGCGCCACCTTTGGCTGCGTCCGACGGAGCGGCGATGGTCAAGCTTCTGGGGGAACTTTGTCAGGCCATCGACCGGCACGAGCTGACACTGGTCTATCAGCCCAAGTTCGACCTGCGCACCACGAAGATCGTGGGCGTCGAGGCGTTGCTGCGGTGGCCCCACCCCGAGCGCGGCATCCTCGCACCGGAGGAGTTCCTGCCCCTGGTCCGTCGGGACGGCCTGATGGGACCTGTCAACGATTTCGTGGTGAACAGGGCGCTCGACGATGCTGTGGTGTGGCACGCCGCATCCGTCGACGTGCCGGTTGCGGTGAACCTCTTCCCGCCGACGCTGGCCAACCTCAAGCTGCCCGGCGCGATCGCGCACGCGCTGGCCGCCCGAGGCCTCAGTTCGGCCGCGCTAACCGTCGAGATCACCGAGCACCTGTTCCTCGACAACATGGAACGCACGCAAACGGTTCTGGAGCAGTTGCGGCGCAACGGCATTCGGATCGCCATCGATGATTTCGGCACTGGCTACTGTACGCTGTCCTATCTGCGTGACCTGCCCATTGACGAGGTGAAACTGGACCGCAACTTCGTTGCGCCGATTCTCGTCAACGAGCACGCGGCGGTCATCGTGCGTGCTGTGGTGGATCTCGTCCATGCTCTCGGTCTGACCATCGTCGCAGAGGGCGTCGAGGACGCCGAGACCGAGGCACGTCTCCGCGAATACGGGTGCGACGTGGCTCAGGGCTACTTCCTCAGCCCGCCCGTGACGTCCGAGGAGTTGCTCGCGTTGTTGAAGACCCCCGCGACGAGCGCTACTGGCCCGTCGGGACCAGCTTCAGCGAGATCGAGTTGATGCAGTAGCGCTGATCGGTCGGCGTGGGGTAGCCCTCGCCGGAGAACACGTGCCCGAGATGACTGTGGCAGTGCGCGCACAACACCTCGACGCGGTGCGTGCCCAGTGAGTCGTCTGGGCGCAGGATCACCGCATCGGAGTGTGACGGGTCGAAGAACGATGGCCAGCCACAATGTGACTCGAATTTCTCTGTGCTGCGGAACAATTCGGGTCCGCAGGTCCGGCCTGATGCGCGCACGAATCGTCTGGTCGTTGGGTTCCAGACGTTCTTCGCCAGGCAACACCACAGGCGGGTTAAGGCACAAGTCCGTTCTGTCTGAGCGGAGCGTGGCCAGAGAGACAGAACAATACTCGCGTAACAGATGTTGAGAATCTACAGGTACCGGTACCGCAGCGGCGGCGTACCACCGCCCAGTGCGAGCTGATGTGGTGGAGCACTATGAAACTGAGCGACATAGGGACGCGCAACGTTAGCCACTACCTCGTTCGTCATCTGGCTCGTCCGGTTCCCGCTTTTGTTCGATTTCAAGCGGTTGACGTCCTAGCTCGCCGAGGGCTTGAATGTCTCCAGGAGAGAGCGCGCGGATGGCTAGGTGTTCGGGTTGCCCTTGTCGACGGCCTTCTTGGCTGTTTCCTGGACTTTGTCCATCGCGGTGTCCACTTTGCCCTGCGTCTTGTCGAAGAAGTCACCCGCCTTGTCGATCGCGGTGTCCCCTTTGTCGGCGCTCTTCGACAGCAGGTTCTTCAATTTGTCCAGCAGACTCATCAGCCCAACCCTTCGTCGGTTCGATTCCCCGACTAGCTGGCGATCGTAGGCCTAGCCCAACGCTCGGGCACTAGTGGCGAAAGTCCTCGGGTGGGGAGCCGATGGTCCGGTGGCGCAGCGATGATGGGGCTGGAAGCACCGCCAACCGTGCACACGGTTTCGGGGGGATATTCGAGGCAATGCCTGAGATGCTGTCACCTGATCGTTCCAGGGACGCCCCCAAGTGCCGGGGTGGTGCTGCACGCCCTGGTTGGGGTTGCGCGACCGCCGGTGCGAATCGACGGGCTAGCCGTCCCCAGAATCCACTTATGCCTCGACGAGCTTCGCCAGTCCAATGCCGAGCATGGACAGGAAGGCCCGACACTCTTCGGCGTCGTCGGCGTTGGCTGCGACTAACCTCCGAGCCTGCCGTGCGGTGCTGTCGGCCAGCGGTTCCACGGCATCGATACCGGCGGGATCAGATTTTGCAGCCATGCCACCAACGGTACGCGACGGGCGTCTGTGCGGGACGGCCGACGTTACGGGCTCGACGAGATCCTGGAGTGCGGGACCACCGCGGGGACCGCATTCTCCTAAAGCGGTGGTGTGCGTCATTTTGGCTGCGCCGAAGGCTCTGGCACCCACGCGGGGGCAGTGACCATCGGCCCTATGCACGCCGGGTTCGGATCCGCATTCTGAGGCCGCGGTATTCAAGACTCTTTTTCAATCCTAGGAGCGTAATCATGACGGAGAGCACTGCGAAGAAGACCGTGGCGCCAACAAAGAGCACTGCGAAGAAGACCGTGGCGCCAACAGAGACCACCGAGAAGAAGACCGTGTCCGAACGAGCGTCGGGTCTGTCCGACGAGGTGCGCGAATCGGCGGAAAACGGATTGCAGACCGCGAGGGAGGCTGTGCGTAAGTTTACTGACGCCGTCGAGGATGCGGTACCCGCGCTCACTGACCCGTCGCTGCGCAAGAAAGTCGTCGACGCCGCCCTGGAATTGGCCCGCACGCTCGGCACGACGCAGTCCGAGTTCCTGCGCAGCGTCGCGCACAGCGCGAGCGAGTCGCTGACGCCCGGGCGGCACACAAAGGAGTGAACAACCGCCCCTGAAGGTGGCCGGGGCTCTGCTGACGCCTCTCGCGCCGGGGCCCCGGCCACGACTAGGCCTGGAGCTGAGGGGACTCGAACCCCGTACCGAACCTGGGGAAATGGCCCTTGAACTGCGCTTTCTGTTATCCGGTGTCGTTACGCGGGTGCTTCGTTTCCTGCGGATATGCGTCGGCGTGTTACGCGACGTAACAGTGCTAGGCCGACTTGTATGGCGCCCTACCGCCCGCGGTTGAAAGGACCTGCCGCGTGTGAAGCGGCAAGAATAGCTATTGACCTGCGGTTTATGTGCTCCTGTGCGTCATATGCGGCGCATTGAACTGGGCTGACGTATTCAGTTGGTCCGGCGATCGGACATAAACCGGACACGGTGCTTGCACTCCCGACAGGGACTTTCCTCGCTGCTGTTGGTCCGCAGATGAGCAGCGTCGGGGTTCCGGGGAGCAGGTATCCCGATGCCCGGCATCGCATCATCAGTCACCGGCTCGACATCCTCGACGACCTGGCAGGCGGCGGCATCACAACAGACACCGTGTGGGCTGGCCCAGAATTTGGCCGCAGCCGGGGACGGCGGGAGGCCGCGAGCGCCCAAGGCCGTCAAGGCCGCAGGGCGCGAGAGCGGTAGCGGTTGGCCGGAAGACGGCCACGGCGCAGGCCCTAGCCAGGCCACCCAGGGCGGGCTTGTTATATATGCCAAAAGTGTCCGCGACGCCGTCGAGGGCGGAGTTGATGCGGGGCTGTCCGCCGCGGATGCCCTGGGGCTGCGGTTCCCGCGCTCCGACCTGGTGGCCTCGGTGGCGGCACTGTTTGAGCGGGCGCAGCCGTGGGCGCGCGGGCCGCACCGTCTCGGCAAGGAACTGGATTCCGGCCGATTCCGGATCACGGTGGGTCCCGGCGTGGTCCGCCTCGGCTGGACGAATCCCGTTCGCGCGGAAAAGGCATCTGAGCGGGCAGTCAACCGCCACCGGCTCGATGTAGCGGCCGAAGTGGGCCACATTAAGACCGGCCGCGACATGCCTAACCCGCCTGGGCGTGCGATCACCGAATGGTCCCGCAAGTCGCGTGCCGCGATGTGCCGCACCTTCGCCGAGCTCGACTACACGCCACTGGTGGAGCGCGGCCGTGTGCCAGCGATGGTGACCCTGACCTACCCCGGCGACTGGGAATCCGTTGCGCCTGACGGGGCCAGCGTAAAGCGGCACATGATGCTGTGGCGCAAACGATTCCAACGCGAATGGGGCGAACCAGCCCGCTACATCTGGAAGCTTGAATTTCAACGCCGCGGCGCACCACACATTCACCTATGGATGGCTCCCCCACATACCCTCGGCCGATCAGGCCGCAAGTTCCGGGACTGGCTCTCACAGGAATGGGCGGACATCGTCGCCCATCCCGACCCTGAGCAACGCGCACGCCACTTGCTCGCCGGCACGGCTATCGACATCCTGAACGGATTGCGCGCCTGCGACCCCAAACGCTTGGCGATCTACTTCACCAAACACTCATCACCGAATAAATTGGGCGACAAGGAATACCAGCACATCGTTCCGGAAGCCTGGCGGCAGCCGGGCCACGGACCGGGTCGCTTTTGGGGGTCCATGGGTTGCAACGAGCAACCGCAGTCGTGGAGATCGCTCAGCACGCGTACCTGACGGCCCGAAGGATCATCCGTCGCTGGTCTCGCTCACAAGCCACCTACGTCGCTTGCACGCGTCGCTTCCCCACCGCGGTCGTTCCGCGAATCGCGCGCGTCGCAGTTCGACGAGTAGACAGTCAAACCGGCAAAGTACGCCACCGCAGGGTCCGCCGGCGACGACTCCTGTGCAACCAAGGCGGACTTGCCGGTGGCTACGTGCTCGTAAATGACGGACCAGCGTTCGCATCCCAGCTTGCGACGGCGTTAAGTACGTCACCCTATGCCTGACGGATCTGCGTTGAAGTCTGGTGCGGTGTGCAGTGGGTCCGGTGTGGTTTCTGGGCCGACTAGGCAGACCAGTACTCCACCATCGGCTCGTTGCTCAACACTGTGGACGCTGCGGCGGCTTGTCAGACGGGAAAGCTGCGGCCTTCGTAGATGGTGGCCAGTACCGGGATGTCTTTGATTTCCATCGGGTCGACCGTGTAGGGGTCTTGGGCGAGGACGGTGAAGTTGGCCAGCTTGCCCGGGGTGATGCTGCCGAGGTGGTCTTCCATTCGCCAGGAGTAGGCCGCCTCGATGGTGACCGCACGCAGCGCGTCGTGCACCGAGATGCGCTGCTCGGGCGCGGCGACCCGGCCGCTGGGGGTACACCGGTTGACCGCACACCAGGCCAAGGTCAGGGGGGCGGCTGGTCCCATCGGTAGGTCGGAGTGCAGCGACAGCGGGATGCCCCGGCGCAGCACCGAGTCGTTGCGCACCATCGTGTCGGCTCGCGCGCTGCCCAGGCCGTGGGCGTTGTACTTGTCGGCGAACCCGACCGGATAGTAGGGGTTGGACGAGACGATGCAGCCCAGTTTCGCGATCCGGTCGATCTGCTCCTCAGTGGAGTTGGCGAAGTGCACGATCACCGTGCGGTGGTCGGTGCGCGAATAGGTGGTCATGCACTCGTCGATGGTGTCGAGCACCAGGTCGAGCCCCGCGTCGCCGTTGACGTGGACGTGCAGCTGCCAGCCGGCCTGCCAGTACACCGTGGCGAACGCCCGGAACACCTCCGGCTGCATCAACCATTCACCGTGGTGGCATGGATCGGGCTGGCCGGCATCGTCGAGGTAGGGGTCGCGCATCTGCATCAGCTGGCTGATAATCGCGCCGTCGGCGAACAGCTTGACCTGCTTGGGCAGCAGCCGCACCTTGCCTCTGGCAGCCCGGGCGATCTGCGCCTCGGCGTCGGCCACCGCCTCGGCGGGGTCCATCCCGGCGTCGGCCTGGCTGCGCGCGTCCACGAGAAACGTTGAGCTTAAGGGTGTTTTGTCGTCGCCCAGGATCTGCTGGTACAACTCCCAGGGTTCCACCGCCCACATGATGCCCGGCTCGTTGATCGCGGTGACCCCGTTGTGGTGCAGATACGCCACCAGCTGGCGCAGGCCGGCGGCCAGCCGCTGCGGGCTCATGAACACCGTTGCCAGCTTGGGCAACAGAAGGTTCATCCCTGTTTCCCACCAGTGCCCAGCGTCGAAATCGACCATCTCGCTGGCCGGACCGTAGCCCACCATGTCGGCGGGGGTGAGGCCGAGCGCGGTGATGGCCGCGGTGTTGAGGAACCACTCGTGGCAGGATCGCTGCCACACGGCGATCGGCCGGGTGGTGCTGATCGCATCGAGAGCCGACCGGTCCACTAGCCCGTGCCAGAGCTTGTGATAGCCCCAGGAAAACAACCACTCGCCCGCATCGGACAGGTCGCGGTCGGCGGCCACCAGCCGCCGGGTGTACTCGTCGGGGGTGTGGGCGGCCGGGAAGGCCTTGCCCGGCAACACCCAATCCTCGTTGGCGATCACCTCGGTGTTCAACGTGGTGGCACCCAGGATCGGGTGCAGGTGCTGATCGATCAGGCCCGCACAGATCACCGCGTCGGCGAACGTGTCATCGACAGTGCCGGCGTCGCGCAGGTCCTCGGCATCCCCGACGGCCACGATCCTTCGACCCGCCACCGCCACCGCCGTGGCCTCGGGGACGGCCGGGTCCATGGTGATCACCCGGCGGGCGAGAAACACCGTTGTCGGCTCTTCGGTCATGGCACCGGATTGTGCCCGGCGCACCAAGACCACCGTCGGTGAATCAAGGAATCTCACAGCCACACAGATCCAGCGCGGTGCCCGATAGATGGTTGGAGTTCCACACATCGTTGGTGGCACTCCACCCCCACCATTTGCGGTGCCCGTCGCCGGGCTCAATGGGGCGCACGTTGCGGTTGAACCAGGCTGCCCAGGCGCACAGCACGGTGTCAACGTCACCGGCCAGCAGCTCAGGGCGGACATGGTCGGTGCCGGGCACCAGCTGGGTGTCGCATTCGCCGCGCGAGCACTGAGTCCTCGGCCCGGTCGTATCTCGTTTGAACCGAATCGGATTTCAGTTGGATTAGGGTTTGATTAGGACCGCCACGGAGCGTGCCGGGCGAATTGGCTCCGGCCAGTGAATGGCTATTCCGCAGCGCGGACACCGCCAATGAGGGCTTTACGTCACCCATTTCCGGCAAACCCTGCTGGTCATCGGATGGATTCGCTGCTGACTAACAAGCGCTTTCATGTCAATGGTCAGCGGCGCTTCAAGTGTCGGGATATCTCATCGGGCGGCTACTGCGTCTACCAGCGGCGGCCATGATCGGTCCGATGCCGATGCGCACTCGCCACAGGCGGCCGACACGATAGGCGACGAGTTTGCACTCAGCTATGAACCGTCGCAACGTCTTTGGGCTTATCCCGAGATACCTTCAAGTTCTTCGAGACCCGTGGCAACCTCCGAAGTCCCTCTGCCGCGGCTCAGTGACCTGGCTATAGCTATCCGCGCGTTCAGCGGCTAAGTTAATTATTCCGCTCTTTCCCACGTAATTGGAGGTCAACGGCTCATGGCCCCAGGGGACGAAGCAGTACAACACATGCCTGTACAACTAAGGGCGACGCATCTCCTAGACGAGGACTGGGAGCCGACCCGTCGAATTCCGCAGAGAATCGATGCCAAGTTCGCCGATGATGACCATAAGGTGCTGGAAAGGGAGGTGACCCATCGACTTTCGCCCGAAATCTTGGCCGATAATGACCGTAAGGTGCTGGATTGGATCCGGGCGACCACAATCACGATCGCGCCGCAGGCGGAAACAGTCAACCTAACGCCGCCTCCCGGCGGCTCAAATTTTGATTAACTCAAGTCAGAAGTCGGCATGAACATAGTCCTGCCGACAGGGAGTATCACCGAACTGCGCTTCAAGGTCACTCTCACTCAAGTAGGCGGTACGCAGGACACGTGCGCCACGGACGGCTTCCCCAACAGCAGCATCCGCAACGCGCCTATCGTCGGCGGCAAGATAAAGGTTGGAATCTCTAAGGCATTCAAGCTCATCCCGGTCATTGGCGACGTCGCCTGCGAGCTCCTGCCTGTCGACCTCAACCCCTGGACATTTAGCATTGGATCGCTGAAGCACATAGAAGTCGCCTTCAGCGGCGGACTCACCAAGGAGCCAGACTGGTACTTCAAGAAGGCAGGAATAAAGAATGACGAGATCAGGATCGCGATGATCCTGAGGAAGTCGAGGGCAACTACCGGGGTCAAGGCAGATGTACAAGCCAAGTGGCTTTATAAGCCCGGCGTTCTGAGCCCGAGACGTGTGGGCTCCGATGATAAGTCTTTGACCATCTATCCAGCCGGGTAGACGAGCAGCCGTTCAGACGGTGACATCGCCACCCGCCCGGCGGACTCGTTGGATCCCGGTGACAGCCCGGCCCAGGACGCCAGGTGCCCAGCGGTGGGGAACACGCTCGTGTCGGCGCCGGTTTCGGCGAGGAAGACCTCAGCCACGATCCGGGAAAACCCCGGGATGCCACACCGCGTAAAACAACACGCGCCAGCGAGCCCGGTGGCCGAGGTACCCGCCGAAGCCGAGTACTACGCATGTCTTCAGGTCGGGCAGCCCACCGATTGCCTGGTTGGCGGCGTTCCCGGGTAGAGGGTATGGCGGCGCGGTAGCATTTGCGCGGGCGGGGGCTGGGAGGGGACCAAACAAGGAGGGCCGGGCCTGATGACACCGCCCGCAGGTGAACAGGACCTACGCGCGCGTCTTCGCGATGTCGAGGCGTTGCTGGACGCAGTCACCGATCACGCGGTCATCCAGCTAGATCTGGATGGGAAGGTGGCCCGCTGGAGCGCCGGCGCGCAGGCAGTGATGGGCTATTCGGCCGCTGAGGTCCTCGGTCAGCCGGCGTCGATGTTCTACACCGACGACGACCGGGCCGCCGGGTTGGCCGAACACGAGCTGGCCACCGCGCGAGAGTCGGGCCGGTTCGAGTTCGAGGGCTGGCGGGTGCGCGAGGGTGGGCAGCGGTTCCGGGCCGGTGTGGTGGTCACCGCCATCCGCGACGAGGCCGGGGCGGTCACCGGCTTGACGAAGGTGATCCGCGATTTGACCGCCGAACAGCAGCGGGCCGACCCGATGTTTCGTGGCCTGCTGGAGTCGGCCCCGGACGCCATGGTCATCGTGGCGTCGGATGGGCGCATCACGCTGGTCAACGCCCAAACCGATCGGATGTTCGGGTATCGGCGCGAGGATCTGATCGGCCGGGAGATCGAGATGCTCATACCGCCCCGCTTCCGGGGCGGGCATGAGCGATACCGCAGCGGCTTCTTCGCCGACCCTCAGCCGCGGCGGATGGGGGTCGGTTTGGAGCTGTGGGGATTGCGACGGGACGGCACCGAGTTCCCGATCGACGTCAGCCTGAGCCCGCTGCGCACCGACCGGGGCGTGTTGGCATCGGCGGCGATCCGCGACGTCACCGAGCGCCGCGAACATGAGCAGCGGCTGCGCCGCCAGCATGAGGAGATCATGGAGCTGTCCACCCCGGCAATCCAGGTGTGGGACAAGGTGCTGTGCCTGCCGGTGATCGGCACGCTGGATTCGGCCCGCGCCGCACGGCTGACCGAAGGACTGTTGTTCAAGATCGCCGAAACGCAGGCCGAAGTGGTCATCTTCGACATCTCCGGGGTGCCCACCATCGACACCCTGGTGGCGCAGCACCTGCTGGGCACGGTGCAGGCGGCGGCGTTGATGGGAACGGCGAGCATCCTGTGCGGGGTGCGCCCGGAGACCGCACAGGCCATGGTGCATCTGGGCATCGACATCGGCCAGCTACGGTCGCGGACTACGTTGCGCCACGCGCTGCAGCTGGCCCTGACACTGCTGGCGGAGCGCGCCGAGACCCCAGCGGGGGTCGCCGAGCTGATGGGGCCGGCAGGCGCAGGGTGAGCGACGACCTTATCCCCGTGATGCGCATCGCGGACACGCTGTTGGTCGCGCTGCAGGGCGACCTCGACGATGCCACCGTGATCCGGATCGAAGAGCAGCTGACCCACGCGGTTGCCCGCACCGGCGCGGCCGGGATGTTGATCGATGTCAGCGGACTAGGCGCGGTCGACTCGTTCATCGCCCGGGTGTTGGCTCGGGTCGTGGCGATGATTCGGCTGCTGGGGGCAGAGGCCGCCATCGTGGGCATCCAACCCGCCGTGGCCATCGCGCTGGTCGATCTGGGTGTTCCGATGGGGCACCTGCACACCGCGCTGAACGCCCAGCAGGGCTTGGCACTGCTGCAACGGCTGCGTCGAAGCGGCGCCTGAGCCGACTAACTGACATGGACCAGATTGCCGATCACCTCATCGATCAGGATGCTGTCACCATCGCCGACGATACGGCTCTGGTCGAAGTTCGGCGCGTGCTGCGCGCGCACGCCCGCGCCGCTGGGCTGTCCCTGGTCGAGGAAACCAAGTTGATCACCGCAGGAAGTGAACTGGCCCGCAACATCTTGACCCACACCACCGACGCACGCGGCCGGCTGTATGTCGAACAACTCGCCGACAGCCGTCGTCGCGGGGTCAGGGCCATCTTTACCGACGACGGCCCGGGTATCGACGATTTGGACGCGGCGCTAACGGACGGGTTCAGCACGGTCGGCAGCATGGGGCTAGGGCTTCCTGGCTCGCGCCGATTGGTCGATGAGATGACCATCACCTCCTCGCCCGGCTCGGGCACCACGGTGGTGATCGTGAAGTGGCGACGGTGAGGCAGCGGGAGCACTGCCGGCACCCCATCAATGCGCCCGAAGACGTGGGTGCGTTGCGTCGTGCCGTGGCCGGGTTGGCCGCCGCGCAGTCCGCACCGCGCCGCGGTCAGGCAGAACTCGTCGCCACCGAGCTAGGCACCAATCTGCTGCGCCATGCCAAGCCCGGCGGGTACGTGTTGTACCGGCAGACCCACGACGGCGTCGAGCTGCTCTCGGTCGACAGCGGCCCCGGGATGGGCTCCCACCACCCGCCCACCTTTGGCGCGTCGGCGACGCCCGCTGTCGGCGCACTCGGCCGGCCCGCCTCCCGCGCCGGTGGTTTGTCTGTTGGGTTGGCCAGCATCCGCCGAATGGTCACCGACTTCGACTGCTACTCCACCCCGGCGGGGACCATCTTGCTCGCTCGCCTCGGCGGCACCGACTCGGGTAGCGGCGGGCGGTGGCGTTACGGCGCGGTCAACGTTCCGCTCGGCGGCGCGGGTGCGTCCGGGGACGCCTGGGCGGTGAGGGCTGAGCAGCGGCTGGCCGCTCTGGTCGTCGACGGTCTCGGGCACGGCGCCGCGGCGGCGACCGCCGCGCAGGCAGCAGTCACCGTGTTCGAGCAGCGACCAGTGACCGATCCCGAGGACTTCCTGCGGCGGGCGCACGAAGCCATGCGCACCACCCGCGGGGGTGTGGCCGGGCTGTGCGTGATCGACCCCCACCACGACCAGCTGACTTACGCCGGGATCGGCAACACCGCCGCGCAGGTGGTCTACCGCGGCGACAAGCAGCACCTCATCAGCCACGGCGGCATGCTCGGCACCCATCTGGCCGCGCCCCGCGTCCACGCGCAACAGCGCCCCTGGCCGCCCAGCGCGACGCTGGTCATGACTTCCGACGGGATCCGTAACGGCTGGGATTTATCGGCCTATCCGGGACTGCTCGGCCACGACCCGACCGTCATCGCCGCCACCCTTCATCGGGATTTCACACGGTCAACCGACGACGCCACCGTGCTGGTTGTGCGCGACATGTCATGATGGCCGGTAACGCCGCCAACCAGCGGGATACGAGATGACCGCCGTGACGAACACGCCCCAGCCTGAGACGCTAGCCGACGCACTGCAAGCGCTTCACCACCGCGACAGCGAACTTCGCCATGCCAGACACCAGCTCGACGAGGCGCGCCGAGAGCTCGAGGACACCAATCGCGGCATCATCGCGCTGCACACTGAACTCGAGGCCACCCGCCACGCCGAGGCCCAGCTCGCCGCCATCGTGAGGTCCTCCGACGACGCCATCATCTCTATGACACGAGAGTGCGTGATCCAAACCTGGAACCCCGGCGCGCAACGGCTCCTCGGCCACCCCGGGAATCTCATCATCGGCCAACCCGTGCAGACCCTGTTACCCCCCGGATCGGAGGAAATCTTCGCCAAGTCGCTAGAACGGGTCCGCCGCGACGAGCATGCCGAGCCCTATGACACGCGCTGGTGCCGCGCCGACGGCACTCTGCTCGATGTGGCCGTCACCATCTCCGCGCTTCGTGACACCGATGGCGAGCTCATCGGCTTCTCGGCGGTGGCCCACGACATCACCCAGCGGCTAGCCACCCAGGCCGAGCTGACCGCCGCCCGCGCCGAGTCGCAAGTGTGGGCCGAACGCGACCGCATCGCCCGCGACCTGCACGACCATGTGATTCAGCGAGTCTTTGCCGTCGGGCTCGCGCTACAGGGCACCGTTCCGCGGGCGCGCTCGGCCGATGTGCAACAGCGCCTCAGCACGGCGATAGATGACCTGCACGGAGTGGTCCACGACATCCGCAGAGCAATTTTTCACCTGCACGGCGGGTCTGCCAGCATCACCCGGCTGCGCCAGCGCCTCGATGAGGCAATCGCGCAACTATCAGGGGATCTGCCTACCACCGTGCGATACAGCGGACCCCTGCCGGTGGTCGACGCCACACTGGCCGATCATGCCGAAGCTGTCGTCAAGGAAGCGATCAGCAACGCGGTACGGCACGCTGAGGCCACCAAGCTCACCGTCACCATCGACGTTGCAGACCAGCTACGTGTCGACGTCATCGACAACGGCAAAGGTATTCCTGACAACATCACCGGAAGCGGACTGGTGAACCTGCGCCAACGTGCCGAGGCAGTCTACGGCACCCTCACCATCCAAGCTGGCCCCGGCGGCGGTACCCAGCTGAGCTGGTCGGCACCTTTGCCCTAGCAACCACGACAGCAGCACACAATCACAGCCGACCGATACGAGCACAGCACCGCGCTGTCACAGGACTGGTGCCAATGAGGCACACGGACGCCCAGCTGCCACCCGACAAAAGGATCGCGAAAATAAGGTGCGGCATCTCGCTGCAACCCACACGGCGGGATCGCATGATCGTTGTGCAGCTGATCGCGGTCATCGACTGGGGCTTCCTCATACCGGCGATCCTGGGGTTGGATCAGGTGACTGTTCTGATCAGCTTGAGGCGCGGATCGTCATCGTCTTCCTCGCCGTCCTGGCGCCGTGCAGCCATCTGCTCAAACAAACTGGGCGGCATCACCGCTGGCACACCGGCTTTGGATCCTGCGGCCGGCGTGACACCAATGCGGTCGCCAAAGGCTTGATCGCTGCCACTGGTGGCGATCTCGAAGCGCTTAGGTCCGGGCTAAACGAACGTCTTGCTGGCCTCGCCCATTTCACCTGGATGGGCAGCTTTGAGGAACTGTGCGGAAGCAATCAGCCTGAGGCCAAGAAGTTTCGCGGCGCGTTCCGCGAAGACGGCGACGACAGCCCCATAAGACCCGACGAACTGGACGACTTCGCCGAGGGGCTGATCGACGACGGTTATTACGTCCTGCCTGGGTCCGGTTTTCGTCCGCCGGACCGTCCGCTGCACCCCCCCGAACTCCCAGTGCGCCTGGTTCGACTTCGGGGCGGTTCGGCGCTTGCTGCTGGCGCTGTACCGCCGAATAGCCCTGTGACCTTGGTGCTTGATCGGCTAAGTGCCCTGTGTGGCGGCTCCGTGTGGAGTACGGTCTATGGCTTATGGGCGTGCAGCAGTTCGACGTCGTCATTGTGGGCGCGGGTTTCGGTGGAATCGGCGCGGCGATCGAACTCAACCGGTTGGCTATGACAACATCGTGATCGTCGACCGCGAGGACGACCTCGGCGGAACCTGGCACGTCAACCACTATCCGGGCCTTACCGTCGACGTCCCGTCGACCACCTATTCCTACTGGTTCGAGCCCAACCCGTACCGGTCGCGGCTCTTCGCTCCGGGCGCCGAGCTGAAGCGTTACGCCGGGCATGTGGCCGACAAGTACAACGTGCGCCGCTACATGCGGTTCAACACCACCGTCGAAGGCGCCCGCTGAGGGATCTTTCGCTGGATTCGTCACATGAGCACGTCAAAGAAGGTTGCATGACAGAGCTATCGCGGAGGCGCTTTCTTGGTGGCACTGTCGCGGCTGCTGCTGCGACTGCCGGTGCCGGAGGCATCTGGCTTGAGACGACTCTGCACCGATCCGCTGCTCGCCGCCACTACACGGCCATTGTGGTTGGCAGCGGCTATGGCGGGGCGGTGTCGGCACTGCGGCTCGGCCAGTTCGGTGTGGACACCTTGATCTTGGAGAAGGGCCGGCTGTGGGACACCCCCGACGCGGACGGCAAACGATTCACAAAAATGTTGCCCGCCGACACCCGCGCGGGCTGGTTCGCACCGGTTCCCCCGAGCCTTGTCCCGTCTTTCAAGGGGATCTCGATGGAAGACGTGGCGAAGCACATGCCGTCGCCCCAGCCGGTCCAAGCCGGAATCTGCGAGAAGGTTATCCACGGCTCACATAACGTATTCCGCGGCATCGCCGTCGGTGGGGGGTCGATGGTCAACGCAGCCATCGCCGCCATTCCGACCCCAAGCCAGGTCCGGGATGCATTCCCCGACATCGACACTTCGCAGTTCCTCGAAACCTATATCGAACGCGCTAAGGTCATGCTGCGAATCAGCTACCGCGACATGCAATGGTTCGAGCAGACGCCCTGGTTCCAGTATGCGCGCGTCGGTCGTCAGTATGCGACGGCCGCCGGATACAAAGTCGACTACAACGGCAGCGCGTACTCCTTTGATTACATGAGAAAAGAAGAGGCAGGCCAGGTTCCACGCTCGGCGCTGGACTTAGAGCAGCAGTACGGGAACAACTACGGCCGATACGGCAGCGTCGACCAGACATATATCGCACCTGCACTGGCGACCGGCAAAGTCACCCTGAAGCCCCTCACCGAAGTAACCGCTATCCGCCGTGAGCGTTCCGGCGAGTACGTCGTATCGACCCGCGAGATCGACCGGTGGGGCAAAGAGGTCGCGAGAAACGAATTCGGTTGCAGTGAGCTACATCTGAATGGGGGCGTGCTAGGCACAACCAAGCTCCTACTCCAGGCCCGCGACACCGGGGCGCTACCGAACCTAAGCGAAGAGATCGGCCGCGGATACGGAAACAACGGGGACGTCATGGTCGCTCACATGCTCAAAGAGAACGACCCCGCGGGCACCCACCAGTCCCTCATGGGGCTGATCAACCTCGACGGCCGTAACGATCCGGATAACCCCGTGTACGCCAGCATGTTCTCGATCCCGCTGCCGGTCGAGACGTTCACATTGGGCTACTACGTGATGGTAAAGACCGGTGACCGTGCCGATATCACGTACGATCAGCGTTCGGATTCGATAAGCATCCGCTGGCCCGAAGGGTATACCGATCATCTGATCGCGAAAGCCCGGGCTGTCTTCGACAAAGTGACTCATGCCAATGGCGTCGACTACCGTGACGACATATTTGAGGGAAAGGTCTTCGCGCCCAACACCGTCCATCCGATGGGCGGGTGTGTACGAGGCATCGCGACTGATGGTTACGGGCGGGTTAAGGGACACGACAAGCTATACGTCAACGATGCGTCGTTGCTGCCCGGCTACCTCGGCTGCAACCCGTTCATGTCCATCACCGCCCTCGCCGAACGCAACATCGAAGGGATCCTGCAAGGACGCACATGATTTTCTCGTTGCGACCAGAGGGCATCGGTGAGTACACCCCGGAAGAGCGGCATAACGTGCCGTGGCCGTCGTGCACGTTGGGCCGGATCGGATGTGCCTCTGGGGCGGGCGCACCTAATACCGCTGGCGGCTACCGGCTCGGCCGTGATCTGTCGCCGGTCAGCAAATCTCCAGGTTCGCTTACGTGCGTCATCGATAGACACACCAGCCGGTCGGCGGTTCTTGATAATTGTGGTTCGGTTGCCAAACCCTTGGCCCTGACCTAGCAATGAACCTCAGCGGACTGTTCTTCGACCCGCTAACGACTCGGGCGAATAGCGCCGCAGCAGTCGTTTCTCGTGGCGCGGGCTCACCGCTGCCAAGCGGATGTCGCCGCCGTAGTGGTTGAGGACCCGCCGGTCCATAACGCGACGCCATAATGGAGGGCACATGGCCAACAGCACCATGGCGCCGTACCCACTCGGGAGTTGTGGTGCCTCGTCGGCATGGCATAGCACCTGATACCGGCGGTGCGGATGAGCATGGTGATCGGAATGCCGTTGGAGATCGAACAGGAAAACATTCGCAATCACCGTGTTGCTGTTCCAGCTGTGCGAGGGGCGTGCGCGTTCGTATCGTCCGTCGGGCAGCTTTTGCCGGCGCAGCCCGTAGTGTTCCAGGTAGTTGACAGCCTCGAGCATGCAAAAGCCGATAATCGCTTGGCCTATGAGCCACGGCAGGACGACCGGGCGAAACCAGACCGCCAGTACCGTAAACAGCACGATGCTCATCAGCCAGGCGTTGAGCACGTCATTTTTGAGGGTCCAGGGGGACTGCCGCATACTCGCTAAGCGTCTGGCCTCGATTTTCCAGGCAGATCGCGCACTGCCGATCACCGACCTGAGAATGAAGTGGTAGAGGCTCTCACCCATTCGCGAACTGGCGGGGTCGTCGGCAGTGGCGACCCGTGCGTGGTGGCCGCGGTTGTGCTCGACAAAGAAATGTCCATAGCAGGTCTGGGCGAGCGCCACTTTGCTTAGCCGCTGTTCGGCCAGTTCTCGTTTGTGCCCCAACTCGTGCGCGGCGTTGATGGCGATGCCGCCGACTATTCCGACTGTCACCATCAGTCCCAACTTGTCGATGAAAGTCATTGTGAGCCAGCCGCCGCCTGCCCATAGCCAGCAGGCGAACACGACCGAAAGGTACTGGTGGGGCACATACAAGTAGGTGGCCCACCGGTAGAACCGGTCGTTCTCCAGCCATGTGAGGGCGCTGTCGGGAGGATTGTCCAAGTCAGGTCCGACCAAATGGTCGAGCACGGGGACAATCCCGAATGCCGCGATTGAACCCCACCACCAAAACACGGCTACCCCTGTGACCTGCACTGCGCACCACGATATGAACACATTTACCGGGACGATCGCTCCAAGGAGCCAGAGGTACTTCTTACGGTCGCGCCAGTTGGGCACCGCGATCGTTTCGGGGTCCGGCTGCAATTTCGTACCCCCGGGCTACAGTCGTCATGCCAACCATACGTTTTTACCACTTCCGTACCAGGTAGCGCAGCATATTCGAGGTGAATAGGCAGGCAAGTTTGACCTCGCGGATGCGGGCGCGCCCATCGCGGGCCCTGCCGGGCAAGCTGCGGCACTCGAATATCTCGCGGATGCGCGCGGCGGGCGTCGCCGCCGATGTGGTCGCCGCCTGGCACGGTCACACCGAGCGCATGACTCAGGCCGTCTATGGACGGGTCACCGACGACCGTCTCACCGCCGCGTCAGCGGTGTTCGCGCCGCGAGCAATAGGACAGAGATAGGACACCTGAGGATCGTCAGGCGACCCCCGCAAATGACGCGGCTCGCTTGGACGTAGGCATACGTAGGCATAGAGCAGGTTTTTCCCTGGTGGAGCTAAGGGGACTCGAACCCCTGACCCCCACACTGCCAGTGTGGTGCGCTACCAGCTGCGCCATAGCCCCAGAAGACGTGCCAATCGAAGCTACACCACGGGCTGCCAGCCTTCAAAGTCGCTGATCACGACCCGTCGGACGCGCTCGCACGATCGGACTAGCGCAATGGGTCGAATCCGCGCAGCGCCGCGGGTTGCTGGCCGGTGGTGATCTGCTCAGCCAACAACCGCCCGGTCGCAGGGCCCTGCTTCATTCCCCACATGCCGTGCCCACCCGCAACGAAGATGCGTTGCTCGAACACCTCTCCCACCAGCGGACGACCATCGGGGGTCAACGGGCGCGGGCCCACCCATATCTCGTCGCGCTCTGACCAGCGGACCCCGTCGAGATACCGGCGCGTCGAATCGACGATGGCGTCAACCACTGCGGAAGAAGCGGGCGCGTCCGGGCGACGCAACTCCATCATGCTGGTGACCCGCAGCTTTCCTGCCGCTAACGGTGTGCACGCCACCCGAGCGTCGGGCAGGTAGATCGGCCCGAAAACCGGGCGCTCCACCGGCACCGTGAAGGAGTAGCCGCGCCCGGCCTGCACCGGCACGCGAACCCAACGGCGTACCAGTGCCGGCAACCATGCGCCGGTCGCGATTACCGCCACGTCGGCCGTCAGCGCGGGACCCTCGCGCGGTTGCACCCTGACGCCGTCGCCCGAGGTGTCCACGCCTACCACGTCAACAGTCTGCAACTCCGCCCCCCGTTCGAGGACCGAGCGACCCAGCGCCAGCACGAATCTTCCGGGATCGACGAACCGCTGATCGTTGATGCGCACACCGACGGTGACCGGGCTCGACGTCAGCGGCACCTGCTCACGCAACGCCGCACCGGTCAATTCCGTGGTGGAGCTTGGCTGTCCGGCATCCCGTAGACGCTGCAGCTGATCCAGCAGGTGTTCGGCGTCTGCAAGCGTGCGGAACAACGCGGTGATCGGCGCGTCGGTGATCGGTGCGTCCACACCGTTGGACACCAGCTCGTCGTAGGCCGCTATGCACTCCTGATTGAGCGTCAGGTTTGCCCGCACGGCTCGTGTCCAAGACGACTCCCGGCAGTTCGCCGCGAACCGCATCAAGAAGCGCCACAGGGCCGGATCGAGGCTCGGCGGAATCCGCACGGGCGCATCACGATTCGGCAACGACCGCAGAGCGGAGCGCAGCATTCGAGGGTCGTTGAGCGGGATGCTCAGCGCTGGCGCGATCCATCCGGCGTTACCCCAGGAGGCCCCTGCGGCTACCCCGATGCGGTCGACCACTGCGACCTCGACGCCGCGCTCTTGCAGAAACCATGCCGTCGACAGCCCGACGATGCCGGCACCGACCACGATCGCCGAGCGTGGCCTGATCCGGTTGTCATCAGCCATCGCGAACCTCCCCCAGCCTCGCCAACGTCGTCCATAGTGGACCCGGTTCAGGCCACCTCGGGCGCGGCCCCCGACTCCCAGGGATCGGGCAGCGCGGGCTGTTCTACAACGCGGGTTTCCGGCGCCAGCATCCAGCCCACCGCGGCGGCCAGCAGGATGATCCCGCTGATCGCGAACGCCCACCCGAAGCTCAGGCGCTGAGCGATCTGACCGACCGCCGTTGAGCCGACAATCGCACCCAGATCGGTCATCATCTGCACCGCCGCCACCGGGTTTCCTGCGCGAGCTTGGTTACCGAGGATGTCGGCGACCGCGGCCTGCAACGGCGACATGAAAATGCCTGTTGTCGCGCCCGACACGAACGCCGTTGCCACGAAAGCCGGCAACGACGACACGACACCCAGCCCGATGGTTGCCACACCGGACGCCACCAGGCCCACGATCAATAACATGCGCCGTCCAATCCGGTCCGACAGATAGCCGCTGGGGGTGACTGCCAAGGCGTTGCCGGCCGCGAACGCCGCGAGCGCCACACCGATAATGCCGACGCCGCGGTGCATCACGACGGAGATGAACAGCGGCACCAGCGCGATCCGCAGCCCAAACGCCGACCAGCCGGTCGCGAAGTTAGAAAACAGCGCCGACCGATACGCACGGTGCCGCAGCGCCTCGCGCATCGTCACCGCCGATTGCGGAACCTCCGCGGGTGCGGCTAGTACCGAACCCCGCAGGCTGTAAAACAGGGCCGCTGTCACGCCCAGCTGTGCGACGCCGACGATGAGAAACGGAGCAGCCAATCCCCAGCCGGCAATCAGGCTGCCAAAGACCGGTCCGCCGACTGCGCCCAGCAAAAACGACGTGGTGAACATCCCCGCGATCCGCCCGCGCGCGTCGGCCGGGCTGATGTGGATCATCAGACCCAACGCCGAGACGAAGAACATCGTCGAGCCGACGCCGTTGAGAGCGCGGAAAATCAACAATTGCCAGAATGTCTGGGCGAACCCACATGCGGCGGTGGACAGCGCCGCGACCAGCAAGCCACTGATGTAGATCCGCCGCTCGCCCAGCCGCTGTACCAACAGGCCGCTCACCGGCGCGAAGCACAGCCGGGCCAATGAGAAAACAGTGATGACGAAAGTCGCTGCCTGGATGCCGACCCCGAACGTGCGCGCGTAGGTCGGCAGGATCGGCGACACGACGCCGTAGCCCATTGCGATGACGATGTTCGCCGCGCTGAGAACCCAGATTTCGCGGGGCAGCGCTGAAGATCGCTCTCCCCGACGCCCCGAGCGAACGCGGAGAGCGGCGAGGGTCACCCGATGACTTTACCCACAACCTCTTGCGCCGTTTGCTGGACTTCGGCTAGGTGCTCGGGGCCGCGGAAGGATTCGGCGTAGATCTTGTAGACGTCTTCGGTGCCGGACGGCCGTGCGGCGAACCACGCATTGGCCGTGGTCACCTTCAGCCCGCCCAGCGGCGCGCCGTTGCCGGGCGCGGTGGTCAACTTCGCCGTGATCTGCTCCCCAGCCAATTCGGTGGCGGTCACTTGGTCCGGTGATAGCTTGGCCAGCCGGGCTTTCTGCTCGCGGTTGGCGGGCGCGTCGACCCGCGCATACGTCGGGGCGCCGTATTTCGCGGTCAGCTCCTGATAGCGCTGCGACGGCGTGGCGCCGGTGACGGCGAGGATCTCGGCGGCCAGCAACGCCAGGATGATGCCGTCCTTGTCGGTGGTCCACACCGATCCGTCGCGGCGCAGGAACGACGCCCCCGCTGACTCTTCGCCGCCGAAACCGATCGCGCCGCCGATCAGGGGGTCTACGAACCACTTGAACCCGACCGGCACCTCGACGAGCTTGCGGCCGATGCCGGCGACCACGCGGTCGATGATCGAGGAGCTGACCGCGGTCTTCCCGACGGCGACGCTGGCCGGCCAGGACGGCCGATGGGTGTAGAGGTAGTCGATGGCCACCGCCAGATAGTGATTCGGGTTCATCAGCCCGGCATCTGGGGTGACGATGCCGTGCCGATCGGCGTCGGCGTCGTTGCCGGTGGCGATCTGGTAGTGGTCGCGGTTGGCGATTATCGTTGCAATGAGCCCTGCCATCGCGTCCGGCGAGCTGCAGTCCATCCTGATCTTGCCGTCGTGGTCGAGTGTCATGAATCGCCACGTCGCGTCGACCAGCGGATTGACCACGGTCAACTCGAGGCCGTGGCGCTCGGCGATCGCGCCCCAGTAGTCGACACTGGCGCCGCCGAGCGGGTCTGCACCGATCCGCACCCCGGCGGCGCGGATCGCGTCGATGTCAACCACATTCGGCAGATCGTCGAGATAGCCGCCCAGGTAGTCGTGGCGCTGCACGGTGGTCAGCGCCCGGGACAGCGGAACCCGTTTCACCGCCGACAGCCCATCGCGCAGGATCTCGTTGGCCCGCTTGGCGATCGCATTGGTGGCATCGCTGTCTGCCGGCCCACCGTTGGGCGGGTTGTACTTGAAGCCGCCGTCGCGCGGCGGGTTGTGCGACGGAGTCACCACGATCCCGTCGGCAAGACCGTCCGAGCGACCGCGGTTATAGCCGAGGATGGCATGGCTGATCGCCGGTGTCGGCGTGTACCGGTCGGCCGCGTCGATCATCGCGACGATGTCGTTGGCGGCAAGCACCTCCAACGCCGACACCCACGCCGGCTCGGAAAGCCCATGCGTGTCGCGTCCGATGAACAGCGGTCCGGTGGTGCCCGCGGCGGTGCGGTACTCCACGATGGCCTGCGTGATGGCCAGAATGTGCGCCTCGTTGAACGCGCCGTCCAGCGCGGAGCCCCGGTGGCCGGATGTCCCGAAAACCACCTGCTGATCGGCGTTATCCGGGTCGGGTTCTTTCGTGTAATACGCGGTGATCAGGTGGGGCAGGTCGACGAGGTCTTCGGGCTGCGCCGGCTGACCGGCTCGCGGGTTGGCCACCATGGCACCAATTCTGCACACCTTCGGTTTCCGCCGCTCGACGGTCCCGCATAAGCTGCCTGAACACACCCTGAAAGGAAAGGGATTTCGACGAGTGGCAACCCACGATTACCGCGAGTTGGCCGCCGTCTTCGCCGGTGGAGCGCTGGGCACCCTGGCGCGCACGGGCCTCAGCACCCTGGTGGCCGCCGACCCGACGCGCTGGCCCTGGCCGACATTCACGGTGAACATCCTCGGCGCTTTCCTGGTGGGCTACTTCACGACACGGCTGCTGGAGCGGTTGCCGTTGTCGAGTTATCGCCGGCCCCTGCTCGGAACCGGACTGTGCGGCGGGCTGACCACCTTCTCGACGATGCAGGTCGAAACGCTGAAGATGATCGAACACCACCGCTATGGCCTGGCCGCCGGATACACCTGCGCCAGCATCATTTTCGGGTTGCTTGCGGCGTATCTGGCCACCGCCGTGGTGCGCCGAGTGCGGGTGCGCTGATGCTGCCCGCCGGCGACGATATACAAAGCAGCGATGAGGTGGGCGCACCTCCCGCTTGCGGGGGAAAGCGGCGCTGATGCTCGTCTGGGGTGGCGTGCTGCTCGCGGGCGGCGCCGGGGCGGTGCTGCGGTTTGTGGTGGACCGCACGGTCGCCCGTCGGGCGGCGCGATCGTTTCCGTTCGGAACGCTGACCGTCAACGTCAGCGGCGCCGCGCTGCTCGGCCTGCTTGGCAGCCTGGCTTTGAACCGGCACGCTGCGTTGCTGGCCGACACCGCCTTTATCGGCTCCTACACCACGTTCTCCACCTGGATGCTGGAAACTCAGCGGCTCGGTGAAGAGCGCCAGGTCCTCGACGCCGTCGCCAACGTCGTTGCGAGCATCGTGTTAGGCCTCGCCGCGGCGCTGCTCGGGCAATGGATCGCGGGCCGACTGTGAACCAGCCTTGTCTGAAGCTGACCACCTACTTCGGCGAACGCCAACGCGTGGTCACCGACCACGTCCGGCGGCCCGGCTTCTTGGCCGACGCGATGCTGGACCTGTTCGACACCCGGGAACTCGCGACGAGTGTGATGCTGCGCGGCATTGCCGGTTTCGGGCCGCGGCACATTTTGCGGACCGACGAGTCGTTAAGCCTGTCCGAAGACCCGCCGGTGGCGATCGCCGCGGTCGACGTCGAATCGAAGATCAGCGGCCTCGTCGACGACGTCGTCGCGATGACCGGCCACGGTCTGGTGACCCTGGAACGCGCACGGCTGGTCCGCGGCGACGATGTGCTCGACGTCGGCAACGGTGACGCCTCCAAGCTGACTGTTTATGTGGGACGTCAGGAGCGCATCGGCGGGCTGCCCGCATACCGTGCGGTGTGCGACCTGCTGTATAGGCAGGGATTCTCCGGTGGTGCAGTCATTTTGGGTGTCGACGGCACCGCACACGGTGAGCGTTACCGGGCACAGTTCTTCAGCCGCAACGTCAACGTTCCGCTGATGATCATCTCGATCGGGACCGCGGCGCAGGTTTCGGCTGCGGTCGCCGAGCTCAGCGCCGCCGCGCCCAACCCGTTAATGACCGTCGAGCGGGTGCGGTTGTGCAAACGGGGTGGCGAGTTATTCGCGCGACCGCATCGGCTGCCGGATACCGACGACCAAGGACGGCCGCTCTGGCAGAAGCTGATGGTGCACACCAGCGAGGCCACCGGCCATGGTGGCGTGCCGATCCACCGCGCGCTGGTTTACCGGCTGCTCGACTCCGGGATGGCGCGCGGCGCGACCGTGCTGCGCGGTATTTGGGGCTTTCACGGCGACCATAAACCTCACGGCGACAAACTCTTTCAGCTGACGCGACGCGTCCCGGTGGTGACGATCATCATCGACACGCCCGAGTGGATCGCACGCACCTTCGACATCGTGCACGAGTTGACAGCGGAGCACGGGGTGGTCACCTGCGAAATGGTTCCGGCGGTGGTGACGCGGGCCGGGCCGGACCGGCACGGCGACACCGAGCTGGCACGCCACGACTATTGAGCAAGTCGCACTCCAAGTTTCAGCCCCCACTCAGCAGCGTCGCCAGCACCGTGGCATGGCTGCCCTGCACCTCACGGGTGGCGGTCACCAGTGTCACGACCTCGCGCTTGGCCAGCTTGCGCAGCTCGTCGAGGGCCTCGCTGCCTTGAAGCTCCTTCTTGTATCGCGCGGCGAATTCGTCAAAACGCTCGGGCTGGTGGTTGTACCAGCCCCGCAGTTCTTTCGACGGCGCGACATCCTTGCACCAGGTGTCCACCCGCGGATCGTCCTTTCGGAATCCTCGCGGCCATAACCGGTCCACCAGCACGCGGTGGCCGTCGTCAGGGCTGGGATCGTCGTAGACCCGGGCCACCCGGATTCGGGTCCTTGCGCTCATAC
>Ga0224555_1001959_pt1 | contig 25838 bp, 20 predicted proteins | sample 714S23034metaG_FD_180687 | JGI IMG/M metagenome (GOLD analysis project Ga0224555, IMG submission 180687) | Peat soil microbial communities from Stordalen Mire, Sweden - 717 S2 30-34 | ecosystem: Environmental > Terrestrial > Soil > Wetlands > Peat | place: Sweden: Norrbotten County, Stordalen...
CTGGGCGCGCAGCTCGGCGGCGCCGGCCTGACCCCGGAGAAAATCGAAACCCACGCGGCCGTCACCCTGGCCAAGACCGACGGCGGCTTCGCAATCACAAAGATTGCGCTCACCACCACTGCCAGTGTTCCCGGCGCCACCCAGGAGGCCTTCGACAAGGCCGCTGCCGACGCCAAGGGCGGCTGCCCCATCTCCAAGCTCTTCGCCAACAACACTGAAATCACCCTCGACGCGAAGCTGGTGTAATCACATTCCAAAGAGCCGGGGGCGCCAAGTCCCCGGCTCTCTGGCATTCCGGCAATTTGACACCAAGTCCCGCATTTGCGAGACTCAAAGTTGCTGCCCGCCTCAGCGAAGTCCGCTGAGCATGTGTCCCGTGCCGAAGTGGCGGAATTGGCAGACGCGCGTGGTTCAGGTCCACGTACTCGCAAGGGTGTGGGGGTTCGAGTCCCTTCTTCGGCACCATTCAGTCTTAAGTTGTTTAAAATGAGCCGCCTTCGGGTGGCTCTAGTCGTTTAGTTAGGTTTTAGTTAGGTGAAACGCCAAAATTAGCCGTCAATCAGGGTTGCCGCGCTCGGCCCCGCTACGGACTTTCGTTGCGTGCATTGAGGAGCACTAGATTTCAAGTCCATCAGCTGCGGTGCTCGTTACACAATCTTCTTGCTTGCGCGAACGATCTTGGGCCACAAATGCAATGCATTCCGGATCATAGCGTTCTTCGCTTCCCTGCGGTAATGACTCAAGTATGGACCGACAAGTTCCGGACAAACGAACATCGCTTCGTTCCACTTGTTGTCTTGGTCCGATTGATCAACTACAAACCTCTTCTCAAACTTCCGCTTTCCCACTGTGGTTTTCAAACACCCATCAATCTTCTGTTGCCATGTCTCAAGAATGGGTATTCATTGAACGAAGCCAGAAACTCTATCTGGCTAATGATTGCCCAGCGCGTCTTTTCCAAATTCAGTGGGATGAAGCTACGAACCGACCACATTGGCATAAAGAACAAGACTGTCTTGAAGAAGAATTGATGAATGCTGCTGAAGACGATGAAAAGGAATCGACGCTGTTTTATCCCTGGGAGGATGAAGGCATTGAAAATGAAATGACGCTTCTTAATCCGTGGGAAGACTGATTTACAGGAGAAGGCATCTCATTCGGCCCCCCTCCCTGAATCCGCAGATCACTCAGAATGGGTCACACGTACAATCTGAATCCTTCCCGGGGACCGTCTTGCGAACAGAGGCGCCGAGAGGGCGGGTGGAAACTCGTTGGCGGGGGAACGGTTGCGGAACGTACGGGGACGCGTTGGAGCGCCTGGGAAGGCCTCCGGGCTGGCCACAGAATCGCGTCGGTCCCGGTTGACAACTCCAGTGCGCCGGAGCATGGCCGGGGCCTCCGTCTAGTCCAGCGAGAGATCCCGTTCTTCAGCGGAAGCGGGGACGTAGATTGCAATAGTTTGAGAAGTTAGATCTCTTCTGCTTGCGGCTTCGCCACTTCAAAGAAGACTTCAAGAACTTTGCGAGTCTTCCGCAATATCTCCTCCGAACTACTCTTACCTGCAGTGAGGTATTTAGCAGGATCATGCGCAGCATCATTTCGAACATACCAAATATCCAACAGATGCCTCTTGGCAGATTGGAACTTCGGATACTGAGAGACAACGTCGTTAACCTTTGACTTCCAGCTTACCGATTTGTGTTCCAGGCTTTGTTTTATTGACCACTTATCGTTCAAGTCCGGAAACTCTTTTCTTACTAATTCTTCCACGAGGCCTCCGCAAGTCAATAAGCAGGGAATATCGAAATCAAATATGTAAAGCATATGCGCCTGCTCAAACAGAACCCTCAGGCTCTCCGGAACGCGATCTTTGGGGATTTCCGATATTGGATGTTTGCCGAGTTCAACTGCCCTCCTTGTGACGGTAGGCAGCATCCCTACCAGTTCTTTGGCCCAATGTATCCAGAGGTTTCCACTTCTCCGAACCTCATCGTCAATCTCCCTCTGGAAACTGGCCTCATCGTCCATGACGAGACTGCAGTACTCGTACCAACCGTAGTCAGTAGGAATTGGAACCCTGGGTCCAAACCTGAGTTCTGATTGCGCCCTTCCGCTTTCACTCCGGGCCATTTCCCTCGCAATTCCCGGGGTGATTGACAGTTCCTTACTCAGGGCCACAAGCTGACCGACTAATGCCTCATATTCATCGACAGCCTCGCGGCTAGGGGCTCGCCAAAATTGCTTTTCCTCAATTGTCTCGTAGATGTTTCTCATCTCGGGGCTCAGAGATTCTGGGAAGCTTCCCTTGTGCCGGACCGGTTTTTCTGGGCGGGCGTCTTCCGGTGTTTCAGCCCACAATAAAAAGCTCGCGTTATCCTCTGCGGAAGTTCGCAGCTTTTCGATTTGCACCCATCTGGAAAACCGGGCATCCAGATCATTCCTACGTGCAAGGAGTATTTTGGAATCCACTGCGGAATCAATGTCCGCGAGCCTGGCTTCTATCCATATCTTTCGATTCTCTTCCCATTCTCTGTAATCTTTTCCTTTTTCGGCATGCGCAACCGCCTCCTTTTCAAGCTCTCGCCGATATTCGCTCACAAGTTCTGGATCGCGAGATCTGAGGCGCTCAACGTCCTCCATACTCCATCCCTGCAACCGCCTTTTTTCGGAAGGGGTTAGGCCCTCTCCAGTGACCGCCCAATTGGAGTGATTCGATCCCAGGTATTCGTCAAGCTTGAACGACTCCTCCTCAGCGCGGTCAGATATCAAATTCCAGTCATCGAGCAATTGGAAGTACTCCGATAGGGGGGCCTTCCCATCGTGCAGCATCGAGGTCTGAACGACTCGCTTGGCTGCATCGGAAGATCTTCTGGCGCTTGCTTCGTCCCGTTCGGAGATGGGGTTGGGGGAGCGGCCCTTCCCCGGCAGTAGATGTTCCCATGAAACGGCGTGTCGTGCCCTGTCGGGGTTCGACTCATACGCCTCTATCAACCGGGCGAGCGCTGCGGCTAAAACCCTTCCAGCGTCGCGACTGAGATCAAACTGACGGTAAAGGTCAATTGGTCGAGAATCATCCGGGTCAACCGTCATCCCTTCAACTCCTCAATGGTGATGTGGTCGTTGGTATAGATGCAGATCTCACCGGCAATCTTCATCGCCTTCTCGGCAATCTCGCGGGAGTACGTTGTGCGGCGGTAACCCTCTCATCCAAGACCGGGAAGAGAACCTCCGCAAACAGGCGTCTGGCAGGCTGGAAATGCTTGCCTCATGCAACAAAGAGTATAGGACATTTTGCCTGAGCCGGGACAGCGTCCTGGCCAAACAGCAGCCGCAATGCTTCCAGAAGTTAACGAGTGCGGCTTCAAAGCGGAAATGTCCCCACCTGGCTCGCTTGCATGGAACTGTGGGTCAAAGAGAGATGAGCGGAAACCACCGCATTATTAACCGACTCTCTGCTACTGGGCGTAGAGCCTCCTATGAGGATCGGCATTTACGCCCGCGTGAGTACCCGCGTGAGCCCCTGTCGGTGAGCCCATAATCGCGGATGCACTCGTCCAGCGCCCGTGGTGAAGTCTTCAATTTTCGAGTAATGGGCCTGTAGTCGCCTATCCGTCGCTAACCCTGGTGGGAGCCACGCCAGGGACCCTGGGAAGGACGAAAATAGGGTTGGAGACGGTTTGCCGGTTACTCGCCCGGAACTTGAAGCATTCGGGGAATGTAAGCAATTGGCGGCGCGCCATTGACAGCTTATCCGTCAAGCAAAGTTACATAGCCGCTGCTCACGTCGTATATGGCAGCTCTGATCAGGAGTTTCTTGCCCTCGACGAGTTCGGCGAGGACCGGTGATGCTTCGCGGAGGGTGGTGGCTTGCAGGATGGCGTTCTTGCGGCTCGCTTCGGTGAGATCTGGAGTGTTCTTCACCGCCGGGTGGATGTATTGGAAGAGTGTGCTGACCTGACCGGGGACCGGCTTATTGGCGGCCGCGGCTTTGACGGCTCCGCAGTTGGTGTGACCGACGACCAGGATCAGCTTGACGCCCACCGCGGCGGCCGCATATTCGAGGCTGGCGATGGTGTCCGGCGTAGCGATGTTGCCGGCCACACGGCAGACGAAGAGCTGGCCGAGGGTTTGATCGAAGACCAGTTCGACTGGCACGCGAGAATCAGCGCAAGAGAGGATGGCAGCAAAGGGCTCCTGGTGGGCCTCGGAGTGTTTGCGCAGTTCGGCCATGTTCGCCGAACAACTGGTGAGCTCCTGCTTCAAATATCGCTGGTTGCCCGTCATCAGAAGACTGAGGGCATCCTCTTCGGTGTTCGGGATCGCGAAAAGGCCGGAGGATTCGTACGACTCTTTGGCGACGGCGGCGGCAGGAAGGGCCGCCATGCCGACCAGGCCGGCGGCCATGAGTTTAAGCGCATTGCGGCGATTTGTGCCCGGGTCCGTGTTGCTGGTTTGGTTTGCCATTGTGCCCTCTCGTGCGTGGGTGCGCACTCATGCTCTCGTTTCGCAGTAGCGGTGAAGCATACAAGCTTTGGCGCCGGTTGGCAAAATAAAAAACAGCTTCTTTCTACCTCCTCCGCTGTTTTTGAAACGGCTCTAGGGAGTCCTGCTTGCATTTTGCCGCGGGTGGAATTCTGGCGAGCGGCAGACCAAAATCAGACCGGGATTTGAGGGTGAATTTCCCGCAAATGTAGCCAATAAATGATCCACACGCCGCCGCACAGTGTGCTATTCTGCGAAACAGGCTTCCGGAACAGAATCTCATATTTTGATGGTGAGGACTCTTGGGAGCCGAACGAAATTGCAGCTTTGTTCCCCAACTGAACCGACTAGGCCACTTTATCCCGATGGGTTTCCCCCCCGTTTCGGAACTCCTGGAGCCAGTCAATTTTCAAACCATGAGTCTCCGTTTGCCTTTGGTTGCACTTCCAACCCGCAATACAGCGGTCCCCAACATCCATGAGTTCGAAACCTGTGCTGGTTCGCGCGCCGTTACCGGCCCCTTCGGGCGATTGCTATTTGTTTGGTTCATTCGCAATCAACGCGCGGAATCGGATGTTGTTTTGCCGCGATGTGGTGGTGCCCCTGACCGTCAAGAGCTTTGATACCCTCTTCATTCTCGTTCAAAACGCAGGTAACGTTGTTCCGAAGAGCCAGCTTCTTGAGCAGGTGTGGGCAGGCCTGTACGTGGAAGAGGGCAGTGTCACGCAGAACATCTGCATTCTTCGCCGGCTTCTAGCGGAAGGCGGTATCCCAAATGCGATTGAGACGCTACCCAAGCGCGGTTATCGCTTCATTGCAAAAGTACGGCTGGAGAATAGAGACGCTCAAATCCTGATTGAGTCGTCCCCTAGCGCGCCGTCGCCCGATTCGGTCGAGGTCGAAGCGCCGGAATCGGAAGGTGCGCTGGGCATGCATCCCGCTTCCGAATACCATCCACGGGTGAGTGATCGAAGCGCCGGAAACCGGCGCATGCTTTCCTTTGGTCCCTTTCGCAACCTTTCCCAGGATACTGGGAGCGACTGGATTGCCGAGGCGCTCAAGGAGATGCTTGCGTTGAAATTCGGCTCCGGTTCCGCGCAAGAGGCTCATTCTGGAGAGCAGGCGGTCAACATAAGCATGAGCGGCTCGTTCTTATCTGTGAGCGGCCAGATCATGGTTGGGATCAAGGTGGAGGAGACCGCGACCGGGCGCGTACTGGAAACCATTACGCTGAGGAAAAAGCAAGAAGAGTTACTTGATCTGATTGAGATTCTGGGCCAACGAATTCGAACCGTGCTCGATATCTGACGAGGGACGCAACGCTCCGGCTTGGAGAGCCGTTCGTCCAGGATGCTGAATGGGGTGCACAAGTCTTATGAGAGACCAGGGAAACAGGTGGGGCGTCCCCTGTGCGGTGCTTGCGGTTATGGCGGCGGGATGCACTGCGGCAGGGCAAACTCAGGCGCCTCTCACGCTGGCAGATGCGCTCCAGACCACGCTCGAACGGCATCCGCAGTTGGGCATTCAAGAACAGCAGGTGATCTCTCAGCGAGGCGCGTTGCAGCAGGCTTCCGGCCAATTCGATCTCCTGCTCTCCGGGGACGCATTGCAGGGACACACTTTTCGTGCGCTTACCGGATTTGAAGAGTTTCAGTACAGCCAATACGACAATTTCAATTTCAATTCGGCAACGACCAACACCAGCCAGATAGACTTCGCAGGCACGAAGGAATTCCGCAACGGAATTATTGTCAATCCCAGCATCACGGATTCGCGCGTCACCGACAATCTGACCAATCGGCAGGGCATCAATGCGGGCAAAATCCAGGTCGCGGCAACCCTGCCACTGCTGCGCGGACGCGGGAGCACGGTGGTGGACGCACAGGAGGCAGCATCGGCCAAACAACTGAAGGCCGCCCAGTTCGAGGTGAATGAAACCATCTCCGGCCTGCTTGCAACTGTGGCGTCAAGCTACTGGACTGCGGTTGCGGCGGGGAAGCAACTTGAAGTATTGCGCGAGTCGGAATCGAGCGCCAAGGCGCTGACTGAAAGCGTCCGGTCGCTGATTGAGGCAGACCGCATTCCACGAACCGACATCAATGAGGCCGAAGCAAACCTGGCGGTTCGAGAGTCCAATCGCCTGGTCGGTGAGCAGCGGCTCGTGGAGGCGCGGCAGCAACTGGCGATCGATATGGGCCTGGATGCAACAGAAATGTCAGCGCTTCCCGAAATCTCAGCCGGTTTTCCCGAAGAGGTCGCGCCGGAGGATATTCCGACGGACTCCAAATCCATCGGGCTTTATATTCAGCTTGCGCTTGAACGCAAGCCGGAGCTGCAGGCATTGAAGCAGCGTGAGGAGGCATCGCAGCGCATAGCCGGCGCCTCCCGCGATGCACTGCGTCCGGATCTGAGCGTGAAGGTCGCCACCGGGGTGACTGGGCTGTACGAGGGAACGCGCATCGATCAGTACGTTACTGCGCCGGTCCACGCCATTCGCGGCGAGGACATCACGGCAGGCATCACTTACCGGTTTGCGCCAGGCCGGGATGCGGCCGCAGGCGCCCTGGAGCAGGCGAATGCGGCGGCACGGCAGACCGATTTGCAATACCAGGACCTGGCGCGAAGGACTGCGGCGGCAGTCGCGCCAGCGCTTTTGGGATTTCGCAGCCAGGCCCTGCAACTGCGGCGCATGCGCGAGGCAGTGCAACTCTATCGCAACTCGGTTGACGCGGAGCACGAGAAGCTGCGCATGGGGGCGGGAAACGTGATGAATACCATCAGTGTTGAAGACCGCCTGACGGGATCGCTTGCAAGCGAAGTCCAGGCTCAACTTGGGTATTTGCAGGCATTGGTGCGCCTGCGGGTGGCAACCAGCACCATTGTGGCTCCAGATCAGCAGACTGGGTTTGTGGATGCGGACCTCTTCACTACGCCGCCATCCCTTCCGGCCGAAGCGAAGGCAGGCGCATCACAATGAACAACGAACTGTTTCGCAAAGTGGCGCTGGACAAGCTCTCATCTCCCGAGCAACTGGACCAGACGATGCGAGTTGCCGGTCCCCTTTACTGGACGTCGCTGCTGGCGATCCTGGTGGCATTGACCGCGGCAGGCGTTTGGTCACTGACTGGCAGCATTCCAACCAAGTCGATCGGAGAAGGCACGATCATACGGCCTGGAGGGGTCTACAACATCTCTTCCAGCGGAACCGGACTGGTGAAGGACTTCAAGGTGAGGGTTGGGGATCACGTCAGTGTCAACCAGGTGGTCGCAGAGATTGATCAGCCCTTATCGAACGACGACATTGCCGCCGCCGAGCAGCATCTGGAGGAACTCCGCCGCCAGGAAGCGGACGCCGTATCGTTGCGCGAGGACGACGCCAAGCTGCAGTTGAAAAGCCTGAGCGTGCAGCGCGAGAACGCGAAGACCGAGATCGCCGCGCAAGAAAAAATGGAGAGGATCGCCGCGGACGAAGTTACCGTGAATGAACAACTATTCAATAAAGGACTCATCACCCGGCAGCCTTTGGTGGATGCGCAGCAGCGCCAGGTCGCGCTCCGTGCGGCCATTGGGCGCCTGCAGGCGGAGATCACCCAGGTGGACGCGCAGATGTTTCAGTCCACGTGGCAACCCGGCGAGGTCAAGAAGCAGCGGCAACTGGAAGTGAACGATCAGGAAGCGCGCCTGCAATCGATGCGCAACCAGTTCCAGCGAACGTCCAACGTGGTGGCGCCGATCAGCGGCGAAGTCGTGGAAGAGAAAATCTACACCGGATCGATGATTACCGCCGGGACGCCCGTGATCAGCGTGCAGCCGGATGACGGCCAGGTCCTCGCCGTGATCTATGTTCCGTCGATTCTGGTGAAGGATGTGAAGGCGGGAATGGAAGCTGAAATCTCCCCGTCGACCGCAAAGCGCGAGGAGTTCGGGTTTATTCGCGGCAAGGTCACGTTCGTGGCCCACTATCCGGCAACCAACGCCGGGATGATGACCCTGCTTGAAAACGACGCCCTCGTGGCATCGTTGAGCGCACGCGGCACAGTGACGGAGGTTGATGTCGCGATGGACCGGTCGACGGATACGCCGTCGGGTTTCCGGTGGTCGAGTTCGCGCGGTCCGGAGACGCAGGTCACGCCGGGCACGTTGTGCTCGGCACAGATCGTTACACGTACTCAAAAGCCGATTACGCTGGTGTTCCCGTTCCTCAAAAAGCTGATGGGAGTGCAATAGGATGGAGCCGGGCAAGCCGAGTTATCGCCGTGTCCGCACGCCGTCGATCCTGCAGATGGAAGCAGTGGAGTGCGGCGCCGCGGCCCTTTCCATGGTGCTCGGGTACTTCGGACGCCACGTCCCGTTGGAGCGGCTTCGCGTGGATTGCGGCGTGTCCCGCGACGGCAGCAAAGCCAGCAACATGCTCAAGGCCGCGCGGACCCACGGCCTCAACTGCGCAGGGTGGCGCAAAGAGCCTGCCGCTCTGCTGACGCTCAAGCCGCCGTTCATCGTCTTCTGGAACATGAATCATTTCCTCACGGTGGAGGGATTCAAGGGCGGTTATGTATTTTTGAACGATCCCGCATCGGGACGTCGCAAGGTGGCGTGGGAGGAATTCGATCTTTCATTTTCGGGCATTGTGCTGACCTTTGAGAAAGGTCCCGGCTTCATGCCAGGCGGTACTCGGCCCAACGTGTGGAAGGCGCTGCTTGCGCGTTTGCCGGGCAGCCGGATGTCGTTGTTGTTTCTGTTCCTGGCCAGTCTGGCATTAGTGGTTCCGGGACTTCTGAATCCGGTTTATACGCGCGTATTTCTTGACAGCATTTTGATTGGCGGCCTGAGCGACTGGCTCCTGCCCCTGCTCGAAATCATGGCGTTGACCGCGCTGCTGATGGCTGCGCTGACGTGGATGCAGTCTTACATTCTGCAGCGCCTGGCAATGAAACTGTCGATTTCCGGGTCGGCGAAGTTCTTCTGGCATTTGCTCCGCCTTCCCATGGAGTTCTACGCGCAGCGCTTTGGCGGAGAGATTGGCTCGCGCGTGGCGCTGAACGACTCGCTGGCTTCGATCATTGCGGGCCAACTGACCGCCAGCGTGCTCAGTGCGATGCTCGCAGTGTTCTATGCAGTCGTGTTGGTCAAATTCGACATGGTGCTGACCGCCTTCGGCGTCTTCATGGTGATCGTGGACCTGGTGGCGCTGCAACTGGTGACCCGGCTCCGTGTGGAAGAAAACCAGAAGCTGTTGCAGTTTCAGGGTAAGGTGATGAGCACGTCCATGGTGGGTTTGCAGAGCATTGAGACCATCAAGTCCAACGCCGGCGAATCCGATTTCTTTTCCAAATGGGCGGGACATCACGCCAAACTGCTGAATGCCCAACAAGACCTTGCCCGCTCTTCGATGTTCGTGTCGGCGATACCCGCGGTTCTGAATCAGCTCAACGGTGCCATCATGATCTGCCTGGGTGGAATCCGCGTCATGGATGGCATTTTGACCATGGGATCTCTGGTTTCGTTTCAGGCTCTGATGGCATCGTTTACCGGTCCGGTGACCTCGCTGCTGTCAATGAGCGGTCAGATTCAAGAGCTGAAGGGCACCGTCACGCGGCTTGATGACGTGCTGCGAAATCCGGTCGACCCGCAACTGACCAGGACCCCTGCTCCGATTCCGCGGTTCGAGAATCGGTCGCGGCTGGATGGATACGTGGAACTGCGCAACATCACGTTTGGCTACAGCCGGCTGGAGGAACCCCTGATCCGGGACCTCAACCTGACGCTGCGGCCGGGCCAGCGAGTGGCCATCATCGGCGGTTCGGGCAGCGGGAAATCGACCGTTGCGCGACTTATTTGCGGGCTCTTTGAACCCTGGGAGGGCGAGGTGCTCTTCGACGGTGTTCCGCGCAAGGATCTGCCTCGCCGCCTCATCAACGATTCCGTCGCGCTGGTCGATCAGGAGATCGTTCTGTTTGAAGGCACATTGCGCGACAACATAACCATGTGGGATTCAACGGTGCCGGATGCAACCGTGCTGCAGGCCGCCAAGGACGCGGAGATTCATGAGACGATCGCCGGAGTAAAGGGCGGTTACGAGTACAAGGTGGAAGAAGGTGGTCGGAACTTCAGCGGCGGACAGCGCCAGCGGATTGAAATCGCTCGCTCCCTGTGCGGAAATCCACGCGTCCTGGTGCTCGATGAAGCGACCAGCGCGCTCGATCCGCTGACTGAACTGGAAGTGGGAGAGAGCATTCGCCGCCGCGGCTGCACCTGCATCATCATTGCCCACCGGCTGAGTACAATCCGCGATTGCGACGAGATCATCGTACTGGAGCGGGGGAAGATTGTTCAGCGAGGAACGCACGCCTCGATGATGGCCACGGTTGGACCCTACAGCCGCCTGATCGTGACAACATGATGAACGAAAAGCAGACCACCGACCGCTTTCTCCTGGTTGACGAATCGAAGACCTGGCTCGTCGAGCAAGGCAACGCCGACCTGTTTCTGGTGGATGTGGAGGGCGAGGAACTTATCGGCCCGCTTTTCCATGCGTTGACCGTGGCCGCCGGCGGAGTGGTGCTTGGCACGGGCAGAGCCGAGTGGCAAGGCCGAACGGTGACCATGGTCTGCCAACCGCGGTCCGGAGCGGTTCTGGAGTCTATGCCCAGGACAGAAGCTGAGGGCGATCCGCTCAAGCTGTGGATGCGCGAACTCCGCGAAGCCGCTGAGCTCGACGCGAGCACCGCTTTCCACGATCTCAGCGCTCTCCACAAAACCTCGCTTGAGGCGCTTGCCGATAAGCGCGAGGCAATCGAACAGACCGAAACTGCGCGGCTGCAACTGAAGGACGACGCACGGTCGGCAACCGTGAATCGCGCGCTTCGCGATCTGGGTTCCGTTTTGCACATCGGAGAGGACGCGGAAATCGCGGCGCCCGGAACCGGGATGAATGTGCTTGCCGCGTGCCGGATGATTGGCCGTCATCTCGGGGTTGAGATGCGCATGCCGAAAGGATTCACTGCATCGGGCAACCCCCTCAACGACGCCGCTGTTTTGGCCCGTGCTTCCTCGGTGCGTTATCGCGACGTGGTTCTGAAGGGCGCATGGTGGAAACAGGACAACGGTCCGCTGCTTGCCTTTCGTCCTTCGGAAACCGGGAACGCTCCGGCGGTCGCGTTGGCATTGATTCGTCGCGGGCGGGCCTATTTCGTGAGCGACACCGAAAAAGGGACACGTGATCGGCTCACCCCGGAACTGGCGGCGTCGATTGCGCCGAAGGCCGTAATGTTTTACCGGCCCTTTCCGCCGCGGCCTCTCGGCTGGAGCGACCTGTTGCTGTTCGGGCTTCACGGCACCTGGCGCGACGTGTTTACGATGCTGGCAGTTGGCGCGGCCACCGGGCTGCTGGCCCTGCTGATGCCGGTCGCCACCGGGATTCTTTTCGATACCATTATTCCCGGCGCGCAGCGCGGCCAGCTTTACCAGATGGCCATTATGCTTTTCGCCGCCAGCATCACCGGTTTTCTCATCTCTCTGACTGCAAACGTGGCCATGATGCGCATGGAGGGCCGCATGGAAGCTGGAGTACAGTCGGCGGTCTGGGACCGTCTGCTCAGCTTGCCTGTGCGCTTTTTCAAGCAATACAACTCGGGCGACCTGGTGGGCCGCAGCCTGGCCATTGGGCAAATACGCCAGATGCTCACTGGCGCGGTGCTGACTTCTCTTTTGACCGGCGTCTTTTCGATATTCTCATTCATCCTGCTGTTCCAATACAGTTCTTCGCTGGCGCTGATTGCGACCGTACTGGTGCTCGTCGCGGCTCTTATGTCGGCCAGTTGCGGCTGGCTCCAAATGAGGAACCAGCGTGCCATTTATGAGGTGATGGGAAGGATCTCAGGGCTCACGCTGGATCTGATGTCGGGGATCGCAAAGCTCCGGATGTCGGGTACCGAGTCGCAGGCGTTCGCGCGCTGGGCTGAGGAATTCACCAAACAGAAGTCGATCTCGAACAGGGCCGCGCGGGTTTCCATCGCGATGACCATCTTCAGTCGCATATTTCCGTCCGTTACGGGAATCGCAATCTTCTATTTCGGCTGGAACATGATGAAAGGCGGAGCAGGGCTCACTCCCGGCGGATTCGTGGCGTTCAATGCCGCTTTTGGGCAATTCCTCGGAGCGTCGCTGGGCCTCGCGATGACCGCGATCTCGGTGATTGGCATCATCCCCGCATACGAGCGAGCCAAGCCGATCCTGAAAGCAATTCCGGAAGCGCAGGGAGCCAGTAGCCTCGACCCTGGACGCCTTCACGGCGCCATCGAATGCAGCCGGATTTTGTTTCGTTACGAATCCGATCTTCCTCTGGTTCTCAATGACATCTCGATTCAGATCAAGCCGGGACAGTTTGTCGCGTTCGTCGGCCATTCCGGATCGGGCAAGTCCACGCTGTTCCGGCTGCTGCTTGGTTTTGAGACGCCCGAATCGGGTTCGATCTACTTCGACGGAATGGATCTGGCAGATATCGATCCCCAGGCTTTGCGCCGGCAAATGGGAGTAGTGATGCAAAACGGGAAAGTCTTCGATGGCGATATTTTCACCAACATCGTCGGCGCATCGCCCCTGACCATCGCCGATGCGTGGGCCGCGGCTCGCAGTGCCGGATTCGACAAGGACATTGAAGCCATGCCCATGGGCATGAACACCGTAATCAGCGAAGGCGGCGGGGGGCTCTCCGGAGGACAGCGCCAGCGGCTGATGATTGCCCGCGCAATCGTGCACCGGCCTCGCATTCTGCTGTTTGACGAGGCTACCAGTGCGCTCGACAACCAGACGCAGTCGATTGTAAGCCGCAGCCTGGAAGCGCTGGAAGCAACGCGCATCGTAATTGCGCACCGGCTGAGCACCATTATCAACGCCGACCAGATTTATGTTTTCGATCAGGGCCGGATCACACAGCACGGCACCTATGAGGAACTGGCCGGCCAGGAAGGGCTTTTCCGCGATCTTGCCCAGCGCCAGATTGCATGAGACGCTCATGGACGCGCGGCCAGGATGGATCTGCACGAGAGATGCTTGCGATTCCAGCGCGACTTTCTAAAATCATAAATCCATAACAAGTATCTAATTCCGGCTCCCCTTACCAACTGCTACTCTGTCTCAGGAGCGTTGGAATCCTCAGTGGCCAAACAAGAGAAAAGGCGGGAACTTGAGAATTATTTATCCGCCAGAGCTCAATCGGATGAAGGATTCCGTCAGCGCCTGCTCGCCAACCCCCGGGCGGTGATCGAAGCCGAGATCGGTTTGAACTTTCCCGACTCGGTGGTGATTCACGTTCACGAAGAGAATCTGAACGAGCTGCATATTGTGCTTCCAGTGGTCTTCCGGCTGCTTACAGAGCTTGAAGAGGAAGACCTGGATGGCGTGGTTGGAGGCGTGGGCGCTTACACTCCCGCGGATTCCCTTCCGATTCCGCAGTTGAACTGGATCAAGCCTTCCTGATCGCATCGGGTCCTGCTTCCTGGGTCCGCCCTCCGGATATTTATAACGATTTCATCATCTATTTCAAAGGACTCCGCACCGAAGTTTCTGGAAGTATGGGCCACAGGGCAAGAGAACGCAGGCAGCCAGACCCGTTTGCGGCAAGCCCCACGAGGAGATCACAATGAGTCTGCAAAGCGCCAATGAATTTGTTCTTTTCGCCGCCAAGCATCCTGCGCTGCTCGAAGAGAGCAAAACAATCACCGCCAATAAGAGCGCCGCCGAAGCGGCGCTCGCGATTAGCGACTTAGGAAAACGCGAGGGATTCGACTTCTCTCCGACCGAGGCCGTGGAAATCCGTCTCGACTACATTGAAGCACTTTCCGATCACGAACTTGACTCTGTCGCAGGCGGAGCCGGTGACGCCACGACGGCCACGCTTACGGCGGCGGGCTCCATCGTTGGAGGCCAGGTGGTAATGGGCGGTGGAATGATCGGCGCCGGAGTTGGGGCGGGCATTGGCACCGCGATTGCCGGCGGATCGACGGAAGAGTCCGTTATGGCCGGCGTGAATGCGTCGAATCAAAAAATTGAAGAGACGAAGAGCGTGGTTCAGCAGATCTTCAGCGGCTGGTAAACCGCAGTTCAGAGAGGGCATTCGTCGGACAGCGATGCCCTCTCTCACATTGATTTCAAAGGACCCCGCATCGGGGTCTGTTGGGTGCATGAACCACACGGCAAGAGAACGCAGGCAGCCAGATCTGTTTGCGGCAAGGCGCAGAAGGAGAAGATCGCCATGAGTTTGCAAAGCGCCCATGAATTTGCGCTGGCCGCCGCTAAGAATCCGGCCCTCGCCGAACGGAGTAAAACAGCCACCACGGACAAGAGCCCCGCCGACGCGGCGCTCGCGATCAGCGAGTTGGGAAAGCGAGAGGGCTACGACTTCACTCCGGCCGAGGTTCTTGAACTCCGTCAAAACTGCGCTCGCCAACTTTCAGAATCTGAACTTGACTCTGTCGCCGGCGGAGTCGCAGACTTCACTTTCGACCCCACATTCCTGTTCGGAGATTCATTCATCGCGGGCGGCGGTTCTTTCGAGGGCGGACTTCGCGCGGCTGCTGGCGATTGGAATGGCGCCGGAGTGACTGAGGTCATCGTGCAGACGACAAGCAGCAGCGGGGAGAGCAACTTCGATGGCGGTGTCCGGCAGATTTCCGGCGGCTTGTAAGGGGGTTTCCAGAGAGGGCGTTCGCGGGACATCGGTGTTCCACCGAACTCCGCGGGCAACAGCTGCGTCCACTCATTCTCAATCTTCCGGCAATTGCCTTTGCACCCTCGCGCAGCTGTTTACTTGTCTCAAAATCCCGCAGGCATGTAGTACAGCGTGAAGTTTTCGATCAGAGCACTTTCCAACTCGCTCTGAGGTATCGCGGCCACAACATCGAGCATCGGGCACCCGGAGTATGCACGGTGAATACGATCCGCGATGGGGTTTGAGAGCCATCGGGCAATAAACTCATCCGGGTTTTTCAGGTGCAGGTCCAGGGCCGGCTGCTTTTCTTCACTGGAGAGGTAAAAATGCGTCCAGTAAGCTTCGCGTATCACCCTCATCGCGGCGCTCGAAAACACGCCGGACAACCGGCTCCGGATCGCGGGAACCTCCAGTTCTTCCTCCCACACATCGGGATACATCTTCAAGGCGGTAGCGCCGTCAAAACGAAGATCATAGCCCAGCAGCAAAGCTGGGTGAACATGAATGGATTGGAACCGGCGATCGACGCGGCCCGATGCAAGCGCGCGCTCGACAGGATCGTTCGCATTGCCAGGCTCGTGATCCGCGAATACCCATATCTTCAACCGCGAGTCCATTGTGTCTGTCCGCAGGTCGACTCCGCACACCATCCGGCTGACGCGACTCAGATCGGCTCCAACCAGCATTTCCCGGACCGGCTGTAGATCGAGCCTGATACAATCGGCGCTCGCCAGATTTTCCACGAACGCAAACATCTTATGGAGGAACGAAAGCTTGTCAGTTGGGGAACACAGGATGTTGAATCTCGCCGAATGCGCAATCCCGTTGATGACCTTGACGGAGGATTCGATCACGCCCCGCCCAGCCGCGCGCACAACATCTTCAAAACCGGCAAGTGCAGCGCAATCCACTACCTCGCTCGGAATATCGAACGCCTCACAATGGAACTTGATGCACTTGAGGTTGGCGCGCACCAGGTCCGCGTCGCTCTGGCCGGCGCGCCAATTCTCATGGCGCTGTGCCGCTTCCCGGAACGTGCTTATAGCATCCGCGCGCGCCGACGAATTGCTGATCTCTGACACGATGCCTAAAGTGTACCCTTTGTGTCCACAAAGGACCGGGCGATCCCGATGACCGGTAACCTGTCATGAATGACATGCGTTCTCGACTCTCCGTCGCCATAGAGCGGTGGGAAGAAGCACTCGGACGCGATTCCGTGCTGACGAACCCAGCCGATCTTCGGATATGGGAGACCGCGACTTACAACACGTCTGAACGTGTTTTCGCGGTCATATCGCCGGTCAACTCAGGACAAGTTGCAGGCTGCGTCTCCATAGCCAATGAGTATGGCATTCCCATCTATCCCGTCAGCCGCGGCAGAAACTGGGGCCTGGGCTCGCGTGTTCCGGTCCAGGACTCCGTGGTCCTCGATCTATCGCGGCTTGATCGCGTAATCGCGTCGGATGAACGGTTCGGATGCATTACTCTCGAACCGGGCGTCACCTTCCAGCAGGTGCATCGTTACTTGTCGGAGCAGAATTCAGCCTGGTTTCTTCCGGTGATCGGCGGTCCCGCGGATGCGAGCGTCATCGGCAATTGCGTCGAACGCGGCGATCGCATTGGGCCGCAGCGCGATCAGCTCTCCGATCTGTGCTCTCTGGAAGTCGTCCTCCCAAATGGAAGCGTTGTTCACACGGGCTTCGGGCGTTTTGGGGAAACCCCGCTCACCTCTCTCAGTTCCATGCCCGCCGGCCCCTATCTTGATGGGCTTTTCACCCAGTCCAACTTCGGCATCGTCACACGAGCCACTCTCTGGCTCGTCCGCCATCCGAAATGTTTGCAGGTGGTCTCTGCTCGCATTCCCGATGGGGGGCTCGCGGCCTTTGTCGATTCGCTCCAGCCGCTGGTGGAGAGCCTCGGCAAGGGCTTCTCAACGTTTACGCTGTGGAATGGGCACAAGTTAAATGCCAGACAGGGACCTTCTTTCGGCCCGCGCTTTCTGTTGGGCGATCACTCATCCGAAACCTGGTTCTGCCAGGGATGTCTCTATGCACCGAGTGCTCTGATGGCGGCGGCACATCAGGAGTTGACGGTTCAGGCACTCCAAGCGTCCTCTCAGGAGCTGAATGTCTTCGACGAGGTCGCTGTGCCGGACCTTCGCCGGCAGGCCGGGCTATTCCTTGGCGTGCCCAATAATGATAATGTCCGCAGCCTTTATTCGCGGAAGCGTGGACCGTTACCGGAATGCGATCTCGATCCCGACCGCGACCGGTGCGGCGCAATCTGGCTGTGCCCCGAAATCCCGTTCGACGGCGCAACGGTCGCGAAGATGATTGCTTCCGGCGAAAGCATTCTGCGTGTTTTCGGCTACGATCCCGTGATCGGAATGAGTGCCTCGACCTCGCGAACGATCCGAGTTTTCATCTCGATCATTTATGACAGGGAGGCGCCCGGTGAAGACAGCCGGGCAATGCGCTGTCACAACCAACTGGAGGCGGAACTCTTTAGCGCAGGAATGTTCCCTTTCCGGCTTGGCATTCATTCCATGCATGTTGCCAATCAAGCCACTGGACCGTGTTGGGATCTAATTCGGCAAATCAAGGACAGCATCGACCCAACCGGAATCCTGGCGCCGGGCCGCTATTGCTATTCCTTTCCGCCAAAATAACGATCTGAATTCGGATGAAGAAGTTGACGGATGCGTTCCCCACGATGGAATCCATGGAGAATCGGCGTGTGCCTCGCCAAAAGATCGACCTGCTGTCGAATCAGGTATATAGACTGGGTGCCCAATTCGGTCTTTCCCCGTGTCAAACTGGTTTCATGCCGCACACTATGCATCTGGTGAATCCTCAAAGGACTCCATACGAATAGTGGGGAAAGACGATGCGTTTTCGCGACAACCAGGCGAAATTTATTTGTGGTTGATACCCCGAATTGGCGTGCGGGAGGCGATGCAGCCGAGTATTGAAGGATCTTTAGACAGAGCCTGCATCATCTGGATTCGGAGGTAGATAATCCTACCCTTCAGGTGCCTTCCTAAGCCCTTCTTATTTCCTAAGGCATCCTAAGCCTTCCTAAGGCAGAGGCGTCACCCTAACCAAAAATTGCAGTCTTGTTGCAAAAATTCAGGTCGTCCTAAAACGTTGCTTTTTTAGAATCGAAGTTTTATCATTTTTCGTGGGAAAATTCGGCTTCGCCTTCCTATTCCCTTCTTCGGCACCAGCCGTTTTCGCAAGTCCTTTGATTTCATACAAATATAACAAAGTAAACGGTTTAGCTATATATTGAATTTGTGACTATAGGCTATACAGTTACCCCAATACTCCACCTTCCCCTGTTTTGTAGTAAGAAACCTGGATTGTAGTAGGAAAGAAAAACCCGGCGTTTAGCCGGGTCTGGGGCATGCTCAGGAATAACGCCTATGCGGTCACCGACCGGAGCCACTTGGCTGTGGATACCGGGTCCAGGCGGATTGAACTGGCGATCCTCATAGAAGGAAGTATGCCCCGCTTGATAAGACTGTAAATCTGCTTCGGAGACAGGGACAAGAGCTCAGCAAGTTTGGCTGGCTTCAAGGCAGCACGCCGACGCTCAATACTCGTAGCAAGATCAATCGGGTTGTGCTGCTCGAACGCATTCATATGGAAGTGCCGGCTGTAGTGCAAGCCGCGTCACATTTCCATATTCGTCGCAAAGCGACCCAGTTCACCCACGAAACCATGGGAAACTCATCTGGGTTTCGTTTCTCTGCGGCCGGGGCCCGTGCGATACCCCTGATCCGTGTCTCGCAAGTACGCCACACGCCAATCATCGATCTCAGGTTTGGGTCCATTGTGGAGGGCACGAAGTTTTTGACAAATGCCCTTATTATGCCAGGAATCTCTCTCTTGAGCCTTTGCACTGCCTCGGGGTAGAAGGGCCTCTTCCGCTACGCTCCAGAGGCCCTTCTACCCCGCATACTCAACAACTTCACATCCATATACTGGCCTACTTTTGCGCCGCCCCAGTGGTCTGGTTTTACTCCGCCCTTGACAAACCCGACTGTTCAAAATTGACCGGACTCTTCGTCGCCCAATCTTGGATAGTACTGGTGCCGGCAGCGCATCAGCTTGCCACATACGATTGGAACGACCAATTCCGGCTTGGCGGAGGGATAGGGACAGATTTCAAATATGTTTGGCTAGAGTTCGGATCGGTTCGCAAAATGGAGGTGAGCTCATGCGCGTTCGTGGACAGTGGCTGGTGTTGGCGCTCCTGGCTGGTTGCTCTGTTGCCGCCGGAGGACAGGACGCGAAGGGAATCGTCGGGCAGGCTGTTCAGACCGAGCTGGCCGCGAGCCGCGACGACCACTCCCACTGGTTGTATTACGAAGTCCCCTCCGCCGCGGTCACGCAGTGGGTGGCTGAGACGAACTACGGCAACCTGCGGCGTGTGCTCCGGCAGAATGGCGTCTCCCTCTCTCTGCCCGCACAGCACCGCCTGATTGATCGCTTTATTCAGGATGCGCAGGCGCAGGCCAAGCAGCGCAAAGCCGGCCAGCATGACGACAAGCAGGCGACGGAGATGCTGAAGCTCTTGCCCAATGCCTTCGTTTGGACCATCACCGCAAGCAACGCAAGCGACACTACGCTGCACTTCCGCCCGGACCCCAATTTTCAACCGCCTGACTGGGAAACCCGCGTCTTCGCCGCCATGGAAGGGGACATGATGGTCGACAACGCGGAGCACCGCATCGTCAGCCTCAAGGGGCGCCTCATTCACGACGTCAAGTTCGGTTACGGGCTGTTGGGCGATCTGAAGGCCGGCGGTACCTTCGATGTCGAGCGGCGCGAAACCGGCAAGTCGGTCTGGCAGATTACCCAGACCCATGTGCATATCCAGGGCCACGCGCTGCTCTTCAAGAACATCTCCCAGAACGGGGACGACGTGCTCTCGCGGTTTCAGCCGCTTCCCGGTGACATCTCTTTGCAACAGGCCGAAATCGAGCTGCTCAAGCAGCCCGAATGATATCTTCGCCGCCTTCGGCGCCCGGCCAGCCTGACCGTCGCGAGCCCGATTCAACGCACTTTCCCGCAGGCCTGCGCGCATGGCCTTCCGCCGGGCGCAATTTGTATCTTGCGTCTGGTTTCAGCTGCGTCGTAAACGCTACCTCCACGCAGGTTCTATGTCCCTGTCTTCGTGTGATGCAGATGGATACGGAATTCGGCCCAGGAAACTGACTGTACCCATCGAGTGGGGATGAACACCGATCGATTGTGAAGCCAGTCTCCGCCTCTAACATCGAGGTAGCCGAGGTGCCAGCTAGCCTCATCCATGACAAACCCTTCGAGGATTCCAAAGTCGCCATCCGTGGCCCACACGTGATAACCCAGCATATGTGAGGAGCTGCGCAGATGGAGGACCTCGGCGGTATGTACCGGGTATTTGGTTCCAGTCGGCATGGACGACATGCCAAACTCGCTGTCAACCCAGCATGCCAGCGGACCAAAGTAATCGCGCATGGCAATTTCCTGCTGACGTGAGACCGGCTTTTCCGCATCAACGTCGGGACTGTTGCGCACTTGATCCTTGGTCAAATGAGCGCAACAGGTTCTATTTGTCCAGTCAGGCTTTTCGAGCGCGGTAATCGGAAGAACTACGTCGCGCCGCTTAAGCCAGTTCCCTACATCCACCACCAGGTAGCGAACCTTCCAGGACTGGTCATCGAAGAGAAAAGTGCGGACGCTTCCCATTTCGCCATCGGTCGCTACAACGGGAGATCCGATTAAGGCTTTCAGATCGCACAGCATATTTTCTCCTCTCAGGTCGCCTGGATGATTCGGTCTCAGCCCCATGGTTTTCTTGCAAGCCAAGGCCTTGATCTTTCAATCGCGAGCCGCAGCCGGTCACTTTGGATGTTCACACAGCCTTCGAATGACCCGCCGGCTCGTTTTGCCTGGCGGCACGCGGAAATCCTTTGAGTTGATTCTTGAGTTTGATTTTTCGGTCATGCCTGCCTCGTTGTTCGTGTCCGTTTATTTGTGGGGTTCGGTTTTCTGAACCTCCGATTCTGCCTTCTCCCAGTCCTGAACGGTTTGAACGTCTTCGCGCCCTAGCTGCTCGTACAGTTCATGGACTCGCTTGACGAGCTGTGGGGTCACATCAGGCTGGGTCTTGCCTTTGGCCTCAGGCTTCGGCTGATCAGCTTTAGCCTCAGGCTTCGGGTCGGCCTTGGCTTCTGGCGTCGGCGCAGCTTTTTCTTCAGGCGTCGGCTCCGCTTTTGCTTCAGGCGTCGGCTCCGCTTTTGCTTCAGGCGTCGGTGCGTCAGCCTTGGCTTCGGGCTTCGGCTCGTCAACATTGGCCACAGACTTGGGATCAGCCTTGGCTTCAGGCGTAGATGAGTCAGCCTTGGCTTCAGGCGTAGGTGCGTCAGCTTTGGCTTCAGGCTTCGGCTCACCTTTGGCTTCAGGCTTCGGCTCGGCAGCCTTGGCTTCGGGCTTGGGCTGGTCAGCTTTACCCTCAGGCTTAGGGGCATCGGCCTTGGCCTCAGGCTTCGGCTCACCTTTGGCTTCATCACTCCGAATCTCCTGCTCCGCCTTCTTCCAGTCCTGAACTGCTGTACCGTCGTTGCCGGCTCGATCCCCGTAGAGTTCGTAGGCTCGCTTAGCGATCTGTGGCGTCAAATCAGACGCTGTTTTGGCTTCGGGCTTCGGCTCGTCAGCTTTGGCTTCCGGCGTCGGCGCAGCTTTTTCTTCCGGCTTCGGCTCGTCAACATTGGCCACAGACTTGGGATCAGCCTTGGCTTCAGGCGTAGGTACGTCAGCTTTGGCTTCAGGCGTCGCCTCGGCTTTGGCATCGGGCTTCGGCTCGGCCTTGACGGGATCAAAAATCTTATAAGCGAGCAGCTTGATGCGATCGTTGATCAGTGCCCATGCGATCGCATAGACCCAAACAAACCCTGCCCACTTCCATCCCAGGGGCGTCATAAACAACCCATAGACGGCAATGAGCGTTGCGATGGTCTGGGTGCCGAGCACGGCTATCCAAAGAATCTTCGCCGGTCGGATGGACCAGAATGGACCGCGCGTGCGCGTGAGGAAGATCGTAAGATGTCCGGCGATCGAAAGCTTCAGGTACATCAGTGTCTGGGCATGCAGACGGTCGAAGTGGAAGACGCGCTCTGCGAGATAAAACAGTCCAAACGCGGCGACAACGCCAATCACTCCCAGCACGGTGGAGATGGCCAGGACAAGCCGCATATTCCAGGCTTCGGGCTTGTTTCTATACAAGACGTTGTCATAGGCGATCGACAGAATCGCCCCATCGTTAAGCAGCGCGATTATCACGATCATGACTGCCGTTACGGGATAGAAATTGAAGACCAGGATAGCCAGCGTCATGAAGAACAGCACGCGCAGTGTCTCAGCGATGCGATAGATGGCATAGCTGTTCATGCGCTGGAAAATACGCCGGCTCTCCTTGATTGCGTCGATAATCACCGACAAGCCGGATGCCAGCAGCACAATGGATGCCGCGGCGCGCGCCGCGTCTGTCGCCCCGGATACGGCGATGCCGCAGTCTGCTTGTTTCAGTGCGGGAGCGTCGTTCACCCCGTCGCCGGTCATGCCGACGATATGGCCATGTTTCTGCAGCACGTCAATGATGTGAAACTTGTGTTCGGGGAAGACCTGCGCAAAGCCATCCGCGTCTTCAATGGCCTTGGCCTGCTCCGGGGTTGCATCCTTTTTGAGGTCGCCCAGTGAGCTGGCATCAAGGATGTTCGAGCCCAGGCCCAACTGTTTGGACGTTTCTCGCGCGATGGCCAATTGATCGCCCGTAACCATCTTGATCTTCACGCCCATCTGGACGGCGCTTGCGATGGTTGCTTTGGCTTGCACACGCGGCGGATCGAACAGCGGCAGCATGCCGACGAACTTCCATTTGCCTTCCTCGTCGGCCCGGGCCACGCCCAGCGAGCGGAAGCCTTTTCCGGCGAAATCCAGAATAGCTTTCTCGACGGCAGGCTTAACCTCGCCGACGTTGGTTGCCATCTGCAGAATTACCTGCGGAGCCCCTTTGGCGACAAAGAACTGTTTCCCGTCCGCCCCTTTGACTGTGGCTTCCGTGCGCTTGTGTACCGGGTCGAAGGGCATGAAGTGAAGCACCTGACAACTCTTGAGTTCCTTGTCATCCTTCACGCCGCCAATCACCGCCAGGTCGATGGTGTCCTTGTCCTCCGCGCGGGAGGCAAGCGCAGCCCACAGAATCACCTTGTCGGGAGCAATGCCGTCCACCGTGAACGGGTCGCCCAGTGTCAGTTTGTTCTGCGTGAGGGTGCCAGTTTTGTCGGAGCAGAGAACATCTACGCCAGCCAGTTCCTCAATGGCTGACAGCCGCGTTACAATCGCTTCCTTCTTTGCCAGTAGCCGTGCGCCCACGGCCATGGTTACCGACAGGACAGTTGGCATGGCGACGGGGATGGCCGCCACCAGGAGAACAAGGCAAAATTCCAGCGTGGTGAGAACTTTGTCTCCGCGGAAGAGGGCGAAGACAAGAATCAAGGCGACTAGTGCTACCGCGAGGATGATTAGGTAGTCGCCGATCTTCATCACTGCCTTCTGGAAGTGACTAACGGTATGAGCCTGCTCCACCAGTTGCGCAGTCTTGCCGAAGTAGGTGTTTGTCCCGGTGGCATAGACGATGGCGTCGATCTCACCCTGGCGGATGATGGAGCCGGAGTACACAGCCCCACCTGGCTTGGCAGTGACTGGCAGCGACTCGCCGGTCAGGGCAGACTGGTCAACCTCGATGGAATCGCCATCGAGCAGACGTGCATCGGCCGGAACGATGTCGCCGAGCCGCAGACGGATGACGTCGCCAGGCACGAGTTCACTCGCCTTAGGATCCTCCCACTTGCCATCTCGCTTGACCTTGGCCTTGACCGCTAAACGGGCTTTGAGGGCGGCAATGGCATTCCCCGCCTGATGCTCTTCCCAAAATCCAACGAGGGCGTTAGACAAAAGCAGCACAAGGATGACGAAGAAATCGAGCCAGTGTTGGACAATCCCGGAGAGGATCACGGCGGCTTCAATCATCCACGGAATGGGGCCCCAGAAGTAGGAGAGGAACTTCAGGTATTCGTTGGTCTTCTTTTCCTCGATCTGGTTAGCCCCATACTGCGCCTGGCGCTTCGTAGCCTCGGCCTGCGTGAGCCCATCAGCCGATGCACCAAGCTTCTTCATCAACTCGGGCATGGCGAGCGTCTTCAGGGAATCCTTATCATCCTTGGGCTCAGGCTTATCTGTTTTCGATTCCATTTGAGATTGTTCTCCAGTTTTTGCTCCGTTTACTGGGATCTCTCTGCAATGAAGGCCAGACAACGCCCAATCCGGTCATTGGGCCTGGTGTTCAGGTGCCTGTCAAAGCAGAGTGCAGGACGCCAGATCATTGCTTCCCTTGGAGGGCCCTCCTGTCGCAGGCAAATGCACAGTGATATTCGATGCCCTGAGATGGCGGGGCCGAGGAATGTCGCTCGGGCGAGTGGTTTCGCCGGATATTGAAGACCCCGACGTCACTTTACTTTGAAAAGATCGTTCGGTCCCTAGTCGTAACTTTGCTCGGTGTGCGAAGCCTTCTCCGCTGCCTTTTCTGCAACGCGCTCGATCCGCTTCTTTGCTGTTGCGTCCGAGGCCGTCTCGTCTTCGATCTTGGTCACTTCTGGATTCACAAATTGTTCCGCCATTGTTGATCCCTCTTTTCGTCAGGGTGAACCGTGTTCCCATCAAGTTCTGGTCAGTTTTGCTCTCCCATTCGATTTCGCAGGGTCTTTCGAGATTTGTCCTTCTCAAATCCAAAGTGGTCAGAACTTGGACGCCGGCCGCAGATGGGCAGTCGGGCCGCGCCTGCGATCCTCCGGACAAAATTGCGAGTAGCCATTGTGCGACTGCTCAAGATTGAACCCGTTTCCAGGAATTTCCATTTTGCTATCCCAGCCGCGAACCAATTTACATTCAGTTGCGCCCGCCAAGCCCGTTTTTTGCACCCGTTTCCATCCTAAGAACCCGAACGGGCAGAGCGTCAGTATAAATCGGATTCAGGGTGAATGGAGAATTGCGCGTAATGCGGTCTTCTCCGGAGTCGTTGGTATCATTCATCCATGCATGAGGACCGAAAAGGCCGCCGGCTCAGCAAGCTCTGTAGAGCAGTAGTTGAAATCGCGTTCATCGTCTTTCTTTTCTATTCCAATATCTTGATGGGAGAATTTACTGTCACCAATGGCCATGGGAAGAGTTTAGTGTTCGCCTTGGGCGATATCTTTACGGGTACGAATTTTCTTATTGCCGCGATCTCCTCGCTGATTGGGTATGTTGTGTTTGAATACCTTTGAAAGAAGCTATAGTGACGCACGCCGCGACCACAGCGGCACAATTTCTGTAAGGCTATTGTCGCCATTGATTCAGGAATAGGGTCCAGAATGAAGCGGGGGGCATCGTCAATAACGCCTGATTGTTGTTCTCTCGGGCGTAAAACTTCATTCGCGTAAACTGTTCCTATGGCATCTGCCTCCACCGCCGAAAACCGGGGGAAAAAGAGAGATGGTGGACGATTCTCAGGTCGCGTTTGATTGTTCATCTTCAACAGCGTGAGGAGCAGATATTTCTTCTTC
>Ga0224555_1001960_pt1 | contig 25837 bp, 22 predicted proteins | sample 714S23034metaG_FD_180687 | JGI IMG/M metagenome (GOLD analysis project Ga0224555, IMG submission 180687) | Peat soil microbial communities from Stordalen Mire, Sweden - 717 S2 30-34 | ecosystem: Environmental > Terrestrial > Soil > Wetlands > Peat | place: Sweden: Norrbotten County, Stordalen...
TCAGCAAACTCAAGTGCTTTCGCAGATTCGCCACGCGATACGAAAAATCAAAAGCCTGCTTCAAAGCTCTCGTCGCCCTCGCCTGCGCATGGTTGCACCTGAAACTATATGTCGATACGGCCTAGGCGGATTCCCGGACACTGGCCGACTTTTCGTTACTGATCTGAACTCGATGAGTGACTCGGCGATTCCGCAACAGTTGACCATAGCGAGGAATAGATAGCGAGCAGCTCGAACGGAATCAAACGGATAAGAGTATGCCTGGTGTGTCTGTTAGGCTATTGTGGTCCACGCAACCTCCTGGGTAGAGGAGGATCCATCTTCATCTCCTTCGACTCCATTTCTTTTGCGATCCGGTAGAAATAGGCTAGGAACTTGTTGAAAAACGATTACACGAGGTTGAAAGGGCACTTTGGTTCAGATTAACTTCGCACAGAAATTGCCTACAACGCGCCAATCTGGCATCGGGATACATTGCCGGTCACTCATTTTTGCTCTGGGGTAAGTGCCCACACGAGTTATTCAACAAGTTCCTAGAATCCAAACATCTTCTATCCTTGGGGCGCGTATGAAGCTGGTCGTTCTGATGGGCCTCTTGGCCGCATTGACGCTTGCCGCTCCGGCTCAGGAGAAGATCGGCACTCTGACCAGCGTCTATCGTAGGCGCCTAAGCCGAGGCCCTTGGCGGCGTCGACGCGTTCAGAAGCAGCATCACTCGTTGCCAATGTAAGTAAATCTTGTAGCCTTTGACTATCGCTTCCCTGTGAATGAGCGACGTTATGCCCACACACGATCAGCAGTCCGAACACGAGTGTCCTTAGGCGTGGTGGAGTATTCACGTCCAAACCTCCTACTAACTCTTGTATCGGGCCATACGGAATTCATACTACTCGCCCAGCATCTAACTCTGCGCCGCTCGGAGGCTGGATGTCAATTGACAATACCAGGCCAATGCACTCATTGAGCATGGGTTGAGCCTCGTTCAGAGGATTGGTCCTGATAAACGCCGTAGCATCCTCCAAACGGCCAACTCCCTCATGTCGGGAATCGGGAACCAGTCCGCCTCTGCAGTGCCGGATTCGTCCTGCGGCGGCCACGGCTCCTTTCCCACGCTCCCCATCGGTGCCAACCAATCTCGTCCCTCGTCTACACGTCCGCGCTCCGCTTCGCCCGGCCCCCGCCAGCATTCGCTTCTCGTCGATTACGTGGAACAGGAGCTTGGGTACCCATCACCGCATAGCGCAGCGGGCAGACCAGCTCGCGCAACACCTCGGCGCAGCGCAGCATGGCGCCTGCGGCAAAATCCTGTCCTCGCGGTGTATTGCTGACGTGGTCGCCGGTTAGCACCACCAGGTCGGGTGCCAGCCGGTTCACCTCGCCAACCACGCGGCGCACAAAAGAGGGTTCGGAAACTCGTCGAAGTGGATGTCGCTGATCTGGGCGATGCGGTAGTTACGGAATGCGTCGGGCAGCTTCGCCAGCGCAATGTTGCGGGCGACGACGCTGATCTCGTGGCGCGCGAACTCGCCTGAATAGAGTGCCAGGCCTCCGGCAGCGGCTGCGGAGACACGCAGGAAGTTACGACGGTTATACAGCTTCTTATGTTTTGCCGGAGAATGCTCTGCCTGTGAGTCGCCGTCTGTCGGAATATCAATTCTCGATGGGTAGGAGATGAAAATTCGGTAGCATTGAAACCTTTCTCCTCGCTGGCCTGGCTTCGTGCGGAACCGTTTTTGTGCTGGAGAATATAAGTTGTGATACCCATCACATCTTCCAACTTTCTTCCATGAAATGATTCGACCTCGTGCCATCCTGTCCGAGGTCAGTCTTACTGGTCATCCCGGCTGGCTCCTGGAGACTATTTATGACGCAGGTTTCGTCGGCGTTCGTTGCTGATCCAGAATTGAATCAGAAACTTGAGAGGCGATCGAAGCCAATATCCCTTGGCACGGACCGCGTCCTCTTTCATCAGGGCGATGCACCTACCGGCGTCTACCTTCTCAGGAAGGGGGCGGCCACGCTGACCAGGCAGTCGTCTGACGAGGCGATCTTCAGTGTCCAAGTGGGCGCTGGCTCGCTACTTGGTCTACCTGCGGTCATTGGAGCGAAACCGTACTCTCTTACGGCGGAAGCGCTGGAAGGTGCGGAACTGAGCCTATTGACTCGCGAAGACTTCATCGACCTCATGCAGACGGATCCGTTACTGTCGTTCCAGGTACTGAGGGTACTTGCCGAAGAAGTCAGATTTGCTCGTGAGTCGCTCTTGCACCCGTGAGATTGAATACCGCCCAGGTCACTTTACCGATAACCAGACTTTTCCGGAGGGATATTACCGTACGCCCCAAAGAGACGAGTCTCACGCTTTGACCGTATCAATAACCAAAGATCCCCCCTTCCACCAACCCGTCCTATTACCCGGGCCGTTGTACCGTTGTGGACAGGTTGCTGGGAGATGGTCAGAGTGGGTGGGCGGGCTGCGGATTAAGGCTGCAATTACTCAAAAATTCCCTTGCGCAGCGTGCGGTTATCGGTATAGTTCATCTGCGTATTTTTCAATGCGATTCGGCTTATTGCCTACATCAGGCGCAATGTCTAATGAACTGAAAGTGTATGTATATGCGCTTTCGCTGTACCACCTCGTTCCGCCTCCCAACCCACCACAGTCGCGCTTTGGCTCGCACCTCATCGAGCCTGGAGTCTGGTTCTCGACGCTCACAACCTAGTGAGCGGTCCGTTGGGCCGGCTCTGCGCGATGCAACGTATCGAATGCCACAGTCTTGCCATGTTTTTCCCAGGGGCCCGGGCCATGAAGAACCCATCTCTGCGTCAGGCGTATATTTTGTTCTGTGCTTTTACCGCAGTTCAGACCAGCTGGAGGGTCTGTTTTAGTCCTTCGCGACGCAGTAAGGCAACCCGTTGGCTTGTGGGGCTATCCCTGTGCCTGCTGCTGATTGGCATCCATTTCTGCTCCCCGGCGGCGGCGCAGACGGTGCACTTCAGTGGTGCTGTGAGCACGCTGGGTGGCGGCTTCAACGAACCCGCGGGCGAGGCGGTGGACGGGAGCGGGAACGCCTACGTAGCCGATTCCAACAATAATGCGGTGAAGGAGATACCGGCGGGCTTCTCTTGCTCGCAGCGGGAAGACGCTGCCTGCTGGTCTCGGTCGATGTCGGCGGCGTGGCGCTTCTCATCGACGCCAAGAACGAAAAGGTAGCTGGATGGAATGCCAGTTAAGGAGCAGTCCCTATGCTGGATATGCCGTTGACCCTCTTGCTGCCCCTGACGACCATCGAAATGGCATTGAAGGCTACCGGAAAACTCTGAGTTGGCCTTATGTCCTCCGTCCGTTTTGCAACGACGGTACGGGGTGAGCAATAGCCGCAGCCCTGTCCTTTGCAAGCAATGCACTCGCGGCAAGAATGCCTCCAAGATCCAGCAAAATCAATCCATAAGACACCTTGCGATACTTCGGAGTGCATACATACTTGGCTATTGCAATGTTCTGATTGAGCAAATGCTCATTGAGGGTACGCGCTGACTGGGAACCTTCGTTCTGCACTGCCCGCGATCTTCTGTCCATCCTCACTGAGGATTCTGTTGCAACTGCTCAGCGAACAAAACATGTGTGACAGAGATCACAACGGATTTGTTGTCTAGTTTGTGACTATCATCACAGTGAGTCTACAATCGTTGTGCGAACCATTCCTCTGTATGTGATAGGTACACCACAGCCGTTGCAGCTCAGATTGAAGAAGCCATTTTGTCGAGTATTCTGGGGCACCGTTGTGAATCTATCGGCTGGATAACGTATGTACCGAAAGGCGGGATCATATGAGACACAGCATCTCATTATGTACGGTTGCATTGTTTACTGCTTTCTGCGGACTGGCTCCTAACGCAATGGCGCTCCCCAGTTATGCGCGCCAGACCGGATTGCCGTGCAGCGGCTGCCATACCACGCCGCCGGAGCTGAACGCCGCGGGACGGCTGTTCAAGCTGATGGGGTACATCGATAGGGCGAAAGGCCCGGATATCACCTCCGAGCCCAGCTCCCGCAACGCGGGCCTCAAGCTGCTCAGTTCCCTGCCTCTGGGTGTCATGCTGGAGACCTCGTTGTCGGGTACGAAAACTCCCCAGCCCACCACGCAGAACTGGAACTTTGAGTTTCCTCAGGACATCTCGCTCTTCCTCGCTGGAGCCTGGGCCGATCATCTGGGCAGCTTTCTCCAGGTGACCTATAGCGCGCAAGACGACCATTTTGGCATGGACAACACCGACATCCGCTATGCCAACAAGAGGCTGTTTGACGGGAAAGAACTGGTCTACGGTATCACTCTGAACAACAACCCAACCATAGAAGACCTGTGGAACAGCACGCCGGGATGGGGCTATCCGTTCATCGCCAGCGATTCGGCCCCAAACCCCACCGCCAAACCGATTATCGACGGCGCCCTTGGGCAGGATGTTGCGGGAATCGGCGTCTACACCATGTGGAACCAGCATCTGTATGCTGTCGCGACGATCTATCGTTCCGACCACATTGGCAGCTCACAACCCACGAACGGCGGGTGCGGCGCATCCTACAACAACAGCGGGTGCGCACTACCCTACAACATACGCGGCGTGGCTCCCTATTGGCGGGTTGCGTGGCAGCAGAATGGGGCAAAGGACAACCTCGAGATCGGTGCCTACGGCATCCATATGCAATCGACGCCGGGGGTAGTCACCGGACCGGAGGATGGCTATACGGACTTTGGCCCGGACGTTCAGTACGACCTTACGATCCATAGAAAGGATGTACTCTCCCTGCGCGGCAGTTTCGTCCGGGAGAACTCGTCCCTGGTGGCGAGCGACGCAAACGGCGCGGCGAACCAGGTCGCGCATCATCTGAACTCGGGCAATGCCAACGCGGAGTACCACATGGGGAATCACTACTCGGGAGCCTTTGGATGGTTCATGACCACGGGAACGAGCGACCCCCTCTTTTACTCGCAAAGCGCGCTCACCGGCAGCGCCAACGGCAGTCCTAAAAGCGCCGGATACAGTGCAAACCTTTCCTATTGGCCTCTGCAGAATGTAGACTTGGCCGTCCAATACACAGGTTACACACGATTCAACGGCGCCGCCAACAACTACGACGGAGCTGGGCGCAACGCAAGCGACAATGACACAGCCTATTTACTCGCGCGATTTCTTTTCTGACGTGGGCTGAAACGTCTGCTCGCGCATCCTTCGCAACTTACGTTTATCGGGAGAATATATGAAACGATCCGCTCTGCTACTACTCGCCGCAATTACCGCATTCGGCACGGCTGCTTTTGCCGGCACCCTTCACGGCAAGGTCTCCGGCGTCAAGGGAGTATCCGTCGTCTATGTGGATACCATTGCCGGCAAGACCTTCCCCGCAGCCACCCAACACGTCACCATCGACCAGAAGGGTCTGATGTTCATGCCGCACATCTTAGCGGTGCAACAGGGCACGACGGTCGAGTTCCTCAACAGCGACAGCGTCGCGCACAACGTCTTCTGGCCCTCCATCAGCGGCGACAAGAAGCTGGGGCACAACATGGGAACCTGGCCTCAGGGGCAGCATCAGTCCTTCAAATTCGACAACCCAGGCATCGTTCCCCTGCTGTGCAATGTCCATCCAGATATGTCGGGGTACCTCATCGTCTCTCCGACCCCCTACTTCGCGCTGACGGACAAGACAGGCGCATTCAAGATTGAGAATGTTCCCGACGGCGCATACACCGTCACCGCCTGGAACGAAGGCGCCAAGAGCAAGTCCAGCCCGGTGAAGGTCGCCGGAGATTCAACCGCGGACTTCATGCTCTCGAAGTAAGAAGCAAGTTGTGCGACGGCGACCGGTTGCGGTTGCCGCCGCACAACCGGCAGACTTCTAAGGATGGCCTCTCATGTTGCACCGCTTCCTAGAGAAAAAAGTGGACAGGGATTGGCTGAACACCAACTTCCCGTGCATGATGGCCTGCCCCGCGCATACCAATGCCGGGCGTTACGTCGAACTAATCGCCGAAGGAAACTTTGAAGAGGCGTACCGCCATGCGCGCGAGCCGAACCCGTTGGCCAGCATCTGCGGACGTGTGTGCGCGCACCCTTGTGAGACCGCCTGCCGCCGCGGCGCGATCGACAAGCCGATCGCCATCCGCGCGCTGAAGCGCTTCCTTACCGAGCGCCACGGCCCCGAATCGCGAAACCCCATCGACGTAAATGCAGGACGGGTTCAGCCCGCGCTGCCCTTCCGCATCGCGATTGTGGGGGCTGGCCCAGTCGGTCTCTCCGCCGCGCATGACCTTGCATTGATGGGATACTCCGTCACCTTGTATGAAGCGTCACAGGTGCCCGGCGGAATGCTCTATCTCGGCCTGCCTGAGTACCGCCTCTCGCGCGATGTGGTCGAAGCCCAGGTGCGCGAGATCCTTGCCACCGGAGACATCACGCTGAAGTTGAATCACGCCGCCGGCCGCAACTTCAGCATTGCAGACCTGCGCCGCGACTATGACGCGGTACTGATCGCGGTGGGCGCTCATCGCAGCCGCGACCTGACAATCCCGGGCGTCGATCTCGACGGTGTGTACAAGGGCATCGACTTTTTACTCAATGTCAATCTCGGCTTCCGCTTCACCATCGGGAAGAAGGTCCTGGTCATCGGCGGCGGAAATGTGGCAATGGATGTCGCGCGCTCCGCGGCCCGCGAGGTACTACGCCAACACGTGGGCGGCGTGGAGAACATCGAGCCATCACAGGAGAATGTAAACGCCGTCGCGGCCCGCGAGATGATGGACGTCTCCCTCTCCGCGCTGCGGCTTGGCGCGCAGGAGGTCCACCTAGTCTGCCTGGAGAACCGTGCGGAGATGCCGGCATCCATCGAGGAGATTGAAGAGGCGCAAGAAGAAGGCATCATTATTCACGCAGGACTGGGGCCAAAACGGATCGTCGGCAAGGACGGTCGCGTTGTGGCGCTCGAGGCTTTGAAGACCAAGTCCGTCTTCGATGAGAACCACCGCTTCAGCCCCACCTTTTTCGAGAACAGCGAGACGCAGATCGAATGCGACACGATCATCATGGCGATCGGTCAGGCGGCCAAGCTGGACTTCCTTCTGCCGGATGACGGCGTGGAGATCTCGCCGCGTGGACTGATCGCAGTCAATCCGCAGACACTGATGACCACCGCGGCCGGTGTGTTCGCCGGCGGCGACTGTGTCTTCGGGCCGCGTCTCATCATCGACAGCGTGGCCGATGGCAAGCGCGCCGCCGTCGGTATCGACGAGTTCCTGCGCGGCCAGAAGCATCCCGAACCCATTGTGGAAGTGGAAGTGATGGACCGCTACCGGATGCCGCTGGATCTGCTCGATCTGGTGCGGCAGCCGATCCCCATGCTTCCGCTGAATCGGCGGACGGGGGTGACTGAGGTGGAGATCGGATACGACGAAGCCTCCGCCATGGCCGAGGCGCAGCGCTGTCTGCACTGCTGGGTCAACACCGTCTTCGAGGGAACTCCGCAGGACGGAACCATGTGCATTCTGTGCGGCGGTTGCGTCGATGTCTGCCCGGAGGACTGCCTGCAGCTCGTCTCGCTCGACCGCATCGGGTTCAGCGACGAGACTACCTCGCGGATCGCCGACGTTCGCGATCTGATGGGCTTCGAGCTGGACGACATCAAGGCCGATGAACTTGGAGTCATCGCAGGCTCCGCCATGCTCAAAGACGAGTCGCGATGCATCCGCTGTGGACTCTGTGCCGCGCGCTGCCCCGCCGGCACCATCACCATGGAATCCTTCAACCTGCTGTCCGGGGAGCCAACCGGATTGATCTCGATCGATGCGATCGACCGGTCGTTCAGGCCTGCACCGCCAGTTGCAAGCGCAAGCGTGAGGTAAAAGATGTCCGACGAAAAACAACGCGAACCGCCCCCGCCGACGGGAGAGTTGAACCGGCGCACCTTCTTCGCCAAGATCGGCCTCGGCTCGCTCGGCATCGCCGCAGCGGGCACCGCGGGCTTCGCCTACCAGTTCCTGTCGCCCAACGTTCTCTACGAGCCTTCGCCGATCGTCAACATGGGCAAGCCGGAGGCCTTCGCGATGGACTCCGTTACGATGGACTCCGATTCAGCCATCTATGTCGTACATACTGCCGAGGGGTTCTTTGCGCTGAGCGAAATCTGCACCCACCTCGGATGCATGACCGTGTGGAACCAGGAGTTGGGCATCATCAAATGCCCCTGCCACGGCAGTCAGTTCACGCAGGACGGGGTCGTGATCGCAGGCCCCGCTCCCAAGCCGCTGCCATGGTTCAAGACCTGGGTCAGCGATGAAGGCGATCTCATGGTCGATCGCTCCACCACTATCCAGCCAATGGAGTTTCTGAGGGTATGAGCATGCCCGGCAAAGCCGACAAAATACTGGAGCAGGTGGAGCGCAGCCGGGTGTGGCGTTCCATCTTCCGCAGCGGTCAAGGCAGCAGCCCGCTGCATCGCGCGCTTGCGATCCAACAGAACGTCTTCCTCCACCTCTTCTCCACCAAGGTGCGCAAGCGGATGCTCGGGTTCAGCGCGACGTGGTATCTGGGCGCGCTGACACTGGGGACATTTCTCATTCTGATTATTACTGGCGTGCTCCTGATGCTCTACTACCATCCGTCCGTCCCGCAGGCCTACGCAGACATGAAGGACCTGCAGTTCGTCGTCTCCTCCGGACTGTTTCTGCGCAACCTGCATCGCTGGTCGGCGCAGGTCATGGTCTTTCTCGTCTTCGCGCACATGTTCCGGGTGTTTTATCGCGGGGCCTACCGCCCGCCGCGCGAGTTCAACTGGGTCGTGGGCATTGTGCTTCTGCTTATCACGCTACTGCTCAGCTACACCGGATATCTGCTGCCATGGGACCAACTGGCTTACTGGGCGATCACGGTCGGCTCGAACCTCTCCAAGGCAGTGCCCCTGGTGGGCGACAAAATTCATTTCCTGCTGCTTGGCGGCAACGAGGTCAACGCCAACGCGCTGCTGCGCTTCTATGTGCTGCACTGCCTCATCCTGCCTCTCGCGGCGCTGCTTTTCATCGCAGTCCACTTCTGGCGCATTCGCAAGGACGGCGGCCTCTATGTACACCAGAGCGACCCGAAGACAGTCGCAGCGTCGAAAGAAGCCGCACCGGTGAAGGAGGAAAAATGAGCGGCCCCAAGGAGTTCATCGCCGGCTTCGACTCCGACCAACGGCGGTCTCCCACGCGCGTTGTGTTCGTCACCCGCCGCACCTCCGCGCAGGTGAAGGCCAACTACGAGGAGCAGGTCCAGACCTATCCTGAAGTGCTCTTCCGCGTGGTCCTCGCAATCGAGCTGTTGACGATTGCGCTGGTGGTCCTGTCCCTGCTGTTCAACGCTCCGCTCGAAGGCATCGCGGACGCAACCCACACGCCCAACCCCGCGAAGGCCCCGTGGTACTTCCTCGGACTGCAGGAGTTGCTGCATTATTTTCCGCCTGTCATCGCAGGAGTACTGGCGCCAACCATGCTGATCGTGTCGCTGGTTATCATCCCCTACTTCAACATCAACATCGAATCCGAGGGTCTCTTCCTGCACGATCGTCAGAGGCGATTGCAGCTCTTCTACCTCATCGCCATCGGCCTGCTCGTCTTTCTTCTCGCCTTTCATGTGTATGTGGCAGCTGTACCCACCTTGCTGATTGCCATCGCAATGGTCGTTGCAGCATACAGCTCGCCGCAATCCACTGTGGCCGCGCGACGATACCTCGCAAACAAGCCGCTCGCCTGGTGGGTGATGACCTGGTTTCTCTTTGAACTCATCGTGCTGACCGCGGTCGGCACCTTTTTCCGCGGCCCCGGATGGTCGTGGGTACTGCCCTGGGGGAGCTAAGTGAAGGCCATCAAGAAATTTCTCTCTTCTCTATGGCGCGCCCTCTTTGGGGACACTATGCGCGCCTTCGGCGTGGTCAGCGTCGTTCTGCTGATCGCCCTTGCCATCGCTCCGGCAAAGGACCATTTCAGCCAGTGGCACGGCTATCAGAACGGCTATCTCTCGCTGACCCGCGACCGCGGAGACGCCGTAAGCCTGCGTCGCCGATTCGCTCCGGGAATCCAGCAGATATGGCTACCGGAGTTGGGCGTCGTCGATCGCTGCGCCACCTGTCATCTGGGGCTGAAGGAAGCCAGCCTCGCCGATGTGACCACCCAGCCGTATCGCAAGCATCCCGTCATTCCCCATCCGCTCGACAGCTACGGCTGCGTCATCTGCCATCGCGGGCAAGGTCCCGCGACCACGGTAGCGGAGGCGCATTACAGTCAGCAAGCCGGCGTGGATCCCATCCTTCCCGACCGCTTCATCGAATCGGGCTGCGGCCAGTGCCATCAGAACGAGGTTACCGGCACGCCACAGCTCAACCTCGGCCGCAAGATGCTGGCGCAGTACGGCTGCGTCAACTGTCACGTCATCAAAACGCCCGATGGCAGGATCATGAAGGGCACCGACGATCCGCCGTCGCTCGAACACATCGCCGACAAGACCACGCGCGAATGGATCTACACCTGGCTCAAAGACCCACAGGCCTATGCCGTCTCCGCCACCATGCCCAACTACAACCTCAGCGATGCCGATGCAAGCGACATCTCGGCGTTCCTGATGGGCAGCAGCACGCCGCGCGCGGGCGATAGCGATGCGGTTCTCATCCCTGCCGCAAAGAACGCCGATCCAACTGCCGGAGCCAGCCTCTACGGAGAGTCCTTCTGCGCCACATGCCACGCCGTGCAGAACGGCGCAGGCAATCTGGTCGGAGGCGACGTAGGCCCGGAGCTGACGCGCATCGGCAACAAGGCGAAGCCGGGATGGCTGCAGGCCTGGATCGAGAATCCGCACACCTACAACCCAAATACGTTGATGCCGCACTATCGCTTCACGCTGCAGCAGGTCGCCATGCTGATGGGCTACCTGATGAACAAGTCGGACTCCGACTACGGCGCGAACGTCCAACTGAATGCCGCAACGCCGTCGCAGATCGCGCATGGCAGAAGGCTGGTCGCTGAACTTGGCTGCGCGGCCTGCCACAAGATCACCGGGGTCGGCAAGCCGGACAACTTCGCGCCCGACCTCAGCCGCATCGGCAGCAAGCCGCTCGCGCAGCTCATCTTCCTGCCGGGCATGGAGCACACCCTGCCCAGCTACATCGCGGGCAAGATCAAGCAGCCGCAGGCGTTTGGCCCCGGTCTGAAGATGCCCCAGTTCGTCCTGACCGACTTGCAGCGGGATGCGCTGACCACCGCTCTGCTGTCGCTCGACGACCGCGGCCAGACGATGCCCGACATGCTCCGAGTCGCGGGCGTCCAGCAAACGAACTATGAGCCGGCAGGACAAGCTGGAAAGCTGATGGAAGACCTTGCCTGCTTCAGTTGCCACCGCATCGACGGACACGGCAGCGATCTGGCGCCCGATCTCTCCTTCGAGGGCAGCGCGGTGCAACGCCAATGGCTCGACAGCTTTCTCAAGAACCCCAACACCCTGCGGCCGGCGCTCACCCGTCGCATGCCTCGCTTCAACCTGTCCGACGCGGACCGCAAGTTGCTCACCGACTACATCATGGTCGTCTATCAGTCGCCCAACATCGACCCAGACACAGCCCCACCCGCGGTCAATCCTCCCGCGCTGGTGGAGCATGGACGCCAATTGTTCTACTCCAGGTACGCCTGCCAGTCCTGCCACATCGCCAATACCAAGACCGATAAGGGATACATTGGGCCTACGTTGACACAGGTCGGATCGCGACTGAACCCAGCGTGGATCTACGCATGGCTGAAGAACCCCCAGACGCTGCGACCGGGCACCCTCGAGCCAAACCAGAACATCGGCGATGAAGATGCCCGCGCCCTGACGGCCTTCCTTATGACGTTGAAGAACTCTGGCGGACAGGAGGCAAAGCGATGACAAGGCGATCCGTTACATGCGCAGTGCTGTTGCTGATGGGTGCGGTTGCAGGATGCAAACGCCACCCCGCGTCCTCATCTGCGTTGAAGCCGACCGCGGTCGGCGCGGCCATCGTCGAATCGAGCGGCGGCAAACAGGTTGGGCCCACCGGAATGGAGCTTGCCGACCCGCTTGTCGTGCAGGTGAACGACGATCAGGGTAACGCGCTCACCGGGGCCTTGGTGGAGTTCCACGGCCCCGCGGGCGTTCGCTTCAGAACGGCTGCGGTCCTCACCGATTCCAACGGTCAGGCCACCACGGCGGTCACCCTTGGCGCCATCACCGGGCGCTACCAGCTCAGCGCCACCACACCCGGCAAGACGCAGGTCTTCACCCTTCCGGTGGTGGAGACGGCGCTCGGCTACCAGCAGGAGCTGGGTTTTATCGTCGCGGACAAGTACTGCAGCCGCTGCCACGACCCAGAATCGTCGGCCGAGCGCGTCTCGAACTACGACAACCTGGAGGTGAAGCCGCATCCCTTCAACGATGGCACTACCCTGAACAAGATGAGCGATGCGGACTTGACCGCGATCATCCAACACGGCGGCCCCGCGCTTAACCGCTCCGCGCTGATGCCGCCGTATGGCAATACCCTGAGCGCGCCGGATGTGGCAGCCATCGTCGCTTATATCCGCGCAGTGGCCGTCCCTCCCTATCAGTCGGCAGGCACGTTCTACGAGCAGAAGTAGTTCGATCTCCGCCGAATCTCGCCGTTCGCCGCAGAGGATTCCATGAACTGAGTGCTGACGTGCACGAAAAACGGCGTTCCCGGTATACACCTCCATTCGGAATACGCTGCATCAGTTTATTGGCGATATTCGCGGATGTAGACAAGCCTGCTAAGGGGGTCTGCCCCAGTCGCACAGCGCAAGGGGTCTCCCCAACAATGTCAGTCAATCGACACCAACAGCCCAAAGCGGCTTGGTAATCATCCCAACCATTAGTCCTCGAAAACGCCGATTGCGCCACGGATCGCTTGTCCAGGTACAGGTCTTGAGATTCCAGTCGCAATGCCGACTTGCACTAAGACTTCTGAGGACTAATCTGTGAACCCACACAGGCATGTACTCCCGATGGCGTTGAGGAGGCATGGAGCAAGTATAGGCGAAGATGTAGCGAAAACAATCCACGGCGGACTCCGACGCCGGAGAACAGCGTTAGGCAACCGCTCATGGCTGATTGGCGGGGTGGCAGTCTTCCTCGCCCATTCGTGCAGTAGGTGGGTGTTCATTTGTTTTTCAGCAACAAGGCATCGACTTCCTCGCGGAACGGCATGGAAGGTGCGGTGCCTAGGCGCGTGACTGAGAGGGCTGCCACCGCGCAGCCGAAGCGCGCAGCCTGAAGGAGGCCTGCACCCTCAGCCAAAGCCACGGCCAGGCCGCCATTGAAGGCGTCGCCCGCTCCAGTTGTCTCAACCACGGGGCCTGCGTCGTATGCGGGAACGTAAGCTGTTGTGATGGCATTTTTTACGAACGCTCCGTGTGCCCCAAGGGTGATGACAACGTTGCGAACGCCAAGGCGAAGCAAGACATCTGCGGCACGCTCTGCATCGGATTGAGTCCGGACGGCGATCCCGGTCAGGCTTTCCATCTCGGTCTCATTGGGGGTGACGTAGTCGCAATACGGAAAGATCGATTCCGGCAGTTTGCAACCTGGCGCAGGGTTCAGAATGGTTGGCACACGGTGAGAGTGCGCCAGCTTCAAGCCATGCTCCACAGTGGGCAGAGCGAGTTCCAACTGGGTAATGAAGATTGCAGAGTCGGCAATCAGGTCCTGCATTTGGTCGACTTCTTCCGGCGTCAGTTGAAAGCAGGCACCAGGCACCACGATGATGGAGTTCTCGCCGGTCTGCGCGTCGATGAGGATGGCTGCCGCGCCGGTTGCAGTGTCGCACGGAAGCAGATAGCGCGTGTCGATTCCCTCCTTCTGGTAGGTGATGCGGGCCAGATCCCCGAAGGGGTCCTGGCCGAGCTTGCTGATAAAGCTGACCTTCGCGCCTGCACGTGCTGCAGCTACAGCCTGGTTGGAGCCTTTGCCCCCCGGGCCAAGTTGAAACGAGTTGCCCATGAAGGTCTCACCCCATGCGGGCAGCTTGTTGGTGCGGAACGCGAGGTCCGCTACGAAACTTCCCATGACGGTTACAAACTTGGTGGACATGATTTCCCTCAATCTTTTTCAGCGATGCTCAGCCGGAGTAGGCCCTGGCGATCAGCACCAAAGCAAGGAGATACGCGGCAAACATGCCGGTGAGATAGAGCCTGGCTTTCTGGTTGGCCCCGCGAAACTCGTGCCATGCGAAGACTCCCCACAACGTGGCGATCATCGGCGACGACTGGCCCATGGCATAGGAGATGGGCACGCCTAGGCGGCGCCGAAGGTAAAGTTGACCGTAATGCTCGTCTCCACCTCAACGGGTTCGCCGTTCAGTAGATATCTGCGGCCAGGCAGAACTGAAGAGGTCCAGACTCGTGTGAACTCCATCAAGTGACGTTAGTCTATGCTCTACTTCGCCCCGATCAGCCGGATGTGCGTTGTGAAGGCCCGGCCCTGGAGTTCACTGAAGGTCCCGTACTCCGGGGAATCCACCACATTGTTGACGACCGCCGGATTTCCACGGTTGGTCGCATTCTCCAGCACGCCGCGCAACCCGAAGGTTGCGCCGCGAAAGTGAAATCGCCATTCCAGCCCCGGACTGAAGCTGAGATAGTCGGGAAAGCGTTGCGATCCCGCCGCTCCCACCACCTGCTGGTTTACATTGACTGATGTGTACGGGAACCCGGAATGCCAATCGAGCGTGTAAACAAAGTCCCAGCTCTTCTTCAGCTTCGGCAGCATCAGGGGTATCCATCCCCAGGAGACCACGCGGTTGGGCGTATCCCAGGCCAGAGGCCCGCTCTGTTGCGCGCCAAGCGGCGATGGGGTGGGCAGGTAGTCGAGCGCCGCGTTGGTGCGCGCCGAGGAGCGCGTGTAGGAGGCGAAGATCGTATATCCGTTGGCAAAGAAGCGCCGCGCGTCGAGTTCCACGGAGTGGTAGCGGTCCTGCCGCGCATTGCTGAGCACATAGTCGCCTGAGAGCTCCGCTGCCCCGCTCTGATTCACGTACGTGAACGCATCGGATGTGCGCTTCTGCAGGAAGTTAGCTCCGGCCAGGACCGAGCCGGGAAGCTTGTGCTCGATGCCTACGCTCCAGTTCAAAGCGCGGGCCTCATGGAGCGTGGCATCGCTAGCGGTGAACTGCGTCTGCTGCGCCGCGCCGGTGGGAGTCACGCCGTCCGGCGCGTAGTAGGTGTCGTAACGGATTCCGGCCAGCGCACGCGTCAGGTATTCCAGTTGCGTGTGGTCGTAGTAAAGCCCAATGCCGGCCGACAGCTTGGTTGTGCCTTCACTGCCCGGCGGCGAGTAAGTCGCGGCAATCCGCGGCGACAGCAGCGGCCGCCGGACGACCTCGTCCCAGTCCAGGCGCAGGCCCGGCTCGACCAGCAGTCCCGATCCCGTCCTCCAGCGGTCCTCAGCGTAGGCGCCCAGCTCCGCGTTGTGCAATGCAACCGTGGCAGTCTGCGGAAAGGCGCTCTGGCGCGTCAGTGTCCCGTCCTCGCGCAGGTAACTCACCGGGGCGCGCGTGACGTCTTCGCCGAAGCCGATATGGTCCACATCGATGCCGGCCTTCAGATCGTGGACTCCGGCCCAGTGCCGCGGAGGCAGATACAGGGCGGCCGTTCCCTCAACACGTTGCGAGTGTCCGGTCAGGTTCTCGAAGTAGCTGCCCTCGGAGAGTTCCGGAGTGATCTGGTAGGGAAGATCACCGTGCGGTTCGTAGCCGTCGCGGAAGCGCGCGGCCGCGGCCCCAACGTCGAGCAGCGCGCCGCCAACATTCCACTGATCGCGCAGATACGGGAGCCACGCAGTGGTGTTGGTCTTGGTGGTGCTCTGTTGCGGCGTCAGAGACGAGATGCCGTCGTAGGGCGAATGATACGCATTGAAGAGCAGGCCGCCGGTCAGGATGTTGGCAGGGGTCAGATTGGCCTGAATCCTACTCAGATTGCTGCCGCGCACCAGTTCGTCTGTATCTGCGTTGGCTGGAAGTTCCGCAACATAAATATTGTCGTATTCGGTCTCCAGGCCGTCGAAGAACCATGCCCGGTTGCGCGCCAGAGGTCCGGAAAAAGTGACCCTGGGAACAAGCTTGTCGAAACGAATGCCGTTGAGGTCGCGGAGAGAGGGGACAAAGTCGGTCGCATTGAAGCGGAACTTGTTGTCGCCCATTCCGGTATTAAGCGCCAGCACTCCTCCGGTGGTTTTGCCGAACTCCACCGGATAGCGGGTTGTCTCCACATCGATGGATCGGACCGCGTCGGTACTGACGCGGAGATCCAGCGTGCCGTTCACCGGAGAACGGATGTCGAATCCATCCATCAGGTCGAGCGTTGCCCAGGTCTCGGACCCGGCCACATAAACCTGTCCGGTTGCATCCTGCACTACGCCGGGATTGAAGGGCAGCAGGTTGCGGATGTCGCGCGAGGTCGGATAGGGAACGCTCACAATCTCCGGCGTGTTCATGGTGCTGGTATCGGAGGTCTGTTCGGTATCGATTCCGGGGACCGACGCGGTCACGTTCACCTGTTCCACGACGATCTGTTCGTGCGTCAGCACCACGCGGACCCTGCTCGCGCGCGCGTCGATCCCGCTCTCCACGGCCTGGTAAAACCCGGCCTTGCCGGCGCGAATCTGGTAAGGCGAGTCCTGCTGAAGGGTGTATGTGCAGTGGCCGGCATAGTCGGTCCACAGCCGGACGCCCGTAAGTCCCGGCTCAAGCACGGCAACCGCGGCGCCCGAAACCGCCAGGCCATTCTCGTCCACAACCGTTAAGATGACCGGCGCGCCAACGGCTGGCGGCTGCCCGCCTGCGCCATCGGGGTCCCGGGCGAGCTTGTTCGCTGGGGCGGAAACGGCTGTACAGACGAGAAGAAGCAGGCCGGGAATGACCATCTTCGCGCAGACAAGACGCGGCATAGAGAAAGACCGGAACTTCCGTTTTATCTCCCAACAGCCCACGCTCATATGTTCCGCACTATACCGGCTTGGACAATGAAGGCCCCAGGCTGGTCAGACTGGGCATGCGACATTACTGAAGCCAGTGCACGACAGGCACCTCGAGAACGCCTTCTGACTTTGCTGTCTGCCCGATGAGAGCGGAAATGTCCATACCAGAGAGAGGCCAACCGAATGGACGAGTTCGGAGACATAGAAAAGATACTTTCGGAGTTGACAACAATTGGTCAGCCATGATCCTGATACGGCAGAACCTGGGCGATGGAGTAGCCCTTTAGGCGACGATTCTCCAACGTAACATTGTCGGGTGCGTACTCCGCCGGCAAGGCTTCGCCAGCTGCGTCCAGTCTATCCTGGACTGTGTTTGACATGGTGGCGACGGAGGGCACCTTGCGGCTCTCGGGGATGCCGTAGGGCACGAGCTTCCATGAGTCATGCTGCAGGCCTCTGGGGCTGTCCGGGGGCGGCGAGAGGTTGAGGGCTTCTGCCTGTGGCGAGAGGATCAGGTCGTGCTTCTTTGCCTTCTGCAGCATCCAGCTCAGAGTGACGTCAGCGAGCGAGGATTCGGGATAGCTGCCGCCCACGTCGCAATGAACACCGGGGAACCACACCTGCTCGATTTGATCGTTGTTCGCGAGCGGGGAGCCATCGGAGTTGGTCCAGAGTGTCGGTTCGAATTGGGCTCGGCGCTCGTCGATCGCTACGGCGTGGTAACCCTTTCTGATGCAGGGGTGAATGCTCGTGTCGAGGAAGCCATACTTCTTCTGGTTTAGGAGATTAAAGAAGAACCCTGGGATTCCGAGCGCGCCGACCGTGTCCCAAACACCGACCATCTCGACGTTGACCTCAGTGAGACCATACGTAGCTGTCAATCCATCCTTAAGCGCTTTCTTCGCGGCGAGATCGGGTTCGCGGTAGGCGGCAAAAATGCGGCTCACGGTTTCGTTGTCGAGATTGATCGTAGGTACGCCGAAACCTGCAATCATGCCGCCTACGCTGCGTGCGGTGAAGGCACCGCGGCTGAAGCCAAAAATGTAGATAGAATCGCCGGGATCGTAAACATTGGCGAGGAACGCATAGCAATCCTGCACCTTCTGGAAGAGGCCTTCGCCCATAGCGCCTCCGACCAGATGATCGATCGGCGTACCGTCGGTGCCGACGCCGCTGTCGTAGTACTTGAGCTGAGTGTCACTGTTGACAAGAGCCATGTACAGCTTGCGAACGTTGGTGTCATTCACGCAGGCTGTGGAACCGTGCGGAGTATTCCACGTGCCGTCAGCACAAAGGACAATACTCTTCATCTAAAACCTCGCAACAAGACGAGCTAGGAGTCGTTCGGATGTATGGTGAGGATGCTATGCGCGTCGGGGGTTCGCGGTCAATCACCATCGCCCTATCTCTCCACTGGGGAGGCACCTGCGGCATCTGATTCGCCTAGGGCGACGTCATCCACTCACTGAGTGCCGGGCAATAACGGCTGCTGAGCATCCCTAAACGATAAAGCCGCGACTTCGAACCCTTTTCATGACGAGAAGCCGACTTCTCGTTACCGATCTCGCCGTAGTGCCTCCACTCAATTGTTTTAATAGCTTTGCATCTTTTCTTCGAACGACTACAGGTGTACCCTGTCGCGCTCGATTTGTATGATGGATTGTTCTCGTCAATAGAAAGTCAACTTCCGCGCGGCCCATAGAACAATGGTCGTTAAATTGTGCCCGCTATTCGATCATTTCTCAACATTCAGAAAGGCTGTGCAGTTCTTGAATTGTCGATGCCTCCGTACAGGTTTTTTGCCCGATGGTGCAATATCCTATGCGGCGCAGGTGGCATTTGGGCGGCATTGCTGCTTTCCCAATGCGGTAGCCTCAAATGCTTCTCAGTGCGCACCTCCCCGTTGTTCTGGAGAAGGTGCCGGATTGGCAAGACGAGCGTGCTCTGGAACACGGGTCGATGCAGCGATCCATCGCATCGCACTTGGGAAGGACGAAAGGCCGAAGGGCGCCAGGTTGCGTCCCGCACGGGTCACCATGATTCGTGAGAGCAATGTTGCCAGCGACATGCCTCGCCTGAGTTGAGCATGCAGCCTGCGGTTGTACTGGCCCGCGCTTTCGCCAGCCAGGTACATTTCCGTGGCAAGGGCCGCGCTGTGCAAGGCGATCGACATGCCGTCTCCGGTAAACGATGGAATCACCGCTGCCTGATCGCCCACACACCACAGACCGAATGGCCGTCCGGCAAGATACCCATACGGAATGGAAGAGATGGCCAATGGCCGGTCCCACAGGGCTGTTGCACCTTGCAGGCGCTGCTGTAGATGCCGGTTGTCATCGAGTACCGATGCCAGCAGCTCAGTCCAGCCGCCGATCTTGCGCAACCGAGCTCGCCGGACAACAAGGCACAAGTTGGCCACATCTCGTTCCACCAGAGAGAGACCTCCATATCCGCCGGAGAAGAGAAATATCTCGACGAACTCTCGCAACGCCTCGGTCTGGGCACGATCGAGTTGCCAGTGCAATTTGAAGGCGACGAGGTCGCATTGCCCGGTGCTCGAACGCTCCCACCCGTGGAGGTCGTGTTTTCCGTTGGCGAGAAACACGGTTCGAGCGCACAACGATTTTCTGTCGCGCAGTTGCGCAAACCACAGGCTGTCCTGGGTTATGAGCCGATCCACGAACACGCCGCGCTGTACGTCGCATCCTCTCTCCGCGGCGCGGGAGAGCATAGCTGCATCCAGCGTGAACCGTGAAAGCGACAGCGCGGTGAAGGGAAGGGCCGTTTCCACCACCTTCCGCTTTGAGGAAAGACGCACAAAGCGAATCGTTGCTGCGCCCAGCTCCAATGGGTCGATCCCTACCTGGTGCAGATAGTCAACGGCTTCACGACTCAAAAACTCACCGCAGACCTTGTGATGTACGGAGCTCTCTTTCTCAAGCAGAGTAACCTCGTGTCCTGCGGTTGCAAGGCGGATCGCAACCATGGAACCCGCAAGACCGCCTCCAATGACCAGGTTGTCGACGGTGGCGCTGGGGTTGCTCATTCGGGTCCTCTCCCCTACTTTGGCTTTCGCCTGGCTACACATAGACGTGCAGGGACGAAGCTCTGTATCAGGATGTCACGATTTCCGAGACCCGCGGCAGCGCACATTCTTCGCCAGTCTTCCGGCACGAAGGACCGTGCGATTGAGACGGGCCCGTCGTGTTGCACAAAGGGATGGAGTCTTGCCACTTTAGCGAACACTCGGAAGAAATGGTAGGGAATCGCCGCGCGAGAAAGATCGTTAATAAACCATCCGAGTCTGGCGTGCTGCTCCATCCATTGCAGAAATCGCACAACATCTTCATCGGCAAGATGATGTGTGAAGAGCGAACTGACCACAAGGTGAACCGGTCGCCGCGGCGCGTACGCAAAGATATCGGAGCAGACCCACTGGATTTTGCTAGCGGCAGGGCTGGCCTCCGCTGCAATCGCCGTAGTGTTCGGATTCAGGTCGAGGCCAGTCAATTCCACGGCAACGCCGCGTGCCTTCGCCCATTGCTCGATCCTGCGCAGCCCGTCCCCATAGCCGCAGGCAACATCGAGGATATGCAGCGGTTCCCCGTGCGCAGGCAGTACATCCAAAAAAGTATCCAGCCAATGCAGCAAGGGCCGATAGGCCATCGTCCAGCGGTTTACCCTTGCAAGATCGCGCAGGCAGGCGCGTAACTCATCGCGGCTGCATGGCTCGTCCATGAGTTCACCGAGCTTCGAACGGTGGCGGAAATCGGGGGCGCTATGCGGCATGGAAGAGCATGGTCTCCGCCGTCAGTCCGGGTCCAAACGACATGGCGCAGCCTGTTTGCCCCGTCTGTGCCTGCTGCATGATCTGCTGCAACACGAACATCACGGTCGCGGAGGACATGTTGCCGTATCGCGCCAGAATATCGCGTGAGCAACCAAGTGCATCGGCGCGTAGCCCGAGGCCTTTTTCTACTGCGTCGAGAATCGAGCGGCCTCCCGGATGCACCGCCCACAATTCGATGGACAAGGGATCTTGCCCTCGCGTTATTTCAGTTGCCGATTCCTGCAGGGCGCGGCCGATTTTCCCTGGAACCTCGCCGGAAAGATGCATGTCGAATCCAAGTCCGCCAATCCGCCACGTAATCAGGTCGCTTGTCTGGGGGATATTCACGGCCAGAAAACTGTCAATGGCTAGCCCTTTCTGCTGCGCGCTTACAAGGGAGGCAGCGCAGCCATCTGCAAAGACCAGGAACGACAGCACCTGCTCCAGCTCATGGATTTCCTGAAAGTGCAGCGTGCAGAGTTCAAGATTCAATATCAGGACCGTGGCATCCGGCTCAGAACGGACAATGTGGCGCGCCGACTTCAGAGCGTTAATGGCGGCATAGCATCCCATGAAGCCGATCATCGTTCGTTCGACCGACGGGGCAAGCCCAAGATGGCGCACCACCTCGAAGTCCAGGCCCGGCGCGTAGAGTCCGGTGCAGGACGTTACGATCACATGCGTTATGCTTCGCCGCTGCTCTTCCGTCAGCAAGAGCTTGTCCAATGCGCTGTGTGCCAACTCTGGGGCAAAGCGTTCGAACAAAACCATGCGGCGCGCTGTTGCGGGAAAGTTTCCCGGGATATAGACATTCTCAGCATCGCCCCACGAACCGTCTTGAACGGGGATGGGATTCACGAATGAGTAACGGTGCTCAATTGCCGACAACCGCGCCATGCGGCGAAATAAATTGCGGGCCGTGCCCTCGGCGAGCAAGTTGGCCGCAAAATCTATGAATGCCTTATGGACATCGTGTTGAGGGACTGCCGTGGCGATGCGGTTGATGTGTGCGGTCGTCATTCCTACGCCTTTCATGGCAATGAGGCTTTCCATAAAGATAATTTCAAAACAACCTGCGTAGCGATATGTCGTCCGAATCACTGTTGTCCAGTTAGACAGCCGCATAGAATCAATCGGTTGCCCAGATCGATTCAATCGGGAACGGTAAACGCCGCAGGATCCGATTTTCCTGCTCCGACCCGGTCATGAGATCACGCGCTGAGTTAAGATGCCTGTGGGGTAGTAGCCTGTTGTTCGATCCAGCGCCGCATCCGCCGACAGTGCGAGCCGTACCAGTACACTCGCCGGCAGCGGGCGCACTCTTGGAACCGTCCGGCTTGATGACGGGTTGGAACCCGCCTCCATAACGTCGTCGGGCGGCGCACGCTTACATGGTGGACGGGCTGAAATCAAAGATGGGTCCTGCTCTCTGACTTGGTGTAAGCTCTTGAAAGGAGAACGATTAGGGCTGACGAAATTTCACGAGTTGAGTACTATGTGGCAGCGGTACCTCACAAGGCAGGAGAAGGCGCTCGAATCTTGACGGCTTTCAAAGAGGCAGGAGTCAACTTGACTGGCTTGCTGGGCTATCGGAAGACGGCTCGGAACGCCGAAATCATCGTTATTGTGGAGGAGAAAACGCCGGGAGTCAGCGCGGCAGGCAAGAAAGCCGGTCTCACCCTGGGCAAGAAGCAGAAGGCGTTCCTAGTAAAAGGTGAAGACCGTCTCGGCGTAGTTGCCGAGTTGGCGTGCAAATTGGCGGAAGCATGTGTCAACGTGACCTCGCTTCACGCCTTGAGCGCAGGTGCGGGCCGCTTCGGTGCACTCATTACAGTCGAGCCGGCCGACGTGCGCAAGGTAGCCAAGGCTCTGGCCCAGGAAACGATTGCTGAGGTGACTTAGCGATTCTCCTTTCATCTCGTTGAGAGGACCAAGCTCACCTCAATGTGGGCGTTGTTTAGCCCAACGGCGACGACGGTCACCGATCCGATCTATGCACTCTACGTATGCATGGTCGGATTGCCCGAGCTTGGCATGGCCATTGCGTCCGGACGCTTTAAAGTTAAGCCTCGCCGACTCGTAAGGAACGAGTCAGAGGTCTCGATACACACTTCCGCTCTGTGTTGAACTAGGCGCCCCGGGGTGGCGATGCTGTGTGTGGCAAACTCGTAAACGAGATGGTCGGCATGGCCGAACGTCATTAATGATCTGTACGCAGGCCCCAGACCCTTGCTCCCAAAATCGGGCTATTTGAATCACCAATGTCGGCGCGGGCTGTAGCTGTCATCCGACCGGCAATCAACATCATCGCTCGACTCGCGTTCCTTCGCATCCTGTCTGGCTGTCAGAAACTTACAGGTTGTGGGCCATGTGGCTTGGTAGAACTGCAATCGTGCCGGGAGTAACCCCGCCGTTCTGCACCTTCCTGAAATCGCCCCGTCTTTCGGGAACTTGAGTACGATGACGCTATGGGAAGCGAGCTAATCCAGATGACGAAATGGAGTGACCATCATGCACTCAGGGCAGCTATTCAGTCGTCCCTGGACCTTGCCGACTCGCAAGGCTACCTGCAATGACGTGGCGCGAATATCACGAAGCAACGAAGCATAGCGTTGAATCGCTGAAGCGAATGCGGCAGGCTCTCGACTGGGCTAACATGCCTGATCCGTTTCGTCATTATGAGGGCGTGCCGGTACTCGATCTACCAGCCGATCCGCCCGTCCCCGAAATGCCAGCACTCGACGTGCTTCGGGGCACCTCTGGCACCGAGCCTGTGGGTGACGGACCGACTCTCCTCTCACAACTCCTCTTCTACTCCGCCGCGATTAGCGCATCCAAGCGTGTTCCATCCACCGGATATAACTATGCGCTAAGAGTGAATCCGTCTTCCGGGAATCTGCACCCGACGGAATTCCACTTCCTCACACGGGGTCTGAAGGGGTGGCCAGATGGGTTATATCACTACGATCCATCCAGGCACATGGCGGAGCAGCGCGGGCGCGGTCATTTTGAAATGAAGCTGGCCAGCGGCTCTGCGCCAATTGTGTTCGTTTTGACCAGTATTGTGTGGCGCGAGGCGTGGAAGTACGGCGAGCGGGCATATCGGTACTGCTTGCACGACATAGGGCACGCCTGGCAAGCGCTTGCACTCTCCGCCCGGACTATCGGATGCCACAGCTCTGCGCTGGGACACTTCCTGGACGATGACGTGGCGCGAATGTTCCACCTTAATCGTGACGAGTGGCCAATGCTGATTGTCAGCCTGCACGGCAAGTCCATTCCAGTGCGCGAAGCCGACACCGGCGAGACTGTCTGGTTCGGCGGGCAGGCGAACCAGCTTTCGGCGGAAACGGTTGCTCACCCACTGATTGACAGCATCCACTTCGCCACGAAACAAAGCAGCATCGAGAGCAATGGCACCTCCTTCGCAGAGTCGACGCCCACTGTCTCCGGTGAGATCAAGCTGCCTCCTCCGGCTTCATCGACTCGCAGCTTTGGCGAGGTTGCCCGCATGCGGCGCTCGGCACTCGACTTTCTGGTTGGAGAACAATCGATGTCATTGGCGCAGCTATCGGCCATCCTCGCCATCGCGGCCCAGCCATTGTCGGCTGATTTTGCGGGCACGCGCTTCATCCGGCTTTTCTTGTATGCCCATCGCGTCGATGGGCTACAGCCCGGCATCTACAGGTTCTTGTCGGAGCGTGCCGAGTTGGAGCAGATCAAGAGTGGCGACCAACGCGTGGCGGTCGCTGGTCTCAGCCTCGGTCAAGACCTCGCCGGTAACGCCTGCGTGACCTTTTCGATGATCGGCGATCTCGATCGTGCCGCTCGTACCTATGGCGATCGTGGTTATCGCTATGTGCATTTTGAAGCAGGCGCTATTGGCCAAGGCCTTTATCTCGCCGCTGAAGCGCTTGGATTGGGTGCAACCGGCATCGGTGCCTTTTACGATGATGAGGTGCACTGTCATCTCAACCTGGTACCCGACCAGGGACAGGTCGTATACCATTTTGCAATCGGTTATCCGGTTCCCGATCCGCGCGTCTCAGCATCCAAATAGAGACGCGCTGTGAGTTGGCGATCGATGCCTTCGTGATGGCCTTCTCTCCGATGGCGGCTCGCGCTACCATGGACGCGAGGTCTCCCACGAGATAAGCAATTCGGGGAAGGAGCAAAATGAGCTACGTAGACTCGCACCTGGTTCCCGGTGAAACGGTGATCTATGAGACCCGGCTCCATTGGATCGTGATGCTTGGGCACATTGTCGTAGGATGCCTGCTGCTCGGTCTGCCCGGAGCGGTTCTGCTCTATTACGCTGCCAGCCAAACCGGAATTGAGAGTAGGAATTTGCACATCATGGAAGGCGGCGGCGCTGCGCTGATCGTTTGCGGCGTCGTGGTGATTCTGATGGGCATGGTGCGTCGGAATGCGACGGAAATGGCGCTGACAAGCCGCCGCGTTGTGATTAAAACGGGCCTGGTCGGTCGTAAGACGATCGAAATGCTGCTAAACAAGGTGGAGAGCATCGAAGTGAGCGAGACGGGTCTCGGCAGGATGCTGGGGTATGGAACGATTGTGGTGATCGGAACGGGCGGGACTCCCGAGCCGTTTCACCAGGTCGCACATCCATTGGAATTTCGTAGCCGGGTGCAACAACAGATCGAGAAGCTGCACTAACTGGGCGAAGCGCGAAGATCGAAGCGGCCCTGAAGCGGACTATACAGGCCATCCCGTCAGGAGTTGGAGCATGCGGGTTCGTTCTTGATCGTCCCCTTCAGCGCGTAGTCGAAGAACTTCTCGACGGTGCCGTCGTCAGAGGTCCATTCAGCACGGAGCGTCGTTCTCTTTTCCGCCTTTCTCAAGGCAGAAAGAAACGCGCGATTCAATTCTCTAGGCCGTATCGACATATAGTTTCAGGTGCAACCATGCGCAGGCGAGGGCGACGAGAGCTTTGAAGCAGGCTTTTGATTTTTCGTATCGCGTGGC
>Ga0224555_1001962_pt1 | contig 25830 bp, 27 predicted proteins | sample 714S23034metaG_FD_180687 | JGI IMG/M metagenome (GOLD analysis project Ga0224555, IMG submission 180687) | Peat soil microbial communities from Stordalen Mire, Sweden - 717 S2 30-34 | ecosystem: Environmental > Terrestrial > Soil > Wetlands > Peat | place: Sweden: Norrbotten County, Stordalen...
CGTAAACGGATGCGCCGTGGCAAAGTACATCGGCTTGCCCAGCACCAGGTCTTCCGGCTGCTTCACATACGGATAAATCGTTTCGTCGGGCTGCTTGGTGCAACCGGCCAGTCCAGCCAGCGCCAGCGAAGCCCCCATCACCTTCAGGAAGCCGCGCCGCGAAACCGGATCGACCCACTCCTGAGCCGCGGACGGGAACTCGCGCTCCACCGCCGCCTGAAACTCGGCTGTATCGGCCAGCTCATCAATCGACCGCCAGAATTTCTTGCCTTTCACGCCCTTCAATTCCTGGCGAACCTGCACCAGCGTCATCGGCGTCGGATCGTTCTTCGTCTCGTGGCTCACGGCGTTCCCCGCCTCGCTCTTGCTTTTGCTTTTCCCGTTTCCGTTCATCTCTGCGTTCATCGGTGGCAGACCTCGCAACTGGTGAGGTCTTTCGGGGTGCGAATCTTGTAGCGATCCACCAGGAAATGTCCCAGATCATACTGGCTGGTGAACTTCTTGTACTGCACAGTCTCGATCGCATCGTTCCCGGCATACGGAGCCACACCATGCGCCCCCATTAACGGCAACTGCAGCGACGCCATCTGCGCGCCCGCGCCACTTGGATCTTTGGTCGTGCAGTTCACGCTCTCAGCCGTCGGCACGCCCGGCTTCTCATCCGTCGCCGCACACCACACAGGCCTGTCGCTGGCCGGCTCTTCCCAGGCCATGTCATAGACCTGGCTGGTCGGCCTCAGGTTCTTCGCTGGATTCCGGTGGCAATCCAGGCACCACTCCATTTGCAGCGTGTTCTGCGCGTACATCAGCGGCATCTGGTCCACGCGCCCGTGACAGGTTGTGCAGCCAATTCCCTTGTTCACGTGGATGGAATGATTGAAGAAGACGAAATCGGGAAGGTCATGAACTCTGATCCAGGGGATCGACTCACCGGTAGCCCAACTGCTGCGTACCGGCTCCAGCAGTTGCGCGTTGGTCCAGATTTGGGCGTGACAGTTGATGCAGGTCTTGGTCGGCGGGATTCCGGCGTAGCTCGATTTCTCAACCGTCGTGTGACAATACTGGCACTGCAGCCCCAGCCCCTGCACATGGTGCTTGTGGCTGAAGGGCACGGGCTGTTCGGGACGCTGACCTTGCCGTGTCACCCAGGGCGAGCGTTGCAGTTGATCGAGCGTAACTCCCAGGGCGATCACGATCAGCCCCGTCAGCACCAGGCTCATGCGAGCCAGCGCGTTGGAGCTGCGTTCAAAGATTTGCGCCATGAATGCTTTTCCTGCTTAATTACCACCCCGGCGACGAAGACCTGTCGCCGTGGGCCCGGTATTTTTCGCGTTTGGATGCGCCCGCTGTGCCAGCGGTCACACAGGTTGTGTACAAAAATCATTCTTGGGTATAACTCACCCGAGAGGTGGAGGACCCCGAAAATTCAATATAACAGTCTGAAAGGGCCACGCAAGGGCTTGCGACCCTGAATTCAAAAAAATCTTGTGCAAAAGGGTCTGCGTAACCCATTGATAACTAAACCGGTTGTGATAAGCGCGATTGCGGGGAACAACCCACCTTGCCTCTGGCCGCTTGCGTACCAAAGACTGGGATCATGCCTTCAAAAATATCATGCCAAACTCAGGTTTCGCCAATTGCCGCGAACCCCGGACGGCAAAGAAATAAATATGCCGCCAATTTGGGAACCGACGCTCAAATTCCGGAACCTCTGCCAAAGTTCTTTCCGGAACCTTCCGGCCCAGGAGCCTTGGAACAACTGAGCGCGCCATCGAGCAGAAATCGACGCCCCACCCGAAGTCTCAATAGTCAAAATCTTCAAGCCATCGGTCCCTTTTCAGCTCCGGTCCTCATCGAGCGCCTCCGTGTAGGTCTCCGCAAAAGAGGAGTCCAGCGGCGTCGGCGGCCATCCGGCCATCACTAGAAATACATCCAGGACGAATAGTGCAATCGCAATGTCGTTGAACAGTGTGGCCTGGGGCCAATTCGGCCAAAACTGGTTTGCCGCCCAGAAGAGAAATGCGATCGCCAGCAAAGCTGCCTTGACAAACTCCTTGCCTGAAGGCCGGTGCACTCCCTGGTAGACGAGGTAGGCCACAGCGATCGTCGCCAGTGAAAAAGCCGCGAGGACATCGTGCGTTCCCGCTGGAAACAGTTGGGGAAAGGCATCCCAAACCAGCAGTACGCCCACATCCAAAAGCGTTATGACACCGAGAATTACCGGAAGGGCTCTGTGGGCCCGGTCAATACGGCTGAACATACCCCATTATTGACTGCGCCACGAAAAGAAAGCGTAAGGACCGAGTGGTTTTGTACACCGGCAAGCGTTTGTGCCAGGACAGCACGCCCCGCCCCGTGATCTCCGCGACAGGAGCCGACATCCACTTGCTATAGAATTCATAAGAGAATTCATCGGCGCGTAACAGTCGACCTTAAAAAACAATTGGCAGAGCGGACCTCCTGAATCGGAACCCGGTGGGCTGACGTTCATCCCATGCCGATTCGATCTGCCCGCATAGGTTGTTCCTAACTACCTCTAAAGGCTCGGAAAGGAAAGACCATGAAGTACGCCGGATTACTCGTCATGCCAGCCGGATTCTTCCTCTCGATTGCCGCACTTGTGCTGTTTGCCGACCCGATCGAGCGATCGGTCTTTGTACTCTGCGGCCTGCTGGTCGAACTGCTCGGCCTGGGAGTCGCGGTGCGCGGACACATGCTGGCGCGCGGAGAAAGCCGCCCATGAACCCGACGACTTCTTCCGCCATGTCCGACTCTGTTTTCGCGTTGACCTTTGCGCTGCTGCTGCTTGCGCCGCTGGCCATTGCCGGCGTGGCGCTTATCAATGCCGGCCTGGGCCGCTCCCGCTCCGCCGCGCAGGCGCTCCTGGGCAGCCTGGCCATCGTCGCCGTGACGGCGATCGTCTTTGCCCTGGTGGGCTCTGCTTTTGCCGGCTCTCTGCCTGGCGGTGCGGGCCACACCTTCCACCTGGCCGGCAAGCCGTGGAATTGGCTCGGCACAGGCCCATTTCTGCTCAGCGGCCTGGGCTCGGCCCCTGTGCAATCGCAGCTTGTACTCGTTTTTGAGTTCCTCGCCGTCGCTCTCGCCGCCATCATTCCGTGGGGTTCGGGAGCCGATCGCTGGCGGCTCACTGCCGGATGCGCGACTGCCGCAGTCCTGGCCGCTTTTGTGTTTCCACTCGCCGCTCATTGGATCTGGGGAGGCGGATGGCTCAGCCAGTTGGCCGTCAACTTCGGCACATCGGGCGGCGAGGCCGCCGGCTTCCTCGACCCAGGCGGCGCGGGCACGGTCCATGTGCTCGGTGGCTTGAGCGCCTTGGCCGTCATCTGGATCGCCGGTCCTCGCCGTGGCAAGTTTCCCAAAGAAGGCTTCTCCACCGCCATGCCCGGCCACAACGCCGTCTATGTGCTCTTTGGCTGCCTCGTTAGCCTGGCCGGCTGGATGGCCTGGAATGCGGCCGGCGCAATCCTCTCGCTCAACGCGCCTTTGGCTGCTTTGCCCCAGACAGCGATCAACACGTTGCTCTCCGCCTCCGCGGCTCTCGCAGCCACCTTCACTGTCACCCGCATCCGCTTTGGCAAGCCCGACGCCAGCCTCTGCGCCAACGGATGGATGTCTGGACTGGTCACCTCCAGTGCCTGCGCCGCGCTCGTCTCGCCCATCGTGGCTATCTTCGCCGGCCTGGTCGCCGGCATTCTGACCCCGCTGCTTGTCGAGCTGCTCGAACTAGCTCTCTCTGTCGACGACCCCTCCGGCGCCATCTCGGTCCACGCCGCGGCCGGCCTGTGGGGCCTGCTGGCCGCCGGAATCTTCTCGCACCGGCCCGGCCAGTTCGTTGCTCAAGTGGTCGGCATCGCCACTCTGCTCGGCGTATTTTTCCCCCTGGTTTATCTGCTCTTCCGGCTCCTGAACCGCGTTGTGCCTTTCAGAGTGGACCCCGACGGCGAGCGCATCGGCATGGACCTGCACGAGCTAGGCGGCGGCGCTTATCCGGAGTTTGTGATTCATCGCGACGAATCGTACCGCTAGCGTCAAAGACGGATCGGCTCGTCAGCGACTTTCGGCGTACTCCGCCGCACATAGACCCAAAGATAGAAAACACTCACCAATAGCAAGATTAGCGGCGCCGGACGGCACAGCAAAACGTTCAGAATGTTGCCGGGCCAGCCCTTTACCGAGAAGCGGAAGCCCGTCGTCGAGCTAGCGAGAAGCTGCAAGAAGGTATTCGAGGTGAATATCGCGCCCAACGCAGTGAATACTACAGCCATCCAAGCGATCGGTCCACCCTCTGACCAGAGCATGGCACAGGCAGGGACCGTGAGCAGTAGGAGCCTGGTATCGTGCTGCCGGTGGTAGATCGGCAGCATGGAGAGCGCCGCGATGGTTGCGAGCGCCAACCATGTATTTGCTGGAAGTGGCGACTTTCGCACCGTGGCGTAGATCCAGACGAGCACGAGTGGCGAGCACAGAAGATAGGCCGCTGAGTTATAGAAGCGTGGCTCATCCTGGAAGATACTAAAAGCCGATTGCAGACTGATTATGATAGCCCCGCGAGAACGGGGATCAACCGTGGTCGGCCCAGGATCATTGCCGTGGCCGCGCTCCGAGGACAGAGATACATTGTTGTGCAATTCCTCAACCCAGTTTGGAGCGGCGTGCGAAACCCAAATCAGGGAAGGCAGCGCAAGGACCGCGGTTAACAGCAGGGTTTGTAACGCGCGCTTGCGGTAAATTCCGCCGGCCAACAGGAAATAGAGCCAGACGAAACCAGCATCCTGCGGCTTTACGAGAAGGCTAATTGCAAGACACAGGACACCTGCCAGTGCGAATCGTCTCCGCAGGAAACACCACACAGAAACCACGCAAAGGCTTACGACGATTCCAGCGGTATTACCCACCTCAAGAAGAAGCTCGCTTCCAAGCAGAAAAAGGAATAGAAGACCGCCCGATATGACTGGAGCGTGTTCCGCGCCCAGTTTCCAAATCAGGAACGCGGCGAAGATGAAGCTTGCGCCAGTTAGAAGCATCCACAACAGGTGCGCCGGGCCCCACGGCAGCAGCGCAAAGGGCGCAACGAACGAGAATGTGGTGGGCAGATTGACATTGGGTGTGACAGCGTGAATTAGTTTGAGCTTCTTAAATTGAGTTTCACCATCTTCGGCAAGGTAAACACGCTGCAGATCCTTGTCGCTATACGGGTCGCCGTGCTCAAGAAGGCATCGCGTTCCATAGAAAACCGCCTTGAAATCGACCATTGAGACAAAAGAGGCACGCTCTGTGAATGTGCCCACAGAAATGAAGAGCAGACATCCTACGAGGAGCAGATACAAACCATCGAGCCGTTGCCTTGACAAGGTCAAATTCTTTCTCACTTGGACGGCTGCGGAGGGGATTCGAGTCACGGTTCGATCCAGTTTCTCAGGAACCATGCTTGGCCTGGGAGTAATACTGCTGAGTCACTTTTCTTCCCGTAGCTCCGAATCGCGGCATGCGGACGATGCCCAGCTTATGCGCGACGAATCCCACGGTGGTGGCCATCACGCCCAATCCATATTGCACGCTGCGCTTGAAATTGATTGAAGAGGCTTCCTTGAAGTACTTCGTCGGACAGGAGATTTCGCCGATTTTGAAACCGAACATCGCGGCCTGCGCAATCATCTGGTTGTCGAAAACAAAATCGTCGGAGTTTTCAAGCAGCGGAAGCGTCTGCAGCAGTTCCTTTGAGAAGGCCCGGAATCCCGTGTGGTATTCGGAAAGTTTGATGCCTAGAAAGAGGTTTTGAAATGCCGTCAAAAGCCGATTCGCAACGTATTTATAGAGCGGCATTCCGCCCTTCAGCGCGCCTGCGCCCAGAATGCGCGACGCGAGAACCATGTCGTACACTCCACTGGCCACCATCCCCGCCATGGCCGGAACCAGCGACGGCGTGTACTGGTAGTCGGGATGAACCATTACCACGATGTCTGCGCCCGCGGCCAGTGCCTCGCGGTAGCAGGTTTGCTGGTTGCGTCCGTAGCCATAATTGGCATCGTGGATGAAAGTCTGCACTCCCAGACTGCGGGAGAGCGCCGCGGTCTGGTCCTTGCTGGAATCGTCAACCAGAATCTTGATGTCCACCACGTCGGGCAGTTCGCGCACTGTCATCTCTAATGTCTTTGCTGCGTTGTACGCCGGCATTACAACCGCAATGCGTTTTCCGTTGATCATGGTCTCGACTCCTGCGACATGGTTTCTTCGCGCCCAACGCCCGTAGCCATTTCAACCTTGGCCTGCGACTCCGGATCTGCCATCGGATAGGGCACAAGCGCTGCCGGCTTTGCATCTGGCTCAACCAGCCAGACCTTGCGGTTCCGGTAGTAGTGCATCAACTCCAAATTATTCGCTGCGTCCATCTCCCTTGCCCATACGACTTTGGAACCATCGATATCGGCGAGGTTGTAGACCCACTCGTCCTGCGGATCGTGGTCGGAGAAATAGCGGACAATCGCCAGTTGCTCGCCGGGGAGCTGTTCCAGCCGCGCCTGAACTTTCGCGCGATCAACGCCGAAATGCCCCGGACCACGCCATGAGGCCGACCACCCTGGCGCCGGCCAAGGCACCGTCTCCAGATGCAGCGGTACGGCAAATAACCTGACGCCGGCAATCACAAAGCAGACTGTGATGCTAAGCCTGACCATCGTCCTGCCGACGGGTTTGCCTTCCGGGGTCCAGACGCGCAGGTGGCGCATGGCCTGCAAACCGAGGGCATAAAACACCGCCGTGAAAGGCGCCAGATAGTGGGGGATCATGAATATCTCGATCGCAATCCCGGCCATCAGCACAGGCAGGCACAGTACCAGGAAGCGGATGCGCCGATCCATAAGCGCTCTTCGCATCATGATGAGCGGAGGCAGCAGCGAAAAACCCCCGAAGAACATGATGGCCACCAGAACTTTTCCAAACGATATTGGGACAAAGAGAGTCCATGAATGGACACGCGGGTAGTCCTTGACCTCAAGTTCGGTATAGAACTCGCGCATGACCGCGTGCCGGTAATGCGGCTCAGGCCGCAGCGACTGCCATACGAAATACGGGGCCACGGCGTACGTTGCCCGGTTGATGGTATACGGCAAGGTCGTGGGCTTTCCAAACACGCGGTAGTCGTAGTAGCCCAGCCAGGATACGGCAGCAACAATCAGCAGCAAGGGCGCCGCGGCCCGCCGCAGCAATACCGCCGGCCTCGGTCGATTCTTTCCGAAGAGCGCCCAATGACCCAAAGCAACCGCAACCGGCAAACATAAAAGCACGCCCTCGTAGGGACGAGTAAGACCGAGAAGAATCATGCCGATCGCCATCACGATTCCGTAGCGAAAGCGCGCGGTCTTCATTAATCTGGGCAGCGCACCCAGCACCAGGGCTCCGCCCAAGCCGGTGATCATTCCCCCGCCGGCATAAGTGTTGACCCAATAGCTGAACAGACCCAGGCGCAGCATCGCCAGGATGCCCCCAAGAAGGGCCCAGGCGGGTGGCAACCAGGCCTGCAGCATCCAGCAGATAGCGGCACACATCAAGGCGCTGCAGATCAGGATGCCGAACCAGGGGTTGCCGAGAATCACTTTACTGGCAGCAAGAACCAATCCCTCCCCAGGAAAGTACATCGACATGTAGGTCGGCTGCATGGTGATGTGGAAGCTCTCGAAATGGGTCCACATCGCTGGGGTCGGGTTGGTGAGCCGGCCGTGGGCGAAGGTATCGGCTGCAAGCAGATGGCTGAAGTCGTCGTGGATGAAAGGAAGGGGAATGGGAAAAAGCGGGAGGACGGCCAATCGCAACAAGAGCGTCGCAAACCCGACCGATACCACCGACCACGCCTGCCTGCGGGCAAGCCGACTGAAAGTGTGCTCGATGCGCGTAAACCAGCGGTTGCCCAGCCGCGGCACGGCAAATGCGATTGCGACGGAAATCGCAGTCAGGCCGCCTTCAATCAGCAGCAGCGAATTTGCGTTTTCCGGAGCAGAGGGCAGAGGCATGTCAGGAGGCTTCCCCTACCCGGCTGAAAGTTTCGTGGATTAGATCGAGCAGCAGAAGCGTCTCAGCTTGGTTTGAGGAGCGATCCGGCGCCCGAGTTGGAATCCTTGTCATCCTGAAAATAAATTGTATAGGCAGCGGAGTGAGCTCCAGCAGTCGACTTTGCCTCGTGCATCTTCTCCGTAAAACTGGCGGCGTTGCCGGGTTGCGCTATCCCGCCGCCTTTAGGCCGGAGATTAGCTGAGGTAGAGAGCCAGTTTCGTGCTCACCGTGCTGAACGCGGTGCCGATGCCGCCGGCCAGTTTGCCCATGCCCGCGGTTGCGCCGAAGGCGACCAGTGCGACAACCAACGCATACTCGACCAGGTCCTGACCCTCTTCGCTGTTCCTCAGATCCTGGAACTTCACATACAGATTCAGAAACATATTGTTCATAGCCTTCCTCCGTTCGATCTTTGATATAGTTCCAGCCCAACTGGGTGTGGCGTAGAACCCTGTCTGGCTGGGTTTGGTTGGGGAATGCAATCAAGGAGCGGATTTATGCCTGAGGCCTGCGCCTCTCCCGCATGGAAACAGAGCCAACGAATTCGATGTCGTGACGGCGCCAGCGCAGACGATTAGCTGATATAGCCGCCCAGCCGGGTGCTGACGTCGCTAAAGGCGTGGCTGATGCCCGACGCGAGTTTGCCCATGCCGGCCGTTGCGCCGAAAGCGATGAGAGCGACCACCAGGGCATACTCCACCAAGTCCTGGCCTTCTTCGCTGTCCCTCAGACCCTGGAATCTCAAATAGAGTTTCAAAAGCACATCGTTCATCACATTCCTTTCATGGATCTTTGATGTACTCCCAACCCCGGCTGAGAGGTTAAGCGCTGCCCGTTAGAGCTGGGCCGAATTGCGTGATGCAACCGGGGAGCGAACCCGGCAAAACCAAACAGCAAGAATCTGCCCTTTTGTAAGGCCGCTCATGAATAAACTTGCGGGGGAGCGTGCGCCCGGGCATCCATGCCTGGCGTTCGCGCCTTTCCCGCGGAAAAACAGGTGTCGTTAGTTGTGCTTTCTTGCCCTTGCAAGGACCGCGGCTAGCTGATTGCGGCGCCGAGCTTGGTGCTGACGGCACTGAATGAGCTGTTGATGCCGCTGGCTAGGGAGGTCATGCCGGCCGTGGCGCCGAAAGCGATGAGAGCGACCACCAGGGCATACTCAACCAGGTCCTGACCTTCTTCGCCGTTCTTCAGTTCCTGGAACTTCACATACAGCTTTAGAAGCATGTTGTTCATTGCGGTGTTCTCCTTGATGTTTGATCATGTCCCAGCCCCAGCTGAGAGGTTAAACGCGGCCCATTTGTGCTGGGCGGAATTGCGTGACGCAAACTGGGAGCGAACCCGGCAAAACCAAACAGCAAGAATCTGCCCTTTTGTAAGGCCGCTAATGAATAAACTTGCAGGGGAGGGTGCGCCCGGGCAACCATGCCTGGCGTTCGCGCCTCTCCCGCGGAAAAACTTGGTCTCGTCAGTTGCGCGGTCTTGCCCTTGCAAGGACCGCGGCTAGCTGATTGCTGCGCCGAGCTTGGTGCTAACGGCACTGAATGAGCTGTTGATGCCGCTGGCTAGAGAGGTCATGCCGGCCGTGGCGCCGAAAGCGATTAAAGCGACAACCAGGGCATACTCAACCAGGTCCTGACCTTCTTCACCGTTCTTCAGTTCCTGGAACTTCACATAAAGATTCAAAAGCAAGTTGTTCACTGTGGGGTTCTCCTTTTGCTCGGCATTTCCGGCCTGAACCGGATTACCGGCAGAATATAGGACTATTCGTGTTGCTCCTTGACTTATCGATCCACAGGAATCAAGGCAGGCATCAGATTTCTTGGCTTTCCATCTATGATTGTGCGAGAACGGACTGCCCTTGCGGATGCCGGTTATGGGTTTACCCCGGCTGGAGAGAGTACGCAGGTGCGTTGTTGCCGCTCTGCATAATCCCTCCAGCTAGGAGGCTGAGGTGATGGGCGATCTTACTGGCGGTGTTTTGCCGGAACTAGCTGATGTAAGCGCCGAGCTTGGTGCTGACAGCGCTGAACGCTGCATTGATGCCGCTGGCCAGTTTGCCCATGCCGGCGGTTGCGCCAAACGCGATCAAAGCGACGACCAAGGCGTATTCGACGAGATCCTGAGCCTCTTCACGGCTGGCCAGATCCTGGAACTTCACATAGAGCTTCAGAAGCAGGTTGTTCATTAGTTTTCTCTCCGTATTTCGAATTTCCCAGCCTCAGCCGGGCCACCCCCAACACTGCAAGTTGCTTGCCATTGTCGCGTTCCAGGCCGCTCATTAAAAATCAACAACTTACAGAATCTGCCTTCCGCCTCAACAGCAAGGCCCTGTAAACAGCCGTTTACAGAGGGCGCTCGGACAGAACGGCGCCGTATACAGGACATGGACGAATTCACACCTAAAGTTACTAAGAAGGCTCTGATTTGCCGTGGTCCGCTGGATCGATCCAGACAGAAAGTAGAATAGCGATCATGACAAGCACCATTGCTCCCCAGGCAAAGCCGCGCATCGATTTCGCCGAGTTTTCGATCGCGACCGTGGCCGGGCTCGCGCTTGCCTTCACAACCATGTTCCTTTGCGTCGTGCCGCTGGCCGGCAAAATTGCAGCGTCGCGCGATTTCGTTTGCTTTTGGGCCACCGGCCAGCAACTGGTTCACCACGGCAATCATTACGATGCGGCCGCAATGAAGAGGATTGAGCAATCCGCCGGCCTCGACAAAAGGTACGGCATCCTTTTCATGCGCAATCCGCCTTGGACGCTGCCGCTCGTGCTGGCGCTTGGATTCGTCGGCCTGCGGATCGGGGCGTTTCTGTGGTCTCTGGCCATCTTCGCGTGCCTGGTGGCTTCGGTGCTCATCCTGTGGCGGATTCACGGGCGGCCCAGGAACCATCTCCATTGGATCGGGCTGTCATTCGGCCCCGCTCTGCTGTGCGCCATCATGGGGCAAACAACCATATTCGCGCTGCTGGGCTACGTCCTGTTTCTTTTCCTGCATCGCACGCATCCCTTTGTGGCAGGAATGTCGCTCTGGCTCTGCGCCCTGAAGCCACACCTGTTTGTCCCATTCGGTGTGGTGCTGCTGGTCTGGATACTTCTCTCGCGAAGCTACCGGATCCTCATCGGAGCCGCGATTGCGCTTACCGCAAGTTGCGCCATCGCCTACTTGTTCGACCCAACCGCCTGGGCCGATTACGCGCAGATGATGCGTTCAGCGGGACTCGGGGCGGAGTACATTCCCTGCCTTGTCGTCGCGCTGCAACTCTGGATTAACCCACATGCGGTATGGCTCCAATACCTGGCGCCCCTGCTCGGCTCCGTGTGGGCGCTGACCTACTTCTGGCCTCGCCGCCAGGCCTGGGATTGGGAGAAATACGGCAACTTGCTTGTTCTTGTTTCGCTGGTAGCGGCGCCTTACTCGTGGATTTACGATGGTGGCCTGGCGATTCCGGCTCTCTTAGAGGGCGTATTCAGGACGCGGTCGCGGCTCCTGTTGGTCATCCTCGCCTTTGCCAGCCTTGCTATTCTAGTCGAACTGGTTGCCGGCGTTATGGTCACCTCGCCCCTTTATCTATGGACCGTGCCGGCCTGGTTTGCGTGGTATCTGTTTGCGAGCGCCACTCCGCGCGAGCCGCAAGCCAGCCAGCTTACAGAAGCAGCCGTCTTAGAACCTCTTGAAAAAAAACAAGGTCGGGTCGGATTTTGAAAGGGCACGACTTCAGTCGTGCCGAAACCGCCCCGAAATCGACGTGGGCTTTAGCCCCTGAGGGATGGGTTTTTGAGATCTCCCGCGGCCTTCTGAAAAGTTTTCGACAGGTCCTAAGACGTCAAACAGACGCGCCCAGTGAACACCTGCTCAAGCGGCGACAGGGACCTACCGTCAATCCCTCGGGATTGTCTTCTGGGATTACCCCTGGCAATTTCACCCGCGGCAAACACCGGCAGACGATAGGCTGGGAAAGAATATGCGCCTGCTTTCGCTTTTGTTAAATCCCGGCGTCATCGGGGTGCTGGCCCTCTTCCTCTCCGTGATCTGGATGCTCAGGGACGAGAAGGACAAGACGCGCCCATTACTTGTCTTCGCCCTCATTCTGAACCTGTTTTTCGGTTTTCTTCTCACCGTCTTCATGAGCAGGGAAGGCGGCCTGCTGCCCTGGAAATACGATCACGTTTTGTTCGCGCTCGACCGGGCCCTTGGCGTGACGGCGGCCCCAATTGCAAGGAGTCTGCAGGGCGTCTTTCGAGTTCCGATGATCGTCATCTACCAGTTGATGGTCCCCATGATGATCGTCTGGTTTCTTGTCACCGAATACAGCCATGTGCGCGGCTCCGTGGTGCTGGCCTACGTTGGCGAGTTGGTTGTCGGGCCCATCCTGTATGCCGTGCTGCCCGGATGTGGGCCGATCTATGCCTTTGGCGCGCAATGGCTCAATCCGCCGCAGGTTCAGGCAGATACCATAAGACTCGCTGCAATGCCCAACGCATTCCCTTCCCTCCACCTGGGCACGGCGTTTGTGTTTGTGTTTTTTGCCCCAGGCAGGTTTTGGCGAGCAGTGTCGCTGGCTTTCCTGTGCGGCACCGGACTAGCCACGCTCTCGACAGGCGAGCACTACGTCATTGACCTGGTTGCAGGCCTTGCATTCGGCTGCTTCGCGGCGTGTGTGGGATACAGCCGATTCCGCGCTGCCCTTCTGTATCTGGCAGTCGTAGTTTGCTGGTCGCTCACGGTCAGGTTCGAGTACCCGTTTCTGGTTGCCCATCCCGGTCTGCTGCGATTGATGGCGGTGCTCACGGTGGGGATGGCGGCCCATGCGGTCTTCAAACAGTGGCGCACTCCCGCATTGTGCAAGACCGATCAAAACGAGCAAGAGAATCAAGCGGGCGCAGTCGCCGAGTGATTCCGGCATTGGCGGCTTCGCAGGCTGCGGAAAAACTCGCTCGGGTGAAGGGTACGGGCTTCAGCCCGTACATTATCCTGCAAAATGAGTTGGGCTTCAGCCCCTGAGGCAAGCTTTTCACGATTTCGAGGCAGAATCAAGTCATTTTCTGCGGCCTGTTCATCCACTTGCTGGCATTAATTCAAACGCTCGCTGCATCCAAACTCTCAGCACTGAATTCCGCTGGAGAGAATTCCAGCGAGTCTCCAGTTTGAGTCTGCGTCGCGCGAATGGTTCCTGCGGGAAGCTCGAGGATGGAATGCGCGGAGAGACAGGCAGACAACCGCCATGGTCCCACCGCGCTCCTCACCTTTTTGATCCTGTGCTTGCGGTCCAGATAGACCAGATCGATAGGAAACCGCATGAAAAAAGTGTGGACGGATTCGCAGGGCACAATCCACAAACCTTCACCGGGAGCAAGCCCCTCGCGCCCCAGCAAGCCTTTGTTGCGCTTTGGCCCGCTGTCGGCTAGTTCCAGGTGGCTGGCAAGCACCGTCGAGCGCGCCGGATTGGTAACCTGAAAGCGCCGATCGGGCGTGGCCGGTTCACGTAGAGCACTCCGGCCTTGAAGCTTCGTAACTATCCAACCGATCGGATTCATCCGCCCGCCCCCGATCCCTGCGCATGGCCGTAGTGGCCCACCTCGCTATGGACCAGTCGTCGGTGCAGGAAGTCCAAGCCCACCGCCTCCAGACGAGGGAGCCGAAGAGCTTGCTGCGCCAAAGCCTCCCGAGTCGCCTTCGATCACCAGCGCCTTCTCCGGTTTCATACTCTGGATCAATGTCTCCACCGGAATCGTGTCCGGCGCCGGAGCAGGCGTGTTGGCAGCCGTCTTGGCGTCCGGTTGATTCATGGGATTATTCGAGTTGGGCGGCAGGAACTTGACGGGGAACTTCACCTCGGGAGGCTTGGTGCCCGCCTCTAGCGGCGCTACGATCTCCGGCGTGACCAGCACCATCAGCTCGGTGTTGGTTCTGTTCTTCGACTTGGATTGGAAGAGCTTGCCCAGAATCGGAATGTCGCCAATAAAGGGTATCTTCTCGAATGTCTCAGTTTCGCGGTTGTCGATCAGTCCGCCAATCACAAAGGTTGCGCCGTCGCCCAGTTCGACTTCGGTCTTCATTTTACGGGTGGTAATTGCCGGCACGTTGAAGCCCGAGATCTGAATCGCGTTGGAGAAGTCGAGTGAGCTCACTTCCGGCGCCACTTGCAAGCGGATGGTTCCGCGCGGAGTGATTGTCGGAATGAAGTTGAGCCTGACTCCATACTCCTTGAACTGAATCGACACTGAAGCGCCGGCCGCGGTCCCCTGCACCGTCGGATAGGGGTATTCTCCGCCCGCCAGGAAGCTCGCCTCCTGTCCGTCGGTGGCCACGATGTTCGGCTCCGCCAGCGTTTCAACCACGCCATCGTTCTCCAGCGCGGCAATGGTCGCGCCCGCCTTCAGTCCTGGGAAAAATGCAAAAATGTTCTGCTCATTGCTGATTGTGGCAGCATTCCCACCCGAAGAAACTCCGCCCGAAGACGATGAACCCCCTGAGATGGACGGCGGAGAGAACTCTCCCGTGGAGATTCCGCCGACCGCGTTTCCGAGGCCGAGATTAAACATATTGATGCCCAGTGTCTTCAGCTTGCTGCGGTCGACGGCTTCAAAGCGCACCTTGAGCATGATCTGCGCTTGGGACTTCGGCACCGCGACATTGAGCAGATTAACAACCTTCCCAGCCGTGGATGCGATCTGCACGGCCCGTGTCGAACTCAGCAAATCCTTGACCGTCCCGCGCAGATAAACAACGCCGTTCTCTGAACTCAGCTTCAGTGCCTGGCCGGGAAGTTCCGTAGCCAGCTCGCGGCGAATCGCTTCCATGCTGTTGTCCACTGCGGCAGTGCTGGCGCGCACCGTTACATTGAAGAATTGCCGGCCGCCCCGGTCGTCCCAGATGATCAGGCTGGTTTCTCCGGGATTTTTCCCATTCACCATGATCTCGTTGGGGCTGATCGCGGAAGCCTGGGCCACATCGCCAAGTCCGATTGCAACTCTGGTTGTCGGCCGCACGCAATCTACCAATACGGTTTTGCCTACAGCTACCGAAAGCTCGTTTGACGAATCCTGAAAAGTGGCCCCGCCGGGTTGAGCTGGCGGCGCAGCCTGGGCGCACAATCCCTTCCCGGCGAACAGGACCAGACAAAACGCGCTTAAATATGCGATAGTTACGCCGGACTTCGCTCTCACTGCTTCGCCTCGGGAGATTTGAATTTTTCTACGCTGGTATTTGTCCCGTTGATCACCTGGATGGTGAAGACCTTGGGCGCTGCTTTGGGCGCGCGTCTCACGCCTGGCGGGGGACCGGCCTCTCCAAACATCTGCCCCATGGAGTTGCTGTTAACCTGCGAAATTTTGGTATCCAACGGATTTCTCAGCACCAGTTGAATCTTCAATTCATTGCTGGCCAGACTGAGAGTTTGAGCCTGTTCCGGCGTCACCAGCAGGTTCACAACCTGCACCTGCTGAGGCTTGCCTTCCGCGTCTTTTTGAATGTCGGTGCCCGCCGACAGAACCTGAATGTTCTGAAGGATGGTCTTGGTCACCGTGCCTTGAGATACCGACGCAACGGGAGGGTTGCCCGAAGCAAGAACATCCACGCGCATGCCCGGCGTAACGAATCCAGCCACGCCCACCACCTGATCCACCCTTACCGCCAAGGCTCTCATGCCCTGGGGAATGGTTGACGCCATTCCTCCGCCGGAGCCAGGCGGCGCAAGCCGGCTCTCCAGTATCGGCTCGCCCTGGTAAAGCTGCGAGATCACGCCGCGGCCAACCAACTCCTCCGGTTTCAGGAGCGCGCCCTTGGGAAGCGACCCCTGAATCTCTATGGTTGTCATGTCTGCGGCCGCCAGCACGGCGCCGAGCTTGATGTCGTTAGCCGCCGCAACCACCCTTGTGGTCACCACCGGTTTTGCAGCCATCATGCGCGTCCCTACGATCTTGTAGACCAGGAAGGCGCACGCGCCGGCGATCGCGAACGAGATGAGAAGAATTGTCAGCAGCCTTCGATTCATTGGAATTCCTGAAGAAACTGGCTCTAGCGCCAGGCTCTCTCTTCTGTCTACTTCGGCAATCTCCGCTGCCAGCGTTACCCATTTCCCAATTCAGGCCAAGCCTGCCAAGGGGCCCCAAACTAATCAAGTTAGTCCGAGCGCGGTTTCAGTTTATGCCCCATATGGAGCTTATATCGGCGTCAAGTACCGTCCAATACCACTTAGGTATCAAGAGAGCTATGAGCCAGAGCCTTCACTTGAGCGATTCTGTTAAAGGCTACAATGGTGTAGCGAAAGAGGTAGCAGGGAGGGAGTTCATCTGTACATGAAGTCTTCCCGCACCATCACGCTCTTTTCCCAGAGTCGTGATATCGACCAGCGATCAACCTCTTTTGCGGTTTCTGTTCTCTTCCATGGCATGGCGCTGGGCCTGCTGTCCTTCGGGGTAATGTACACGCCGCACCTTGACACCAGGGCGATCGCCGCGCACTATACGGTCCGCAATATCGACCTCGAAACGCCCGAACAACAGGCGCGGCGCGCGGCGCGCGGCAAGGTCAAGTATCCGGGCCCGCAACCAGGCCCGCGAAATCCTGGCCCGCCGCCCAAAGCGAAGACTGGCGCCGGCAGGCCAATTCCACAACCGCCGCTTCTCCGCCAGATTGCGAAAGCCCAAAAGGGCCCGCAGACGCTGGTGCAGCCCGATCTTCCCACACAACTGACACTCAAACAGGAAATCCCGGTTCCCACCATCGTGATCTGGTCTCCAAAGAAAGCCGACATGAAGACCGTCGTTGCGCCGCAGCCGGAAAAGCCCACGGCCGCCGATGTGAAGCCCATGCCCGATCCTCCCAATCAAGCAGTGGACCTGTCCGACATCAGCATCTCAGCCAGCGCAGTTCCGGCGCCGAAACTGCCGGCGTTGCCCAGCACAACTTCGCCGGTTGCAATTCATGCGCCCGAGCGAGTTCAGATGGCGCCCGTAACCGTTTCCCAGCCCGCCGCCCAACCAACTCCAGCGGCAATCATGTCTCTGTCCGATTTGAAAATGGCGCAAGGCACGGTCGTGCTTCCTCCGGTAAACGAGACCGCGGCAGCCGATGCGCAGGGGACATTGGCGCCAGGCCCGGCGCACGACCCTTCAGCGCCTGGAAAAAGCAATCAGCCCGGCAATGCGGGTGCCGAATCAAGCGCAACCAATGTTGCGGACCAAGGCACAGTCGCCGCAAAAGCGGATGGGCCTTCACCTGCGACATCCCCGTCGGTTGACGCCGGTTCCGGCCAGAGCAGCCAGCCTTCTGCCACCCAGATCACCCTGCCCAAAAACGGACAGTTTGGCGCGGTCGTGGTCGGAGAGTCGCTCGACGATCAATATCCTGAACTGAGCGCAGTTTGGGGCGGCAGGGTGGCCTACACGGTCTTTCTGCACGTAGGTCTGTCAAGGAGTTGGATTCTGCAGTACTCGCTCCCGCGCTCAGAAGAAGCCGCGGCGGCGGGATCTATCGCCCAGCTTGAGGCCCCATGGCCTTACAACATCGTGCGCCCCAACCTCGCGTTCGGCTCCACGGATGGAAACACCATCATGATCCACGGCTTTGTCAATCAGGCCGGCCGCTTCGAAGGTCTCGACATTGTCTTTCCTCCGCAATTCCCACAGGCCCAGTTTGTGCTCAGATCTCTGCAGAATTGGCAGTTCAGGCCAGCCAGCCAGAATGGACAAGCCGCAACAGTGGAAGTGCTGTTGATCATCCCCCAGGAGATGTAGTAAAGCGCTTGGGCAATGACTCTACCGCAGTTCGAGCATCTCTTCCCGTCAGGACAATCGCATTGGGATCTTGAGCGAAAAATGAAGGGTACGGGCTTCAGCTTGAAGGGTACGGGCTTCAGCTTGAAGGGTACGGGCTTCAGCTTGAAGGGTACGGGCTTCAGCTTGAAGGGTACGGGCTTCAGCCCGTACATGAACTCAGCAAAACCAGTTGGGCTTTAGCCCCTGAGGGACAGCCTCTGTGTGGATTTGTCCTTGATTTCGGCGTACGCGTGGTTCTGATTCCATCAAGATCACAAGCCCGCCCTCGTACTGTCTCTCCCCCCAGTGGCTAAACAGGCTGCGGAAAAATTCGGTCTTGGCGCAAAACCCCAGGGCTTTGTATCAGGGCACGACTTCAGTCGGGCCGCAAATGTCGCAAAATAAACCTGGGCTTTAGCCCCTGCAAAACTCCACTTCACGCCAAAATCAAATTCTGGCCTTTGTCCGCAACCTGAACGCCCCGGCAGAACATGCCGGGGCGTCGACGGTTGACTTTCGTCGCTTGGGTTTAGGTTGCGGTATTAGGTATCAATCGCGGTTGCGTGAAACTCGCCGCAATCGAAAGGAAGATGTCCGACAGGCTGGTTACCGTATGCGAGGCATCCTGGCAGGTGCTGCCCGATCCGCTTTGGTTGTAGTCGGAGTAGAAGTTGTTCAGCGAGGAGGCGATATTCTCCATCGTCACGCAAGGCGTTAGCTGCGAAAGAGTAAATGATTGGTTCTTTCCGGTGGCGATCAGCGAAAAAGTATCCGTATTTCCGGATCCGGTGTAGCATCCCGTTTGCTCCGATCCATAGGCAACCGAATACACCTGAGTTTTTGCTGTCGTCGCGGCCTGGGCCGCAATAATCGCCTGCTGGCACTCGTCGTTGGTGTCGGGGTAATGCCCGGTGCCCGTCAAAGTGTTCAGCCCGGCTGTAGATGGAACCGCGGTAAAGGGTGAGGTCGGGAAATCGTTAGTAGCGGCGACCACGTTCGCCTGGCCATCGCTGAGGAAGATGATCGCGTTGTTGGTTCCCGTATTCAATTTCGCTTCGGCCGTCAGGGCCGCCTGCGCGGCATAAAGGATGCTCGCATAGTAGGTAATGCCGCCGTTCTGAGCGCCGTTTAGGCCGCCTGTGCCGCTTCCCTCCTGGCTGATGGGCTTCATGCAACCGGAAACGGCCTTCACAATCGAGGAAGTCGTGTTCAGACCATTTGAGGCGGTTGGACTATAGTAGTCGCTCACAAAACCATTCGCGTCGGCATCGCTGGCGCCCAAAGTAACCTCATAGGTCCCAGTGAAATTCACGTAGCCCGACTGGTTCCGTCCAGTATTCGGCTCTTGATACTCAATCGGCGTGTACGAAGTGGCCGTAGTCAACGGAAGTGTATAGATCTGGAAGGCGGGCGTACTGTAACTGCTGCAGGCATTCTCATAGGTAACTGTGCTCGTCGAGACTGGTGGGAACGCGAAAAGGGCCACATGGAAATTCGCAGCCGCGTTTGTGCAGCTCGTCACGCCGGACTTGCAGGGATTGGTGGAACCAAGCATGGCCTGAATGCCGTTCAACGCGCACTGGAACTCGGTCACGCTTCCACAGTTGGTATCCGTGGTGCTCATCGAGCCTGACGCGTCAAGAATGATTGCCACGTTCCACGGTTGCGATTGGCCCTGCATGGATGCGGTCGCAGTGGCCGCCACGGCCAGAGAATGAACGCCAAGCATATTCATGAAATACGTCGGCACCGTGGTTTGCTCAACCACCCTGACCGCGTTCGGAGGGGGCTTCGTGGCGGGGCACGTTGCCCCCGGGGGTTGCAAGGAATTAAGGCAGACCGTATAGACATTAGTAGTCACAGTTCCAACAGTGCTGCTGCTGGCGTTCTCGTCTCCCGTACTGCCGCTGAAAGCATTCGCTTCCGTGGTCGCATTGGTGGTGGTTGAGGTGTTGTACACCAGTCCTGCCGCCGCCAGCACCGCGGCATTGGCATAGTTCTGGAGCTGGGCATGAACCACATAAGCCCGGCCGACGTCGACCGTCAGTCCGCCCATTCCAAGCATTCCGACAAATCCCATCGCCAGCCATGGCAGCACCTGTCCGCGCTCGTCGTGCAGCGCTCTTCGGACAAAAGACACAATGGTTGATTTCATTTGAGTCGCCTCGATGTTGCCCTGATTAGTACTCATACTCGGTTACCTTTGCAGCGAGTGTGCAGGCTGTTGTGTAGTTGATTTTGTAGATTTCAAGGTTGCAGGGATACGTTGCATAAACCGTCACCGGCGCGCCCTGCACCAGCTGTGTTTGCAGGCCGGAGCAGGAGTTCTCCGTATATTTGGTGCCGTTCATGGTGACCGACATGGTGATCGCCGCCGGATTCAGGCCCGGCGCCGCATTCGTAAGCGCCGTATACGTATCGGCGCAGGGATTCGACGTAGACGTGCGGATCTGCGAGAGGTATTGCCCGGCGGTGCCCACAGCCGTCGTCAGCGTCAGTTGGTTGCTGAACGCCATTGCAAACGTAATCAGCCCGGTCATCACAGCCATCAGCGGCGGCACCACCAAAGCCATTTCAACCAGCGGGTTGCCCTCGTCGGAGTGTATAAGCGCTGCCCAGGTCCGGCCACGAGTCGACCGGCGCGCGACAGGCTCGCTTCGTGAACCGAGCAAACGGCTCAGGCCGTGCGTAAGCTTACTGGCTTGATTCTGCAAGCCGTCTAGAATCTTCATTGCACTCGCTCCATGCGCCATTCAGCTCAGCGGCGCTCTTGATTTCCTTGAGGGGCGAGCCGGCAATAGCCGGCGCATCCCCGCCTAACTCTTCCCTTTCAACAGCCGTTCCAGGAACCGCGCAAATTCCTTCTTGCTTGTCCCATTCACATGGGGATTCGGCCCTTTCTGCGCGTCATCCTCGCCGGGCATCATGAACTGCAGTCCCACTCCATCGTTGCCCCACCGCACTGCCCTGGACATTACCGAGATCGATCGCTCCGCGGTCTTCTCTCCGTCTTCAGTCGTCTGCAAGGTCATCAAAACCAGGGTTCCGGGATACCAGCGCTCTTCCGTCACCACGTACAATCCCGTGGCGCTGATGTCGCGGATTGTGTGCGCCGCCGGAGCAGCGCCGTTCCAGTAATATGCTGCCAGGCCTTTACCCTGCTCCCGAGGAGCCTTGCGCGGATCGGGCGACCACCAGCGCTCCAGCCAGTTCCGCGGCGGCCTCACCGCCCTTATCCCCGGTTCGATAAGGCTCATCTCGTGGGCTTGCGGCATCCCGCTATGATCCTGCTGTGAGCGCGTCCCCAACTCCAGCAGTCCGGGGCCCCCGCTCCAAAGCGGCTGTTCCCGCAGCAGAACCGCGCCTTGTACAACCTCCGAGTCGTCTTTCGGAGCCGCGCCCTCATCCAGTGTCTGCTCCGATGCCCGCTCCAATATCCGCTCCAACCGCCCCTCCATCTCATCGGCCACGCATAACACGAGCTGATCGCTCGCCTGGGTCTGCGATGAATAAATCGAGTGGGCCGGTAGAACCAGCACGCTTGTCGCCCGCGGCCGCGAAGGGCTGGCGAGAAAGGTGGGATACGATTCCACTGCCTCGATTACCCGGCACTCCTCGTCCAGGTAGATCAGGTCCAATGGGGAAATCAGGCCCATCATCGGAATTCCGTGGAACGGATTCAGCCACAGCCCTTCACCCGATCTGAGTTCCCGCTCCGAAAGCCGCTCCTCGATGCTCGCAAAGGAGAGCTCGGTGGCTACAACCTCCAGACCCAGAAAGCATTCCCGAGTCTGGTTGTACGCGCAATGGGTCCGCGAATCCATCGAGGGTTCTACCACGCTCAAGAGCTTCGGAACCTGTTCCAGTTCCGCGCTCCCAGCCGGCCATTCAATTCTGTTTGTCTGTTGCATCCAAGTTCTCCGTTACCCTCTTCGAATCGCCAGGGCCTTAATGGGCGCAGTTCACCTGTCCCGCCGCAAGAGGGAGTTCTTTGACAGTCGCCATCGCAGTGGCGACGCTCCCTTACTGCAGGAGAATCAATAATTTGGCGGTGCCTACCCTATTCCGCGGCGCCGTCGGTTCAATCTGCAAATCCGGACTACTTTACTCGCGTACGGCGGCGCTGAATGAGTATCACCAGCACGATTACAAACAAAACACCGGCAACGATCCGGATAATTGTGGTACTGTCCATTGCGATTTCCTTCCTCTTTGAAAATCCTACATGCGCTTCTTATCGTTAAGGAACCTGGGAGCTAACGCGGCGTTTTCGGCGCCAAATTCCCCGGTCTGCGCAATTGTAGAACCGGTCAGCGGCGGCCGCCTTGCTTGTTGAGGCGCCGTTGATTCCAACGAACAATCCGCGTTAACTCACGCGCGTCCGGCGGCGCTGGACCAAAAACACCAGCACAATAACAAAAAGCACACCGGCTACAATCCGGATAATTGTGGCACTGTCCATTTCAATCCTCCTTCCGTTAGTTATTGATCAGAGCCTTGAACTGCTCCATCATCAAAATCGCTGCCGGACCCAGGGTCACCAGGAACAGGGCCGGAAAAATGAAAAATACCAGCGGAAAAACCAGTTTGACCGAGGTTTTCGCCGCCATCTCTTCCACCTTCTGAATGCGCTGCAACCTCAGGGAATCGGCATGTTGCCGTAACGTCTTGGCGACGCTGGTTCCAAACTGTTCAGACTGAACCAGCACCGAAACCAGGTTGCGCAAACTATCCACTCCAGTGCGTTCCGCCAAATGTTTCCAGGCATCGGAACGGGCGCGCCCCGCGCGCTGCTCCAGCACCAGCACACCGAATTCATCGCACAATTCCGGTGTCGCTTTCTTCAACTCTTCCGCCGTGCGGGCGGTCGCCTGGTCCATGCTCAGGCCGGCCTCAATGCAGATGACCAGAAGATCCAGCACATCGGGAAGGCCCCGCTCGATTTTCTTCTGCCGGCCCTTGATCTTCTGTCCCAGCCAAAAGTCAGGGGCCAGGAATCCAAGTCCCAGGCAGGAGGCATACACGAAAAACGGAGCCAAGCTCGCTAGCCTGGTCACGAACGCCAGCACGCACAGCATCAGCGGTACCGCAACCTTGCAGCCATAGAAGATCTTCATCGCTGCCTCGTCGCGAAAACCGGCGCGTTGAAGACGCTGCAGCACAATCCCGATCTCAGCTTGGCTCTTCGGCAAAAGGTGCTCGAAGTGCTCCATCGCGCCACCGATTGAAAACCCGGTCTCCCGAATGGCGTTGATTACATTCCTCTTCTTCGGCCGCGGATTGATGGCCTCCGCGATTCGCTGGGGCAGGGCTTCGCGATAGAACAGCAACAGCCCACCGCTGGCGATCAGCAGAAATGCGGCAAAGAATGCAACGACTGTCAGTACCATACGTCCCCTTTAAACTTCCATGTTGACAATGTGCCGAATGATTAATCCGCCCACCACCGTCATGGCCGCTGAAGCCCACAGCAGATCGACCCCAATTGGCCGCGTCCACAAAATGCTCATCATCTGCGGATTGACAAAGAACAGCGCTATGCCAAGCACCACCGGCAAAAGGCTCAAAATCCACCCGGTAAGCCGTCCCTGCGCCGTATGCGTTCTTATCTCGCGCTTAAGCCGGAATCGTTCCCGGATGACATACGAGGTCTTGTCGAGCACTTCGGCCAGGTTACCCCCGCTTTCCTTTTGAATCATGATCGCGGTAGCCACGATTCTCATATCTTGCAACGGCACGCGATCGATCAAATTCTCGATGGCCGACTTGAGCTCTAGTCCATAGTTCTGTTCTTCAAAGCAAGCCTTGAATTCGCCGCCCACCGGGTCAGGAACCTCCCTGCCCACCAGGCCCATGGCGGCAATCAAGCTGTGTCCGGCGCGCAGTCCGCTCACCATCAGGTCGAGCGCCTCCGGCAATCTCTCTTCAAACTTGGCAAAGCGTTTGCTGCGTTTGAAGAGCACGAAGCCGTACGGGCCCAAACCCGTCACCAGGCCGACCCCCAGCGATGGCAAAATCATCGAGGTTTTCCAGTCGACCAAATAGGACGGAACCGCAAAGCAGACGGCGCTCAACATCAGCAGCCTGCCCGCGCTCCAGCTTAGATTGGCCTGGTCTAGCCTCTTGCGAAGATAAGGAGTCAGTTCGAACTGCAGCAGCTTCTTGTTCAACCAGGGAATACTGCTGAACTGATCGTTCTTGCGCAGGTTGAGTATCACGTCGTGCTGTTCCGGGGCCTCGGTAGCCAGTGCGGATGCCAGCCTGCTCTGCACTTCCTTGGCCTTATTGGCGGGCCCAACAGCGCTGGCTATCCACGGCATGGCAACAACCGCGAACACGCCGATAAAGACCAGAATAATAATCAATAACATCGCTGTTCCCTCCCTTCCGGTTAGTTAACCTGCGTTTCGCGCTCGAACAGGCTGGGCGGCAGAATAATGCCGGCCACACGCAGCTTCTCAAGAAACTTGGGACGAATCCGGCTGGGCGTAAATGTTCCAATCACCTTGCCGTCCGGTCCGATTCCCTTTTTATTGAATGAAAAAATCTCCTGCATGCTGATCACGTTCTCTTCCATGCCGGTAATCTCTGAAATGCTAGTCACTTTGCGCGTGCCATCGCTCATGCGGGTCGCCTGCACGCAGATGGTGAGCGCCGAGGCAATCTGCTGCCGAACCGACTTCTCGGGCAGATTCATATTGCCCATGGCCACCATCGATTCCAACCTGGAGATGGCGTCGCGAGGCGTGTTGGCATGAATCGTGGTCATTGAACCTTCATGGCCGGTATTCATCGCCTGCAGCATGTCGAACGCTTCTTCGCCGCGAACCTCGCCGATGATGATGCGGTCGGGGCGCATACGCAGGCAGTTGATGAGCAGTTGCCGCTGCTTGATAGCGCCCAGACCTTCAATATTGGGTGGCCGCGTTTCCAGGCGCACGATGTTCTCCTGCGCCAGCCGCAATTCGGCGGCATCCTCAATCGTCACCAGCCGTTCGTTGTTGGGAATGTATTGCGACAAAATGTTCAAGAACGTCGTCTTGCCGGCGCCGGTTCCACCCGAGATCAGAATGCTGATCCTGGCCTTCACCGCGGCCGACAGCACTTCCATCATCTCCGCGGAGATGCTGTTCAACTTCACCAACTGGTTGGCCGCCAGCGGGCCGGTGCCGAAACGGCGAATCGACATCGACGGTCCGTCCAGCGCCAGTGGCGGAATGATGGCGTTCACGCGCGAGCCATCGGGCAGGCGCGCATCCACCATCGGCGAAGATTCATCAACTCTGCGGCCGACGCGCGAAACGATGCGGTCGATAATCTGCAACAGGTGCCGGTCATCGCGGAAGGTCGTGCTCACCCTCTGCAGCAGGCCGCCCTTTTCAATAAAAACGTGGTCCTTGTCGTTGACCAGAATGTCGGAGATCTTCGGATCCCGAAGCAGCGGCTCCAGCGGTCCCAGGCCGAAGACTTCGTCCAGCAAATCGGACTGGATTCTCTCCTGCTCGTCGTAGCTCAGCGGCACCCTTTGGTCCGCCATGATTTCCTTCACGATGCCCAGCACCGCCTGGCGCGCCTGGTTCGAATTCACGCGCGACAGCTTTTCCAGATCCAGTTTCGAGATCAGGGTCCGATGTATCTCCGCTTTGTAACTTTCCAGGTTCAGAAGTTCCACGTTTTACCATCCATCCACAGTTCGTTATCGGTCCTGAAAAACTTGTCATCCAAAAAAACTGAAGCCCTTTTTCTTGACCTCGGCTTCCGCCTGGCCGGTCGCCGCCCTGGCCATCTGCCGGATCTGCCGCGCGATCGCCGAGTCTCCCAGAACCAGCGGAGATGCTTCGATCTGCATGCGCCTCACCGACGCATAGTCATTCGGAATTTTCCAATGCGCCGGCCGCGTCAAAGCTTTCGTTATGTCGTTCTCCGATACGCCCAGCAACCGCGTTTCATGCCGGTTGATCACAACTTCCAGCTGCGGTCCGCCCGCGTTGAAGAACTG
>Ga0224555_1001963_pt1 | contig 25828 bp, 18 predicted proteins | sample 714S23034metaG_FD_180687 | JGI IMG/M metagenome (GOLD analysis project Ga0224555, IMG submission 180687) | Peat soil microbial communities from Stordalen Mire, Sweden - 717 S2 30-34 | ecosystem: Environmental > Terrestrial > Soil > Wetlands > Peat | place: Sweden: Norrbotten County, Stordalen...
GCACCTTTAACCAAATATTGCGTGGGCAGTTCTACAGTCATCACATCCCAGGAGACGCTGTCGCCTGTATAGAGTGGTTGTGTGCGCACATAATAAAGTCCCTTGTGCCCATTCACTTCGATCTGCAGATCTGGATTTAGATAACGTGTGAGAAGAGAAATCTTCAGCTCGAAGTCGCCCTGCGGCTCAGAATCGAGGTTGAAGCGAATCTCGTAAACAGCCCCAGGTTGCTCCTGCCCGGGCCAATCCCGCGACCAGTCGTTCTTCCCGACTTCGTACACCACATGGTTGCTGGAATTGGCCGTGAATTCACGTGAGGATTGATCGAATTTTCCAATCTGCCAAAGCGTCCTCGTCTGGCATACCGCCGGCATTTGAACGAGAAATGTGTAGAAAGCGAAGGACATTGCAACCACAAAGAATCTTTTCAATTTCAACTCCTGCAAATCTTGAATTACCGGATCGCGAGCCCTTGATGATCACCCCAACCCAGCGTCTTATATTTACAAGGGAATAATCCAAATTAATTTCAGTGTTCTGCAAAGCTCGTATCTAAACTCTGGAGCTTGCCGCACTCCTGCCCGGGGCCAAACTGCGACTCAGCACCACGATGTTTCGCGCCAATTTCACGATGTTCACTTCTTTGCAGGCTTAGCGCAGCAGTCAAGTAACTTACTGTATTCGTTTCACCCAAACACGCGTCAATTTGACGGGGCCTAGCAAACCCGAGGTCAGAAGTGGCGATGAACTCTTGAACGTTTTGATATTTGTCCAGGTGTAATGATGGGTTATGCCCGGCTGTGCGTCGCCGATCAGGCGATTCGGCCAGAGGTTAGTTACTTCCACTTCAAGAGTGTTATCGCCGGGATGCAGATAAGTATCGACGCGCGCCGAATAGGAGCGTTTCCAGAGAGGGGTTAGCGAAATGCCGTTGATGCGAATGCGAGCTACCTCATTGACCTCGCCAAGATCGAGCCAAAGCTCACGACCGTGAATAAGTTGTTTAGCATCGATATGGATAGTGGTTCGATACGTCGCAGTGCCGGAGAAATAGCGAATCCCTGGATCGGAAAACTCAGTCCACGACTTCAGCGTCGGGACATCGACGTGCACCGGAGCGCCCCAGTTCGAGGGAAAGTCGAGGGTCCAGCCCGTGTTAAGCAGTTGCGGTGCTGTCGCAGGAATCTCGACGTTCACTTTGCGCCCGCTGGAAAGGGTCGCCGAGTAGTCGCCCGGAATGGATGTGCGCAACACAAGTTGGTTACTTTCTTCAGTAGCCATCGAATCGTTGGAGAGTGGAACCGTCTGACCATCGTGCTGCAGTTGGGTAAGATGCAGCATCGCAGGGCAGCGGAACACAACGAAGAATGCCTCATAGGGCGCGAGGGAGACCTGCATTTTCGTTCTGTCATCGCTGGTTCTTTCGTAAAGCATCGCAGGCGTCACATCGCCTGTGACAGGATCGAATATTTCCGGCTGCATATTCGCGACGCGGAACGTGATTGCGGATGTTACTGCTTCCGGCTTGCTGTTGCGGATGAAATAGATATCTGCCGTCGCGGTGCGGCGATGAATGTAATCGATGGCTGGCGACTCCGACTCTATGTCCGGTAACACATGCGAGGCGGTGAGAGCGCCACGGGCCTTGGGCACGCAAAAGAGCGTGCCGCGGCCGACGCGCACGCCATTATTCAGAGACGCTGCCGGACAGTTGCTCCAAATCTTATCGGCCAGTTGTTGATAGCGCGCCTCTTCCGAGGCCGGCACAATGCCTTGCGGACGCAATGGGCGTTCGCCAATGACGATGCCTCCACCTTGAAGATAGCGCGCAACGAATTCCAGAACCGAAAGCGGCATGATGCGCCAAGGCGGCAGAACAAGCATTCGATAGTGAATGCCCTCAGGTGTGTGTAGGCCGCTCGCATCGACTACCATGCGATGCAGAAGCGCCTCGGTGTCGGTCACGTCATAGTCGTAGCCGGGTAGAACGCCCGCCGGGTCGTCGTTTTTGAGGCGGACATAGTTCGGGACTTGATCGCCGTAATAGTAGAGGATGTCAGCGACCGGTTCGCCTTGCTGCATCATGAACTGCCCGCGATTCAGGTACGCCGTGAAGGCGCCTGCCTCCTGCCACCATGTAACTTTCGTATTGAGATATGTGCCCGCGAAATACTCCTGACCGGGAAGGCCCATTTCGGCTGGGGAGCTGGCGAACTGGTGCCACACAAGCCGGTTAAGTCCTTCGGTCAACGCCATGTCGAACGACGGTTTCAGGTTCATGCCGATCGATTCCGTCCAGTAATTGCCCATGCTGGTTTCACCTTCGTCGGCGACGATTGGCCGGCCATAGATATGGGCGGCGCTGGCGGCTTCTTTCACAAAGTAACGATCGGCATCGGCGCTTCGGTGGACCTTCGACATGGCCCAGAATTCCGTCTGCGGGACCGCGGAGTGGCGAAACGTCTCGAGCGCGTCGACGGGCTCGCCGTGCGGACCCCCGGACTCACATTCGACACCAAGATGGAACTGCGCTGCGCGCTTAGCCATGGTGTCGAAGTGCAGATTGATGAGATCGCCCACGGTGCGGCGCAGATCGGCAAGAAAGCGATCGCTTTCTTCTCTGCTGGTGACGATGCGGCCGGCGACGATGGGCAGATAGGGCACGGGATCGTATCCGCGCCGCTTGATGAATTCCGCGCGGAAATTCTGCGTCCAGTTCATGCCGCCCATTTCCCAGCTATCGGTGGTGACGTACTTCAGGGTGCTGCCGAGATACGGTTTGGCACTATTCAGAAGAGGCGTGAGTTCCTTGTCCCAATACATGTCGAGCGTCGCAGGCGATAGCGTGTCGAGGGAAAGCCCTTGCCAAGCGCCGCTGCCCGGAGACAGGCGAACGCCGGAGTTGGTGTAGCCGACGGTCAGAATCTCCCACGGTCCCGGTGTTGGCGGATCCCAATGCATTGTGTCATTGGCATCGACGTACTGAGTAACGTCGTGAACGTCAGTCGCGTTGGTGTCTTCATCTCCAGGCTGCCCAGCCGCATCAAAAAGTAGATAGGCGCTAGGCGGAGTCGATCCGCCGTTCTCCACAGCGGCCGATTTCTGCGCAAGATTGGCGCGGGGCGCGCGCGTGTCGCCGTCCTGGCTGGCCAGCTTCGGCCCGTGCCGCAACGGATAAGCAAGCACGGCGATACGCTCATAGAACGCATTCATTGGCTTGGGCTGCGGCAGGTGTGTCTCGCCCTTTTCAGCCAGCGTGCGCGACCAAGTGAGGATTTTTATTCCGTCTTTCGGCTCAATGAAGGGCGCTCCAAGGTCCCAGCCGCTTGTGATCGTCAGAATGATTTCCAGGTCGAGCTTGTGTGCAGTTTCAACCGCATGAAGGAACAAAGCCGTCCACGCAGGGCTGCCAAAGGTCGGTCCCGCAGGCACAGGATCGTTGTTTTCCGCATCTGCACCGTTGGCGTCGACCAGCAGGACTCCGCCGTAGCCCTTGGCCTTCATCTCTGTCAGATCGTGATCGATGCTCTCGACGGTGACGTGTCCATTCAACCACCACCAGTAGCAGCGCAGCCGCGCAAACAGAGGCGGATTCAGAAATCCCTTGCCCAGCGCGTCTCCCAGCGGCGCATTCACTTTTGCTGCGGTCGTTCGCAGTGGGTCAGGAACACTTCTTGCACTCTGAGTGCTAGCGCGAACGCCAGAAAGAAGGCTGCCAGTCCATAGGAGAACATAAAGAAGACGTCTACACTGTGCGCACGATAAGAGTTTCATCAAAACGATTACCTTTTGAAAGAAGAATGTAGGACTTGTTGTCGAACAACGAACATCGTGTCAGCAATATTGTGGGCAAGTCGTCCTGAAACTGCGAATACAATCGCCAAATCGCAAACTTCGGAGCTATCACGCTGATTCATTGCACAGCGTTCATCACAGATCAAAGCTACTTCCAATGCGATATAGCTTTGTTCGTATAGAGCGTTCTGGCAATTCGCGTTCACGCATCATGGGCTGGCCACTGTTCCAGCTGTGCAACAGGCTCGTAACTCGAGCAAGGCGAATAGAAGGATGCTGCTTCCATGGCTACAGTCTCCTCTGGTTCCGGCTTCATGTGTTTAGCTAGCTGGCGCCTCAAAAGGATCGTCTCCGAAACATTGTCTGGGTGATTGCATTGTTTCCAGTCGGCCCGTACATATTGGATGGCGAGCACGCCTTTGTACTTTTGCTTATACAAACGGCGAATCATCCCGCCAAAGTCGATCTTGTTCTCGTTCATTGGCGCTTGCAGCAGATTTGGTGCGGCGCCGTGCACCTGAATGTGTGAGACAAATGGCAGCAGGGAATGGACTTCGCGGGAGCTTATGTTTTGTGAGACAAAATGACCGTAGTCAAGCGTAAGAGTCAGGCCCGGTACGGCATCAAGAAGCGAACGGGCGCCTACAACACTCGAACAAATCGAATCCGTATGAGGCTTGATCGCGTAACATACGCCAGAATGGAGTGCCGCGTGATGTCGCCAGCCTGCTTCTACCGCCGCCAATGCATAGCAATCGTTTTCATTGACACTCTTGTGCTGAACGCCCGGTAGACCCGTCATATGCACACATCCAAGTTCCGCGCTCAACTCGAGGGCAAGCATGAATGCTTTGCGATTTCGGCTACGGACTAGAATACTGGGATCGTTTTCGGCAGAATCTTCGGGAGCAACTCCCGTTTGGAGGAAGATATCAGCAACCTCTAACCCAGCGCGCAACAGATCGCGTTTCAATTGTCTAGCAGATTTCCTTGGCTCAGAGAACAACTGCCCTGGCCTTAGCCCGTCGCTGCACTCAAAGAGTCCGAGGTCAACATGATTGAACCCCAGCACTCGAAGCAAAGCAAGCCGCCGCTCCCGAGGAAGAAGGGGGAAGGCATAATCCGCACAAGAAAAGAGCAACATCTTCTGGTCTCCATCGACCTCTATCCATCAAGAAGCAATTTAGGGCTTAGGATCGAAGAGAAAAAATCCCACCAGTGCGTCGCTTTCATCCCAGGAGTACTCAGTGCCGGTTGTTGGCGACATCCAATTGTTCCAGATCAAGCCTGTCGTGGTGTTCCGCTCAGCATACGCCTGATTGAGGTTCGCCTGTATCCATGCCTGAACGGTGGAATTGAGATTACCATGAACATTCGCGACCCCAAGCCAACGCATTGTGATGCCATTGAAGCCGCTGCCGTCCTGGTTGCCCTGGCCGTAATTGGGAAGAATGTTATAACCGCCAACCGAACCGGCGTAATTCCCCAGACCCGTCATCAGAAAATTGGACGCGTTTGTAATCAAGGCACTATCAGCTTCTTCCGAAGCAGCGCCAATCGCGATTCCATAGTTATAGGAGTATTCGCCGGTTTGGATTCCGGAAGATTTATAGCCGTCGTAGATCTCGCCCGTCGATGAATTGTAGAGGGTGGCTTTGGCCCAGTCGTAGACGCCATCCGCTTCGGCCTGATACGTTGAATTGCCCGATGCGCCGTAGAGCATACGGCCGGCAATGACAAAGGTCCAGTTAGCGGGAGAATTCTCATACCAACTGCTGCAACTGGACTCGCACCCAGCGTTCCAATAAATCCCTCCGTTGCCGGCACGCCCGCGGTTATACACCGTGGCGAAAGCGGCTTCCGCATCGGCCAACTCATCAGAAGCTCCAGTAACATCGTAGGCCCTGACAAAAGCAATGGTGGCCCACAGCATATCGTCGTCGTACTGATCAGACCCGTTCCACCACTGGGGGTGGAGGTCGCTAAACCCGAGGCATAACGAGTGGACTTCGGCCAAGTAGGCGGCCGCTTGGCCCGGATCGGCATTTTTCGCCCAGGCATAGGCATCTACCGCCATTTCGATCAGCTCTGCGCCGGTCCAAAAGCCGGTTCCAGAGCAGTTTCCCGATACCGCGGCAAACTCATCGTTGCCCTTGCTGTCCTGGCACAGAAAGTTGCCGTTATAGCTGGCATAGGCCGACTGAATCTGAGCGACGGTTGGCGCAGCCGAAGCTGGACGCGCAGCACATAGGATGAAAAATGCCATTGTGAAAAGACCCATCGCGCTGACTGCGCGACATGAAATACTGATCGTTCTCATGATGTTCTCCATTGAGGAACTATTGATTCGTTCCGGTTAGGGCCTACGGCCCAATCAATGTTTCCGGCAGGACAGAATACTCCGGCGCAGACTCCATATCGAGAGGATTCACTTCATCAACGAAATTGCGAGAGCTTGCTCACAGGTTCCTTCGATGACCATGTCTGTGTGGTTGACTCATTCACCCGCTTCGCGGTTCGATGGAGAATCCAGCTATATCTTTGCTAAGCATGGCGGACGCGGAATGCAGATCTGGAAACAGATAAATGAGTGAGTCCCTGCTGTGAAGCCGTTGGCGTGGATTCGCAGCAGGGCTTATTGAGCTTAGAAGTTAATACGAGCCGTCAATTCGCCTAAACGCGGATCGTTGATCTGGCTCGTGGATATTACGCCGTAGTTGGAGCTGGTTGGGCCAGTGCCCGGACCGCCGTAGTTGGGTGTGTTGAAAAGGTTGTCGGCCTCTCCGCGGATTTCGAAAGTGACGCCTTCGTGGATAGTGAAAACCCTGAAAACGGAAAAGTCGAGAATCGGGTGAACGAGCGTCCGGACAGAGGTCATGTTCGGGTGGAGGTAGTTCAGCGAATTTGCCAAAAGCTGCTGATAGGCTGGAACCGAAGAGGCGCTTGCGCATCCCGGGGTACTGATGTTGACTCCAGTAACCTGCAGCACACCAGCCGCGTTCTCCCAGCAAGTGTTGAACTGCATACTGCGGGGAGTCGTGTTCGCGCTTGCGCTGGAAAGATTCTTGCCTGGGTTGGACAGTTGGATCCAGCCATTTCCGGGATCGCCGACGAGCGAACCGTTACTGAGGCGGAAGATGCCATTGGCCTGCCAACCTCCGAGGACTTCCCTTTCCATCAGAGGTTTACCTGAGAAAGTGGGCAGCTTATACATAGCGGCGACATCGCCGTAGAGGTTAGGGTTCGAGTCCATATAACGTTCGGGGAGAGGGTCCGTGTTGTTGAGGTATTGGGTGGCGATCATATTCTTTTGCCATGTAAATGTTCCGTGGACATCCAGGCCATGGCCCATGGGCTTGGTGACGGTCACCTCAAAAGCGTTATAGAGATATGTTCCGGTCGAGCTGTTGAGCTCGGTGACGCTACCGAATTCGGGGAATGGAAGGTCAAGCAGCGAATTCAGAATGGTAGCCCCATTCAGGCTTCCATTGGTCGGTTCGAGACCGGCCATGGGATTAGCAACTTTGGTATTCAGATAGTTGATGCCCGCCTGCCCCTGGTTGAGGTACTGAACACCGAGCGTGTTGATGTTGTGGTTGATCTCCCAATCCCAGACCTTGGTACCCGCATAGGCGAGCTGGACCACCATGTTCCCGGGCACCGCAGTTTGCGTACTGAGGGACCACTGCAGGAATCGTGGCTGAACGTGGTTCGGATCTTCGAAGTTGACTCCCTGCCCGAGGAAGGTTGCGAGTCCCAGCGAGCTTCCCGTGGGCTGAACCACCCCACTTGCGGATGGATACGGATTTGAGAAATTGTTCGCGGGCTGATAGCCGTTAGTGGTCGCAACATAGGCCGAAGTTGCGCTGAAGCCCGCCTCAACAGGCCCCTCTATGGTGTTCATGTAGTCAAGACCGACTCCACCGTGAACGACCGTCCGTGTCCGCTCGGGAAGCTTGTACGAGACTCCAAAGCGCGGCTGAAATGCGCTCTTGTCGTTCGAGTAATCCGTGCGGGGAAGGCCATTCACACCTGGAAAAGTCAGGCCGCCGAGCAAGGTGAGGCCGGTCACTGAAGCTTGAAGCGGATTAACGCAAGTCGTACAGAAGCCGGCATTCATCCGGTTGTGACGCTCGACGTAGGGAATTTCATCATCGTAGCGAAGTCCAAAGTTCAAGGTCACATTATTGTTGGCGCGCCAGTCGTCCTGGACGAAGGCGCCCCAGTACTTTTGCTGAATCGCGACAGCGATATATGTCGAGTAGCCCCCCTGCTGGATCGAGGTGCCGCTCTGCGTTCCAACGGTGCCATCGGGAACTCCGAGTAGCAGCGCGGCCATGGAGTTTCCGGAGCTAGAGTCGCCCGTGGTTTCGTTCTTCTGAGTGAACTGGCGGTTGAAGTCGTAAGTGCCCAGGCCGCTGATCGGATTTGTGGCGTTATATCGATTCAGATTGCCCTGAAAGCCAAAGCGCATATTGTGTGTGCCAAAGGTCTTGGAAACTAGCACATCGACGCTACCGAGAGTGTCTTGGCTATACTGCCCGGCTGAACCAGCTTCGAGTCCCACATAATTGTCGGTGGAGAAATTGGTGCCTGGAAACGATTGATAGGCTAGGTTGGTGGCGCTCATGCCAATCGTTGAGAGATTGAATTTGGATCCATAGTAGTTGATGCCCAAGGGGTGGTAGATGACGCCGAAGCGAGCGTCCATCACGTAGCCTTTCGGCAACACGCTGACGTAGTCGAAACTGCCGCCCATGTCATTGCGATAGACGAGATCGTCTGTACCGGTCGGGCCGATTGGGGTGGGGAAGCCTTCGTTTGGATTGATCTGATTCAGAATGCTCTTGTAGAAGGTCCCGTTGAACTTGTTCTTGTTGTTGATGGAATGATCAACTCGGGTGACAAAAGAATAATAGACGTTAGGCGTTGCGGTGTCGTTGGAGATGAAATTAATTGTTGGTGTGGGAGTGGGGTCATTGGCGGCCGGATAGTAACTCTTCAGCATCGCCTCACCGGGAGCGCTCCAGCGGCCCGACGGAATCTGGTTATAAGGAAAGTAAGTAATGCGGTTGTTGTTGACATCGAGAGTGGAGTTCGGGTCGTAGAGCTGAACACCATCGCCGGGTATGCAGAGTCCACTGGAGTTAAAATTTCCAGTTCCGGGCCCGTTTCCTCCGCATAGAGACGAGAAATCTCCGGCCGCGAACGCCGGACTCGGAAGCAGGTACGAATGAGCCCCGCCCGAGTGGAACTGGATGTGCTCATAAGCGACCATAAAGAAGGTCTTGTCCTGTCCGTTATAGACGTGGGGGATCCTGACTGGGCCATCGAACACGAATCCGGGCTGGTTATAGGAATTGTTGGCGCGCGGTGTTGCACCCGTTGCAGCGTTCTGAGTAGGAACGCGCACAGACGTATTTGCGTCCAGGTACGTATTTCGGAAAAGGAAGTACGCCGCGCCATGGAATTGATTGGTGCCTGAGCGCAATACCAGATTCTGAATCAGGGAGCCGGTATCGCCATACTGCGCATCGTAGAATGCAGTTTCTGCCTTTACCTCCTGCAACGATTCCGGCGAAGGCACGAATCCGGTATAGTTGTTTCCGTTCGATGTGCCGATACGTTCGGACGGATCGTTTGGGACGCCGTCCAGAGTGGCCCGGTCGTGACCGGAAGCAAAGCCGGAGCCCTGAATCCCGTTTGGAAATCCGCCTAGGGATTCGGCGCTGGTCATTTCGGTTCCTTGCAAGAACGATCCTGAAAAAGTCCCCGCTGCCAGCGTTGTGGATACATAGGGGTCTCTGTCAAAGTTGGGAAGATCGGTTGTTTCCTCGTGGGTAATGGTGATCCCGAGATTCGCGCTCGCTGTATCAAGGAGTTGAGTGCCACCGTTGACAGTCACCGTTATGTTTGCACTTGCGCCGACGCTGAGCGTGAAATTCGCCTGCACGTTGTCGCCGGCGGTGAGGACAACGCCCTTACGCTCTTCGGTCCGGAAACCCTTCGCTTCGGCCGTGATTGTGTACGTGTCGGGCGTGAGGAACGGAAAAGTATAGATGCCGTTCTCGTTGGAGACGGCCTTCGTGACATAATTTGTTGCGGTGTCGGTGGCCGTGACCGTTGCGCCGACAATCTTTGCCGCAGTGGGGTCAGAAACATCCCCAGTAAGGGCCGCCATGTACCTCTGCGCGGACGAAGTTCCAACAGAGAATGCGAGGGATACCAGCAGAACAAGGAAGAGTTTTGCAAAGCGCACAATCCCGTTCCTGCGTGGGTTGTCCAGAGACCGCTGTCTCATTTCATATGTCATTTTCTGCCTCCTAAAGTCTTGTTTGTTCTCGTTGCGTTTCGCTTAAAGCCAGCTTGCCAATGGCCGCTTCAAGTTGATTCGGTTGCTTGCTTTCATGAATGTTGACTGCTGAATGACGGCCGTAAAGCTTTTATTGGACGTCATTGATCAAGACAGATGCCAGACAGAGCAGGTTTCGGGCGTCAATTTGAGCACGAGGTACCGGTCTCTCGATCCAACGGGAGCACAATAGTCCGTCGATCGCGTTTTGGAAACGTTTGATATCGGTCCTAACGGTTGTCCTAACAGTTCTGATGCCGCAAATCTCTATAAATCCAGAGTCGAGGCGATGCAAAACGAGAATCATAGTGCGCCGATTCTTCTTCGATCAACTTACTCATAACGTACGAGTTGCGTTCGAATTTCGTCTGCGACATCGGCAATGTTATGATGTTTAGCTAGCGTCATGCGAACAATTTATTCAACAGACGTAAACGATGCTCGCCAAGAGCGAATCGCGAGATTCGCGGAGTCTGACGAGGACTGCGCAGCGCTGAAGCTGCATTTGGCTGCAATTATTCAGGGCAACGCGTTTAAGGGCAGCAATCGCAGCGGACAGTTCTTGGAATACGTGGTGGGCAAGGCAATCGCTGGTCAGTTTGACGCTTTAAAAGAACGCTTGATTGGCGTTGAGCTTTTCGGTCGATCCGCCTCTTACAATACCGGCGATGATGCAATTGTCCGAGTGACCGCTAACGATGTTCGAAGGCGTCTCGTAAAACACTATAAGGTCTATGGAATAGAAACCGGTTTCCGGATAGAACTTCCTGCTGGGTCGTACATTCCCGAAATAACCAGAATTCGGGGTTCCTTGTCAGACTTACCCAAATCTGGCATCGAAGACGATTCTTCTGAGAATCTTATCGACGACCAGACAGCATCTAGTGGCAATGTGCAATTCACATCAATTGCAACGGATGTGAAACCTATCACGGTCCCTCTTCACGAGACAGACAATAGAATCAATCGGTGGCGAAAGGCGGGCATGGTCTATTTTTTCCTGCTAGTGGCGCTCAACCTCGGAATTTGGGGAATCTATTGGATCCATTCTTACCGAGTCAGAAATCCAGCGTCTGCTGTCCTTCCTTGGTCCGTCTTTTTCAGCTCACCTCATTCGATGGTGCTGATCACCAGCGATCCCAATATCGCCGAAATTCAAGTGCTCACTCACCACCTGGTGACGGTGTCCGATTATGCGGATCACCGCTACATTCCCCAGCCTGATGCCCTAACGCCCGAGGAGATCCAATTCTGTCAAAGGTTTTTGATTGGAGACAAGCCCGCGGAAATCGATGCACCAATCATTGCAGATATTGCACAGTTGGCCGCGACCGGTTCAAAAGCGGTGTCCGTGCGTGGGGCGCGAAGCATTCGACCATCAGATTTGCATACCAGCGACAATTTCATTTTTCTGGGAAGTCCGCGATCTGATCCGTGGACGGATCTATTCAGCGATCAGTTGGATTTCAGATTTGTTCGCGATAACAATCCAAATATGGACAGCATCATAAATGTCCATCCGCATCCGCACGAGTTGGCGCTCTATGTTCCGGCGGCCCCACATGCAGTGGGGCAATCGTTTGCGATTGTCGCCCTTGTGCAGAATCCCGACCAGAGCGGACAAGTTTTGATCCTTGCCGGCACTACCAGGGAGGGAACCGAAGCGGCAGGAAAATTCGTCGTCGATCTCCCGCGTCTCTCGGAAGCGCTCGAAAATTGCGGAATTCGGCCGTCTGGCCCACTCAAGCATTTCGAATTGTTATTGAGTGTGAGCATCATGGCGGGCTCTCCGAATAGCTCCAAAGTAGAGGCATGTCACATTCTGCCGGGCGCTCCTGCGTAGCCGTTTTTGGTGCGACAGCACCGGTATAAGTCCGTCGGGTGGGCCAATAACACCGGTCCAGCCGCACGGCAGGAACTCAAAGCCATCCTGCCCTGCTCTCGACCGCCACTTCGTTCAACAGACTTCGGCAACCTGCGCCTCCCGTTGATTTCGACCGCGCGGCCGGCCGCGCCGACTCGAATGCCGTACGCCCAAAGCCGCCCAAACCGCGCTGTTCACCAAAGTGTTCACAGAGCATCCGCGCAGCCGGGCCGCTCCGTGAACGGCGATCCACATGGAGTTGAATACACCAACCTGCATGGCATGGACCCGGCTGCAATCCACATTGAGCAATTCCACATCGTGAAGATTCACTTTATCCAGGGCTTCACGGACGCGAATCGACAAATCGCCGTGCCTCTTCCAGTGCCGCCTCAGGCATCGGTCGACTTTTTCATTGAACCGGACGTTGCGATACACAATCTTCATGATGGGCTCCTATTGAGCAGCGTCTGTATCCGCATACGGCTCCTCGAACGCAATGTCACGATTCACGCGCACATTGAACCGATAGCCTGGACGAATCTTCACTGTGGGTTGGATGTTCAGATTCTTTCGCGTCACCTCAATCCCCAACTGCCCAAACTGCTGGCCCAGAGCTTGAGTTGCTTCCGCGCTCGGCGACAAAAGACCGGACGCCGAGGTCGTTTGTGGTTGCGACATTTCGATTCCAGCGGTAAACGCGCTCAACAGCAATGCGGTCGAGGCAAGCCGCAAATAATGGTTATCGACCTGATCGTGAAAACCTCCAGCGCCAGAGGCATCGTGCCCCACCATCCCGTCGAGGTCCACGCTGGACCCGTCCGGGAAAATCAGCCGCGACCAGATCACAATTGCGCGACTCTGGCCATATGAAACCCGGTTGTCATACTGGCCGATCAGGCGCGATCCTTGCGGAATCAGCAGATACTTCCCTGTCGCTGTGTCGTACACATTTTCACGCACAACAGCCTTGACCTCTCCCGGCAGGTCTGTGTTCACTCCACTTTCAAGCGTCGCCGGAATATCCCATCCGGCTTTGATCTCATATTTCGATAGAGCCGGCACCCGAGTCGCGGACGAATAGTCCCGCTCCTCCCGGCCCTCCCTCGCTTTTTCGATGAAATTTTCCTTATGCTCCTGAAGATTCGCGTCACTCTGATCTCCAGAATCGGCGTTTGTGGGCATTAACGACGGGCTCGGTCCCCCAGCATTTCCACCAGACCCGGCTTTCGGATATTCGCCGAGAAGCTGCTGAAGGACCGAACCCACTCCCCCGGAAGGCATCGAAGCTCCCAGGGAACTCAAACCTTCCAACCCTTTGCCGCTCGAAATCGAAGTTCCTGCTGTACGAGCTTCGAGATCGTCCTTGTACATCTCCTCACGCCACTCGTCCGCTGCGCTTCGTACCGCAGGCACCCCTCCTTGAGGGCCCGCCTGCTGCTGATTCAACGCGCCCGTGCGGTCCGTGGGCGCTTCCTTTGCCGGCCGTTCGGACGCGGCAATCTGGCGAGCCTCAAGTGGGGGAACCAGCGCATCTCTCGAATACTGGGAAGAAGTTACAAGTTCAGCCGGAACACCGGCGCTCTGCTCGCGCCCCTCAAGCGCGTCCGGCGTACCCCCTCCGGCCTGCGCTTCCTTCCTGGCATCGATCTTCCGCTGGTCCTCGAGATCCTCCCAGACCTTTGTCCCGGTCGATTGCGCATCGGAAACCGTTTGCTCATCCTTAGCCTTTTCCGCCGCCGACTTTTTTCCGCCCCGAGCCATCACCCCATAGACAATCAGGCCGACGAACCCCAATACGGCGACGAACAACATCCCCCTCACCGCCGGATTCAGATGCTTGCCGTCCGTGGGCCAGAAACGCAGCTTCAAAGGCTGCTTACTGCGTGTCGGGCTGTCGCCCTCCAGCTTTGGAGATAACACAACCTCCTCGCGCCCGTTCCCATCGACCTTGCTTTCGTCCGCCATCACTTTGCCTCCGTATGCGGCGCGAGCGCATCCTTGCGCTCGATCTGCACAAACTCCTGATGCTTCCCCACGCCGAGCAACAAGGCTGCCTTCACAAAAAGGCGGTCCACCACGAGGGTCGTGCCCTTTACGCGGAAATTGACCATCTCATTGCCCTCTGGGCCTTCGATCACCAACGTAGGCAACTCCTGAAACGCGGTCACGTTTGGCATCTCGATGTAGGTCTTCTCTCCGTCATCGAGGACCCGCACAGGCCGGATGGAGTCCGCGCCCGATTTCACCTTGAATGTGTAATCGAAGTAGAGCTTGTCAACCGCATCGTTGCCGGTTTGCGAAATGCGCGAGGCGTCTACATGGTCCTTGTGTTCTTTCGCCTGCTGCTCCAGGAAGAGCTTCCACTGCAACGGCTGATCGTCGGGATAGAGAAACGCGACCCGCGAGACGTAATCACCCGGCTTTGAAACCAGGCGGAGGTAATACGTTCTCCTGTCCGTGGCAACAATCATGGTCGTATCGAGGCCCGCCATTTTCGGCTTTACGACCAGAATCGGCGTAGCGGCGTCCCCTGACCCCGATAAGATCGGAGTCACAATCCATCGCACCGCGTCTCCAATCTGAGGCTCTCCCAGAATCTTTTCGCCCGCTTGCAACTCGATCGAACTCACGCGAAGCGGTGTAGCAACTAACGTCGGTTGCCCAACCCCAAAGGTGTAAACCACCCGCCCATCCGGCCCCGGAACCGGATTGTTCTGTTCATTTGAGAGCTTCGCCGAGAGGGCAACGGCCTCTCGCGCCGTCTCCGACAGTGGCACATCCCCCGACGGCTCCCACCCAGGAGGAACTCTGACCCCAAGTCCCGCGCTCGCGGCTGCCGGCTCAATACCCGCACCGGGACCCTGCTCCAGGGCCTTCTGGATCGCTGTAAACGGATACTTGTCCGTGGGAACGATCTCCGGCTTGGCTGGAGCGGCCTTCGTCCGATTCAGCATTACCACGCCGCCGCCCGGTGCGCCCGCACTCGGGGCAACCTCTTGTGCGAACCCGCAGAAGGCGCTCACACCCATTGCAATCAACACCAACACTCGTACCGTCTTCATACTCTCGCCTTCCTTGCTGAATTAGAGAACCTTCGACCAGCTCACATTCGTGACATAAATCCCCAGGGGATTCACCCGCGCCAGACCCTCGTCCTCGGGCGGATGAATGGAGATCGTAATGACACCCTTGTAGTTCTGAGTGCCGACCTGCTCACCCTTCAGGTCGAATGTCGTCTCCGTCCACTCGACCTCATAACTGTCTTTCGAGGACGCATAAAGCGCGCGCACATTGACGGTGACGGTCTCCGTTTGCGCCAGCTTCAATGGAGACTCATCGCGATACGCATCGCTGATCCGGATCGCCGCAGGCGTTCCGTTGCCGATCTGCGCATACACCCGCTCGATCGCATTCTTCTCGACCGTCGCATCCGACGAGACCATCCGCCAGTCCTGGACCCAGGACCACAATGCCGCGCGTATCAAACGGTCGTCGGCAACCGAAGCTTGAACCGCCGTTCCCTGGCTCACCACCTTGCCCAGGTTGTCCACCGCAACGATGTAGGGAATAACCTTTGGCTTGGCCCCGATCACAATCAAGCCCAAAACCGCAACGAGCGCAACCACGCTCGAAGTCACCGCCAGAAGCCGCCAATTGCGCGCAGCCACGATCAGATCCCGATACCGCTCGTTCCACTCGTCGCGAGCCGCCAGGTACGGGCTCTTGCCCGAACCTCTTTCTTCCACACTTGCCAGCGATGCGCTCATCTTTCGCTCCTACTCTCCGTGCTGAATGTTCAGAGTCGGCGCCGACACAGTCGCCGAATCTTCTGGTAGATGCTGTTGTACCTGTGCCGCGGTATTATGAATCCCCGAGATTTTCTCGCCCAACGAGCGATCATCCGAGCGACTTCTCGCGCCCGACCCTTCCTCTCGAGCTGCATTTACAACCCCGAGAGGCCCTTCCCTGACTGCGCCCGGCGCTTGAATCGGCGCGGGGGCCGTGACACCCTCTCCCTCGCTGGCCCCTGTGCTTCCGCCCGCAACTTGCGAAGGCACCAGCCTAACTCCACCGGCATCGACGGACGCCGGCGAACTGCCCGAAGCCACGTCCGCACTACGGGCACTCTTTTCTCCCTGCGCCCCCACGGTCACAGGAGGCGGATCGACAGCCACAACTCCGCCGCCTCCACCACTCGCACTCGGAGAAGGCGGCGGCACACTGTTGATTGCGCCCTCAACGCCTGGCGCAGCGCCGCTGCCCCCGGCACCGGCCATCGTGCTGCCCATACCCGGTACCATCCCACCAGTTCCTCCAGGCATAAAGCTCCCACCGATCCCGCCAGCACCAGCCGCGCCCGCTCCGCCGCCGGTGGCCGCGCCACCGGCAGCCAATGCGCCCACGCCCCCCGCAACCGCTCCCACTCCCGCCGTCGCAACCGCGCCGATCGTACCTGCCGCAATCGCAGCCGACATTGCAGGAGCAATCAGATCCGAGCTGCCCATCTGCAGCGACCCTTGCAGGATGCTGCTGGCAAGCTTTGGCACCTGCCACGCGAGAGCCATGAACACGATGACGCTGGCCAGCAATCCAAAGAGCGATTGAAGCCCGGCGGTGCTCAATGGAATTTGTGAGGCTTCCTGCACCCATGTGTTCGATAAGGTCTGGCCCAGACCGATAATCATGTAGAGGACCATCAACCGTACTCCCGTTGATACGACCAGGGAGATATAGCGTTCGGTGTACGGAACGGTCCACCGGGACGCGCCGAACCCGAGGAAAATCAAACCTGCGCTCATGACGACATAGCTCTCGACAGTCGCCATAATGAAGGTCAGCGTAATGACTACATAGGCGAGAAAAATCAACAATGCGCAGAACAGCGCGACAAGTGCCGGAATCAGTGACGCCGCAGTCAACGCAGCTCCCGCGCCGGGAACGATGATTCCCAAAATGCCCCCAGCCGTGGCGCCTGCCGCGGCATTCGGGATGCACGCAGCCAGGATCGCTCCACTGATTTGAACGCCAGTCCACAAGATGTCCGAAGGGTTCAGATACCCCGATACCCCTCCGGCCTGTTGGCCGATCTGGACGAAGCTGTTGATGATTGCTGGGAACCAGGTCGATTGATTGATAAGCAAGGCATAGAAAAAGCTGATGGTCATGAACTTCTTCAAGAAGCCCGCAATCCATCCCTGCAATTCCTGCCCTTCCAGGAACAGAACGATCATCGCCCACGTGAAATCAATGAAGGCAAGAAGGCCGAACAGCTTATTCGCATAACCGAACGCGGTCGAGACCCAGGTCGTGGTTGCATTCTTGTACACATCGAGTAAATCCGACGGCCCGGACTGAGGCGCCGTGCTCTGCCCATAGGCAAGAGCCCCCGTCGCAATCGCCAACACGCTCAATACCAACAACGACCTGGGTCTCAGTTTCATCTTCATCGCTCCGTGCTACTGCTGCGGAACCGGCGCATATGTCCGAGTATCCGTATTCGATCCGGTAGGAACCGTAAAAAACGAATTGTTCATGTCGCCGTCAGCCTGCGCAGACGCAGCTTGCTGTGCCTGATACGTGGCCTTGGATGTAATGTCGGTAAGCATCAACTGGCGCAGTTTCTCGAGCTCTGCCAGTTCCTGCGCGGCGAGAGAATTTCCCACTTGAAGGGTCTGCAACAGCGTCGTCGAATTCTGCGACTGCTGCTGCAATGTCCGCACTAACGCGGCATCGTTATTTAGCTGCGAATATTGAAGTCCCGCAACCTTCAGCGCCGAATGAGCCGTGTCCAGGTTTGTGTTGTACCAATTTCGGTACATGGCCGCGTAATTCGTCGGGTTCGCATTCCCATAGCCGGGGAAGCGCGCATTGAACTCATCGTCCAGATTGGCCATCGAGTAGGCCAGGCCGTTTCCATACTGCACAACACCGTTTAACGCCGACAGATCATTCGCAATAGCGCTGAAATTGAAATTGCCGTTGCCAATTCCTTGCACCATCGCCGTAGTTTGCTTGTAGGCCTCTTCCAGGTGCGCGATTTGCGTTTGCGCCTGCTGCAGCTGGGTTGCGTACTGTTGAACCTGCTGCTCGTATTGCAGAACGAGCTGCACATTGTTCATGATTTGGGTCCACTCCGTGGCGAGACCCGCGACGACGCCTGCATGTGCTTCATCCACCTTCAGACTCACCGTGAAGATGAATCCAGCCATGACGATACCGATACGAAGCAGCAACCTTTTCATGCACTCCTCCTCACGACACAAGTTTTAGGCCGGACGGCTTCGCTCCGTACTTCGTCTCGAAGTAATCCGCCCAGTTAGGGACACCGCGCACGCGCAGCCATTCCGAGATCCATCCCCCGCCGTGGGTTTTGCGGATCTCGCCGATGCGGGCGCGCACCTCTGGACCGCTCACGCCCACAAATGCGAGAGCAACAGGCCCGAAGCCGATATTGAAAAGCCGGCGCCCGTTGGGCGTTCGTTGGTAATACTCGCGCTTGGGAATGGCGCGAGAAATCATCTCGATCTCCCGAGCGTTGACTCCCAACATCTCGTAGTACACGCGCACCGTCTCGCTAGTGGCCTCGGGATTAGGAAGGAAAATCTTGTTCGGGCACGTTTCGATCAACACATCCTTAAGGGAGGAATTAAAAATATCTGACCAGTTCTGCGTCGAAAGCATCAACGCGGCATTCGCCTTCCGCAGTGTCTTCGCCCAGTCGCGGATGAACTCCTTAAAAAGTTCATGTTTCAGGAACACCCAAGCTTCATCGAGAACGATTACTGTTGGCGAGCCATCGAGGCGTTTCTCGATCTGATGGAAAAGAAACAGGAGCACAGAGACAACGGCCCGCTCCCCCATGCCCATTAGGTGTTCCATCTCGAAGACCATGAACCGGCCCCGGCCAAGGACGCTCTGATTTGCCTTAGCTTCGAGCAAACCACCCAGCGACCCCTCCAGCGTGTACACGCGAAGCGCATCCCGAAGAGAGAGGTTCTGCAGGTTCACCAGGAGTTCGGTGAAGGTCCTTGTCTTCGACTGGACGAGGAGCTGAAGCGCTTTCAATATCTCCTTGCGTTCAGCCGGTACGACCGGGTGGCCCGCAAGAGCGCACAACTGCTCGATGTATTGCGCGGCCCAGGCAATATCTCCCGGCGTGTCGAGTTCCGCGAAGGGCGCGAAACTCATTCCACCGTCCTCTGAGCCCAGGTTGTAGAACTCTCCGCCAGCGGCCTGATTCAGAGCCCAGGCCGAGTACCCTTTGTCGAACACGAAAACCTGAGCATTCGGATAACGGAAGAACTGCGCCTCGATTCCGCAAAGCAATGTGCTCTTGCCGGCCCCCGGAGGCCCGACGACCAGCGTGTGCGCCAGGTCTCCCACATGCAGGTTGAAACGAAACACCGTTGAGCCGGTGCTCGTTGCATACATCAAGGGTTCGCTGTTCTTCGGCATCAATGCCGAAGAGTTCACGCGGTCCCCGGTCCAGATCGCCGCAATCGGCATACAGTCGGCCAAGTTCAACGTGTGCAGAATAATGCGTCGGACGTTTCGATACCCGTCTCCAGGCAGCGTGCCGCGCCACGCTTCCACCGCATTGAACGATTCCAGGCGCGCTCCGAAACCGAGATTCTTGATGATCTTCGCAACCTGCCGGGCGCGGTCCTTGACTCCTTCGCTGTCCTCATCCATCAGGATGATGTTTCCCGAGTAAAGAACGAATTGCACATCGCCACTGGAGGCTTCGCCGATGGCAACGGTCGCATCCTCCATCATCTTCAACGCGAACGGATCGATACGCTTGGGCGGCCTCCCCATCAACTGATCGATGAATCCGCGAGCCTTCGCCGTCCACTTCTTCAAGGCATCGGTGATGATCTTTTTTGCCTCTTCCGGATCGAGCAAGACAGCCCTCGTGTTCCACCTGTACTCAAAAGGGAGTGTGTCCAGGGCTGCAAGAATCCCAGGAAAACTTGTGGCCGGAAATCCGTCGATCGCGACGATCTGAATATGTTTGTTCCCGACCATCGGCTCGATGCCGGTCTTGAAGCTGACACAGCCGATCAGGTCATGCAGAAACACAGGAATCGCCGGTAGGATGAACGGATAATCCTCCCCCGTCACGCAGCGCCGCACGTAACGCGCAAGATCGCAACTGATCCATTGCGTTTCTGCCCCATCGTCTCCGACGACAGCGTGACCACAAAGCCGCTCCACACGTACCTGCGAACTCAACACATCGTGAAACAGCCCGAGACGGTCTTTGAAATAGAGGAGAGCGGTCTCCCCGGCAGTTTTGCTGTCCTCTTCGCCACCCTTGAATAGGTATCCTTTGACCTTCTCCTCGCTTCGCATCGCAGGAAGATAAGTGAGCGATATGTAATAGGTGCTCTCGAAGTGACGGCCTTCGGCCTTGAACTGCGCTCTGCGCTCATCGTCGATCAAACTCGTTACCGGGTCCGGGAAGGCTCCCTGCCGCGCGTACTCGCTCACCTCCGAGCGAATGGCGTCGCAATGCACCAACCATCCCGAACCGAGCTTCAAGACGGAATTCAATCGTTCGGCAAGTGCCGCCATCTCTTCGTGCGTGACGGAGCCGAGGTCGGGACCGGCATAGCGCCAGGTCGCCATCAGTGCCCCATCCTGTAGCAGGAGGATGCCGTCGTCGATCATCGACGCATAGAGCAATAAGTCGGGAAGTCCGGCAACCCATCGCCGGCCCTCCTCGGCCCGCGTACCGCGGGCTGCCCAGGCAATCACAACACACGCCAATGCCCCCGCACACGCCACAAGTAGAAACACCGCGAACGAGATCATCCTGCTTTTCCCTCTCCTGATTTCCTGCGACACTTATTTCCAAGCCTGCCGCTGGGTCGTACTCTTGCTCGAAAGCCGGGATTTAGCCGGGTAGTATGCCTTGTATTGAAGGCTGCGCGTTGCCACATCGCGCATCATCGGATCGACCTTCGCCAACCGGGCCAACATTGAAGTGGCCACAGGCCAGAACGCAACGCCGATCAGAATGCTCCACCAGGTCATCAACGAAAAAATGAACAACGCCGAAATCATGGCGGCGCCGAGAACGAGTTCACGGTCGCCGCCCATGAGCAGATTGGGGCGGTTGATCGACGGATGGAACACCGTCTCTCTTGGGGCCTGCATCTCAAAATCCCCCCGTCATCGCAATGACCGCACTGGAGGCAGAGAACAAGGTACTCATCAACGTGCCCGCGCCGACAATCGCACCCGTTGCAATGACCGCGTAGCAGGCCCGCTTTGCGAACTCCGACAACTCACCGCCAAAGACCAGGGCCATACCGCCAGCGGCGATGCCCACCACGGAAATGCCCGCCGCGACCGGCCCGGTGAGCGACTGCTTCACCGTCTGCAACGGGGTCTCCCACGGCAATCCCGTGGATGTGCTCGACGCATACGAGACGGCGTTCGAAACCAGCGCCAGCCCCACCATGGTGAGAAACTGACGGTGGGTGAGTATCCGAATCACCTTCCCGGCCATCCTCCGCATCCTCTTCGACATTCCTCCTCCTTCTTTCCCAACGATGGGCCGAAGCCCACCACAAATCCACGCACACCACGCGCGCCAAGGGCGCTCGGGATGCGTTACCCGATCACGGCGCTGGAGCTTGAGAACAACGTGGTCATTAGCGTGCCCGCGCCGACAATCGCGCCGGTTGCGATCACCGCATAACACGCACGTTTGGCAAACTCCGACAGCTCGCCGCCAAAGACCAACGCCATCCCGCCGCCGGCGATGCCCACTACGGAGATTCCGGCCGCTACCGGCCCGGTGAGCGATTGCTGCACCGTCTGCAACGGCGTTTCCCACGGCAAGCCCGTGGATGTGCTCGACGCATACGAGACAGCGCTTGAAACCAGCGCCAGCCCCGCCATGGTCAGAAACTGTCTGCCGGTCACAAGGTCGATCAGCTTCCCGGCCATCTTCCGCATCCTCTTCAACATGCCCATCTCCTCTTCTTCGGTTGAATGTTTTTGCCATGCGCCGGCAGCGAACGCCTAAAGCTGTTCGATCTCGAAACGTTCCCCGTCGTGCCCTCTCACCAAACAAACCTCTTTGACCTTGCGTCCGCACGGAAACTGACGCCCGGCTTCGATGTAGACAACCAAATGAATCGTCTCCGCAACGATCCTCGCCAGGATGTGGGTTGGGAATGGATTCGCCGTCTTCTGGCAAAGAAATACGATCCTGTTTAGACCTTCCATGGCGTTGTTGGCATGGATCGTCATCGAGCCGCCAGGGTGACCCGTGTTCCAAGCTTCCATCGCGGTCAACGCTTCAGTTCCACGAACCTCGCCTACCAAAATACGGTGGGGCTTCATGCGCAGGCAGGAACGAATCAGATCGTCCATAGGCGCCGCCTTGCAGGCGGTCAACTGGACGTAGTTCTCAATGGCGACGCGCAACTCCGGAAGATCTTCGAGAATCAGCACCCGGTCATGCGGGGTCCGCTCCGCAATGCCCTGATTCAACGCATCGAGAAGCGTGGTTTTGCCAGAACCTGTGCCGCCGACAACCAGGATGTTTTTGTGGTGTTCGATGGCGGTAAAAAGCACATCGACATGATTCTTCGCGCCGTGAAGCGCCTGTTCGAACGGATCGATGCTCTGAAGGCCGTTCAGTGGATCTTCCTTATTGGTCAGGATTCCGCTCGCGGCGTAATCGTAGAGACTGGGCTTCTTCTCGCCCTTCTTGCGAAACGACAAGGAAGCTGTGCCGATAGGCACCACCGGCGCGACCAGCGCTTCCACGCGGCAATTCAAATAGGGCACATTCCCGCTGACGACCGGGCTATTGTAGGTCGCCACCAGCCCGAACCCTTCCGCGATGCTCATCGTGGCCCCAACGGCCCGGAGTGGCGGGATCTCCGTCAGGACCTCAAATGGCTTGCCCTGCCTCATGATCCAAACTCGTCCGTCCGGATTCACCACCACGTCCTCCGCCGTCCTGTCCCGCATCAGCGCATCCACGATGTCCGGACCCAGTTCGGTCATCAGCTTATGCCGCTTACGGAAATCGCTCTCGCTCTCCGAGTCGAGCCTCGCAGTCTCCAAACTCTCCGCCTGAACCGCCATTACCCTGCCCCTCGAACACCAAGCGAATCCGCTACTGCAACCATACCATAATAATACATCATTGCAAGCATGTACAGCAGAAATGTATTATATGTGCTACTCTGTGTCCAGAGATTTCTTGGGGCCGTTCGCGCGGCAAAGCGGACGCTGGCTCAAAATGCATGACTTTCGTACCTAGAAGGAGGACGAAGTGCTCCCAATCGCACTCAAAGCCGTGGAACTCCAACTTCATGCCATGGGCGCCGACCGCTACGAGTTGGGTGTCCGGGTTCCCCCGGAACTCGCCGACGACGGCGAATCGCATATGACACTGCGCAACGGGCAAAACGACGACGGACTCACCATCGGTGAGGTATTCGACAAACTCGATTGGTGCGCCGCCGAGAATGCCCAAGGCCACCACATCTATATCCGTCCCTCGGGGTCCAGCCAGCTCACCCTGATCGACGACCTAACCCGCAAAGGCCTCGACACTCTTCTCGACACCGGCTATACCCCGGCCTGCGTCGTCGAAACCTCACCGGGCAACTTCCAGGCCTGGCTCAAACACGCGTGGACCCTTACCAAAGAGGAAGGCACCGTCGCCGCCAAGATCCTGGCGGAGAAATTCGGAGGAGACCCCAACTCAGCCGACTGGCGGCACTTCGGCCGCCTCGCCGGCTTCACTAACCCAAAACCCCAGTACAGACTCCCCAATGGGCTCTTTCCCTACTCGCAACTCAAATTCGCCCTGTCCAATGGCGTCATCTATGAGAAAACCCATGAGGTGCTTTCCGAGGTCGAAGACCGGCTGCTCGAACAACTCCAGGAAGTTCGGCGATCAATCGCGGCGCGCATCGGCTTTCAGAAATATCCCCGGCCGGCTTCGGAACTCCTCGACTACTCCCACTTCGCCAACCTCTTCTCCGCTCCAGGCGAACGCCACAAAGCTGACCTTTCCTATGCCACCTACTCGCTGCAACGAGGAGTACCCGAGTTCGAGATTCGCGATACCATCCGTGCTCATACCTCAACTTCGGCCTTCGTCAACCGCCCCCAAAGAGATCAAGACGCCTATATCGATCGCACCGTAACAAAAGCACTCAAACAGAACGGTTTCTCCCTCCCTACTCAGCCCGCCTTACAATCCGCAACACTCTCCCGCTAATCGTTCCCGCCTATCCGCGGGGAGGGGCGCCTCGGCGTCCCTCCCTCGCTTCGACCCCTCCGGGTTCTCCGCTACCCACCCCAGCGGGATGAAAGCCCCGCAACGCCCCCACACACGCTTCAAAAAACATGCGCTCGGACGAGCGATTCCATTCCACACCGCGAGAAAAAGCGTAACCGTCGCGCGGCTCTGGCCTGAGAAAAAAGGACGCGGGAAATGCTCCTCTGCGCGGGCTTAAATCAGGGTCTCGGATGTGTATTTGTTGCAATGCGAAAGGTTACTAAAGAATAGAAACGAAAGGATTTATATGTTTACAAAGACAGCAGATATGTATTATTATTGAAGTGTAAGATCAAGCAATACAGGGAGAGCTTCCGAACATGCAAAGCGATAAATCAAAGGCCCTCATCGACTCCATCACCGACAGCATTAACACCCTCGCCACCATGACCGACGCAACTGCGAAATCGGATTTGTTCAAGACTTGGCTGCGTGCCGTATCCCGGTTTCATCACTACTCCTTCAATAACCAACTCCTCGTTCTCCTTCAGCGGCCCCAGGCCGAACGAGTTGCCGGCTTCCATACGTGGAAGTCTCTTGGCCGCAACGTCAAGAAGGGTGCAAAGGGCATCGCAATCCTCGCACCCTGCGTGCGTAAACTGACCGCCGAGGAAGCCGCGCAACGCCGCACAGCCGAGAGAGTTTCCGCGATGAAGCTGTGCGGCTTCCGCGTCACCCACGTATTCGACATCGCCGACACCGAAGGCAAGGACCTTCCCGAGCTTGAATACCGTGCCGAGGCGGGAGGCGAAACGCTCCTGCCCCGCCTTGAATCCGCAGCCGCCGCCATGGGCATCGCGCTGGAGTATCGCGCGGAGACGGGCTCGGCGAACGGATGGAGCGAGGGCGGCAAGGTCGTTGTCAACGCAACAATGTCCACGACCGCCAAGTGCGGCACGCTGGCTCACGAACTGGCGCATGAGTTTTTGCACCAGCACGGACACAAGGCCGAGAAAACGAAGGAACAGCGGGAACTGGAAGCCGAGGCCACGTCCTTTGCCGTCCTTGCCCACTTCGGCATCGAGCAGCACTCCGACCGCTATTTGGCCAGTTGGGACGCCACCGCCGAGAGCATCACCGCTTCCCTTCACACCATCCGCGATGCCGTTCACTCGATCCTTGGCGCAATGGACTCGGGATCGCAGACCGAAGCCGAGATCGAGGAGATCGCGGCCTAGCCTTCCACCGCCACAATCCACACAGGGCCAGCCGGGAGCCTTATCCCGGCACGGATACCACAATGGCAGTCGCCCACAAACCCGCGCAGCTTCGCGATTCAAGGACCGCGATGCAATGCTCTCTGTTCAACGCACAGCCTGTAGCTGCCACGGTGAACACGGAGCTAAGCATCAATGCTCGGAATGCGAAACGCCAACTCGACACCATGCGCAGCCAGTTGGCGACCGCCCAGGCCGATCTTGAGGATGTGAACTACAACCTCTGCATCGTGACCATGCACCAGCGCGCATCGCGCGAGGGCAAGATTGACGCGAAT
>Ga0224555_1001964_pt1 | contig 25823 bp, 30 predicted proteins | sample 714S23034metaG_FD_180687 | JGI IMG/M metagenome (GOLD analysis project Ga0224555, IMG submission 180687) | Peat soil microbial communities from Stordalen Mire, Sweden - 717 S2 30-34 | ecosystem: Environmental > Terrestrial > Soil > Wetlands > Peat | place: Sweden: Norrbotten County, Stordalen...
CTGATCTTTGGCGTCAGTGCGACCGATTGGGGCACCTTTGGCGGCGTGCTGGCGGCCATGGCGGCCGTATCGCTGGCGGCCAGCTATATCCCGGCGCGGCGCGCGGCCAAGCTGGACCCGACTATTGCGTTGCGGCACGAGTAAAGGGTGCTATAAAGGCTGCCGTCCGTTCCGGAATAAGAACTCATATTCCACGACCGCGCAGCGATGCAAATGAATCGCGTAGAGCGCTTGAGGAGAGTAGATTTTAGCTGTGGGGCAGGCCATCGTTTTTCGTGGCCTGCCGAATTCGACCAAGGTGCGCAGACGACAAACAATGATCGTCTGCACCACGCCGGGCACCGGAACTGTACAGTCAATTCGCGGACACTACAGCTTTGGGCACGAGCACGACTGAAAAGAGGAGGCTCAACTGGGGCACAAGGTCCAGGTGGTCGAGAGCAATGACGCACGAACTGTCGATCGTACAGCGGAGCGCCCGCATTCGAATCTGGTTCAATCGGAAGGCGCCAAAATGAGCAGGCCCAGCGCAAGTGTACCCAACGCCAAAAGGGCCGTCTTTGCATTCTGCTGGGCGTTAATGGTTTTGAGATATTGCACTATCCCGAACTCCGCTCGGGCCGGATTGTCTGGGTCGATCTCGACGAGGTTGGGACCAAAAGGTTTTCGAAGCAGCGGTACGGAAGCTGGGTGCGACATTACGATCATGTGTTTACGAAGAGAGATGCCAGTGTTGAGTTCTTGGCGGCATGCCTCTGTCAGGCCAGACCCGACGACGCCCAAAACTACTTCTGCGTCATTCAGCTTCTGCGCAGCTTCCGGATCCAGGAGAGTTGCGAGACCTTGGCGCGTATATGCTGGCGGCACGTATACCGTGAGGCCATTTACGGCTCCCAAAGCTTGGAGACGAAGAGCCGTGACTTGATCTGCGGCGGCGCCGTATGAGATGAAAACTTTCATATCGTCCCGCTCTCAATTCTAACAGACCGTCCACGGTGTTAACGTTGACGCGAGGAGCCTCGATGCAATCTTCCGTCGTACTTTTCGCCTTGCTTGCCGCTTCGATGCCGTCCGCTTGGGCGGCGGCTGACGCCGTGGCGGCCACTCCGCCGATGGGCTGGAACAGTTGGGACTCGTACGGCACCACTGTGACCGAGGCGGAAGTGAGGGCCAACGCCGATTATATGGCCCAGCACCTGAAGCAGCACGGCTGGCAGTATGTGGTCATCGACATCCAGTGGTCCGAGCCGAACGCCCAGGCCCACGGTTACCGCCCCGGCGCGCAACTCGCCATGGACGAGTACGGCAGGCTGATTCCGGCGGTGAACCGGTTCCCGTCGTCGGCAGGCGGCCGCGGCTTCCGGCCTCTGGCCGATTACATCCACGGCCTGGGACTGCGCTTCGGCATCCATATTATGCGCGGCATTCCCAGGCAGGTGGTGAAGGCGAATCTGCCGGTCTTCGGCAGCAAGGCGCGGGCGAGCGATATCGCGGATACCGCCTCGGTCTGCCCTTGGAACACCGACATGTACGGTGTCGATCTGAGCCGCCCCGGCGCGCAGGATTACTACGATTCGATTTTGAAACTGTATGCCGGTTGGGGCGTGGACTACATCAAGGCCGACGACATCGCGCGGCCCGCGCATCGCGAGGAGATCGCCGCACTGCATCGGGCGATCGGGAAGACCGGGCGGCCTATCGTGTTGAGCCTGTCGCCGGGGCCGGCCATGATCAAGGACGTGGCATTTCTGCAGGAGAACGCCAACATGTGGCGCATCTCGGACGATTTCTGGGACGACTGGAAGGCGCTGCGGCTGAATTTCATTCTGATGTCGATCTGGAGCGGCGTGGGGCGGCCGGGCGCGTGGCCCGACGCGGACATGCTGCCGCTGGGCCGCATCGGCATTCGCGCCGAACGCGGCGAACCCCGTATGACGCGATTCACGCGCGACGAGCAGCGCACCTTGATAAGCCTGTGGTCGATCGCCCAGGCGCCGTTGATGTTCGGCGGCGATCTGCCCAGCAACGACGATTTCACGCTGTCACTGATTAGCAACGATGAGGTGCTGGCGGTGGATCAGCACGGATCCCGCGGCGGCGCGTTTGCGGAAGGCGGCGACAGCGTGGTGTGGACCGCCGAGGGCCCGGGCGCGAACGAGAAGTACGTCGCGGTGTTCAATGTGGGCGAGGCGGGCCCGATTGATGTGCGCGTCGCGTGGGCGGCGCTCAAGCTGCCGGAGCGGTGCGTGGTGCGGGATTTGTGGGAGCGGGAAGACATCGGAGCGATACCCGGCGGGTACACATTCCGCGCCGGGCCGCACGGATCGGGGATCTACAAGATAACGGCCGCCAAAAATTAAAGGCCCCGGCTGGGTAACCGGGGCCTATGCACTCAGAGGGTTGGCGGCGGGAGGGGACTCGCCGCCAGGGATGCTGTCTGTATTGACTTTAATATATCAGTTTCAGATCTGTTTGTCTAGTGCTTTGCCAGATTATTTTGAGAGTTTTTTTGGGCTCAAAAATTAAAGGCCCCGGCTGGGTATCCGGGGCCTATGCACTCAGAGGGTTGGCGGCGGGAGGGGACTCGCCGCCAGGATGCTGTCTGTATGGGTTTAATGTAACTCTTTCAGGTCCTTTTGTCTAGTGTTTGGCAAGAAATTTTCGAAAATATTTTGCCCGTGCTGTTTTGTTGGAAAAGTCAACAGCTTGAGGGCTTTGCATGGTTGTAGAAGTTTGCAATTGGAGGGCGGGCAATTCTGCCCGCAGCCGGCTTTCAGCCTGCCTCCGGCCGCCTATGCTTTGGAATGCTGCCACTCGATGACCAGATCGAACCGAAAGGACCTTGAGCAGAAGTCGCATTCCCCAATTGATCGCGAGGCCGAGCGCGACCTGCCGGTCCTCCTTATTGAGGTAGCTGACGCCGTTCGCGAGTGCTGCTTGATTGATGGCTTCAGCGAGCTCCTGCTTAAAGAGCACGGCTGGGCTGCCAATCTCCACCCGACCATTTCGGATTCCGCGCGGGCGCTCACTATCTGACGATGCATGTGAACCATATTGTGCACCGCCGCTCGCCAATGCCCGACACCCAAGGGGTCGCCAGCTTGCGGCATGCGGCTGCCAGGCAGAAACAGAGGGGGAGTAAAGCTCGCCTTGGCTATCGAGTTCGGCTGCAGATAGAATACGGGCGTTCCTTCTCAGGACATCCAGCACGACGGCGTCACGGTGTGGCCCTTCAGGCGCGATGCCGAACCGGCTCTCGCCGGTGGAATGTACTATGCTGCGGAATTGAGCTGCTCGGCAACGGCATCGAGGTGGCTCTCCATCAGGCCGCTTCCTCTGACAGAATGGCTTCGGCAGCCGAGCGGAACCTTCGTAGGCCCACTGCGTTGGCACTGACGCGGGCGGTGCATCGGCAAGGTCGGGAGGCAATGACGAAGGATCCGTGGGCCAGCATCTGGGCCCCTCAAGGCGCAGGAGTGCGCGCTCGTCCTCGATCAGATTCAGCCATATGTTTTCCATCTCGTCGAGAATTGCGTCTTCTTCCGCCGATTCCTTCAAGCTGACGGTAGTGCACCAGTTCTTTACTCACAGGCTTTGCTCCGGAGGGTGCGGGTACCCGCCAGATCTGTTTCGAAATGAGAGAGTGGGCATCGGCGGCCCGGCTCGATGAGGGCATGCGGGTAGCGGTCCAGGCGGAGGAGCAAAGGCGCCGGGACACCCACCGTGAACATTGTGAATACCGGGTCCCGCAACCGACATGCCGCCGGTAGCTGGCTCGACCGTGCCATCCTCTCCAACCGGCAGATCGCATACCGGGCCACCAATGCGAACGGCAAGCCCCCAGCCGGAGCGCTCGACCTTGGGCAGTCCATCCACTTCTTCCTTCATGGCTCGAAACATCGGCTGTCCAACGTTGCCGGAGGCTGCATTCTCCAGGGCATCCTGAATGGCTCTCGCACGGGGTAATTCTACCCGATGTATACCGCGACACCGAGGCGAACGATATTGATGTTGGACATTTTGCCGAAGCCGATATGGCATAATGTAGTTGAGGGATTCGGGATGAACGCCACCAATGTGCAGATGGGCGATTGGCTGGGCCTGCGAGTTCCGGCGACCGAGAAGGAGGTGCTGCGCATCGTCGAAGGGAAACTCGCGCCCACGGTTATCAAACGGCTGATTTCGCTGGGTCTGCAGCGCTCGGAGATTGACGCGGCCATCATTCCACTCAGAACGCTGCAGCATCGCCGCTCCCGGCGCGAAAAGCTGACCGTAGAGGAGTCCGACCGGGTGTTGCGGGTGATCCGGGTACTTTCACTGGCGGAGTCCGTTTACGGAAGCCGGGAACGGGCTTTAGCCTGGTTGCGAAACCCTCACACGCGCCTCGACAGCCGCGCGCCACTATCGCTTCTTAATACGGACACGGGTAGCCGGATTGTCGAGGAGTTGCTCGTTCAGATTGACGAGGGCATGTTCGTCTAAATGATCCTCTGGAGGATCAGCCGGCATCGCGACCTCAGTGGAGCGGGCGGACTGAAGGTTCCCGGCCGATGGCATGATGCGGGCCGGCCCATCGTTTATCTGGCAGGGAGTCCGTCGGCGGCGCTCCTCGAAGTGTGTGTTCACACCAGCGCGGATGATGTGCCGCCAGAGTTCACGCTGCTGAAAATTGAAGGCCCAGACCGGAAAATCTTTGCCATCAAGCCGGAAGACTTGCCCCCGGATTGGAGGACGCGTCTTGAATCAACTCGCGACCTGGGGACGGCATGGCTACGCAAGAAGGAGGGCGTTCTATTGCAAGTACCCAGCGCAATTGTTCCTGACACAGCCAATTTCGTTTTCAACCCAATGCACATCGACGCGGCGAAGTTCCGCGTCATGGACGTGTTGGCGTATCCATTTGACGTCCGCCTGAAAATGTAGCCCGTATTGTTGAAGGCGCAGCCGGACGAGGAGCTACCCGAAAGGATTGAAACCGGCCCAGCCAGCCTTGATGAGGACCAGAACAATCCACGGCAGGAGCACCGCAGTTAAAGCCTTCGAGAAAGGAAATCTGCGCGCGGCCGCCGATATACCAACGGCCAACAGAAGGATCGTCCAGAAGCTGAACAGATCGATCGAGGTGGCCAGGCTATAAAGAGCTTTCCCGGAATTGGGAGGAGGCTCCAGAAATGCGCCAAGGTTAAATGCCAGCGGGTTCTGGAGGTTAAAGTCCTCGGGATTCTTGATGAACACGACGATAGTCGCCAGGATGCTTGATATGAGTCCGGGCAGCATGGCGTAGGCGCTGATGCCAAACATCTGCTTGAAGCCTAGCGACGCACCCATCATCTTGCAAACCATAAGCAACACGCCGGCGACAATCAACGCCACCACCACGATGATGATCGGGCCGGCCACGTACGCTCCAATGGGGGAGTACTTGACCTGCTGTTGAATCAGGGTCTCGCGCTGCTGCGGGTCCATTTGCTGCATTTTCGAGTTGTTTTCCATGGCCTGGCGCATGGAATGTTCCCAGCCGACATGCGTGGTGAAACAATACATGAAGGCGAGGTACGCCACGACCACAAGAATGATCGGCACGATCCAACCGGGCCGGGCGGCGATATCGGCGAACGCCTTCTTAGGGTCGATGAACACGTCCGCGATGCGGCCGACTTCACCCAACGGCGGAGCGGCATTGTTGGAAGAGGCTTCAGGTGTCATAAGAATCGGGGGTCCGAAGGGGGGATTATATCACCTTCAATTCTTTAGCGCATCTTTGATCCGGTCGGTCAACATATCCACGAAGCGCTCGGGCAAGAACCCGTTCATCCGGCTGATCACCTGGCCATGGCGGTCCAGGACAATAGTGGTGGGCATGGAGGTGATGGCCAGGACCCGCGAAAGCCCGTCTTCAAAATAGACCTGCCGCTGGTCCCAGTGGTTCTCCTTCAGGAAGGGCGCAACCAGCTCGCGTTCATCGTCCGTGTTGACGGAGAGAAACACGACGTCCGGCGAATCGTGGAAGCGCTGCTTCACTTGCTCGTAGAGCGGGTGCTGTACGCGGCACGGGCCACACCAGGTCGCCCAAAAGTCGAAGACCACGGCCTTGCCCTTCAACGAAGCGATGGGCAGCTTAGCGCCATCCACGCCCGAAATCGTAAATTCCAGGACATTGCCGGCTTGCGCATTGGGATCGTTCTGGCGCAAGCGCAGCCGGCGGGCCGCCAGCAACCCGGTGGTGCGGTCGTAGGCTTCCATGACCAGATCGCCCAAACCCTTTTCCGAGCCGTAGAGTTTGCGGTAGGTGTCGCCCAGTTGCACGCGGTCCTTGGCCCGGTCGGTGTCCGTGTTGCGGCTATCGGGGATGGTGAAGGCGTCGGCATAAGGGCCGAGCGCATCCTTATCCTGGCCGGCACGGAGCAGCCAGCGGCCGATCTCCCGCGCGGCCTCGGCCGTGGGATAAGTTTCGTAACCCCGCCGCGCCAGCGCGATGGCCTCGTCAATCTTGCCCAGATTGCCGGTGGCGCGCGCTTCGCAGGCCAGCACGCGCCCCAATCCTTTGTCCACTTCTTCATGCCACTGCGCCTCGCTCATATGTCCCGGGGCCGGCTGGCTGCGAGTCTGGCGCAGCAGTTCTTCATACTGCCTGGCATATTTCAGCGCGCGCTCCGAGGTGTCGGCGGCGTCGGAAACCAGCAGGGCGCGGACGATTTTATCCAAAATCTGGGCATCGCCCGGTTCGCGCGCCAGCACCCGCCCGCCATACTCGACGATGCGCTTATCGTCCTTGGCTTCGATGGCGGCTTTGACCAGCGCCCGCTCGATTTCGTTGCGGCGCGTGGTGTTCGGATATCTCGCGAGATGCTTTTCCAGAGCGCGGATAAAATCTACCGGGCTGTTGCCGGCCTCGGACACGGCCTGACTCAAGGCCTGGCTTTCGCCGGCATTGGGATCGGCGGCAGGGGCGGCGGGTGGCGCATTCTGCCCCCAGCCCAGCGTTGCGAAAAAAAGAGCGGCACAGAGGAGCTTCATTTCGGGGCACGAAACTCGTCGGCCAGGCTGGCCGCCCGCAGGCGGGCCTGATGCATGTAGCTCTCGTTCTTCGCAATGCGGTCGAGCAACGGCAGATACTGCGCGGCGTCCACCACGCGCTTACGGTCGTAGGCCGATTCCAGCAGCAGCAACGCTTGCATCACGCCCAGCCGGTCGTACTTGGCCGACACTTCCAGATTGGTGAAGAGCTGTTCGGACTCGCTGATGCGCTCGAACGAGTCGGCCAGGGCCTGCGCCGCGGGGTCCTCTGAAAAATTGAATTTGACCTCGTTCTTCCTGGCGCCATCCACGAAGCGGAAGGTCTTGTTACCCATGAACGCGACCTTCAATGGCGATTCCAGCGGGTGGTCGAAATAGCCGAGACTGGCGGCCAAATCGAACATAGCGGCGACTTCCGGCTGGCTCAATTGAAAGCGCACGGGGCGGTCGTCATTTTCCTCCTCGCGGTAGTCGCCCGCGCCGGTCTTGTCCACATTGATGGCCACGTAGGCCGGCGTGCTGGCGGGGAACGACTTGGAGAAGTAGAGACGCGGGACGTCCGCAGCATCGGCAAGATGGGCCGCAGCTAGAGACACGCACCACAACAATGGCAAACACCGCTTCATTTCGAAATTGATCCCACCACCGCTCCCTTACGGTCGCGGCTCGGAGTGTCGCGGCTCGGAGTGTCGCGGCTCAGTGAGGCAAATCTGGCGTGCGTGACGTGGCAGATGGCCACCGCCAGCGCATCGCAGGCATCCTCGGATTCGATCATGGCATCCAACCCCAGCAGCGACTGCACCATCACCTGAACCTGCCGCTTCCCCGCCTGGCCATAACCGACCACGCTGGTCTTGATTTCGAGCGGCGAATATTCGCCCAATTCCAACCCGGCTTCCGCGATGGCCAGCAGGGCCACCCCGCGCACGTGCGCCAGTTTCAGAGCCGTTCTGACGTTGGCAGCGTAAAACACCTGCTCGACGGCGGCGGCCACGGGCGCATGGCGCCGGATCACCTCGCGCAGCCCGCGCGCGATTTCATGGAGGCGCGCCTCGAACGGATCCTTCACGTTGGTCGAGATCACGCCGGAGGCGACCAGCTTGTGGCCGCCGCCATCGGATTCGATGACGCCGTAGCCGGTCCGCCGCGTGCCGCAATCGACCCCCAGCACCAGCACCTTATTGGGCCAGCGCCTCCAACTCCTTTTCGTCGATATCGAAGTTGGAATACACGTTCTGCACGTCGTCCTGCTCTTCCAGCGCCTCGCTGAGCCGCAGCATGGCGCCCGCGTTCTTGCCTTCCAGGCGCACCAGATTCTTCGGCAGCATGGCGACTTCGGCCGACTCCGTGGGGAGATTGGCTTTATGCAGGGCCTCCATCACGGCTTCGTGCGCTTCGGGCGGGGAGACGACTTCCCACTGGTCGCCCTCGTCGCGCAGATCGTCGGCGCCGGCGTCCAGCACGATGTTCATGAGCTGCTCTTCGCTGGTCTTGTCGCGCGGCACGTAGGCATGGCTCTTGCGCTCGAACAGCCAAGCTACGCTGCCCACCTCGCCCAGATTGCCGCCGTTCTTGGAAAAGCAATGGCGGATTTCGCTCACCGTGCGATTGCGATTATCGGTGGCGACTTTGACCAGAACGGCTGCGCCGCCCGGCCCATAGCCTTCGAACATGACTTCGTCGATCTGGCCTCCCTCCAATTCGCCGGTGCCGCGCATGACGGCCTTTTTGATGTTATCGGCGGGCATGCTGACGTTTTTGGCGGCCAGGATGGCGGTGCGGAGGCGGGGATTGGCGTCCGGATCGCCCCCGTTGCGGGCGGCGATCATGATTTCCTTGATGATGCGCGTGAACGTTTTTCCGCGCTTGGCGTCGAGTGCGGCCTTCTTATGTTTGATGGTCGCCCACTTCGAATGACCTGACATGGCAAAACCTCTTCGTGGGGCCCGGCCTGCTAGGCCGGGTAGCTAACTTGTATGAATTCGACAACTGAAGCATAACAGAATGAGTTGAGTGGCGACAACCGAATTGTGGCTGATGGGTCGGACGGGTTGTGCTGGGTTGGCGAGATTTGCGTAACATCCGTTTCCAGATGGCGTTGCATCGTGTTGCATGGAGACCGCTCCTGCGCGGGCACAGCTCATGGCCGGGGCGCTGGCCACGGCGATTCTTCGGAAGATGCGAGTGCCACCCATTCCTCCATTTTCGGTAACATGCGTTGCATGATGTTGCATCGCGTAGCGTCGCAGCGATCCGGGACCGGGGCGCGGCTGGGCGTGCCGGTGGGATGCGCTGAGTTGGCCGCGGCGTGCTTTCGATTTCAAAGTAGCACGCCCTGCGCGGGGCAAGCAGGCAGCGAGGATGGGGTGATGGCTGTAAGCGCCTGAATTCTCGCGGGGAAGGGAGGTTTCGGAATTCTCGCGATCGCGGTGACCGGGCCGCGTGGGGCGAGACGGCTGGACTCAATACTGAACTATTGGATTCTGTGTGTTCGCCGCTCGCGCCGGCCCGGCCAAGAAGCGCCGTTGGCTTGCTGAAGGTGAAAGCCGCGAAGTCGAGGAATTTGAGGTGGATTTTCGGATCGGGGGCACCGAGCGCGTCCGTTATCGTTTTAAGCAGGGCACGCCTTTTCCAGGGACCACGCTTACGAACGATGGCAGTTATCGGGACCTTGCGCCCAACCGACGCCTTATGATTGCCTCGGCCATGACCCTCGGCGACAAGCGCATCTCGGCGTCATTGGCCACCGTTGAGTTGGCGCCAATATAAAGTAAGGATTAAGAATATTAGAGCGCCAGTGTAAGGAGGAAAACCCAAGCTCAGAATGCAAACACCGTAGCCGATCCAGAACAGCCTTGTCTTTCGAGGATCAGCCAAAACCGTCTCGTGAGCCGGGTTCACCATTCTGCCCTCACCCGCTTGCCGTCGTCGGCGGTGAACTCGATCAGCCGGGAGTCCATGCGCGACAGCTTTTGAGGAGGGTCAGCAAACAGGTCGGGCGTACAGGACTGATAAACGGAATCGAACGCTAGGCCGGGAACAAAGGAGAATGCCCCGGCAACGCATTTCCACACGGCCCCGTTCGGCACCCCCAACTCCGAACTGGGGAATGCCACTGAATACAACTCCGACGTTTGTTGGTCCCGGCGCACAAGCACACCACCGCCGCCGATCCGGCTACGATGGATGTAGACGGCACAATCACCGCACATCCGCCCATCCACCGTGATGTGCGCTTTCCAGACCTTCGGATAGAAGAAGAACTTCTGCCAGATCGCCACGCAGAAGAAGAGCATCAAGATCCCAAGGCACCACCCGATGATCTTCAGCGCCTTTCGCATCGTACCGGCCTCGACACCTTTGCGCACGATTAGACACCGGATCAGCGCCCGATGTTCCGCACAGAACCGGACAAGGCCATCCGCTTTACTTTAGCATTCGGCTTTGAGCGGAACGGCGCGTGCATCTTCGCAGTCCATATACTATTTATGTAGTGAGTGAATGGCTTTGCATACCGAAGGCACGGTTATCAAGTTCCAACTAGTGCGGTTGGCGCCTTATGAGATCAAAATCTCCCTTTCTGGCGGCTGGTCTTTAGCTGTGTATACTATAAGTATAGTATATTGACTTAGATGTCCCTAGGCTGATCGAAGACAAGTCGTCGCCAACTGACTGAACAGGAGAATCCCGTCGGCCCAGAGAACCATTGAATATGGAGCAGCCAGAGCACATCTCGGGAATTCCGCGGGCTGGCCTGATCGACGGGTGTGGGATGCGCTCTCGACCGGCCGGCTCAGGGGTCGACCGCCTGATGGTCGCCAGGCGGTACTGATGAACGAGCACCCGCGGGGCTCGGCGGGCAGCGGGTATGGATGGGGTGGGTCGGTTGCGCTCTGGCGTTATCCTCCCCGCTTCGCTCGGATTGTGCAGACGGAGCGCCGGTCGGAGCTAGACGCAGTCGGAACAGCTTCACCTGAACGAAGCCCGAGGCAGTACTGCACGATGGGCGCAACCGGGTCGGTACCTAAACTAGCACCCCACTGGGCTTCAACGTACTTACGCGTGGAAAACTAAGGCGATATCCTTAACATCGTGGAGACCAAATTCCGCTTACTGGCCGCGACACTGCTCTGCACATGGCCGGTTCAAGCGCAGTCGTCGCGGGGGACGACGCTGGCTCTCAGCATCGCGCCAGAATGCTCGATTGGGATCGTTTCTCTATCGCCGGCAGCTCCAAACAGTCAGACTCTCACCTTCCGATATAAGCTGCGCACCTCGGCCGCAGCAGGACAGGGGCAGATCAAGCTGCGGTTCACGGCCGCGAGCCCGGCGGATTCCCTTGAGGACAGCAACGTCCATTATCTGACCACTCTAGCCGGACCGGGCACCGTGGCTTCCGGCAGCACCCCGGCAACAGATGCACTGACCTCGGGAATGGTAATCGCACGGTTCGGACCACGAGCATACTCAAGCCGTGCGGGTGACGCCGGAACAGTTCAATTCACGATCGACACGCCTCCAGGGGTTCTGTTCGAGTTGCTGGGGCCGTCGTTTTCCATCAGTTGTCAGTAACAGCCGGGGCACCCTGGCGGGCGCCAAGTTGTAGGGAAGCGCCGGCCCGGAAGCTGCGTCCGAAATATCCATCGGAGCTTCGGCATCGCGGCATCAGAGCTGCGCAGGATGACTGTAACCTCTGAACTTCGGCGACTAGGGCGCATCGGGTTTTGGGCCGGTGTCCCGGACGATGTAGTACAGGATCGCCAAGAAGCCAAAGATTCCGCCGCCCCAAAGGAGCAGCTCGCGCCGCGTACGCTGCCGGGCTCTCTTGCGCTCTTCCGGCCGCTTCCGGGGACTGGATCGGGCGACCCTCAGTAGATTGGGCGAGGTTTTCAAAAAAGACCGCGACAAGCATTCGTGACACCGATACGGGTAATATCCGAAAACCTGGCCGAGCCGCTCGATAGGGCCCGTCCTGCGCGAACGCCGGAGATGCTTGCCGCCGCACTTGGGACAGATCGGTTCGGCCGCCTGCGGCTCGGGCTTCGCAGGGGAGGTTGTCCGCCGGTGAGAGGAGACCCTCCTGGAAACTGCCGGCGGCTTGAGTTCCGGTACCGGCGGCGGAGGAGTCTCGATGGTGAACTCCTCGTAACTGGACTCCGTGCGCATCTCGCCCGACGATTCGGTGAAAAAGAAGCCGGCGCGCGCCGGGCCGTCGGATCTGGGGTGAACGACCAGAGCGATCTGGTGCGGGGCGGCGAAGTAGCGGGACTGGATCTGCAAGTCGCGCTCGGAGAGAAAGATCCGGCTCCGAATGTGGGCGTGGTACCAGCCCAGAGCGTCCAGACCCTTCAACTCGGGGTCCGTGGCGGGGGCCGCGATGAGCTTCGCCAGGCGCTTCTCGTCTTTTTCCGACAGAACAAAGCCGGGGCCCATGGCATGCTCGCACGGGAGCGGTTTCGAGGCAAGAATGCAGATGCGGCCGGGCTCGTGGATGCCGAACAGGACGCCGCCAGTCTCCCGTTCACCACCTGGCAAACTGCGGCCGCTGTCGACTTCCCGGCGAATCTGCTCGAGCACCGCCGGGGAGTACTCCATAAGGAACGGACACTGCGCGGTGCGCCAGGTCTTGAGGCTGGCGGCCAAGCCGGTTCGCCAATGTTCTTCGCTAAACTCGCCCACTCAGTTAAGATCATTAGATCACAAATGAAGTCCTCTGAGAGAGCCAACTTGAAGGCCAACGGTACTAAACGGAACGAATATAAATGTCTCTCGGACATGCTTCGCCAGTAGACGGGGTGGTCCAGAGTTTCTGGACATTAGCCTCAATGCTGTTCACTTAATGATGTTTCGGTGGGGCAGACGATCGTTTTATGTCGTCTGCCAGCGCCCCCGAAGGCGGCAGACCACGAAGTGCGATGGTCTGCCCCACCAAAGTGAACAGTATTGACATTAGCCTGAATGCCACCGGGGTTTTTCAGGAGCCATACGACCGGAAAGACTTCGCAGCAAAGAATGTGCCGAAGAAAGATCGCCGATCGAGCGGCGCTGTGGGCTCACCGGCGAGCGGCCGATGCGAACACCCCTGCCTCCGTTCGAGCACTGGAAATCGAATCGTCCGCGGGCGCGCAGGCGCGGCCGTGCCCCTGTGAGCGACGATCAAGTGCGGCTTCGGGTCGCGCGCAGCCGGGCAAGGCCGGGCCAGTTTCGACCAAAGCCTGAAAAAAGTGATGCGGGGCCGAAGTCCCGTGCAACGCCGGCAAGTGAGGGCCGTGCTTCATCCCCCGAGGGACTGCCCCACAATGGTGCTCCGCATTGAAACGGGAGTTCCGAATCGAACCGCCTTACCTCCTTTCCGAGCCAAACGCCTACTGAAACTAAGGCCTTTGTCCGATGCGGGCCTCTGGTAGTTGCGTTGCATTCCAGCGTATTGCCGGACGGAATCCGGCGAGAGCAAAAAGGAGAACGAGAATATGGGACGCGTAAACGGCACGGCACGACGCAAGGAAGCAACCGTCAGGGCGGCGCGGGACCGGGTCGTTCTCGAAAATCTCTCGCTGGTCAGGGCGATCGCCATCCGCGTCCATGAAAGCCTGCCGGTGCACGTGGATCTGGACGATCTGGTGCACGCCGGTGTGCTGGGGCTGTTCGACGCCGCGTCGAAATACAATCCGGACAAGAAAGTCGTTTTTCAGAGTTACGCCAAGCACCGCGTGAAGGGCGCTATCCTGGACAGCCTGCGCCAGTTGGACTGGGCATCGCGCGACCTCCGCAAGAGGCAGAAGCAACTGGATGCGGTGACTCACAACCTCATGACCCAACTGGGCCGTACGCCAACCGAGGAGGAGATTGCCGCGACGCTGGGGTTGGGAATCGACCGCTGGCGCCGGGTGGCGCTGGAACTGAAGAATCTCGGCCTGGTATCGGTTTCATCCTTGCGGCCGGATCCGGATAACAGCGCGCCCATCGAATTCCCCGCCGCGCCGGATTCGCAACCGGACCGCATCTGCCAGCGGCGGCAATTGCGCTCCGCTTTGGATGGCGCCATGAAATGCCTGCCGGAACGTTACCAGAAGGTCGTGTTCCTTTATTACACCAACGAGATGACCATGAAGGAAATCGGCCAGGTGCTGGGCGTGAACGAAAGCCGCGTTTCGCAGATTCACAAGATCGCGCTGGAGAAGATGGCCGCCAGCCTCCGCTCGGCGGGCATTGCGTCGGCGGGCGCCTTCTGAGCCGCGCACGTCAGTAAGCGGTGTGCTTGACGCCGGCTTCCTGATCCGGCCTGACCACACCACTCAAACCGTGGGCCTGTACCTGGTAAAAATATACTTGACTATTCCACCCCAATTCGACAACAATAGTAGCGGCGTGACAGGCCGGGGGCATGAGGAGAGCCTTGTCTGTTATGATCAACTTGATTCGGGACAGGCGATCAAGCACATAGCGATGATTTGCAACCTGTCGGATTGGAAGTCTGTAAACATGGCGATGCTTACCGCCGCATTCGATTGCAGCAAGGATAGGGACCGGAAATACTTCATCATGGCTGGGTTCGTGTCTTCCGCCGATGAGTGGGTTTCCTTCGACGCGCAATGGCGCGCCCGATTAGCCGCCGATGGTCTTGCCTATTTTCACATGCAGCCCTTCTCACATGCGAATACGCATCCCAAGAAACCATTTGATAAGACTTGGATAGGACAAGAGCAGCGCCGCCAAGACCTGATGAAGGATTTGCTCGATATCGTCAAGAGTCATGCGTGGCGCAAGGTTGCGTGTATCTTGCCTGTTAATGTTCTGGATACTGTGACACTAGATGCGCGGAGATATTTTTTTCCATCACTGATCGCTACCGCTGGTAGTCTGCTATGGACCGAAATTGAGGCATGGCGATGTCGTGAAAAGTTTCGCAACCAAGCGGAAATGATCTTTGAGAGAGGCGATGAACATCAAGGCACTTTAATTGACATGCTGACACAAGGAACTGGAAATGCGCCGATCCTAAGGTACAAGAAGGATAACCCAGCCAAGGGTATCGTAGGATTTACCCCGCTGCAAGCAGCGGACATTCTAGCCTTCGAGATACAAAAGATAGCGCAGTTAGAAGGCGGTCCGCTACCGACACGTTTCAGAGTCCCATACGAGCAAATAGACAAGATACCAGGAGAGATCAGAATTTTCACTGAAATGGGTGCTAAAATCCAGGCAACGACAATTATGATTAACGAATACTTCAAGACTCACCCTCTTGGTAGCGAAGGTGTACACTGATGGATATGAAGCCTTTAGAACAAAGTGAAGGTCAGGCAGCATTCGAGCGCTTTGATGCACTTGTCCGCAAGGTGCTATCTGTTCCCCACTCCGAGATCATGCGGCGGGAAGCGGAGTACAAGAAACAGTCTGATGCCAATCCGCACAAACGCGGGCCGAAGCGGAAGATTAAGCCTTCCGCTTCTTAGGACCGCGAGGGAGTGTTTTAGTTGGCGCTCGGGGCTTCCTCCTTCCCGGTGAGTTCCTTGTAGGTTAACCGCTTGCCTACGATCTTCCGCACAAGATAGCTGAAGCGGTCACCGTCCGACATGGGTAGGCGATTGTTATGCCGGAACGTCTGTTCATCCAAGTACCGGAACAGATGAAAAGGCTCAACGGAAACGTAGGTCCCTTTCAGACTCCGCTTTAGTAACGCCCAGAAGTTTTCCATCGTGTTCGTATGAATGTTCCCGTTCACGTACTCAACCGCGTGGTTGATAATTTCATGTTTGTACTCTTCGGACAGTCCCATGTAGGACGGCAGTTCATCGGTGAAGATTGCCGCGCCCGCTTCGACGTGCTCTTTGATGCGGCTTTGAAGTTCCGCCTTGCCCCGGTCTTCAACCGTCATGGCGCGAACCGTTCCACCGCGCTCCACCATACCGAACGCGATAGTTTTGTCAGCCATGCGATCCCCATCTTTCTGTGCGCGGCGCTTGCGCTCTTTGTGCATGTTCCGAGCCTTCCCACCGATGAAGGTTTCGTCGCATTCAACCTCACCCCCGAGTTTCCCGCCGAAGTTCTCATCTTGCATGGCGAGCCGTACCCGGTGCAACAGGAACCATGCGGACTTCTGGGTGATACCAATCGCGCGGTGAAGTTCCCAAGAGGAAATGCCGTTGCGGTTGCTGGCTACCAGCCACATCGCCATCAGCCACTTGTCCAGGCCCAAGGGGGAATCTTCCATGACGGTCCCGGTCTTCAAGGTGAACTGGCGGCGGGGATGGCGATTCGTGCATTGCCAGCGGTTGTGCTTGGGCTGGAACGTGACCTTTTCGCTACCGCAAGTGGGGCAGACAACCTTATCGGCCCAACGGCGCGGCATGACGTACTCGCGGGCCTTGTCGGGATCGGCTGCCATCAGCGTAACTTGTTGAAGGGTCTTGGGTTCCTGTTCCATGCTTAAAGTATAGCCCAAGGCATTGGAATAGTCAAGTATATTTGTACCCTGTACCTGGCCAGCTTCGTATTGATGGCGTTCCTGGTGCCCCGGATTTGCCACCGGCTCGGTTTCGCAAGGGATCTATGGCCCACCGCCGCCACGCTTCTGATCCTTCCGACCTTGATACTGGACCCCCTCTCGTGCGCCTTTTTCACCACCGTCTTTCCAAATCTCGACCCGGGCGCGGCCGGCGTGTTTGGCGGGTGGATGCTGATCTGCTGCGGCGGAGGGGTCGCGGGCGTGTGGCGCAAGCCGTAATGCCGGGTCCAGGTCCGCCGGTTCTCGCGCCGGACGAGGACCTGCCTGCTCCGCCCCGGCAGGCGCGCAGCCTCGCCACGCGCAAGAAGCTGCTGCAGTCCGCCCGGAACCTGTTTGCCGAGCAGGGTTACCATGCGACGTCGATCCAGGCGATCGCCGGGCGCGCCGGCACGGCCACCGGGGCCTTCTACACTTACTTCCGCTCGAAGCGCCAGCTTCTCATCGTCCTCATGAACGAATTGCTGGAGCGCCTGCACGATCTCGATCTGCGGCCGAAAGGCGGCGACGACGTGCGCGGCGGCCTCCGCGGCTTTCTGGCAGCCGCTTTTCGAGCCGATCTGGAATACTACGGCGTGGTGCGCGCCTGGCAGGAGGCGGCCCTCACCGATGCCGAACTGGGCCGGATGCAAACGGCCATCGAGCGATGGACGCATGCGCGCATCCTGGGCGTCTTCCGCCTGCTGCAACAGTATCCGAACGCCCGCCGGGATCGCGACCTGCCCGCCTTCGCCCGCATGATGGACCGGCATTTCTGGTCGTTACTCGCGCGCGCGGCGCGTTCCACTCCCAGGGAATTTGCCCGCGAGGTCCAAATCGCGGCCGACGTGATCTACCATTACCTGTTTCGGGACGCTACGGGGCCAGGGCCATCGTAACCGTATTGCTGGCGGCGCCGTTAAGCACCACCTGGACCGGAATGTCGTCTCCGGCCGGTGCGTTGGCGGGGACCATGGCGTTGATCTGCCAGAAGCCGACGAAACCGGGCGCCAGTCCGCTGAAAAGCACCTGCGCGGGCAGTCCGCCGATGGTGACGCTCGGGAGGCTGATGGTTTGTGACAGCGGGTTGGCCGGCGCGCCTTGTCCCGCCGGCACGGATGGAATCACGTCGCCTTGGCCGGTAGCCCAGACAATGATGGGTGTGCCCGGCCGGGCAGGGTTACCAGGGTAGTTCAAGGTGTAATCCTCGTTCTGGATCACGCCCTGGTTCTCGCCGAAGGCGAAGATCCCCGGAACGGACCGCGCTACCACGACGCTGACCGGGGCCGAACCAGCGCCATCCCGCTCGACGCTCATGGAAGCGGCGCCGGGATCTAGCAGCGGCATCTGGAAATTGATCTGGCTGCTGGAGGCATACAGCAGCGGGGCTGGCGACCCGTTGATGAGGACGGTGGCGCCTGCCAACGAGGTCGCCAGGGGAACGGCCGTTGCCGACGCGACGCCGCTCGCCAGGTTCTGTCCGAAGACGGTCACCATGGCGCCGGGGGCGGCGGGGCCGGCGTAGCTGGCCGAATTCACGACGGGGGTCGCGCGACTGGGAGCGGGCTGCGGCGGCACTTGAGGAGACTGCAGGCAGCGGATGCGGAAGTTGTGGAGGTCCCCGATATAGAGGTTGCCGGCGGGGTCCGCGGCAAGGGCGTAGGGCATGTTCAGGCTGGCGTAGGGTCCCGGACCGCCGTCTCCAGTGAAGCCGGCCGAGCCGGTCCCGGCCGCGGTAAACAGCGTGCCGCCCGCGCCAACCACGCGGACCTTGTAGTTCAGCGAATCGGCCACGAAGAGGTTTCCGTTACGGTCAACCACCAGGCCGCGTGGGTACTTCAGTTGAGCGCCGGTGGGCGGGCCGCCATCTCCGCCGGTGCCGAACGTTCCGCCGGCAACCGTCTGGATCGTGCCGGAAGGGGAGATCCGGCGCACGCAGTGGTTGTAAGGGTCGGAGAAGTAGAGGTTGCCGGACGGGTCGAGGGCGAGGGCCTCGACGTAGCCGATGCGGGCGGCGGTGGCGGGTCCGCCGTCACCCGAGTAACCGTACTGGCCGTTGCCGGCGATGGTGGCGATCTTGCCGTTCTGGCCGACTTTGCGGATGCGGAAATTCCCGGAGTCCGCGATGTAGACGTTGCCGGCGGAGTCCACGGCCAAGCCACGCGGCTCCCGGAGCGCGGCGGCGGTTGCGTTTTGGCCGTCGCCTCCGTAGCCCGCGGACGACGTGCCGGCGAAGGCCGCGATCGTTCCGTCGCTGGATATCTTGCGGACGCGCGCGCCGGTGCTGACATAAAGGTTGCCGGCGGTATCCAGAGCCAGCCCGGCTGGCCAGAACAGATCGGCGGACAGCGCCGGTCCGCCATCGCCCCCGTCGCCGAGCGAGCCCGAGCCGGCGACGGTCGAGATCGCGCCGCCGGCCGTCACCTTGCGTACGCGTTGGTTCCAGGTGTCGGCGAAGTATACATTTCCCTGCGCGTCGACGGCCAGGCCCCAGATCGCCCCCATTTGGGCGGCCAGGGCATTGCCGCCGTCGCCCGAGAAACCGTCCGATCCGCTGCCCGCGATGGTCACCATGTTGTCGGCCGCCGCGGAAATGACGAAACCCAGCAGGGCTGTCGCTACGCCTAATAAGTGGACGGGGCGGAGCTTGATGATTCCCGATATATTATGGAGTATCAGACCTGATTTAATCATTGGGTTGCTCCCATGAGCGCGAGATTTCAAGACCGCCTTTCGGACTTCCCCCTGCCGGCGAAGACCGCCGGGGAAAGGCCGCGGATACTGACACGCCGCGGCATGGTCGGGTTGCTCGCGGCAGGCGCGGCCGGGCTGTTTCCCAGAGCGGCGCGCGGCGGGGCCTGTTCCACATGTTCCACGGGCGCCTTTGCTCACGAGATCCTCCTGGCAAGCCTGAGCTTCTCCCCGGACGCCCAGACCCTGATCACCGCCGGACAGGACAGTTTCGTCAAGTTCTGGAACGCTTCGAGCGGCGCTCTTTTCCGGACGGTCGGCACGGTGGATGTTCCGTACCGGCTGGCGGTGAGCCCGGACGGCAATTGGATCGCGGTGGGCATGGCCCACGGCAATCTGCAACTATGGTCGGCGGATGGCAAGAACCAGCGGGCGCTGACGGGGCACTCGGATACGGTCGGCGCGCTGGCGTTCACGCCCAACAGCCAGACGTTGGTGTCGGCGAGCCTGGACCATACCACGAAGGTCTGGTCCGTCGAGAGCGCCACGCTATTCAACAGCTTCACCGACAGTACAGACGCCATGAATACGGTGGCGGTTGCACCGCAGGGGCGTTTCCTGGTCAGTTCAGGGTCGCAGGTGTACCTGCGGCTGCTCTCCACCGGGCAGATACTGCAGACCCGCGCGGGGACTACGTTCGCCATCAGCGCCGACGGCGAGTGGCTGGCGACCCATGACGGAGCGCAACTCTACCTGGCTGCCTTCCCCAGCCTGGATCCGATCATGTCGGTGGCGGACCAGGAAACGGCCACTGCGATGGAGTTCAGCGCCAATGGCAAGCTGCTGGCGGTCAGTTACGGAAATCCGGCGACGCGCTTGTACTCCGCGCCCAGCCTGAAGCTGGCGGCCCAGCTTGAGGCCAACGAGGGGCTTAGCCTGTCCTTGGACATGGATTCCAGGGTCAACAATCTGGCCGTGGCCTCGGGCAAGAGCATCCGCCTGTATTCGCTGCCCGCCGGCAATCGTGAGCCGGTGTGCTTCATGGACATCGCGGCTTCGTCGCCGGCGGCCAGCGGCACCCAGTACACCAGCATGGGCGTCGGTTACACCGCGGCCTGCTTCTGCCCGCTTCCTTCCGGCGCCGTGTGTACCTGCAACTGCGTGCCGGGCAATTGCCCGTGCGTGATGGACTCTGGCTGCGACTGCGTCGCGGACCAGAGCTGCAGTTGCGTTTCAGACACGGGCTGCGGGTCGGACACCGGTTGTTACTGTGACGGCGACACAGGCTGCGGGTGTGTGTCGGATACCGGATGCAGTTGTGTTTCCGATAGCGGTTGCGGATGCGTGTCGGATTCCGGCTGCTACTGTGTTTCGGATGTGGGATGCGGGTGCGTTTCCGATTCGGGTTGCGGATGCGTGGGGGATTCCGGGTGCGGGTGCGATGGGGACTCAGGTAGTAGTGGTTGCGGCTGCGACGGGGACGCCGGGCGCGCGTAACTGCTTACCGACCCGCGACTACCGACCCGCGACTACCGAGCCGCGACTACCGAGCCGCGACCGTAAGGGAGCGGTCACCCGGAAGCCGGGCGAGTTTTCCCGCGAGCGCATGCTAAAATCTAGCTAAAGACTAAAGACCTATGCCCATCTACGAATACAAATGCCAGGATTGCGGAACGAAGTTTGAGAAGCTGGTGCGCAGGACGCCGGATGACGCGGGGGTGGAATGTCCGTCGTGCGGCCAGCAGCATCTGAGCCAGGAGTTCTCCACGTTCGCCGCCCACGCCGCCGGTCCGAAACAGGCCGACGGTCCGGTTTGTCCCAGCGGACGCTGCAGCAATCCCGGCATGTGCGGCATGAACATGAATTGAGTGCCGAAGAACTTCATGACCATGGTTGGGGAGTACACCTCCCTGGCCTTCATGCTGCCCGCTGCCACGCTGGTGGGCTACGCGATCGGCTACCTGCTGGACCGGGCTTTCCACACTCACTTTCTCTACATCCCGTTTCTGATCCTGGGCATCGCCGCCGGATTCGTGCAACTGGTGAGGCAGCTCATGCGGGACACGCACAACAACGGCAGCGATGGATCCTGAGCAGGCGCTCTTCGAAAACGCGCTGGTCCGCATCGCGCGCGGGACGGCCGCGCTGGCCGCCGCGGGATGCCTGGCTTGCCTGATTCTGCGCGGCTGGAGGTGGGCGGTGGCCTACCTGCTCGGCGCGGCCGCCTCGTATTTGAATTTCCGCTGGCTCAAGAGGGTGGTAGACGCGCTGGGCGGCGCGCTGACCGCCCGGCCCAGCCCGAAATTCGCCATCCTGATCGGCCTCCGCTATGTGCTGTTGGGAGCGGGCGCCTATGCTATAGTGAACTTTACTTCTTTAAGCTTGCCGGCCGCACTGATTGGACTGTTTGTTCCGGTGGCCGCAGTGATCATGGAAATCGTCTTTGAACTGGTCGCTAAATCGTAAATATGCATGAGGAAATCTGGCTCGCCAAGCTCTTCAACGATAATCTGCCCGGCGTAGGCAATGCCTTTCTGAAGCTGGTAGGCATGCCTGCTGAGCCCCGTCCGTGGGCCGGCTTCATTGTCATGCAGCTTCTGGTGGCGCTGATCCTGATTCTGCTGTTTGCCTTCCTGCGCCCCCGGCTCTCGATGGACCGCCCCGGAAAGCTGCAGCACGCCTTCGAACTCATTTATAACTTCGTGCACGGCGAGTCGGAAGACGCCGTGGGCCACGGGGGAGCGAAGTTTATGCCGTTCTTCGGCACGCTCTTCCTGTTCATTCTGCTTTGCAACCTGATCGGCATCATACCGGGTTTCGAATCGCCCACCATGACCCCATCCGTGCCGGCCGGTTGTGCTATCGCAACATTCTGTTACTACAACCTGATGGGCCTGCGCGAGCAAGGGGTGGGGAAGTACCTGGCGCAATTCGCCGGTCCCATGCCGTTTCTTGCGCCGCTGATGGTACCCATCGAATTGATCAGCCACATGGCACGCCCGTTGTCGCTCACCGTCCGTCTTTTCGCCAATATGTATGCGGGCGAGCAGGTGACGCTGGTTTTTCTTAGCCTGACTTACTTCGCGGTCCCCGCGATTTTCATGGGCCTGCACGTTTTTGTTTCCTTGCTGCAGGCTTACATTTTTATGCTGCTCACCATGATGTATGTGTCCGGAGCAGTGTCGCACGAGCACTAATACCGGCTTTATGCCGCCCCTTCAGTGTGAGACCGGCTGTACGAGGATGACGGGAACCACCTCCTGGGGGCGATTCTTAATCGAAGGAGCAAGAGAATGAAGACAAAGTTAGTGTTACTGGCGCTGGTGCTGTTGGCGTTGGCCAGCCCGATTTTCGCCCAAGGGACCGCTGGAACGGCGGCCGCGGGCGGCACCAACTGGGTGGCGATCACATCCGGTTTCGCGATGGCCATCGCTTCCGGTATGTGCGGTCTGGCGCAAGCCAAAGCCGCGGCAGCCGCCGCCGAAGGGATGGGACGGAATCCCGGTGCTGCGCCCGCCATCCGGTTCGCCCTGCTGTTGAGCCTGGTGCTGATCGAATCGCTGGCGCTTTACACGCTGGTCATTATTTTCGTGAAAGTAGTTTAGGAACCGTGGGTGGTTAGTGGCTGGTGGCTGGTGGTTTTGTCTAACCCACCGATCACCAGCCACCGGCCACCAGCCACTATTTTCATCCCCGCACGCTGGCGGCTGGAATCTTCCGGGTCAAATCCAACATCTCTTCGCGGCTCTCGGCGCCGATGGTGAAGCAATCCACGCAATCGAGCGAGAGGGCAAATTGCAGGCTCTCGTCGGCCTTGTGCCGCAGCGCCCCCGCACCCAGGATCTTCATCCCGATCACGCCCTTGCCCGCCGCCTTCATCTGGCGCAGCACGCCGACCACGGTCTGCACGTCCGCGTCCATGATCACCTTGGCGGGATTGATGCGCGCCAGGTCCACCTGCACCCAGGGATTCGCGGCGGCGGCCTTAAGCGCTTCCAGCGTATGGCAGGAAGTGCCGTGCGTGCGCACGATGCCTTTCTCGCGCGCTTCCGAGATCACCGCCATGGCGCCCTTCTTGCGCTCCGGCCAGTCGCCATCCATCATGCAGTGCAGCAGCAGGATGTCGATGTAGTCGGTGCCCAGTTCGCGGCGGAAGCGATCCAGGTCGGCGCGCATTTCCTTTTCGGTGGAGGCGTGCGTCTTGCTCAGGATCGCGACCTTTTCGCGCGGCACCCGTTTGAGCGCTTCCTTGACGTGCGGATGCGTGCCGTACTGATCGGCCGAATCCCACAGCGTGACGCCGTTGTCATAGCCGGCATCGAACAGGTCCGCGAGGCCGCGCAGACCCAGTTTGCGCGTCTGGTTGGAACTGCCTCCCGAGCCATCCGTGCCGCTGCCTTGCGCCAGGCGGCTTACCTCTACCTTCATGGGACCCAGCTTGATGCGGTCGGAGGCGAGCTTCTGGGTAGTGCCCGCGAACAAATGATACGGAAAATTGGCGAACGCAGCCGCGCCGGCGGTGGCCGCGGTGCGCAGGAAGAATTCCCGGCGGTTGATCATGGTCTGCTCCTCTGCTTTATTCAGAAAGTAGCATAGACGGCGGAGAAGCGCCAGTGCCGGGCTCCTTGCCGCCGCAGGCTTGCGCCAACTGCGCCGCGCCGATCGCCTGTCCCAGGTGCCGTTGCGTGTGTTCCGCGATGTGTACCAACAGTCCCATCACGGTCGTTGGCAGACGCTTGCGTCCCACCCAGCGCGGCTCAGCCAGCGTGGCTGGATCAATGGCGCGGATGATCTCCGCGGCCCGCCGCAGCGCGCGGTCGACGGCTGCCAACAATTCGTCAAGACTCGCGCCCGGCTCCATCTCCGCGGCCAGCGCCTCCATTTGCGCCGCATCCAAATCCCGCCCTTCGAGGTAGGTAGTCAGGCGATCCACGCTGCCGGCCATGTGCCGGAGATGAAAGCCCAGCGGCGCAAGTCCATGCGTGCGCGCCCACACCTGGCCGGCGGTGAGCCCCGCGGTGTGCCGCGCCAGATCCTCGCGCGCCTGCTGAAACCCGTACAGTGCAGGCGCGACCAACGCATCGACTTGCGGCAAAGGCCCGCGCAGCCAAGGTTCCGGAAGATTGCCGATGTCGCGCCCGCTCAGTTCTTCTTCTCGGCCTTCTTGCGTTGCAGGTTCAGCGGCACCGGCATCCCCATCTGGATCAAGTTCCCCGTCATGGCGGAGGCGTCTTTATTCAACGTGCCCTCGTAGGAAATACTGACCGTTTTTATTTCCAGCTTCACCGTGTCTCCCGTGCGGGCAATGCTGGCGACGGGCACGCCGTTGACGCCTTGGTCCAGGCTGTCGAACGTGGCCGCGATACTGCCGTCGGCGTTCCTGGTGAAGTTGAACCGCACGTGAAGCTGTGTGCCGTTGGCGTCCAGCACGCCTTCCCAGACACCCTCCAGCGCTTGCACGTCGCCGGTATTTGACGGCGCCGCTTTTTCCACGGCCTTCGGCTCCGACTTCCATTTCAGGTCCAGCGGAATTTGCTGGCCCCCGGCGTTAAGATTGCCGGAGATACTCTTGCCGTCGTCGGAAAGCTTGCCGTCATAATGCGGATCGCCCTGGCCGGGCATGGTGAAGCCGATCGCGGCGCCGTCCACTTTGACGTTAGCGAGCGGCAGTCCGGTCACGCCTTGCATCGGAACATCCATTTCCCCGGCCCATTTGTCGCCGTCTCGATGGAGGTTGAAGACCACTCCCAAATCTCCATTGGGTGTCTTGATTGAGCCTTCCCATACTGCGGCGGCATTGGTGGCTGCCAGCACAGCGGCGGGCGCCAGCAACATTAGGCCGGTAAGTATTGCGGGGTATCGTTTCATGTGACTCCTAGACGGATTGTAGCAATACGAGCGGTTTCCCCAAAACCGGCTAAACTGAAAGGGCATGGCGGCAAACCTCGCACCTATCTCCAGGCTGATCGGCGCCGGGCATGCGCGAGTGCCTCCAGTGGTTCGCGCGCGAGAAGCAGTGGATCAACGATATTCACCTGCAAGCTCTGCCGCGTGCCCGCGCCCACTTTCCTCGAACAACAGCGCGCGGAGTGGATGGTGGCGCAATTCCGGAACCTGGGTTGGGACGCCCAAATCGATCGCGCCGGCAACGTGGTCGCCACGCCCGATGCACATGCCGAAGGCCCCTACGTGGCGCTCACCGCGCACCTCGATACGGTGCTCGCCCCGCGCGTTAAGGAAGACATCGGCGTGGAGCCGGACGGGCGTTTTCGCGGTCCGGGCATCTCCGATAACGGGGCCGGCCTGGTCGCCAATGTGGGCGAGGAAGGCGAAGGCAATTTGAGCGGCATGCGCCACCTCTGCAAACAGTCGCCGTCGGCGTGGCGGGAAAGCCGTTGAATAGCCGGGGGGTGCTTAACGGTTTTGGGGAAACCACTCCCTTACGGTCGCGGCTCGGCAACAGTCGCGCTGATTTCGCAGGGATTACCGAGCCGCGACGGTCAGGGAGCGGTCTTTGTCACGTCAGGAATCCCCAAAATGGTTAAGCACTTAACCGGCTAATCCGCTTAAGCGCACACCGTCAGCCGTAGCGGCTGGGAGTTATTCCTTTCCAGTCGAGATTTTTCTCTGG
>Ga0224555_1001968_pt1 | contig 25785 bp, 18 predicted proteins | sample 714S23034metaG_FD_180687 | JGI IMG/M metagenome (GOLD analysis project Ga0224555, IMG submission 180687) | Peat soil microbial communities from Stordalen Mire, Sweden - 717 S2 30-34 | ecosystem: Environmental > Terrestrial > Soil > Wetlands > Peat | place: Sweden: Norrbotten County, Stordalen...
GAAACTTTTCGAGGTCCGGCTCTTCGAAAGTCAGGCTGCCGAGTTTCGCCAGGTTTGTTCGGACCCGATCGCTGGACACACGCTCCGGATAGGTGAGCGCGCATTGGATCGGAAGGCACATGTCCGGCGTGGAAAGCTGCGCCAGCATGGAACCATCCACAAATTCCACCAGCGAATGCACCACGCTCTGCGGATGCACCACAACCCCGACGCGTCCCATCTCGATGTCGAACAACCACCGCGCTTCAATCATCTCCAATCCCTTGTTGAATAGCGTCGCCGAATCAATCGTGATCTTGCGCCCCATGACCCACGATGGATGTTTCAGCGCGCGCTCGACGCTGATGCCGGGAAATTCCTCCTTCGGCGTGTTGCGGAACGGGCCGCCCGACGCGGTGAGCCAGAGCTTGCGAACGGACCCGGACGGCTTGCCGTCCAGACACTGAAAGATTGCCGAATGCTCGCTGTCCACGGGCAAAATCCGGATCCCGTGCTCGCGCGCTTCCCTCATCACGATTTCACCGGCCATCACCAGGATTTCCTTGGAGGCGACGGCAAGGTCCTTGCCCGCCCGGATCGCCGCCAGCGCGGGCTGCAGCCCGGCCGTGCCCACGATCGCGATCAGCACGATGTCGGCCCCGGGCAACGTCGCCAGCTTGAGGAGCCCTTCCGCGCCCGAGAATACCTCCGTCGCCGTCCCCAGCGAGTCGCGCAGTGCCTTCGCTTTGGCCGGGTCCGCGATGCAAACGGCCTCCGGGCGGTGCGTGCGCGCCTGGTCCAGCAGCAATTCCACATTGCTGCCGGCCGCCAGCGCGAGCAGCCGGATACGGTCCGGCAGGTCCCCGGCGACCTTGACCGCGCTGGTGCCGATGGAACCGGTGCTGCCGAGCAGAACGACGTTCTTCATTTAGGATTTACGATATACGATTTACACGCTTCACGATGTACGAGCCGTTTTCGCCGATGCGACCACGATGGCGAGAATTTCGTCGGCTTCTTTCATCAGGTCAGAAAGACGGGATGGTTTGACCAGAAGATTGTCAACGAGCAATTCCATCCAGAACAAGGACTCGTCGCATTCTTCCTCGACGATACGGAGCTTGTTAATGAAGTCTGAATTTGACTTGGCGCGGCAGACGGCACGATAGTTCGCTCCAACGGAAGTGCCGCTGCGAAGGAGCTGTCTACCCAGTGTCTGCGCAATCCAATTGTTCGGGAGCGCAAAGCAAAGTTTCACGATGCGACTGGCGTATGTTTTCGTCCTGGCTCTCATTTCGTCTCGTGTCATAGCATCCCTTTCTCCCATTTACGATTTACGCGCTCTGGTTGGGCGGGCGGTTTGTGTGTCCCCCGCCTGACAGGATTTCCTTTCCACCACACAGGTCATCGACCGCACGATCTTCCGAAGTCATAGAAAACGGCCCGGCTCAAATCAATCCAAAGCCGCGTAAATCGTAAATCGTATATCGTAAATTCAAGGATGGGTCAGCACGTGCCGCAGGTACAAATACATGATGGGCGCATTAAACAACAGGCTGTCGAGCAAGTCGAGTATGCCGCCGATACCGGGGAAAAAGCCGCCCGAATCCTTCACGCCCGCCTCCCGTTTGAAGAGGGATTCGATCAGGTCGCCCACCACGGCGCAGACGCTCAGGACGACGCCGAGGATGACGGCGTGCCTCCAGTTCATGCCTTCCATCCGGTCGCCGAAGAGATGGGCGAACACCACGCTGGCGCCGGTTGAAACGAGGATGGCCCCACCAAACCCTTCCCACGTTTTCGCGGGACTGATGCGCGGAATCATCTTGTGCTGCCCGATCAGCGAGCCGACGCAGTAAGCCCCCGTGTCGCTGAATTTGGTTACGAGAATGAAATAGAGGACATAAATCTTTCCGGTTCCCTCGAACGGGGGGCGGAACATGAAGAACTGGATTTTCTGTATGAAATTCAGCAGCCAGGGCACGTACATCAAGCCGAACAGGGTGGTGGCGATCGCCACGATTCCGACGGTGTTGCTTCGCGAAAAAAACTGCCGCACACACAGCCCCAGCACGAACAGGATGAGAAAGCTGGTTTCAAAATCGTTGACGCGGGCGGGAGACCCTTGCGTCCCAATATGACCGGTCAACTGCAGGAAGGTTCCGGCCGTCAGCAGCACACCGCCAAAAATCCCCCAGCCTTTGAAGCAAACCAGATCGCGCTTCTCCGCCAGACCGTAAAATTCGGCCAGACCCGTCGCCGCCAGAAAGGCCATGACCGTGAGAAACAGGCAGTCCGAAAGCGGTTTGTTCCGGCAGAACAGAGCCGTCAGGACAAAAGCCCAGAGCACGGTCGTGCTCAGCAGCCGGCGGATAAGAATTTTCAGTCGGGACGACAGTGCCGGCGTCGTCGTGGCGGCGTCAGACATGGCGGAAAGAATGGGGATGTCAAAACCACGTGTCGAGAGTGATTTCTGGATTCACCCGTAACCGCCGTTGTGAAACGGCGGAGATCACCACTGCGGGACGGGTCCGCCAATTCACATTGGCGGCTACAAGGTTCATGGTCCCAATGCTCTCCCGATTTGGGATTGGAGGCTTCCCGCGCGTTCTCAATCCCCCAGACAAGTGCCCACCCGCCGCGCGCTGTCGATCCAGGGGTGGTCCGCCGGGACGGTCTTGAGTTTGCCGGCCACTTCCGCGATGGGGACCGGTTTCACCCCGTCGCCGCGCGCGGCCACCATCACGCCAAAAACCTGTTCCTGGATCAAATCGACGCACATCGTGCCCAGGCGCGTGGCGAGCAAACGGTCGCCGGCCGACGGCGTGCCGCCGCGCTGGACGTAGCCGAGAATCGTCACGCGCGCCTCCAGATGGGTCAACTCCTCCAATTGCTTCGCCAACCGCAGCGTGTTTCCCGAATGCCGGGCGGACAGGACGGCCAGTTCGGTTTTGGCCCGCTGCCGCTGCGTCTTGCTGGTCGCGTTCTTCTTCTGCTCCTCGGCCTTCGCGAAGGCTGCGGCGTCCTCCTTTGACATGGCGCCTTCCGCCACCGCCACAATGCTGAAGTTGGTGCCGTGCCGGCTGCGCTTCCGGATCGCAGTGGCGATATGCACGATATCATAGGGCTTCTCCGGAATCAGGATGACATCCGCCCCGCCTGCAATCCCGGCGCCCAGCGCCAGCCACCCGGCGCGGTGGCCCATGACCTCCGCAATGATGATGCGGTGGTGGCTGTGGGCCGTGCTGTGCAGGCGGTCCACCGCTTCCGTCGCGATTCCCAACGCCGTGTCAAAGCCGATCGTCGCGTCCGTCAGCGGGATGTCGTTGTCGATGGTCTTCGGCAGCGTGACGATGTTCAGCCCCTTCTCGACCAGTCGCAGCGCGTTCTTGTGCGTCCCGCCCCCACCGATGCAGACCAGGGCGTCCAGTTTGTTTTTCCTGTAATTGCGAACGATGACCTCCGTCATGTCCCGTTCCTCGCCGCCGACCTCCATGCGGTGCGGCTTGTCGCGGCCGGTGCCGAGGATGGTGCCGCCGATGGTGAGGATGCCCGAGAGCGCTCGTCTATCGAGGCGCACCCGCAAATCCTCCGCGAGCCCGCGGAAACCATCGCGAAATCCAATGATCTCCACCCCCTCGATGCCCAAGGCCGCCTTGCCGACGCCGCGAATGGCGGCATTCAGCCCGGGACTGTCGCCGCCCGCCGTGATGATGCCGATGCGTTTGAGCCGCTTCATGTCGATTGAAAACAGGACTTGCTCTTTGCCCCCTGCAGTCTGCCCATGCTCCCGCAAATCGCAAATCGAAACTCGCAATTCCTGGAAGCCATCTCGTAACCATCCGGGGAGGAGCGCGGCGTTTGCGGCGCCTCAGTTCGGTATCCGAAATATCAGCCAAAATCAACCGAATCCTTCTGCAAGTTGCCAATTTGTTGCTGCTATTTGAGCGCGAACTGCCGTATGAGGCTCTGCGCTTTTTTCATGCGGCAAATTGTATCGGCAGCCTGTTTGCCAAAACGCATGAGATAAGGGTGAAAAAAGTGTTCTCGCTGTCGGCGTGTTGCGAATGCTCCTTTCTCAATTCGATTATTCTTTGACGGTGATATTGTTTTCGACATCGGTCACACCCTTGACTTTCCTGGCGAGATCTCCGGCCCGGTTTTTCTGGTCCTTCGTGTTGACAAAGCCGCTCAACTGAACGATGCCCTTGAACGTTTCCACGTTTACTCCGTCGTACTTATATTGCGAGTCATCTGCCAGCACGGCCCTGACGCGGGAAGAAGTGCCATGGTCGTCAATTCGTTCGCCCGTGCTTTGCTCGTAACGGCTGCCGGTGCTGCAGCCGGTCACGCCCAGGAGTAATGGCAGCGCGCCGATGCTGATGACTAGCCCCAACACTTTTAGAGTTTTGCCCTTGTTTAAAGATGTCTTTTTCATGATTTTTATTTCATTTTCTTTTGACGGTTTTTTGATTACTGCGACTGGCATTGCGTTGTCGGAAACAGTTTCCTTCTGCATGCTCGTTCGAACACATGCGATGGTTTTTGGTTTTATTTTTCTGAGCCAAGCTACGCCTCCGGATCGTCCATCACTATGGGGTGTATCCCTACCGTGGATTATTCAGGGCAACTCATCTGAAAACTGATCCGCGCGCCAGCCTGGATCACCATTATTGCGCGAGAATGATTCATTTGGCCCCACTGATAAAATGTTGTCGGCTCATCGGGAGAGAAGTTCGCTGACGGGCGAAGCAAAGAAAGGCAATGACGCCGAGCACAATCAAAAGGATTTGCGCCGGTGTCGTTTTAGTCGCTGCGGCGGCGCTCGATGGAACGGGCGGTGGTTCACTCACGGGTGCGATTTTTTCCATCACATCGAGCGTTCCGGCTGAGGAGACGGAAGGCTGAGTCGCCGTTGATGGTGCGTTTAGCTTTTGCATGCCGATATTTTCGTTGCTCAAAATTGTATTGATACAGCATGCCCAAACTGTGCGCGCCATCGTGGCCGTCGCGCAGTGCATTGAATCCGTAACCGTAGCTCACGATCGCGCGTCACACCTCGCTTCGTGAAGTGAAGGAGAGACCAGGGCCCACGCCCGGTTAACGACCAACCTGTCCGATGAGAGGGAGCGCACCCATGACGTTCGATTGCTCAATGCGCCTGACCGCGCTCCCTCTCATTCGGTCCAGCGCCTTGTTCGACTGTCCTTTTCAGAACATCCTTCAGTCCAGTCCCCGGATGGCCCAAAGGGTCAACGTTGATGCTGCCCTCATACTTCAGATAGTAAATCGCCTGGCTCATGGGGCCGGATATCGGATGGCCGCAGGTCAGGCAGCGCGCAGGATTGCTGAAGAGCCAGCGGCTTCCATCTGGTGCAGGCTGGAGGGCATCCTCCAGAATCTGCTCCTTCTCGCGGCTCAGAACCCAAGGATTGTGCTTGCCGACCAGCGCCTCAAAATCGGGATCGAATGCGCTCCAGACCAGGGTGTAGGTGCCGCACTCACTGTAGAGAAAACCCTGGTCGCCGAATCCGGCGTGATACGCGTAAGGTTGGCTGAACACATTGCTGGCTCCGCAATGGGTGCATGGCACAACGAGCGGCTTGGCGTGCTCACGCGTCATGGTAGTCGGTGCTCGAACTTTGATTATACGACCGCCGGTTCCTATATTGAACGAGAGTTCCAATCAAATCCAGAAGTCCTAAGTTCCACGTAATCAACATATCCGTCGCCTAATATACGACCGTCAGTCGTTTATTGAAATCAAAAAGCCAGTGTCCGGAGCGGCAGAGGTCGCCGCCTGTTGAAAGAATGGGCCGCTCCTTTCCGTTTCCTTCAAATCTCCCCAATCTCATTCCACAGCGGCTCCAAATCAGGATCGCCCAGCGCCCTCAGTCTGATCTCCTTGCCGCCAACGTCCATGGCCCGGCGCAGCCACTCATGGGCCTCCGCCAGTCTCCCCAGGGCGCAGCAAACGCAGGCCAGGTCGTATGGGATAATCTCGTCCGAGGGAAATTTTTCCATCGCCAGGCGCAGCATGTCGCGGGCCTCGTGAAGCCGGTTCAGATCGCCCAGGCTGCTGGCAGGGAATTGACAGGAATTTGGCGTGACCTGTGCCATTACCCTCATTTTATCGGGTTCCCGCATCCGGTGCGGCCTTCACGGCAAAGGCCACACGCTGTATCCCGGCCCGCTTTACAAAGTCCAGCACGTAAATCATGGACCCATGCGTGGCGCTCCGCGCGCCGGTCATGTAAACCGGCAGCTCCTTGTTCAGACTGCATCGGTTGGTCAGAAGGGTGAACAGATCCGGAAAGGAAATCGCCTTCCCATCCACGGAAACCTGTCCGTATCGATCCACCCGGAGATTCACCATGTCCGGCCGGGCCGCGAAGGTCGCGAGGGTCGCCGTCGGCAGGCCCGCGTTGAGCGTCCGCACCTTCTGCATCTGCAGGCTGACCATCATGAATGAAGCTAGAAGGAAAAACATGATGTCGATCAGGGGAATGATCTCCAGGCGCGTTTGTCGTTGCCGGATCGGGGATCTGATTTTCATGGCGCCTTGCGAGGTCCGGGTCCATCCACGGCGAACGCCACTTTCTGGACTCCCGCCCGGCGGACCACGTCGAATACATTCACCATCGCCCCTTCCAGCGTGTCGCGGTCGCCGCTGATGTAAACCGGCAGGTTTGTGTTCCCGCGAAACCGGTTGCTGAGAACGAGGCTCAATTCAGGCAGCGAAACCGGCTTGCGTTCCAGCCAGACCCCGCCCGATTTGTCCACGGCAATGTTGACCATGTCCGGCTTGAAATCGGGCCGCGCCTCCGTCGAGGACGGCAGGTTGACTTCAATGTTCCCCGTCCGGCTCATCTGCAGGCTGATCATCATGAAGGAGGCGAGCAGGAAAAACATGATGTCGATCAGCGGGATGATGACAATCCGCGACCCGCGACGCAGGATGGGTGAAGGCAATTTCATCGGCGGAAATCAGTGGCCGGGGACCGGGCGCGACTGGGCTGCCGTTTGCAGCGAAACCGGTTCACCGGATTTGCCGCCCCCGACCATGACTTCGATGTTCGTGGCGGCCGTTTCCAACTCGTACTGCAGTTGCGCAACCTTCGAGCTGAACACATTGAACGGGATCAGTGAAAAGATCGCGATCCCGAGACCGCACGCCGTCGCGATCAGCGCCTCACCGATGCCGCCGGTGACAGCGACGACGGACAACTCGGCACTCCCGACGTTGAGAAAGGCGCGCATCAGTCCGGTGACCGTGCCCAGCAGGCCCAGGAGCGGCGCCAGCGTCACGAGCGTGTCCATCACGTTCAGGAACCGGCCCGCGCGCTTGAGTTCGCTTCCGGCCGCCAGTTGGAGGGCGCCCGGAATCGAGGTGTGCACGTGGCTGAGACCCCGATGGATCATGCGGATGACCGGGTCCTCGGATCCCTCGGCGATTTTCGTGGCGGTGGCGATGTCGGAATTCTCCAGGGCGGCCAGCACCTGCTCCATCTTCTGCGGCTCGCGCCTTCCGCGTTCGCGAATCCACCAAAAAGTGCGTTCGCCCACGACGGCAACGGCCACCAGGGCGGAAATAAGGATCGGCCACATGACCGGTCCGCCTTTGTTGAAGAATTGGAGAACGATGTTTGCGAGCATAAAGGTTGGATTGATATTTCGTGGTTTCGGGACACTCAACTGGCCTGCAGTTGATAGGTGATCGTGGCTTCAAACAACCGCGCGCCGCTGCCAGAAGGCAGCGTCCAATGGCGCCGGACATAGTCCATCGCATTGTGGTCGAGGATGGGAAAACCGGAGGATGTTTTGACTTCAATCGAGATGATATTCCCGGCGACGTCGGCGCTCATGAGGAGCGTCACCCTGCCCTGCTGGCCTTGTTCCAGGGCGAGTTTCGGATACGGCGGCTGCGGCCGCTCGCCGCCCGCGCCCGTGCTGTTGAGCGAGGCGGGAACATTCCCGAGCGGCGCGGGCGGCTGCAACGGAAGGAGCGGCGGGGGCTGGGCCATCGCGCCGGCAGCCACCAGATTCCCCAGCGTCGGCACGGCAAAGTGAATCTCGGGCGATTCCGGAACGACCACCACCACCTGCGGCGCCTCGGACTTTTCCTCGTCCGTCCGCTCCCCCTCCCGGTCTTCGGCGGTCGGCGGCGGCGGCGCCATGGGTTCGACAATGACGGGAACAGCTTCCTCCATCGGCGGGACCGGTTTGATGGAGACGGTGGCGGGCTTCGACCCAAAAACGCCGATGACCAGGAACAGAATGCAAATCGAATTCATCCAGGCCAGCTTCTGGTCCGGATTCCGATTCGCCTCGGGCAGGCAAAAACGGGCCAGCTCATCTTTCAACTCATACTGGGGCATTGTCCCCTTTGTATCTGTCGAGCTCATCGCGTGGCAACCCATTTCCAACATTTCCTAGAACGCATAACTGAGCGTGCCAAAAAAGCCAAGGCGCATGCCGTATTGGGCGGCATTGACGCCCACGCCGCTGCCGCTGCGGAGTTGATAGATGTTGTCCGTCACATTCACGACGTCCAGCCTGGCTTTTAGAATCTGGCGGCGAGCGACTTTCCAATCCTGCTCCGCACCCAGGCTCACCAAGTAATAGGCCGGAACGGTCGCGCCGTTCGGGATGGGGGCCGCGGGGTTGTCGGGTTCGAACCCGCCGCCGTCCTGTCTGAGTCCGCTGCCGTAAAGCGCGTCCACATAAACGCGCGCGCTGCATGCCTGCGTCTCATGGAACAGATATGACGCGCCGAAGGAGCCGGTGACCCGCTGATCGTGGTCCAGATAAATCCAATGATTCCGGACGTAAGCGAGGTCGCCCGGGTTGAACAGGAATTGCGCCGAATTCCAGTCCTGGCCCTGTGCCACGGAATAGGCGACGTTGGCGTAGGTGGAGAATCCCGCCTTGGCATAGGTGCCGGTGAATTCCACGCCATAAATCCTGCCTTCGGCGTAGTTGAATGCAGACAGGATGAGCGTCTGCCCGAACAGCCCGTCGTCGAGCTGGTTGACCGCGTTTTTGTAGTAACCATCCATACCCACCTGCAATCCCGGAGCAAGCTTCTGGCTGATTCCCGCGTCGAAATCATTCGCGCGCTCGGCCTTGACGGCATCGTCCGCCACCCCGGGCGCGGATTCATTCGACGTGAGCCTGAACAGGTTCACCGTTTCGGAGGGCACGTTTTCCAGCGGCGGCGGCGTGAAATAACGCGCGTAGCCGGCGTGCAGCGTGGTCGCGTCGGTGGGTTGATAGATGAGGTTGACGCGCGGACTGGGCTGGTTCTCCTTGTCGAAGGAAGCATAATACAGATCGAACCGCGCGCCGTAATTCAGCGTCACCTTGGGAAGGATCTTCCACTCATCCTGCAGGTAGAGGCCGACAAACATCGCGTGTGCCACCACGTTGTCGGGCAGGATCTCCGGCAGACCGTTCGGATTTGCCACGCTCGGATCCAAGCTGTCCACGGGAAAAACGGTTGTGGTGGCGTGCGTCGAGGCAACCTCTTCGAGGAGCATGATCCCGCCGCGCAGCGTGTGTTTGTCGCCCAAAGCATAACTCGCGTCTGCCTGCAGGCCGCCCGAGTAAATGCTGCGGTCCACATCGCTGGCGACGCCATTGAAGAACAGGTCGCCCACGGGGTCCGGAGTGAAGTGGACGCTGCTGCTCCGGCCGTAGGCGGCGACCTGGAGGTTCAGATCGCCGGCCGATTTTTGATAGGCGACAACCCCGTAACAGTTCTGCTCGTTTTGATTCTCATTCAGGTCGGCTGAATTGAAATTGGTCGTGGACAAGAACGAATTCCAATTCGCACCGCCGCCCGCGGTGCCGGCGGCCAATCCCGGGGTGTTGGGGATTTGAAAACTGCTGTAAGACGCGCTGCCCATGACGCTGATCCGGCTCGTGTCGTCCACGACATAGGACGCATACGTAAACGCCTTGTACTGGTCCGTGGTATCGTGGAGCGGCGTCGAACTCGACGTGGGATTCTCGATGCCGATCCCGTTGTGATCGTAGCTTCCGTCGATGAAATAGTTCAGGTTCCCTTTCGATCCGCCGTACTCCAAACTGGGGTTGATCGTGTCGTAGCTGCCGCCGTAAACCGATCCTTCACCGCCCGGCTCGAACGCCCCGCTCTTCGTCTGAAGGTCCACGACACCCGCCGTGCGGAAACCATATTGGGCGGGCAACGATCCGGTGATGAGTCGCAGGCTGTCCACGAACCGCGTATCGAGTTCCTGACCAAAGCCGGAGATGCCTTCCGGCAGCAGCACGTCGTTGATCCGGTATTGAATATTGGCGTGCTCTCCGCGCAGGTGGAGATCCCCGTTGGCCGCCGAGTCCTGTGCCATGCCGGGCGCCCGCAGGAGGACCTGGTTGAAGGGCGCGTTCTCGCCCTGTGGCTGCGACGCAATTTGATCTTTCGATACGGCGTACACAGTCGCTCCCAGATCGGGCAGAATCTGGTTTCGCGCCTGGTCGAGCTTGCCGACGACCGTGACGTTTTCGAGCTTCGTCACATTGGTCGTGCCACCGGAATCCACGGTGCCACCCGGCGCGTTGGTCGTTTGTCCATGAGCCGCATGCCCCGCCATTCCGATGGCAAGGATGGAAGCGACTCTTTTCAAGATTTGCCTGTTCCGCTGTCGTTCAATAAATGGTTTCGCTCTCATAAATCCGCAAGTGCCAAGGGTTCAATTTCGTACAATGAATCCAGGCATACCGGCCCTGAGGCACGTCGAAGCCTGGAACACGCAGTTCGCGGGAAACTCTAAAGTCCGATGAAAACCGGGTGATTCCCGGAACACCGCTAGGAAGGGAAACGAAGGGAACTAAGCAACCGGTGGAGCCCGGCTGGGTGAGAGACAATAATCAACGTCGCGAGGTGCCACGATTTGCGGAGGCAGAACCGCAGCAGCGAGGCCACAGACAAAGACGGCGACGACAGGAGCTACATCCAAGCTATTGACCTGCCCCTGCGCAAACAAACAGACAACGCAGCCTTCTTCCGAGGTCCCATGGTGATGGTGCAACAACTCATGCAGGGAGGGGCAAACCGCCAGGGTGGCAGCAGCGAGAACCAGGACGGACAGCACCACCGCCAGAAGCGGCTTCCCAGCGCGGCGCAATGCGCGTGCTGTTCGGTGAAGTTCCACGAGCCAGAATCAACCACACCGACCGGGGCGCCGCAAGTCCAAATTAGGTATGAATTAGCCTGAAGCGGTGTCCACTTGTAAGGAATTCAACCAAAGATGTCCTCTTTTTGGCTCAGCGGAGTTGGTTGCGCCATAGCCCTTTGCTTTGTTTTAAAGGGTTCACGCCGGAGGTCGCAGTGAGCACGGATTCTGCTACGAAATCATAAGAACGGCATGAGCATCCTGCATCGTTGATTGACGCTCGCTTATAAAAATGAATGAATCTATGGCACAGAAACAAAAATCCAGACCCTCAGACCAACACGCCAAAGAAAGCCTGCAAGCCTGGCAAAACTTTCCTGCACAGGCGGAATCCCGTCCTCTCGCAACCCTTCCGCATCGCGCAAACGCGGTGACGCCAAGGCTCGAGGACATGCTGGCGCGTGTTGAAGGCGTCGCCCGCTGGGGTCTGAACGAATAAGCCCGCTCGCGCTGTCAACCGGGCGGCGATAGAAGAGAACATCGCTTGCCCCGGAACGGTGCGCCCTGCAAAAACTCCTGCTTTCCGTACGGTCTGCGCCGTCCAAGCCGCACCCGGCTTCCAAGGCATCCTTCGTCGGTCCGGATCACTTCCCGCAGCAATGCTTGTATTTCTTGCCGCTGCCACACGGACACGGATCATTTCGCCCCACCTTCGGCCCCGAACGAACCGGCCTGGCCTTTTCCACCGCCGCCGCCGCTTCGCTCACGATGTCGCTCGCGGCACCGGGCTTTGAGCCGCCGGCCTTGGAAGGGCCGGCCGCCGCTCCGCCGCCGAACGCGCTCGTGGACTGATGCATCGTTTGTTGAGGCACGTTGCGCAAAAAGTTTTCGAAGGCCATCAGGCTCGAGGCGCTCCGGAAGATGTTGTGACAGATCTCGGTCTTGATGTTGACCATCAGCTCGTCGAAAATCTTGTACGCTTCCGCCTTGTACTCGATGAGCGGATCGCGCTGGCCATAGCCGCGCAGGCCGATGCTGTAGCGCAGGCTGTCGATTTCGTACAGATGCTCCTGCCACAAGCGGTCGATGGCGCTGAGAATGGTATAACGCTCGACTTCCTTCAACGCCTCGGGGTTTTCAAAGCTGATCTTCAGCTCGTAGGCTTTGCGGACGCTGTCGGAGATGAACGTGCACACCGCGAACTGCGCCGCGCTCAGACCGTCGAATAAGGAACCGGGCACCGGTTTTTCCGAGCCGGACTCCGCGGCCTTGCCAATCTCCGCCTCCGGCACGCCGAGCGGAAAGTTCAGGTTCACCCAGTCGGCCAGCCCCCGCGCCCTCCACAAATTCGGGTCATACTCCGACGTGGTGAACTCCTCGACCTTCTGTACGACCACTTCCTCCATGATATCCATGAGGCGGTCGCGGACGTCCACGGCGTGGATGATTTCGTTGCGGAAGCCGTAAATGACTTCGCGCTGCTTGTTCATCACGTCGTCGTACTCGAGCGTGCGTTTGCGGATCTGGAAGTTATGCTGCTCGACGCGCTTCTGCGCCTGCTGGATCGAGCGGTTCAGGAGCGGATGCTCGAGTTCCTGGCCCTCCTCGAGGCCCATTCTCTCCATGTATTTCACGATCTTGTCGGAGCCGAACAGCCGCATCAGATCGTCTTCGAGTGAGATGAAAAAGTGGGAAGAGCCGGGATCGCCCTGGCGCGCGCAACGGCCGCGCAACTGGCGGTCGATGCGCCGGGCCTCGTGCCGTTCCGTGCCGATCACGTGCAGGCCTCCCGCGTCGGGAACGCCGGAGCCGAGCTTGATGTCGGTGCCGCGGCCCGCCATGTTGGTCGCGATGGTCACCGCCCCGCGCTGCCCGGCGCGAGCCACAATTTCCGCCTCCTGCTCGTGGTACTTTGCATTCAGTACGGAGTGAACGATTCCCTCTCGCTTCAGCATGCGCGACAGGTGCTCGCTGACCTCGACGGAGATGGTGCCGACGAGAATCGGCCGGCCCTTGCTGTGGATCTCCTTGATTTCATTCAGCACGGCGTTGTATTTTTCGCGCCGCGTCTTGTAAACCGAATCGTTCGAGTCCTGGCGGGCAATCGGCCGGTTGGTCGGGATGACCAGCACGCCGAGTTTGTAGATGTCGAAAAACTCCTGCGCCTCGGTTTCCGCGGTGCCCGTCATGCCGGCCAGCTTCTGGTAAAGGCGGAAGTAATTCTGAATGGTGATCGTCGCGAGCGTCTGGGTCTCGCGCTCGATCTCGACGCCTTCCTTTGCTTCAACGGCCTGATGCAGTCCGTCGCTCCAGCGGCGGCCGGTCATCAGGCGGCCCGTGTTTTCGTCCACGATGATGACCTTGTTGTCCTGGACGACGTATTGCACGTCCCTCTGATAGAGGCCGTAGGCCTTGAGCAGTTGCGAAATGGCGTGGATGCGCTGGGCCTTGGACTCGAACTCCTGCTGGATCTTGGTCTTGGCCTCCATCCGCTTGCGCGCGTCCGTTTCCGGCCCGGTATCAATCTCATGCAGCGCCGTCGTCAAATCCGGCAGCATGAAGGCGTCGGGATCCTTCGGGCTGAGAAAATTGCGCCCCTTCTCCGTCAGATCCGCCTCGTTGCTCTTTTCGTCGATGGCGAAGAGGAGTTGTTCCTTCTCGGCATACAGCTCCGTCTTTTTCTGATCGCCGTGGAGCAGCAATTCCGCCTGGTTCATCAGCCGGAGATTGTCCGGGTTTTCGAGAATCGTCATCAATCCATGGGATTTCGGCTCGCCGACCTTGACGCGAAACAGGAGCAGGCCGGCCTCCCTTTCGAGTGCCTCAGAGTCCTCGGGGGCGGGACCGCCCTCGGGACGGAGTTTGGGGAGCATCTGCTCGGCCTCGGAAAGGAAGCGGGCGCACAACCGCTCCTGGGCGTGGACCAACGATTCAACCAAGGGTTTGTATTGCCCGTATTGCTCGTCGAACGTGACCACCGCGGGGCCGCTGATGATGAGCGGCGTGCGCGCTTCATCAACGAGGATCGAGTCCACCTCGTCCACAATGGCGAAGTAATGGCTGCGCTGCACCTGTTCCTCCTTGCGCTGGGCCATGCCGTTGTCGCGAAGGTAATCAAAACCGAACTCGGCGTTGGTGCCGTAAGTGATGTCGCACGCGTATTGCTCGCGGCGGACGCGCGGCGACTGGTCGTGCAGGATGCAGCCGACCGTGAGGCCCAGAAATGTATAAACCGCGCCCATCCACTCGCCGTCGCGCGCGGCGAGGTAATCGTTGACGGTGACGATGTGGACGCCGCGCCCGGTGAGCGCGTTGAGGTACACCGGGAGGGTGGCCACCAGCGTCTTGCCTTCGCCGGTCGCCATTTCGGCGATGCGCCCCGTGTGCAACGCGTATCCGCCGATGAGTTGCACGTCGAATGGAACCATCTCCCATTTGAGCGGGTGGCCGCGCACGGTGATTTCCCGGCCCAACAGGCGGCGGCACGTGTTCTTCACCACGGCAAACGCTTCGGGCAGGATCTCATTGAGCCGACGCGCCAGTTCATCCTTGTCCTGGATTTTGGAAAGCTCCTCCTTCCATGCGGCCGTCTTCTGGCGCAAGACTTCGTCGGAGACCTTCTGCAATTCGGCCTCAAAAGCGTTGATCTTGCCCACCATGGGGGTGATTTTCTTCAGCTCGCGGTCGTTCTTGGAGCCGATGATCTTTCTTACGATAAAACCTATCATGATTGCCTTCGAACAGGTGCTTAACGCTACGGGAACTGAGGCGAGGCGTCAAAGATTTAACGAGGGTGGACCGGGCGCTCTACGAATCGGACTGGAACAAAACGCCCAACATTCAACATTCAACTCTGAACTTCCAACAGGTTCAATTGGGCGTTGGGCGTTGAATGTTGAATGTTCGACGTTCTCCGTTTAGATGCTTGCAGGCGCCGGCTTGACCGGCGCTCCGCCATCGGGCTGACGAGCGGGCGTTCCCGGGGTGCCGCCGGATTGAAAACTCCTCCAGAGGCGCAGGGGCAGGCAGCCGAGCAGGATGATGGCGACCTGGCTGCCGATGAAGACCATCAGCCATTTGAACGCGGCGTCCATGAAGCCGTAGGAATGCAGTCCGATGCCGAGCATGTTCACGCCAAACCAGGAGAAGCTGGTGACGATGTTGCCGAAGACGGCCATGTTCATGATGCCGCGCGCGCGCACCAGACCGCCCCAGCGCGCGTGGAGGATTGCGGCGTTCCACAGCACGATCAACAACGCCCCGTTTTCCTTCGGGTCCCAACCCCAGAACCGGCCCCACGATTGATCGGCCCAGATGCCGCCCAGGACGGTGCCGATAAAGCTGAAGAGGGTGGCGAAACAGACGATGCCATAGACCATCCGGCTCAAGGATTTGCCGGTCTGCTCGTCCAGGGTGCGAGTGAACACCCCGCGGAGGATGTAGAAGATCGCCAGCATTCCCGCCACAAACGTCGAGGCGTAGCCCAGGGTCACAGTGACCACGTGGGTGGCGAGCCAGAAATTGGTGTCGAGCACGGCCCGGAGCATTTCCATCGTGTCGCCGGCCAGCGCGAGATTGTGAGCGATCACCAGCGTGACAAACCCGACCAGCGAGGCGATCGCGGCGCCCAACCCGTCCCGATACAGTCGTTCCAGCACCAGCCCCAGCAGGGCGGCAGCCCAGCCGATGAAGACGGCCGACGAGTAGAGATTGGTGACGGGCGGACGGCCTTCCAGCACCATCCGGAACACGATGCCGGCGGTGTGAAGGACCAGGGCAAGGACGATGAGATAAAACGCGGAGCGCCGCAGCACTTCGGACCGGTTGAACCAGGAGACGCACGCCAGCACGAAGGCCAGCACATAAATCACCAGCGCCTTGTAGAATGCCTGCAAATCGTTGTAGAACGATTCGCGCGCCCCCTTGTTCACCTCGGGCGTAAATTTCCCGCGCAGCCACTGGTTGTAATCCCGCAGTGTGTTGTTGAAGTCCTCCGGCCTGTCGCTGCGATACGCGGTCACCATCGAGGCGTAATAACCCACCGCCGGGCTTAGCGGCTCGCCACGAGCGACCTGCATCAGGTTCGTGCCGGCGCTCTGCCATTGCTCCCGCGACAATTCAGGATGTTCCGGCGGCACCACCAGCGCATAGGCATACTTCGCCATCGTGTCGAAACCCGAAAACCGCCCGACAAAATCGTCGAGGGCCTTCCTGTCAAACTTCCCGCCGGCATCCCTCGCCCGCAACGCCGCCAGCCCCGGATCGATCGACTTTTGATACTGGACCAATTCCGCGGCCAGATCGTCCGAGTCCGGCGGACGCAGGGTCACCTTCAGCCGCTGGTAAAGAAGGATGGCGTTCTGCAGCCGGACCACCTGCTTTTCGAAGGCGGTGCGGTCGCCGGATTCGATCTTCTCGATGCGCTCGCCCTGCTTGTCGAGCTCGCCCAGCCTGTCTTTGAGCTGGTCGAACGAAAAATACCTCTCATTGTCCGGCAGCTTCAACAGGTCCAGCAGCTCAAGGTTGTCCACCCGAAAAACTTTGCGATCGTCCGCCGTTTCCGGCTTCATCATCAATTCCAACAGCCATTCCGACGCGCTCAATTCCCCGTTCCCCCGCTCTCCCTTGAATGGCACCGTCTGCTTGGTGCGAATTTGCAGGAGCGAGTTGCGGGCGACCGAATCAAAGGGCTGGATGCGCCCGTTGAGGAGCACCGGCAACCGGCCGAACTCGTGCGCCTTGAAGCCTTTCTCCGCTTTCGGCGCCAGCGTGAACAGAACCCACGCCGCCATTGCCACAACCAAAACCCACGGAATCCACTTCTTCATGTTGTCAGCCTCCGTTTGACGAATGGAACGAGGTGTGAAAGAAACTGGACGCCGAGCCCCACGCCCACCAACAGGCACGCGAGATAAGGTGTCACCCAGCTCGGATTGCGCACGACTTCCAGGATGCTGCCCCGGTCGTCCTGATCAAAGCTGGCCTGGTAAAACGTCAGCCCGCCGTAGCGCAGCGGCGTGTTCATCTTGATCTTCACCTCGCGATCTTCGCCCGTCGCCGGATTCAGCACGCGGACCTGGCTGGAAAAATTCTTCGGAATGTCGGTACCGGCGTAGATGTCGTGCTTGAATTCCAGCAGTTGCAAGTTGAAGGGAATGTAGTAGCGCCGCAGCCGCAGAATCAGGTCGTAGGCGCGACCGTTGAACGTGACCGTCTGGGGCGCGGCGAGGCGCGTGGACACCAGCCAGGAACCGAGCGATTTGCCGTCCGCTACCAGCTCGACCAGCGCCGACGGCGTGTCGCGTTCGTCCATCTTCGTCGTGCGCGGCTCTTCCCGGATCCAGACGTCCGGGCCCGCGCCCTGGGTCGCCCCCGATTTCTCGAAACCGGCGGTCGGTTGCGCGACGAGGAGCGAGTTGCGGTAGAAATGCTTCACGCGGACCGCGAACGGCAGTTCCGGCGTGCGGATCACCGAACCGCCGGCCAGCCGCGAATCCGGGATGGCCACGACCTGATCGGTCCTGGGGTCCACCTTCCCGATCACCGCGAGTTCCGTAAGCCGGTCGCTCTCGGAATAGTTTTTCGTCTCACCGTTGCGCAAATGCAGGCTGCTCTCGGTCGAGAGCATGTCCGTGGCGAGCTGGCCCATCAGCAGGAGGATCAACCCGAGGTGCGTGATGATGATGCCGAACTTGTCCTTGCGAAACCCGAAACGGCTGTAATGCGCGGCGATCAGGTTGATGAGCAGCAGTCCGCCGATGAGATAGCCCCCAGGAAACACCGGGATTTTCCAGTCCGCGCCTTTCGGCCCCCAGTAAATCAGGAAGCTGCGGAAGAATTCGTTCTGGGCCTTGTAAAGTCCGAGATCGACCTGCGCGAGCGTCCCGAAAAACACCAGCAGCATCGCCAGCGTCAGACAAACCACCGTCAGCTTCAGCGACGTGAAGACTTTGGTCAGGCGATCCAGGAACATGGCGTGATCAGTATTTGACGGTTTGAACGAATTGGGTGAACGCGCTCTTCTGGGCTTCCACCACTTTCGCGTCACCCATCAACTTGTAAAACCACGTCTGCCCGCCTTGCGGCACGATCGCCCCCACCAGCCGCGCGGACTGGCCGGTCCGCGCATCCTTGCCGGTCAGGTCCACAAACATCGCGTTGCCGCCCGGAATGTCCGCCGGCGTCGCCGATTGATTCACATCCTGATCGGACATCTCGCCCAGGCCCAATTGTTTGCGCCAGCGATTGACATTCGCCGCCAGCCCGCCGCCGTCACCCGCCGAATTGCTCACGTTCACGGCCGCCTGCGCGCCTCCCTCGCCGCCCACAATGAATTTGGCCATCAGAAACTGCCCGGCTGGCGCCTGCCGCCAACCCGCAGGAACCTGCCAGCCGGGATGCTCGGCGCTCGAAGCCGTGTCCCCCGCCATCCCCGGAGACAGCGTCATGCCATCGATCGGCGGATGCGACGGCGGCAATGCCGCCGTGTCCGCAGCCTGGAACCGGACCGATTTCAGGAACTCAATGAACGCCGGCTTTTGTTGCTCCACGAGAGCATCATCGCCCGTCATCTTGAAAAACCAGGCGGTGCCGTCGCGATGCAGGATCGTCGCCAGAATCCGGGTCGCATCTCCACTGCTGGGATTCTGCCCGGAAACGTCGTACAAGTCGGCGGGATCGCTTCCCACGTGGACACTCTCGGCGAGTTTGGCCAGCTCCTCGGGGGAAATCGGTTGCTGGGCGACCTGACCGCGCCAGCGATTCACATTCGCGAAGTCGCCGCCGGCGTCGCCACCCAGCGGAATCACACTCACATCGGCCTGTTTGCCGTCCTTGCCCTTGATGCTGAAAGAGGCGGCGCGCATCTCGCCGGGCGCCTGCTGCTCCCAGCCGCCGGGCAGAGTCCAGCTCAATTGCGGCTTCGCCGGCGATCCCACGTCGGGATGCCCGGCGGCCATTTCCGCCTGCTGCTGCATCGGCGGCGCGGCGTCATGGTCCTTCTCCACCCGGTAAACCTTGACTTCGTTGCGACCGCATCCGGCAAGGAGCGAAACCGCCGCGACCGCCAGCGCCGGCCGGCGCAGCGGACTACGGACAATCCATGACCCTGGATTCATCATACGTTTGCAATGTTATTTCTATATACCGCGACCCCGGCCACCGCACACCATTCTTTGGCATTCGCATACCATATTCTGCCATCAGAGTAGCAAAATGTGAATAGTGAAGTCAGGTTTCGGACCGCGGCTCTGTGAGCCGCAGCGGCCCGGGGGCGCCGGCGATTCCGGCGCTTTCCTTGCGCGCGTTGATATTTCAAAAGCGGTCCCGCCGAGGCGGGACCGCAGTCCAGGACGCTATTGCGCCAGGCCACACCCATTGCCGAAAATCACGCGCAACGTTCCGACTGCGCCGGGTTCGCCGGCGCTTTTCGGGCCGGGAACGGCGTTAGCTGACCGCCATGCCGAGGAGGAATTCGATGTTGCTCCCCGTCTTCTTGAGTTTGTTCAGCATCAGTTCCATAGCCTCGACCGGGGGCACCCCAGTCAACGCGCGGCGCAGGATCACCACCTTGTTGTATTCATCCGGGTGATAAAGCAATTCCTCCTTGCGCGTGCCGGAGCGTTCGATGTTGATGGACGGGAAAATACGGCGATCCACGAGCGCGCGGTCCAGATGCACCTCCATGTTACCGGTGCCTTTGAACTCTTCAAAAATGACTTCGTCCATGCGCGAACCGGTGTCCACGAGCGCCGTCGCAATGATGGTGAGCGAGCCGCCCTCCTCGATGTTGCGCGCCGCGCCGAAGAAGCGCTTCGGTTTGTGCAGCGCATTCGCGTCCACACCGCCCGACAGGATTTTGCCGGAGTGGGGCTGGACGGTGTTGTAAGCCCGGGCCAGACGCGTGATGGAGTCCAGCAGGATGACGACGTCCCGCTTGTGTTCGACCATGCGTTTGGCCTTTTCGATGACCATTTCGGCCACCTGCACATGCCGTTCCGGCGGTTCGTCGAACGTCGAACTGATGACCTCCGCGCCTTTGCAGGTGCGTTCCATGTCGGTCACCTCTTCCGGGCGTTCGTCGATGAGCAGGATGAAGAGGTAGGACTCGGGATTATTCTTCAGGATGGCATTGGCGAGCTTCTGCATCAGGACGGTTTTGCCCGTGCGAGGCGGCGCCACGATCAGGCCGCGGGATCCTTTGCCGATGGGACAGACCAGGTCCAACACCCGCGTGGAAAGTTCGTCGGCGGCCGTCTCGAGCAGGAAACGGCTGGTCGGGAAGAGCGGCGTGAGGTTGTCGAAATGGGTTTTGTCCTTCGCCTTGTCGGGGTCCTCCTGGTCCACGCCCTCGACTTTAAGCAGCGCGAAGAACCGCTCCTTGTCCTTGGGGGGACGAATCTGCCCGGCGATCAGATTGCCGGTCTGGAGATCAAACCGGCGGATCTGCGACGGCGAAACATAGATGTCTTCCGGGCAGGGCAGATAGTTGAAACTCTGGGAGCGCAGGAAGCCGAAGCCCTCCGGCAGCACTTCGAGGACGCCTTCGGAAAACAGCACGCCGGCGCGTTCGGCGTTCTTTTGTAGGATATGGAAAATGACCTCGTGTTTGCGCATCGTCCCGAAGTTTTCCACGTTCAACTCGCGCGCCATGCCGTTCAGTTCCGTCATGGACATAGCCTGAAGTTTGGCGATGTTCAACGATGCGGCGATGTGGTCCCTTGCGAAACCGGCGCGGGTTTCGACCTTCTCGGTCTTTTCGGTCTCGGCGGGTTCGACCGGCTGGGTCGGCGGCTGCAATTCCTCAACCTGCGGTTCTGCCACGGCCGTGAGGCTGGAATCGGACTCGGCTCTATTTCCAGACCGGGCTTGGGAGGCGGGGCTCTTGGCCGCCTTCACTCTGGGTTTCTTTGTGCTGGCTCTTGGCATAGGTCAATAAAATTTCAATTCATCCCGTCGCTGCGGATGGGAAATCGTGTATCGAATCGCCGGCTTCATGCCTTGCAGGCCATCAGCCATTTGAATGGTTCAAATCGGAATGATCACCAACCGGGAGCGCGCTGCAAGTCTCTCGATTGTATTTCAGTAAGGCAAGGGAAAACTTGCAGTGAGTTCCCGAACACGTTGGCGCACCCGGGCCAGAGTGTCAAGATTCTTAATGTCCAGAAGCACCTCGCTGATCATGTCCGCGATCGCGGCCATCTCGGGTTCCTTCATGCCGCGGGTGGTGACGGCGGGCGTGCCCAGCCGGACGCCGCTGGCCTGGAACGGGGAACGGGTTTCAAATGGAATCGTGTTCTTGTTCACGGTGATGCCCGCTTCATCCAGGGCGATCTGGCAATCCTTGCCCGTCAGCCCGCGCGCACCCACATCAACCAGCATCAGGTGATTGTCCGTTCCGCCGCTGACCAGCCGGTACCCGTTCCGCTTCATGCCCTCGGCAAGTGCCAGCGCGTTCTTGACGATCTGCTCCTGATAACCTTTGAACGACGGTTGCAGCGCCTCGTGAAAGCAGACGGCTTTGGCGGCGATCACGTGCATCAGCGGCCCCCCTTGAATTCCGGGGAAAATCTGTGAATCGATTTCCTTGGCGAACTTTTCCCGGCACAAAATCAACCCGCCCCGCGGCCCCCGAAGGGTCTTGTGCGTGGTGGTGGTGACAAAGTCGGCGTGGGGAATCGGGCTGGGATGCAGCCCCGTCGCGACGAGTCCGGCGATGTGCGCGATATCGGCCAGGAGATGCGCGCCCGTTTCGCGAGCGATTTCCCCCATCCGCGCAAAATCGATGATGCGCGGGTAGGCGCTCGCCCCGACGGTGATCATTCTCGGTTTATGCTCGCGCGCCAGGCGGGCGAGCTGGTCGTAATCGATCCGCTCGTCCTCGTGCCGCACGCCGTAATGCACGATGTCGAAAAACTTCCCCGAGAAATTGGCCTTGTTGCCGTGAGTCAGGTGCCCGCCGTGGGACAGGTCCATCGTGAGCATCTTGTCTCCCGGCTTCAGCATGGCGAAATAGACGGCCATGTTCGCGCCGCTGCCGGAATGGGGTTGCACGTTCGCGTGATCGGCGCCAAAAAGCTTCTTCGCGCGATCGATGGCCAATTGCTCCACCACGTCCACGTTTTCACAACCGCCGTACCAGCGTTTCCGGGGATATCCCTCGGCATACTTGTTGGTCAGGACCGAGCCCTGGGCTTCCATCACGGCCGGGCTGGTGAAATTCTCGCTGGCGATCAACTCGATGTTTTCCTGCTGGCGGACGCGCTCATGCTCGATGGCGTTCGCAATTTCCGGGTCCACCCCCTTCAGTCGCAGGTCGCGGTGCACGAACCGCGTTTCCAGTTTGTTGATGCGGCGCTCGTGCCGGCCTCCTTCGTAGGTGGCACTGAGAAACACCTCCACAATCCTCTGGGCCTGCTCGGCCGGGGTGGTCTTGGCTGCCAGGCACAGGACATTCGCGTTGTTGTGCTGCCGCGCAAATGCGGCGGTCCGCTCATCGGCGACCAGGGCGGCGCGGATGCCGGGCACCTTGTTGGCCGCGATGCTCATTCCCAGGCCGGTCGTGCACACCAGGATTCCCAGGTGCGTTTTGCGCTGCGCCACGCTCTGGCCCACCGCCTGCGCGAAATCGGGGTAGTCCGTGGCTTCGCCGGAGTTGGTTCCGAAATCCGCCACACTGACGCCGCGTTGCTCCAAAAATCTCTTCAAAAACTCCTTCAACTCGTAACCCGCATGGTCCGCGCCCAGCGCAACCGAAGCGATGCGTCCCCCCGCCATCGCGCCCGCGTCTCCGCCGCTTTGTTCGATGAAACGCAGCAGAGAGACGATGCCCTGCTCGATCTGATCGCGGCAGTTCAAATATACCTCGTAGGAACCGCCGATAGGGTCGCTGATGTCCTTCTCGAAAGTGTCGAGGGTCTCGTCAAATTCCCGCAGCAGGAAGGTCTTTTCCGCCGCCTGCGGATAGAGCAGCATCACCGTATCGACATGGCTGTGTGTCATCCCGAAAATATAGTCCGCCATCTGGACCAATTCCGGCGCCAGCATCCGGCTGCGCTGGTTGGCGATGTCGATGCCGAGCTCCTTCACCGCCTGAATCGCGTAGGCGCTGGGAGGCTGGCCTTCCATCGCGCCCAGGCCGGCGGACAGGACGCGATAGTGTTCGCGTCCCTGGATGGTTTGGCGGAAAATGCCTTCGGCCATCGGGCTGCGGCAGACGTTGCCGGTGCAAACAAAAAGGACGGTTTTCATCAAAAACGATCGCTAAAATTGAGTCTGCCGGACAAAATCGTCAACCCCGAATGCACCCGGCGCCACAGGCGGATTCAGAAATGGCCCTTGCGGACAAGCGCCAGGCCTTTCAGCAAGTCCAACGCGCGGGCCAGCACCGGGTCGTTCACCAGCGGCTTTGCCGGCTCCGGACGCGCCGCCGCCGGGGCCTCGTCATCGTCGTCGCGATCTAGCCCTTCCTCGTGCTCGCGCACCAGCTCGGCCTCATTCAGCCGGGTGCTGCGCGCCGGAAGGTTCGTTGCGCCAACGGCGCCGGCCGCCGCCACCCGCGTCCCCGCGAACGCGTTCGTCTTTTCCAAAGTCGCGAAAGCATCCGCAAAATACGCCCGTTCCAATCCGGGACTCACGGCCACGGCGATGTCGGGTTTTACTCCGGTCGCCGGCAGGGACGAACCGTCGCCGAGCGCCACCGGCGCAACCCCGATCCGCAAGTGTTCGCCATCGGCCAGTGGATAGTCCTCCGTGATCATCGCACGCCCCGCCGTCGCGCTCCCCAGAATCAACCCGGCGCCTGTTTCACGCACCACCGCCGCCAGCGCTTCCGCCGCCCGCGCCGTCCCGCGGTTCACCAGCACGGCCACCGGCACCCGGATCGCCACGGCGTTTTCGTGGGACGATACAACCCCGGCCCCCCAATTCAACAGGGGTTCGGATTTGGATGTGAATAAACCCGCCGTGGCCGCCGAAGCCGCGTAATCCTCCCCGTCCGCATAGCGCAAATCCAGCACGAGCCCCACCAGCGCGTTGGTTGATCCCAGATTCCGATAGGCATTGCCGACCGCTTCGGCCAACCCGTCCCCGACGCGCCCGATGCGCACATAGGCGACGTGGCCTTCGAAGATGCGGCTTTTGCTCACGAGCGGCATCGCGCCGTCCGAATTCTCGGACAACCCGGGGCTCACCAGCGAAACCTTCGGGCCGAGCTCGGTAATGAGCCCCTGAACGGCGGCTCGGTTCAATTCCGCGGCGCTCACGCCCGTCGCGTGCGCCTGGATCAATCGGTAAACCTCCCTGAAATCGGGTGCCTCGTCCGCCGCCGCAGACAACTCAAGCCGGCCTGCCAGAAACACCAGCAGTCCAATCGCAAACAAACCCATCCCGGATCGTGTCATGTCGGCATCAAATTGCGCGACAACGCTCCGAAAGTAAAGCGAGGAGGAAAAGCGGTGCGATTGGAGGTGAGGGCTGCATGCAAAGCACCAGTCGCTGCGCCCGAACATCGTCATTACGCCGTTGAACTGTTCCCTGACTTCCACGTTCCTGCCGTGCTGCGGCTGGTCCTCGGCGGACACAGCCGCGCTCCACAGCCGTATGGACCGCGACTGTGTGCAAAGCACCAGTCGCTGCGCCCGAACATCGTCATTACGCCGTGGGACTATCCCCCAGCCTTTCCCTTTCTCACAATGCTGCGGCGGGTCTTCGACACCCGGCGACAGGAGCTGCGCGCTGTCGAACCGTCACGCGACTTCCATCCCGTCCATGAGCCGCTTTTCGCGTGCGACGACCATTCCCTCTTCGAGCATGTCGGTCTTTATGCGTGGCATAGCTTGGCGGCCTGCGGAGACAACCCACCGCCCTGATCCTGTCTGGCATCACAAGGACGCGCAGACTCGTCTGGCAATTCAGTCGCCCCTGTCCGGACAAAGATCCGCTCCGTGGTTCATTCTGTCGCCGGGCTGTCCGCCTCGTTATCGGAATGTTGCGGAAGTGCTTTAGCCGCAATCTGCGCGCGGCTCCGCCACAGCGGCCGCGCGGCAGGGCGCCCGCAGCTCCACACGCCGCGTCTTGCCGCTGCTGGTCTTGGGCAATTCCCGCACAAACTCGATCTCGCGCGGATATTTGTAAGGCGCGGCGGTCTGCTTGCAGTGTTGCTGCAGGACGCGCTTCAAATCCTCGCCGGCGATGGCTTCCGGCCGCAGGACGACGAATGCCTTCACAATCTGGCCGCGCACCTCGTCCGCCTTGCCGACAATGGCGACGTCCAGCACGGCCGGATGTTCGAGCAGCACGCTCTCGACCTCGAACGGCCCGATGCGGTAGCCGGAGCTCTTGATGACGTCGTCCTTGCGACCGACGAACCGGAAGTAGCCGTCCTCGTCCCGGACGGCCCGGTCGCCGGTCAGATACCAGTCGCCGCGAAACTGCCTGACCATCTCGGCCGGGTTCCGCCAATATTCGCGGAACAGGCCGACCGGCCGATGCGGTTTGACGCGCACGGCAATTTCGCCTTCCTGGCCGGAGGGCAGTTCCCGCAGGTGCTCGTCCAGCAGCGCCAGCGTAATTCCCGGAGTGGATATGCCCATCGAACCCGGCCGGACTGCGTGCCCCAGCGAACGGAAATTGGCCGCCAGCACGACCGTTTCCGTCTGGCCATAGCCTT
>Ga0224555_1001971_pt1 | contig 25745 bp, 27 predicted proteins | sample 714S23034metaG_FD_180687 | JGI IMG/M metagenome (GOLD analysis project Ga0224555, IMG submission 180687) | Peat soil microbial communities from Stordalen Mire, Sweden - 717 S2 30-34 | ecosystem: Environmental > Terrestrial > Soil > Wetlands > Peat | place: Sweden: Norrbotten County, Stordalen...
GGCCTTCATGATGCGGACGGCGTAGCAGGCGTTCTGGATGGTATTGCGGGCCTGCGGTTCCACAAAGATGGCGGAGTCGGGGATGCCCTGGGCGTGGGCCGTGCGGGCCATTACGCGGGCTTCGATATAGGAGTTGGCTACCGCTCCGCCGGTGAGAATCAGATGGGTAGCCACGCCGCGCTGGTACTCATGCACGGCCTCGGTGACGTGGGCCAACTGCGTGGGAGTGGGATTGCCGTCGTTGTCCGCGGGAGCACCGAGAACGATGATGGCGTCAAAGCGGGTGAGCGAGGTGTTGGAGGTGGGCGCAAACTGGCGTTCGAGAACTCCCCAGGCGATGAGCACGACTACCAATCCAACCGCTATGTATGCACTGCGCTTCAACCAGAAGCGCCATTCAGGCAGGCGGACAGGGGTGATTCGGAGGCGGATTCCGCGTGCGGGAGCAGGACGGCGACTAGACCGGTGTGGCGAGGGTTGGGTCAAGAGGAATTGTCTCCAGCTTTCACTGTAACCCGGAGGCGGAAGTGAATATGGGGTGGTTTCTGGGTTTGGCTCCTGCCGTTTCCCATCGTTGCCACTATGAAACCTTGTCAGGAATTGGGATAGCTGCGATTTTGGGGTTGTTGAGAGCAGTTTTCCTGAAGGCGTAAAGAGAGCGTGGACCGTGAGGTCCACGCTACAGCCGGCCGGGTGGCCGGCGCTACTTAACTCTTGCCGCTACCTACTGGTGGAATCAGCCCAGGTCGGCAGGGGTATCCCAGGCGGAGAAGACAAAATCTTTTAATGGTTTACGCTCGCGAGGGGTGGTTTCCTGAGCGAGCAGCTTTTCGTTGGTTAGGGCGGCGGGTTCGCCCTGGTAGCCGAGGGCGATTACGACTCCGATGGTAAAAACTTCGGGGATTTCAAAGGCCTTGCGGGCTGCGTCGGCATCGAAACCGGCCATCTGGTGGGTGGCAAGACCCATGGCGGCGGCCTGGAGGGTGAGATAGGACGCTGCGGCGCCCAGGTCATAGAGGGCAACGCGGTTGGGTGTGTCGTTATGGCTGAATTTGGTTTTGGCTGTGCCCAGGATGAGCACCGGCGCAGCGCCGGCCCAGACTTGGTTGATGGCGCTGAGTGAGTCGAATATTTTTTTGTGGGTCAATGAGTTGCGAGTTCCAACCAGGAAGCGCCAAGGCTGCTCATTGTAAGAGGATGCGGCCCAACGGGCGGCTTCAAAGACGAGCGCCAGGTCGGCTGGAGAGACCTGGCGATCAGAGAAGGAGCGGGGGCTCCAGCGGGTGTGGATGATGGGCAGAACGCCTCTGACTGCGGGAGCCTTCTTCAGTTCATGGGCTTCAACTGCGGAAATGGTCATCGAGAGAAGAATCCTTTGAGAACGGAATTGAATTCTCCTGTTTTGATTCAGAAAGCGAGCTGAAGATTCGCGACGGGAGGCAGCAGGTCAGCGAGTCAGCGAGTCAGCAAGTCAGCGAGTCAGCGAGTCAGCTAGTCAGCGAGTCAGCAATTCTGCCGTTTCAAAATGCTCTACACCCTGGGGCGTTTGTAGAAGGGGATGGGGACTTGTTTGGCGCGGACCTGGGTTTGGCGGACCTGGACGATTACGTCTTCGCCGCTGAGGGCTGCCTGGATGGGGATCAGGGCCAGGGCGATATTGGTTTTGAGAAATGGGGCGGGTGAGCCGGAGGTTACCTGGCCGATCTCCTGGCCTTCGAGATTGAGGACGGGGTAGCCGTCGCGGGCGATGCCGCGGTCGATCATTTCCAGGCCGACGAGTTTGCGCGCCGGACCGCCGGAGGATTGGATTTCGAGGAGGGCCTGACGGCCGATGAAGTCGCCTTTTTCGAGCTTGAGGAAGCGGTCGAGGTTGGCTTCAAAGACGTTGATAGAGCCGGAGATTTCGTGGCCGTAGAGGCTCATGCCGGCTTCAAGGCGGAGAGTGTTGCGCGCGCCGAGGCCGCAGGGGCGTATGCCGAATTCGTGGCCGGCGGCGAGGATCTGGTTCCAGACTTTTGTGGTGGTGGGTTCGTCGGCGGGGAGATAGAGCTCGAAGCCGTCTTCGCCGGAGTAGCCGGTGCGGGCGATGAGGACGTTGGGGACGCCGGCGACTGTGCCCCAGGTGAACCAGTAGTTTTTGATGGCGGAAAGATCGACCTTGGTCAACTTCTGGAGGGTACTGAGTGCGAACGGGCCTTGCAGGGCGAGTTGGGAGTAGAAGCTGGAGTAGTCGGCGATGTGGATGGAGGGGAAGCTGCCGACCTGCTTGCGAATCCAGGCGAGGTCTTTGTCCTTGGTGCCGGCGTTGACGACGAGGAGATAGTCGTTGGGGCTGAGGCGATGGACGAGAATATCGTCGACGAAGGTTCCCTCGGGAGTGAGCAGGGCGGAGTATTGGGCCTGGCCGTCACTGAGGCGGGAGGCGTCGTTCATGGTGATGTGCTGGATGGCGGCGAGGGAGCCGGGGCCGCGGAACTGGATTTCGCCCATGTGGGAGACGTCGAAAAGTCCGACGGCGGTGCGGACGGCTAGATGCTCGGCGATCAATCCTCCGCCGATGCCGGCGCCGGGATCGCGATACTCGACGGGCATATCCCAGCCGCCGAAGTCGACCATTTTGGCGTTGTGGGAGCGATGAGTGGAGTTGAGGGGGGTCTTTTTTAATTCGGGGGAAGTCATGGGATCCTCTTGAGCGGTGCAGCGGTGCTGTGGATACGATAGGGAGGATGTGGCGTCGGGGTCAAACGAGGGTGGGCTAGGATTGTGGTTTCCCACCCATGCGCCCGACCACCCCACGGACGAAGACCTGTCCGTGGGGACCCCGGCAAATCGCATGGATGGGGCACGGGGCTTTTGTGACTTGGAAATTTTGGAAAGACTTGTTGGTCCAGATGAAAGGTTGAGGGAATGAATTTCTTTCGTGGGGTTTTGATGGTGGTGGCGGCGGGGATTGCGCTGTGGAAGGGATGGGCAATTCACACGGGGCCGTATGCGTGGATGGCTTATGGATTGGGAGCGGCGGCACTGGGGCTGGCGGCGTGGCACCTGACGCGGAAGGATCGCTGAGCGCGGCGCGCAAATTTTTTCCGCAACAACTTGCCGGAATAGTCCGGGTCTCTATGGGTAGTGCGGTTGGGCAATGCGCTTTGACCGCGGAGGGAGACTATGTTGACCACAGGAATGAATGCATTGGGGCTGGTATTTTTTCGCGGGTTTCATGGTGGCGGCGGAGACGGCCTGGTGTGGCTATTGGGACTGGTGATCGTGGGCGCAGTTGTGTGGGCGCTGGTGAAACCGAGCGAGAAGAACGATCCGGCGAAAAACTAAATCGCAGAGCACGGGAGCCTATTTGCGCCGCGCTCGCCAGAAGGACGAGACGGTGAGATAGAGGAAGACCAGGGCTACGCCGGAGTAGACGAGAAATCTCAGGTGGTTGGGGCCGTGGGCGTAATCCATGCGGGTGATCCAGGCGAAGCGGGCGAAGACTACGACAAAAAGAAAGAAGAAGACGCCGGTGACTTCAAGCATGAGGATTCCGCCGACGCGGCTGAAGGGACGCAGGAAGCCGCCAATGCCGCGGCCGAAGCTGCGCGTAGCCCGTCCGGCTACCTTGCCGGCGGTGCGGGATGCCGGCTGCGAGGCGGGCTCGTTTGATGCGGCCTGGGCGCCGGCGGCGACGCACTGGCCGGCGATGCGTCCGGCGACGCGCAGGCCGATGCCGAGAGTGCGGCCGATGTTTTGAGGTTTCATTCCGTTTATGATGGTAGCAGCGGCGCTTGCCGCTTTGCTGCTTCACCGTTTATTTACCGCTTGCCAGTTGCCGCGCGGCGGCGATGGAAGTAAGGTAGATAGGAATCCCACGCCGCTCCCCTCGCCTGTTTCCGCGCGGGCCGCCGCCCATGGAGGTACCCATGACATCCCGCCTGCGCGAACTGATTCAGCAACTGGGCGAGGCCATTCACGAGGCGGTCATTGAGAGCGAGCAGATCGCCGGGGTGGTGCAGGATATTCGCAAGCACGGCTTCGACGTGCTGCTGATGCTGGAAGCGACGATCGGGCTGAACCAGGTGGCCGGCAAAGAGGGCGCGGATGCCGAGGGGGTTCCGGTGCAGGTTGGCGAGGATGGACCCTTCACGCAGAACGATCTGCATTTTTTGCGGTCGCTGCGGATTTCAGTTGAGGGCGAAGGGGAAAATGCGGCGGAGTCGGATACGGAGTAGGGTGATTTCCGCTGGCGGGGCGGTTGGTTTGGGACGATAATCGGTGCATGACTTCCGGACTACGCACTTCGATTACCCCACGCGCGATTCTGATCTGCCGGATTATTGGATTGGCGATCTTTGCCGCGGCCTTCTTGCTGCCGGCTTGCAGGGATTCTGGAAATATCAATATTTTCACGGACACTTATCCGGGATGGAAGTGCGCGCAGATTGCCTTTACGGCTGCGTTTCAGAAAGACTCGTATGAATCCTCGAATTTTCTGGCGGTGATGAGCGGATTGATCAATCCGCTGATTTTGATTTATCTGACCTTCAGTTTTTTCGCACGATTCAAAAGAGTGCGCCGGACGCTGGCTGTGGCGGTTCTGGTTTGCATGGCGGCGACGTGGACATTCTTTTGGATTGCACACCTGGTGCCGCTGGTTGGGCATTTTATGTGGATTGTTGGGGCTTTGATGATTGTGGCTGGCGATCTTGCGGGGCGGTTGGATTAGGGAGATAATCAGCGTATGGCGACGACTGTGCCCAGTTCCGAAGAACTCTGGACCGTGCGGGAATACCTGCGGACTAGCTGGAGCCCGGACCGCGAGTTTGTGGATGGGCGGATCGAGGAACGGAACTTGGGTGAGAAAGAGCACTCCATTATTCAGCGGTATCTTACAGTACTTTTTGCGATCAAGCGGGCGGAGTGGGGAGTTGAGGTTTTTCCCGAGCTTCGCACACAAACACAATCAAGACGATTCCGCGTCCCGGATGTGCTGGTCACAAGAGTTGAAGACAAGTTCCAGCGTTACGTCACACAACCGCCGTTGATTGCCATCGAGATTCTTTCACCGGAGGATACTCTGAGGGCGCTGCAGGCGAAATCCGCGGAGTATCGGACCTTTGGTGTTGAGAACATTTGGGTGATCGATCCGGAGCCGCGCATTGCCTATCGCTACGCCGGGGCTGCGCTCGAAGAGGTGCGGACGGGCGAGTTGACTGTGCCGGAGACGCCGATTCGCGTCGTGCTGAGCGAGATGTTTGGAGAATTGGATCGGTTGTGACGGCCGGCCTTGGTACTTTGCGCTACGCCTGATTCGTCATTCGTTGCCTAAAACCAACTGGCAATCGCGTTGCCCACGTCGCCGAGCATGTTGGTGATGTTGGAGACATTGTTGGGCAGGTTGGTAATTTCGGAGTTGGCTGTGGCATTCATCATGGTGCCGCGGACTTCGTTTTTCACATCGTTGAAGCTTTTTTCAGGTGGTGCAGGCTGGCCGGGATGTTGCTGTTCGTAGGCGATTTCTTCCTGGGCCTGTCTCTTCTCTTCGGCCTTCTTCTCGGCCACGAGTTTCTCATCCTTGCGTTTGCGGGCTTCTTCCTCTTCCTTGCGCAATTGTTCACGCTTGCGTTCCATTGCCTCGTAGCGGGCACGACGCGCGGCTTGGCTGAGGTGGAAGTTGTATGAGCCGGACCAGCCGTGATGAGCGAAGGTGGCGAAATCGTCCTTGAGGATGGTGCTTTGCCCCTGCTTGCTGAATTCGACGCCGTGGGCAGCGTCGCCTTCGTAATGGAAGATGTAGATGGCGCCGGTGCTGCTCTTGATGGCGACGGAGATGTCCCAGTCGTCGCCGGGTTTTTTGTCCTTGAAACCGCCGGAGAAGTCCCAGGTTCCGTCAGGGTTGACGACAATGTTGACCTTGCCGTCGAGCTTCTTGAGGGTCCAATTGACGATGATGGGTTTGGAGGGTGCGACGGTTTGTTGTGTGGCCGGTGTGGCCTCAGTGGGAGCCGGTGTGCCTATGGCAGGGGTTTGTGCCGGAGAAAAACTGGCAGCGAGAGCGCAGAGAGAGAGAAGTGTGAAGCTGCGGATTGTCTTGATGGAAATGGGGAAGTTCATTTATCGGGCTCCTGTGTTGTGCATGAATTTGTGTGGGAACAAAGCATTGCGGTCAAAACAAGAAGAATGAACGTAAGCCTAAAGCATACCTCAGACGGCAAAATTAGCTAGCCCGCACCTGGTTCCAGGTGGGATGTGATTCTGACGATGAGGTTTGGGGGCGGCCTCGTCAAGCTAAAGCCGCGTAAACACACAACGCGGACTAGTCTTCGTTTCGTGGTATCCCAGGTCCCAAAATCGGGACCTGGGGCACCCAGATTTGTGGAGGTTGGACGGATTTGAAAGACGCTAGCTCTTGAGCGCTACGCGGATGTGGAGTTCTTTCAGTTGATGATCGCTGACCGTCGTGGGGGCTTCGGCCATGAGGTCGAGGGCTTTGGCGGTTTTGGGGAAGGCGATGATTTCGCGCAGGCTGGGCGCGCCGGCTAATAGCATGACGATGCGATCGAGCCCGAGGGCGATGCCGCCGTGGGGCGGGGTGCCGAATTCGAGGGCGTCGAGGAAGAAGCCGAAACGGGCGCGGGCTTCTTCGTCGCTGATGCCGAGGGACTGGAAGATCTGCTGCTGAACGTCTTTGCGATGGATACGGATGGAGCCGGAGCCTAGCTCAAGACCGTTGAGGGCCAGGTCATAGCAGTTGGCGCGGACTGAGGCCGGGTCGGTGAGCAGGTTCTTCATATCCGCTTCGTAGGGCGCGGTGAAAGGGTGATGCGCGGGGACCCACTTGGCCGCGTTTAGCTCGTACTCGAACATGGGGAAGTCGACGATCCAGATGGGCTGGAAGGCGGATGCGCCGTTGATGGGGTTCGAGGCATTGCGCGCGTGGGCTTCTTCAACCACCTGTTCGGTGACGGCGAATGCGCCATGCCGGTCAGCGTATTTTTTGGCCAGCTCGTTGCGGAAGTTGCCGGCGGCGGAGTAGACGTTGATCTCGCGTTCGGAGAGGCGGCCCTCAAATTTTGTATCGCTGGCTTTGACGGGGTGGGCTGGGTCGCCGGCGACGATGATGACGAAGTCGGATTCATCGGCCCCGGCGAGTTCACGCACCTTGACGGCGGCCTCTGGAAAACCTTTGGCCAGGCGCTTGAAATCGTCGATGAACTTGGCGCCCTTCTTTAAATCAAAGGCGGGGTGGTTGTCTTCTCTCTCCTTGCGGCTTAGCTCGCCTACCTTGGGAATGCGCAGGGCTACGACGGGCAGGGCGGGATCGATTTGCAGAGTGGCGAGGGCTGCGTCAGTGAATGCGGGGCGCACGTCGGTGAGGCCGGGCAGGCGCAGATCGGGCTTGTCGGTGCCGTAGCGCCGCATGGACTCGTCGTAGGTGATGCGCGGGAAGGGCGTGGGGAGGGTGACGCCGGCGGCGGAAAATGCGGCGGCCATGAACTGCTCGACGACGGCGAAGACGGTCTCCCGGTGAGGGAAGCTCATCTCCAGATCGACCTGGGTGAATTCAAGCTGGCGGTCGGCGCGCTGGTCCTCGTCGCGGAAGCAGCGGGCGATTTGGAAGTAGCGATCGAAGCCGGAGACCATGAGCAACTGCTTGAAGATCTGCGGGGATTGCGGCAGGGCGTAGAACTCGCCGGGATGAACGCGGCTGGGGACGAGGAAATCGCGCGCGCCCTCGGGGGTGGACTTGGTGAGGATGGGGGTTTCGATTTCGAGGAAGCCCTGGCGGCTGAGGCTCTCACGAATGGCGAGGGTAATGTCGTGGCGGAGGCGGAAGTTGCGCTGCATCTCCGCGCGGCGCAAGTCCACGTAGCGATATTTGAGGCGGACTTCTTCGTTCTGGATGGCTTCTTCAGAGGGCGAGAAGGGCGCCAGGCGGCTGTCGTTGAGGACCAGGAGTTGGGTAGCCTCAATTTCGATTTCGCCGGTGGGCATTTTGGGGTTGATGGCGTCGGCGTCGCGCAGGCGTACCTTGCCCACGGCAGCGACGACGTACTCGGGGCGGATGTCTTCGCCCTTGGCGTGGCCGTCGGGGGTCAGTTCCTTGTCGAGCACGATCTGGCTGATGCCGGAGCGGTCGCGGAGATCGAGGAAGATGAGATTGCCGTGGTCGCGGCGGCGGTTGACCCAGCCCATGAGGACGACTTGCTGGCCGGCGTTGGCGGCGCGCAGGTCGCCGCAGAGATGAGTACGTTCGAGGCTTCCGAGAAAATCGAGCACTTCCAGTGTCCTTATTCTGGTGAGGAGTCTGCGAGAAAAACCGCCAGCTCCGCACGTGGAACTTTAGTTTGAATGCCTGTCGAGAAGGTCTTCACAGTAAGGATACCGGATTGGAGCTCGTCTTCGCCCAGGATGACGATGCGGCGGGCGGTCTTTTCGGCGGCTTCAAAGGATTTTTTGAGGCGGAAGCCGCCTTCGCCCAGCTCGATCCAGAGGCCTTTGTAGCGCAGTTCGCGGGCCAGGACCAGGGCGGCGGGGTTGAGATTTTCGCCTAGCGGGGCGATGAATGCGTCGGCCTTTAACGGGGCGGAGTTTTGGTTGAGTGCGGCTTGGAGGGTGAGAACGAGGCGGTCTTCGCCGATTGCGAAGCCGATGCCGGGGGCTTTGGGGCCGCCGATGGCTTCGCTGAGACCGTCGTAGCGGCCTCCGCCTAGCAGGGCGTTTTGGGCACCGAGACCGCCGTGGGTGAACTCGAAGGTGGTGCGGGTGTAGTAGTCGAGGCCGCGGACTAAACGGTGGTTGAGGGTGTAGGGAACGCCCGCGGCGTCGAGGGCAGCGGTGACGGCTGCGAAGTGGGCGCGGGAGGGTTCATCGAGAGAGTCGGCGATGACGGGCAGCTTCTCGATGATGGGCTGGTCGGCGGGGATTTTGCAGTCTAGGACGCGGAGGGGGTTGGTGACGGCGCGGCGCTGGCAATCGGCGCACATCTGGTCGACGACGGGGACGAGGGCTTCTCGTAGCGCTTGGTTGTAACGTTCGCGGTCCGCGGAGGACCCTACGGAGTTGAGCTCGAGGGTCCAGCCGGCGATGCCCAGCTCGTCGAGGAGGGTGGCCAGCATTTCAAGGATTTCGGCGTCGCGGAGGGGGCTTTCGCTGCCTGAGGAGGGAGGGCCGAGGACTTCGGCGCCGATTTGCGAGAACTGGCGGTAGCGGCCCTTCTGCGGGCGCTCGCGGCGGAACTGGGGGCCGATGTAAAAGAGTTTCTGCAACTGGCCGGATTCGCCGAGGCCGTGCTCGATGTAGGCGCGGACTACTCCGGCGGTGTTTTCAGGGCGGAGGGTGAGGGATTGGGTTTTTTCAGACTGCGCGCGGGCGCGGTCTTCCCAGGTGTACATTTCCTTGGATACAATGTCGGTTTCTTCGCCAACGCCGCGGGCGAAGAGGGCTGTGTCTTCAAAGATAGGAGTGCGGATTTCGCCGAAGTTGTAGCGGGCAAAGACATCGCGTGCGGTGGCCTCGATGCGGTTCCATAGGGCGGTTTCCGGGGGCAACAGGTCGCGGGTGCCGCGGACGGCTTTCAGGGTGGTCATATCTTCTTTAGTCTAAATGTTCTTTGGTGGTAGGCTGGTATTGAGAGTCCGGCGCTCGTACAATTGTTTGACGTGCAATCCGGCTGTGCTAAAACTGTGCGATTCGGATTGCCGAGGAGATTTGCCATGATGTTCCATGTGGTCCTGCATCCCGAAGAAGACGGCTGGATTGTGGCCGAGTGCCCCGCATTGCCGGGTTGCGTAAGCCAGGGGAAGGACGAAAAAGAGGCTCTGGCAAATATTCGCGAAGCAATCGGGGGCTGGCTCTGGGCAGAAGACCAGAAAGCAGCCGATTCCCTTCCTGATGGGCAATTGCCTGTGCTTGTTGCGGTTTAGCGCTTTTCGAATGGCAAGCCTCAAGAGTGAGATCCAGAGTAAAGGCTTCATCTTGCACTCTTCAAGCTGAGTGCATTCCGCAGTTCGTTTCCCAAAATGAAACAAATCTAAACTTTTTAGCGTATTTGGCCCCAAACAATTAGAGAATGAATTCTAGGGGGCATCCTTGGGAAAGCTCGGCAATATCTCTGGAAGAGATGCTGTGAAGGCATTTGAGAAGGCTGGATGGTTGGCCCGTGGCCAAGCCGGAAGTCATTTGGTGCTTACCAAAGCAGGCATTCGGGCAAATCTGACGGTTCCTCTACATTCCGAGCTTGCTCCCGGCACCCTACGCGCGTTGATTAGGGTTTCCGGCCTAACGGTCGATGAGTTCCTAAAGCTTCTATGAGCAGATTATTTTGGCGCTAGCTTTTCCCGCAGAACCGCAGCCAGACTGCGTCCTTTCAACTCCTCCGGCGCAATTGTCAGATTTTTTGTTTGCAGGGCATCTAGCAATTCGGTTTCAATCCGAGTGCGCCGCTGCTCCTTGTCCTGGCGGATCAGGTTGCGGACAAACTCACTTGGTGTGCCGTAGTCGCCAGAGGCAACCTGGTCTTCGACGTAGGCTTTCAACGGGTCGGGGAGCGAAATGTTCAGGGAAGTCATTGGCATACCTTCATATTATGACAGTTTATGGCAGATTAAGCGACGTCCAGAGTTGGATCTTAGGCGTGGACTAGTCTGAGATAGAGTATTTGCACTTTCCTGGAGTTGCGAGATGGCGTTCTGCGATCGATGTGGTTCTTCATCCCGAGACAGTGAGGGGTTCTGTGGCGGATGCGGGGCGCCGATTTCGGCTGAGGAAGTTACTGCGCCGGGCGGACCGGCTGGGGCCGAGCAACAAAAGGCCTCTTCACAAAAGCCTGCGGTACCCATTCCCTTTTTCACTTTAGTTCGGCCCGCTTCAAAGAGCGTTTGGGTTGCGGGATTACTCACGTTATTTTTTGGGCCCATGGGGATGCTCTACAGCACTAAAGCCGGCTGTTATGTGATGACCGCGGTATCGATCGCAATGAGTTTTTCTGTACGGGGCTGGATTCCCTGGCTTGTTTTTTGGCCCGCATGTATATTTTGGGCGGTTATGGCGGCGCGGGATTAAGACGCAAGAATATCCATTGGCGATTTTCGGCGCGCTGAAGATGGAGCGGTCGGTCTGCGGGCTGGCAGCGGCATAGGAAATCCGGTGATGTGGTTGCCGGGAGAGGCGAGCAGGTTGCCGATGGTCACTTGCCTTTCTTTCAATGCCAGGGCCAGAATTTCTCCGGCGACTCTTGCGTCTTCGAGTGCGTCGTGGGCTCTATAGATGATTCCGAAGCTGCGGGCCAGCGTAGGCAGTTTGTGGTTGGGCAGGTGAGGCCAAGCGCGACGAGCCAGCCAGCAAGTATCGATCCACTTGGAGTAGGGAACGGCGGGAACTCCGGCCCGCATGCAGGCGCCGGAGAGTGCGGAGCGATCGAAATCAGTATGGCTGGCCACGGCCGCTCCCGATAGCATGGATCTGACTTTGGGGAAAACTTCGCTCCACGAGGGAGTGCGCGCAACCGTCCTGGGGCCGATGCCGTGGAGAGCGACGTTGAACGGATGGAAATGGTCGAGCGGGTTGACCAGGCTTTCCCAGCAATCCACCATTTTGCCGCCGGTAAAAAACGCAACGCCGATCTGGCAGATGCTGTGGCGCGACTGATTGGCGGTTTCAACGTCGATGACGAAATAGTCCACGGTTCCGGGCGCGGTCATTTGGAGGGTTCCAGTCCGCCGTTCAGATAGATTTCGACGTAGTCGAGGTAATTCTGGGCGTATTCGAGGATCAGGGCGCGGTCTTTGTCGTTGAGTTGGCGGCGGAGCTTGGCGGGGACGCCGGCCCAGAGGGTTTTGGGCGGAACTACGGTATGCTCGGGAACGACCGCGCCGGCGGCGATGATGGAGCCGGAGCCGATGCGGGCGTTGTTGAGGACGGTGGCGCCCATGCCGATGACCACTTCGTCTTCAACAACGCAGCCGTGCACGGTGGCGTTGTGGCCGATGGTGACCCAGTCGCCTACGTGGACGGGGTAAAGGTTGCGCTGGCCGTGGAGCACGGCGCAGTCCTGGACGTTGGAGTTTGCGCCGACGCGGATGGAGTTGACGTCACCGCGCAGAACGGCGTTCATCCATACCGAGGAGCGCTCGCCCAGGGTGACGTCGCCGATGAGCTGCGCGGAAAGATCGACGTAGCAACTGGCGGGGACGTGGGGCTTGTGCCCCTGATAGCTGCGGATCATGTTCGTGGCCTCCCGGGGGAACGATTTGCTCTACGGATTCTCCTGAATCTTTACTACCATGCAGGTTACGGATTTGTCGCCGGAGACGAGCATTTGATGGGGCAGGCCTGCCGGGACGTGGGCCACATCACCTGCTCGCAGCTCCTGGCGAGTGCCGCCGTCGATGGAAGCAGCGCGTAGTTCGCCGGGAGCGCTGGTCTCTGGGCCGGTGAGTGTGCCGCCGGTGAGCAGGGTGGCGCGGCCTTCGAGAACGTGAAAAATATCGGCGAAGTTTTCATGCTGTTCGGCTTGGCCGTCGCGGCTGCGGAAGAGAAGCATGACGCAATGCAGCGGGTACTCTTTGAGCGTTTCGCTGGCCGAGCCGTCGCCGTGTTTAGCCAACTTGCGCAGGTAGGCGGCGCGCTCCAGCAGAATGGCCGGGGACCAGTGATCCAGATGATTCTGGTTGAGCGCGGGTTTGGCGGCAGGCCGGGGAACTATTTCCTTCTCTGCCGGAAGTAGTTCCTTGAGGATTTCTATCGATAATCTTTCCATCACGATTTTTCTCCGGGGCTAAAGCCCTAGTTTATTTCGTTGGCCTTATGCGGGGGTTGAAACCCCCGCCTCCCTCCGAATTGATTATTTCAAATCAGCCAGTTGGCGGGCGCGGCGGAAGATGGCTAGAAACATGGGGCGGGTGAGCTTGCCTGTGTTGGTGTTTTGCAGCGAGGGATGATAGCTGGCGATGAGGGTTATGCCGCTAGGCAACGTGTACTCGGCGGCGTGGCGGAATGTGAAGCTGGAGCGGGATGCGATGTGGCCTGCGTGGAGCTGGTGGCGGAGGAAACCGTCAAAGGCGATTTTTCCCAGGCAGACGACTATGCGCAGTTTACTGAGCAGGCGGAGTTCCTCGTCGAGCCAGTGGGCGCAGTTGGCGAGCTCTTCGGGAGTGGGTTTGTTGGCTGGAGGAGCGCAATGAGCGACGGCGGTGATCCAGAGATTGGTGAGCTTCATGCCGTCGTTGCGGGAGACGGCGTTGGGCTGCGAGGCAAAACCGGCTTCGTAGAGGACGGGAAATAAAAAATCTCCTGATCCGTCGCCGGTAAACATGCGTCCGGTGCGGTTGGAGCCGTGTGCTCCGGGGGCGAGGCCGAGGATGAGGACGCGGGCATCGGGGTCGCCGAAGGAGGGAACGGGCTTGCCCCAGTATGCGCAGTTTGTGTAGGCGCGGCGGCGGACGCGGGCAATTTCCGCCGAGTAGGCGCGCAGGCGCGGGCAGCGGGCGCAGGTCACGATACGGGAGTTGAGGACGGTGAGCGACGGAGCCGGAGCAGCCATGAACGCATTTTACTTGCGGTGGATGCGGCGGACTTCAGCCGGGTCTCTTTTGAAAATTTGGGCTAAAGAGGGACCGATACAAGCGTGGGCGTGGACGCCCACGCTACAGCCGGCCGGGAGGCCGGCGCTACGGCGGGAACTCTGTTTTCATGGTTGGTTGTGAAACGCTAATTCATTAGCTGCTGTCGCGCCGGTGAACAACGGAGCAAGATGCCAGCGCGGGCCTGGCTGGCGTAGAATGGCACCGTTGCGCGGATACGATCTTGTGCGTCTCAAAGCTGCTCCGGAGCGGATTCGGAGGAAAATTCTTGCCGCGCGCTGAAGGAATGGATGGAGATGAAGCTATTGGCTCATGTACTTTCTCTGCTGCCTTTTATCTTGCCGGTTTTGTTGGCCGGCCCACTGATGGTGATCGGAAACGCCCAGGCTGTCACTGAGATTGGCGGCCAGAAGATCGTCACCCTCACCCGCAAGGCCGTCAGCACCACCAAGCCCGAGTTCACCAGTGTGGTGATTGCGCCGGGCCGCGGGATGGAGGTGCTGCAGATTACCGCCAACTTCCCCGGCAAGGGAAATGTGGACGTGCTGTATTCGCCAGACCTGGCCGAGGCCAAGAAGATGCTGGACGTGGACGATACCGCGAACGGCGATCTCGGCTACCGGATCGGCGCGGCCTTCCTGGTTCCCTATCCCAACCGGATTCTCGGGCCGCTTTCGGCGGATGGCAAAACGCTGACCACGGTTTGGGAGGGGCATACGCTCACACTGCCTGCTAACAATATCGGCAAGGAACCGGGCGCCGTGCGCCACGCTCTGCACGGATTGATCCTTAAATCGAAGACCGACGAGGTCAAAGTGCAGAAGATTGACGGCGGCGAGCAGGTCTTCGGCGTGATTCATGGCGGCAACTTTGGCGGGCACTGGCTCTCAAAGACCGATCTGGCGATTACGATTATGCTCACCGCCGATGCAGTGGACGCCGTTGTGGTGGCCAAGAATGTGGGCACGGAGAACGAGCCCATGGCTATTTCGTGGCATCCATATTTCAACTTCCCTTCCGGCGATCGGACCCAGGCGCGGATTCACGTACCGGCCGAAAACCGGGCGGAGGTGGACAACTACGACAACGTCTTCCCCAGCGGCAAGATTCTGCCCGTGGAGGGGACGCGGTTCGACTTCCGCGCTCCGGGTGGCAAGGCGCTGGCAGGGGATTTTCTGGACGAGAACTATAGCAAGCTGGACTGGAAGGACGGAGCAGCGACGGTGGAGGTGATCGATCCCAAGGCGCACTACGGCGTGAAGGTGGAGGGGCTTTCGAAGGAAATGAAGGCGATCCAGGTTTATGCGCCGCCTACCAAGGAGTTTGTGGCCGTGGAGCACCAGCATAACTTCGCCGATCCGTTTGGCAAGGAGTGGGGCTCGACGGATACGGGGATGGTGACTCTGAAGCCGAACGACAGCACCAAGTGGCATGTGCGGCTGCGGGTGTTTGTGCCGTAAAAACAGGGAATAGGGAATAGGGAATAGAAAAGCATATGCAGCAGTGGTTTCCCAGGTCTCAAAGGCGAGACCTGGGGCACCCGATCACATATCTTATTAAGATTATTCCGGCAGCTTCGACAGCTTGACGCTCTTGCCTGTGCGCGCTGATTCCCGTGCGGCGTCGAGAATTTGGATTACAACTACATTTGTGTCGAGAGCGGACAGGTCGCCTTTGGATTCGATCTGGCCGTTGAGTACGGCGGCCAGGTAATCGAGGGAATTGTCCTGCGGGGCAGTGAGCGCGGGGGCTGTGATCTCTTCATCGCCGCCGTGCTGCTTGCGCAAGCGGAGCTTGTCGGTTCCTACGGTGAGGACGTAGCCGGTTGCGCCGTAGACTTCCAAGTCGGTGCGGGCGAAGGGCCAGTTCCACGAGGCTTCAAGGACGGCCTGCGTGTGGGGATAGGCGAGGATGATGGTGGCGTCGTCGTCCACGTTGGGGTAGACCTGGGGTTTGTCGTGGTTGACCACTGCGGTGACGGTGAGCGGGGCTTCGCCGTGCATGAGCCAGGTGGTCAGGTCCGCGCCGTAGCAACCGAAGTCGTAGAGGGCGCCGGCGCCGTTCTGGGCGGGGTCGGTGAGCCAGTTGAGGAACTCGGGGCCTACGCCGATTTCTTTGGGGCCCTGGTGACCGCTGTAGGCGAGGATGCGGCGAATTTCGCCCAGGCGGCCGGACTGCGCTTCGTCATAGGCGGCGTGGTTGCTTGCGTACCAGGTGGTTACGTAGTTCACCAGCACATGAATGTGGTGCTCGCGGGCGGTTTTGCGGATGGCGAGGGCGTCGTCGAGGGAGATGGTGAGAGGCTTCTCGACCATTACGGAGATTCCGTGGCGGGCGGCGGTTTCAATGGCCTGGCGATGGCCGGCGACGGAGGTATAGACGAGCAGGGCCTGGGGATGGCTTGCGTTAATCATCTCGTCCGCATTGGTGAAGAAGAGGCTCTGGGGCAGGGAGAATTGCTTGGCATATTTTGCAAATAGAGTGGGATCGGGGTCGGTGATGCCTACCAGTTCAACGTCTTTGTGCTGCGGCAGGGAGGAGAGAAAGCCTTCCACGTGGCCATGGACGAGGCCTATGATGGCTACCCGCAGCGGGGCCGGCTGGGATTGGGCAAACAGTGCGCACGACAGGGTTGCCAATAATGCAAACAAATGAAGGCGGCTTAGGAACAGACGGGCCATGCGATGAGCGGAAGAAGCGATCAGGCGGTGCATATTCTTTTTTGTCTCCTGGGGCGGAATTCTACTCTGAAAGGCAGCTATTAGCTTCTAGAAGTGGTTGCATAAATGCTGCCCAGCAAAACGGGTAATATCCCTCAGGGGCTAAAGCCCGCGTCCTTATTAGCGATTGTGCGGCACGACTAAAGTCGTGCCCTTTCAAAACCCAGTTTATGCAACCAGTTCTAGCTATTAGCCTCTAGCTTTTTGTACTTGGCCGAAACATTCGGGGCTATGCCTTGCGGGCCGGTACGACAGAAAAGTGCTAAAGGCTAAAAGCTAGCGGCTGAAAGCTGCTCGGCCGTGTAACCCTGTAAGGCCTGTTCCTCGTCCATCCAGACAGAGGGAGCTATGGAAGCTCAATTTCGTTGCCCATGCTGCGGATACAAGACGCTGGAGACTGCCGGAGCACAGGGGCTTTGCCCGGTCTGCTGGTGGGAGGACGATGGGCAGGAGGACGGCGACGCCGCCGATGTGCGGCTGACCGTGAACGGCACCCTCAGCCTGAACGACGCTCGTGCATTTTATGCGGAGTGCGGCGCGGCTCACCCACGCTTTCTTCCTTATGTTCGCAAGCATTTGAGCACTGAGGAGTAGGCGGGTTTTTGGAACCCTTCCCGGAACGGGAATCTCCGGCATTCCTGCAGGATGTGAAGATCATGGAGATTCGGCTTTCGATGCGAATTGAAGCCCATTCTGCACATGATTTTGAAACCGTTCCTTTTCAGGTCCCTTTGCCGAAATCGCGTGACCTGCCAGTTTGACCCCTGCCAGCAAACCCACTTACCATGAGGTGAGACCCATTCAGCCGCACGGCGCAGGCATTGCCTCAAGCGGCAGCCTGGCCCGGCAGTGGTTGGGCTCGCCGCGGCGGGCCTGGAAGGCAAACATTGAGTTCTACCGATACCCTCGAAAACAACCCCCAACCTGAGACGGCGGCTGAGGCCGCGCATACCCACGCGCACGAAGGTCAGGCCCACGAGGGCCATGAGCACGACGGCCACGACCATACCCACCACCACGGTCCGATTCTGAATCCGGAGTGTACCCGCGAGCTGGTGCTGGACATTGCCGCCGATGAGGTCGCAAAGGCCTACGGCAGCGTGGTGAAGAACTACCGCAAATATGCCAAGATTCCCGGTTTCCGCGCGGGCAAGGTGCCGGAGACGGTGGTCAAGCGCCGCTACGCCGCCGAGATTCGCAAGGACGTGATCGACGGGCTGTTGCCGGAGCGGTTCAACAAGGCCGTGATGGAGCTGGGCGTGAGGCCCGTGGGGCAGCCGCAGGTGACAGAGCTGACCTTGGAAGAAGGCGCGCCGTTGCATGTGAAGGCGGTCTTCGAGTACATTCCCGATTTTTCCATTGAGGGCTATAAGACGGTGACGGTTGAGAAGCCGCCGGTGGAGATTACCGAAGAAGAGTTTCAACACGAGATTGCACAGTTGCGCGAGTCGCGCGCTACCGTTGAGCCGGTGGAGGAAGATCGTGCACTCAAGGACGGCGACTGGGCCGAGATCACCTACAAAGGACTGATTGAAGGCGAGGCGGATGCGGCGCCGGTGAGCGGCGAAAATACGCTGGTCGAGATTGGCGGCAAAGATACGGTGGAGGCTTTTTCGACGGCTCTGCGCGGGGCCAAGGCCGGCCAGGAGCTGAAGGCCGAGGTGATTTATCCGGCCGATTATGCCGAGCCGAAACTAGCCGGCAAGACCGTGGCCTACGAAGTGGAAGTGAAGGCTATCAAGAAGCGCACCTTGCCGGAGTTGGACGACGACTTTGCCAAGGAGCTGGGTGCCTACGAGAGCTTTGCCGATCTGGAAGCGCGGGTCAGAGAGCACATGGCCAGCCGCAAGCGGCGCAGCGTGGAAGGCGAAACCAAGGACCGGCTTATGGCGGCTCTCACGGAGCGCTTTCCGTTTGCGGTTCCCGAGTCGCTGGTGCAGGAGCAGATTGATACGCGGTTGGAACGCGGGCTGCGCGCATTGGCGGCCCAGGGCATGGAGCCCGAGCAAATGCGCAAGCTGGACTTTACCCGCCTGCGCGCGGCACAGCGCGACGGAGCCACCGCCGAGGTGAAGACCAACATTTTGCTGGACCGCATTGCCGTCGAAGAACAGATCGGCGTTACCGATGAGGAATTGGACAGCGAGTTGCAATTGGCCGCTCTTCAGTCCCGCGAGCCGATCGATGCCCTGAAAGTGCGATTGACCCAGGACGGCGGGCTGGCTAGAATTCGGGAACAAATGAGGCGCGAGAAGACCGCGTCGGCGCTTTATGAACGGCTGCCTGCATAGGGGCAAAAAAGGGTAGAATTGCCGGGCGGCTTACATTGATGCGCTGCACGGCCAACAAAGCAGGGGAGTAACGCCCCCCCTCACACAAGGAAGAACGGGAAGAATACTCAATGGCATTGGTACCCATGGTGGTTGAGCAGACGAGCCGGGGCGAGCGCGCCTACGACATTTACTCCCGTCTGCTGCGCGACAATATTATCTTTCTTGGTACCCCCATCGACGACATGGTGGCCAACCTGATCGTCGCGCAGATGCTATTTTTGCAGGGCGAGGATCCGGAAAAAGACGTTTCGCTTTACATCAATTCGCCCGGCGGCTCCATCAGCGCGGGGTTGGCCATTTACGACACCATGCAGTTTATCCGCAACAACGTGGTTACTTACTGCATTGGGCAGGCGGCCAGCATGGGCGCGTTTCTGCTGCTGGCCGGCACCAAGGGCAAGCGTTTTGCCCTGCCTAATTCGCGGATTTTGATTCATCAGCCGTCGATGGGCGGATTGAGCGGGCAGGCCACGGACATTGATATTCATGCGCGCGAGATTCTTCGCATCCGCGAGATTACCAACAACCTGATCGCCAGGCACACCGGTCAGCCGCTGGACCGCATCGAGCGCGACGTTGAGCGGGACTTCATTATGAACGCCGAACAGGCCAAGGAATACGGCATCGTCGACGAAATCATCGACCGGCCGCGCACGTAACCTGCGTTCCGGGTAACGGTGGTAACACCGCTTGCACGGCAATCGCTGCTAACATGATGCAGAGGGAGCTATAACATGAAACCGCGCACGGGACCTGAAGAAGCACTCCGCTGCTCGTTCTGCCACAAGTCGCAGGACGCTGTGGCCAAGCTGATCTCGTCGCCTAGCGACTACCCGCGCGCTTACATCTGCGACGAGTGCGTGGCGGTTTGCAACTCGATACTCGAGGACGACCGCGGCGATCCGGCGCATCCGGCTACCACTGCAGGCCACCTGCCCAAGCCGCAGGAGGTGAAGAGCTTCCTCGACGACTACGTGATCGGCCAGGATCAGACCAAGAAGAAGCTGGCGGTCGCGGTTTACAACCACTACAAGCGCATCCAGATGAACCGCGTGCGCAACAACGAAGTGGAACTGGCCAAGAGCAATATTCTGCTGATCGGGCCGACGGGGTCGGGCAAGACGCTGCTGGCGCACACGCTGGCCAAGATGCTCGACGTGCCGTTTGCAATTGTGGACGCCACCACGCTGACCGAGGCCGGCTATGTGGGCGAGGACGTGGAGAACATCATCCTCAAGCTGCTGCAGGCCGCCGACGGCGACGTGACGCGCGCGCAGCAGGGAATTATATATATCGACGAGATTGACAAGATTGGGCGCAAGGACGAGAACCCCTCGATTACCCGCGACGTGAGCGGCGAAGGCGTGCAGCAGGCGCTGCTGAAGATTCTGGAAGGCACGGTGGCAAATGTTCCGCCGCAGGGCGGACGCAAGCATCCTCACCAGGAGTTCACCGCCGTCGATACCACCAACATTTTGTTTATCTGCGGCGGAGCATTTGTGGGGCTGGAGCGCGTGGTTGGACGGCGCGTGGGCAAGAAGGCGCTGGGCTTCAAAGCCGCGGATGCGGAGGCGGATGCAGCGACCACACGTTCCCATCGCGACACCGAGCTGTTGCGCCGCACCGAACCGCAGGATCTGATCAAGTACGGCATGATTCCCGAGTTTGTGGGACGGCTGCCGGTGATGGGCATTCTGGACGAGCTGGACGAAGCGGCGCTGATCGAGATTCTTTCTAAGCCGCGCAACGCCATTCTCAAGCAGTACCAGAGACTGTTTGAGTATGAGAACGTCCGCCTGCACTTTACCGTGGAAGCCACAGCCGCCATTGCCCGCGAGGCATTAGCGCGCAAGGTGGGCGCGCGTGGACTGCGTATGATTCTCGAGGAACTGATGCTGGACCTGATGTATCACCTGCCCAACAACAAACGGGCGCGGGATATCGAGATCACCAGCGATATGGTCGAGCGGCGGGATCTTTCGTTGTGCCTGCTGGAAAAAGCCGGCTAAGCATCTATCATTAATTACGAACAGCAATCCCTCATGACGGAGTTTCATAGGGAGACTACGGGGGCTTGCTCCGCCTTGTCCGCGATGGAGCCTGAAAGATGAAGCGCCTCTCCGGTATTTTTCTTATTCTTTTTCTCACCTGCTCTTCTGCATTTGCACAAAGCCATGCGTGTGATGGTTTCCGCCCCTTGCATGTGGATGCCAGCAAGGTGATTGGCGAGATTCGCTCGTTTCAGGGTTTGAACGGGCAACCTACGCCGGTGATGGCGGGACTGCCCAACCTTGTGCGGCAATACAAGGAGCTGCGCGTTGACCAGGTTCGTACCCACGACTTCATGGGGCCGACCGAGATCGATTCAAAATTCGAATACACAAATAAGGATCTGGCCGATCTGATTCCAGATTCCGCAGAGCGCGCCGGCGTGGTGAAGGCGGGGAACGCATCCATCATCTTTCCCGATGCGAACGCCGACCCGGAAAAGCCGGAAAGCTACAATTTTGGTCCCACCGACAAAGTGCTCGCCGCGATTCGCGAAAGCGGAGCGGAAATTTATTACCGCGTGGGACGCAGCTGGGGCTCCGACACGAATCCGCCTTCCGATTTCGACAAATACGCGAACGTTGTGAAGCACATCGCCATGCATTACAACCAGGGCTGGGACAACGGTTTCCATTACAACATCCGCTACTGGGAATTCTGGAATGAGCCGGATGGATTCTTCTGGACCAGCAAACCAGAGCGGCCGTCTACCAGTCCGGAGCAGTTCTACTTACTCTATGCAAAAACGGCACTGGCCTTGAAGTCCGTCGATCCGGCGCTCAAAGTGGGCGGCGATGCCATTGCTCATGCTGACGCTGGACCTTATCGTGAAGGTTTCATCGAGTATTGCGCCGCGCACAAGCTGCCGCTCGATTTTTACTCCTGGCACACATACGCAAACGCCTCCGCCGACCCCTACGATGCTGTTCGGCTGGCCGGGGAAGTACGCAGTATCCTCGATGCAAATGGGTTTCAGAAGGCGGAGAGCATTCTTTCGGAATGGAATCTGAGCTCCGACTTCAGAGCGGGGGAGAAGGCCGAACTCGAAAGTGCGCACAACGCCGCCTACATCGGTGCGGTTCTGAGTTATTTCGAGGACGCCCCGCTCGATCACGCGCATTTTTATCGCGGAGATGCAGCCTGGATGGGACTTTTCGATCAGCAGGGAGAGTATTTCAAGACCGCCTATGCCTTCAAGGCCATGGGCAAAATGCTGGAGACGCCGCAGCGGCTTGCGGTCGAAGGCGCTGACACGTTCGGTTTCGCCGCGCTTGCGGGCCGCTCCACGGATGGCAAGACGGTTCAGATATTCATCAGCAATTACGCCATATCTCCCGGATTTATTGGCAAGAACAAACGTCTTCCCCGCCGCACAAATATCGTCTATCGCGATAATGCCGGCTACGATCTGGCGATCGATAACCTGCCCTGGGGCAACAAGGCATTCAGCGTCAAGCGTTACCGAATCAGCAACAGCCAGAATCTGGAGCTGGTGGAGGAAAAATCCGGCAGCGGTGGCAAGCTGAAATTATCCAATCCTCTGGCCACGGATACCATTGAGCTCATCGTTCTTGAGCGCAAGTAGCCGGGTCTTTTTACTCTCAAGACGCATGGAAACAACGATTTAAAAAATCGCAATCGATAGGATTGAACTGCCTGCCTTGAAGAGATGGGGTCTATATTGCGCTCAACCCTGTGATTTGCTACACTCAGGACACTCATGGATTGCGCTTCCCCAAGCCGCGCCTGTTGTTGTTGTCGCCGCCACTGTTGCTGAGCGTCTTCGACAGGTGCGCCGGTTCATAGAAAGAACTGACCGCGTAACCAATCCAGAGCACACCTACAAAATAGAACAAAGCTGAATCCTCCGAATGATTTTTCGTCATTCAGGGCTTCAACTCTCTCTACAAAGCGAAGAGGTCACAATGCCGTCTGTCGCAAGCGAAACAACTCTATCAACACATTTGGCGGGGAAGCCGCTTGCTCCAGCGCGGCTGAGCCATCTGCGGCTGCTTGAGGCTGAGAGCATTCATATTCTCCGCGAGGTTGCGTCGGAGTTCGAGCGGCCGGTGATGCTGTACTCGATCGGCAAGGATTCTTCGGTGATGCTGCGGCTGGCGCAGAAGGCGTTTTATCCCGGACCGATTCCATTTCCGCTGATGCACGTGGATACCGGTTTCAAGTTTGCCGAGATGCTCAGCTTCCGCGACGAGATGGCGCGCAGTGTGGGCGCGGAGTTGCTGGTGTGGCGCAATGAGGCGGCGATTGCAGCGGGAACAAATCCTATTGCGCTCGATACCAAGCGCTGCTGCGGATTGCTGAAGACGCAGGCGCTGCTCGATGGGCTGAGGCACTACAACTTTGACGCGGCTTTCGGCGGTGCGCGGCGCGACGAAGAGAAGTCGCGAGCCAAGGAGCGCATCTACTCCTTCCGCGACGAAGCCGGACAATGGGACCCGAAGAACCAGCGTCCCGAGCTGTGGAATCTCTATAACGCGCGCATTCATCCGGGCGAGAGCATTCGCGTTTTTCCGATCTCGAACTGGACGGAGATGGATGTGTGGCACTACATCCACGAGGAGAAGATTCCGGTGGTGGATCTCTACTTTGCCAAGGAGCGGCCCATGTTTGTGCGTGGCGATGCGCTGATTCCCATCGAGCAAGATTTTGTTGCGCGCCTGGGCGAACGGCCGCAGATGGTCAAGTCGCGGCTGCGGTCGCTGGGCTGCAGCCCATGCACCGGGGCGATTCGTTCGGATGCGGAGACGATTCCGGCGATCATCGAAGAGCTGATGTCTTTCCGGTCTTCCGAGCGAGCTAACCGCGTGATCGATCACGACCAGGAAGGTTCAATGGAGTTGAAGAAGCGGGAGGGATATTTTTAGGGACTAAGGGACTAGGGACTAAGGGACCAGGGACAGAGCGATTGGGAGGCTGGGTTGGCGGTAGCGGATTTAAAGGAAGACAAGTTCGAGATTGAAGACTTTCTGGCGCAGGATCGCGAGAAGGATCTTCTGCGCTTTTCGACTGCGGGCAGCGTGGATGATGGAAAGTCCACGCTGATCGGGCGACTGCTCTACGATTCGAAGTCGGTTTATGAAGACCAGGTGCGCTCCATCGAGGGCAAGGGAACAACCGCGCCGGGACAGATCGATTTTGCACTTCTGACCGACGGGCTGCGCGCCGAGCGCGAGCAAGGCATCACCATCGACGTTGCCTACCGTTATTTTTCGACGGCGCGGCGCAAGTTCATCATCGCGGATACGCCGGGGCACGAGCAGTACACGCGCAATATGGCCACGGGCGCTTCGACGGCCGATGCGGCGGTGGTGCTGATCGACGCCAGCAAAGGAGTGCTGGTGCAGTCGCGCCGCCATGCATACATTGCTTCGCTGTTGCGTGTGCGGCATGTGCTGGTGGCAGTGAATAAGATGGACTTGATCGGCTACGACGAGGATCGCTTCCGCGCGATTGAGCGCGACTTTACTTTTATCCTCGATCAGATTGCCACCGATACGGGCAATCCGGTCGAGCCGATCTTTGTGCCGGTCAATTCGCTAAAGGGAGACAACGTCGTTCATGGCTCGCAGTCGATGCCCTGGTACAAGGGACCATCGCTGCTGGAACTGCTGGAGCAGTTGCCCTCGGCCAGGGAGGACGGTGCAGCGCCATTTCGTTTTCCGGTGCAGCGCGTAATTCGGCCTGACCGCACCTTTCGCGGTTTCGCGGGACAGATTGCATCGGGAACGGTTCGCGCGGGCGACAAAATTACCGTGCTTCCTTCCGGCAGAAGCGCGGAAGTTGCGCGCATTGTAACCTTCGACGGAGACCTTGCCGAGGCTCGTGCGCCGCTTTCGGTGACGCTGGTGCTGGATCGCGAGCTCGATATCAGCCGCGGCGATTTGATTGTGGCATCGAGTGCGCCGGCAACGGTGGCGAAAACCGTAAAGGCAGCGCTGGTGTGGATGGATCAGCGCGGGCTTAACAAGAGCCGCCGCTATCTCATCAAGCACGCCAGCCAGACTGTGCCTGCATTTATTACCAACGTCGAGCATCGCACCGACATCGCAACCCTCAAGCATGAGGCGGCGGAGACTCTCGAAATGAACGGCATCGGCGTGGCGACTCTCGATCTTCTGCGGCCCATCGCGCTCGACCTCTATGGAGAGAATCGCAGCACCGGCGCATTTATTGTGATTGATCCGGAGACCAACGCAACAGCCGCTGCGGGCATGATTACCGCGGCCACGGGAGTTGCGGCTGCGGGAGATCACGTTCATCTGGACACATGGGGGCCGGTTACCGCAGGCGAAAGAGAGGCGCGCTGGGGGCACCGAGGCGGCGTTCTTGAACTCTCGGGACCCGTGGAGCTGATCGACTCCATCGAGCGTTCTCTGTTTACGGCCGGGGTTGTATCCAATCGCATCGATGCCGGCGATGAGATTTTTCTGCTTCATCCCACTCTGCTTGAGATCGTGACCAAATTGCAGGTTCAATCGGGGCTGCTGGCTTTGGTGGTGAATGCGAACGAGAGCGGCACGCTGATTGCGCGCGTGGAAGGTCACGAACTTACAGTGGGCGCAGACGATCCCATCAAGGCGGTTTCAGCCATTCATCATCTGTTGCACAGCGCTGGGATTTTTATTCCTTTAGAGAAGGCAGGTTTGTGATGGGCACCGCGGAAATCGTTGCACAGGTAAACGGGAAGCTGAATGAGGTGCGCGACACGCTGGCTCGCGAGATTGCGGGCAGAAAAGATGTGTGCCTGACGTGCAGCTTTCAGGCTGAAGACGTGCTGCTGACCAAGCTGGCGCTTGAAGTGGATGCGAAGATCCCGGTTCTGTTTCTCGATACGGGCTATCACTTTGCCGAGACTTATGAATACCGGGACCGCATCGCGCGCGAGTGGGATTTGAACCTCATCAATCTGCTGCCGGAGAAGACGGTTGCCGAGCAGGAGGCCGAGCACGGGATTCTTTATCGATCGGCGCCCGACCAATGCTGCAGGCTGCGCAAGGTGGAACCGCTCTTCAAGGCCGTAGCACACTACGGCGTTTGGCTGACCGGTTTGC
>Ga0224555_1001975_pt1 | contig 25698 bp, 18 predicted proteins | sample 714S23034metaG_FD_180687 | JGI IMG/M metagenome (GOLD analysis project Ga0224555, IMG submission 180687) | Peat soil microbial communities from Stordalen Mire, Sweden - 717 S2 30-34 | ecosystem: Environmental > Terrestrial > Soil > Wetlands > Peat | place: Sweden: Norrbotten County, Stordalen...
TCGGAAACGTATTGGTGGAGAAACGCTGATGCACCACACAGAGCGCGCTGGTGACCAGCGGATTGGCCAGCTCAAAGTAGAACTTTTCAATCTGCGGCGCCAGCATCAGCCCTTTGTAAACGATGGTACGACAGGAAAGCGATGGCACGTAGAAGAAGTCCTTGCCTTCAATCTCCGAGGCGGCAATCTCGTTCTCGGTGCGGCGACGAACTTTGTAGAGGAGCCGCTCGAAGGAGTCTTCATCCAGGTCCGCGGGCCGTCCCAGGAATAACTGCTCGATGTAGGGCTGGGAGGCGCGCGCCTCGCGGCCGATGGCAATGCCATTGACCGGCGTGTCGCGCCAGCCAATCATCGTCAGGCCCTCTTCCTGGGCGATGCGCTCGAAGACGCCCTCGCATTGCAGGCGGCTGTGCTTGTCCACAGGCAGAAAGACCATGGCCACGCCATAGGCGCCCGACTCAGGCAACTGCATTCCCAACTCGCCGCATTCGCGCGCGAAAAAGATGTGCGGAATCTGAATTAGAATACCCGCGCCGTCGCCCGTCTCCGGATCGCAACCCGCCGCGCCGCGATGGGTGAGGTTGATCAGCACCTCAAGACCCTTGCGGATAATGTCGTGGCTCTTTTCGCCGCGAATGCTGGCGACCAGGCCCATGCCGCAGGCGTCGTGCTCGTTGCGCGAATGGTAAAGCCCTTGAGGGCGCGGAGTGCGAATATGGCGATCCGATGATTGCATTGCAACCTTCCCGATGGAATGTTTCCGTACTGATTGCGATGTTTGACCCGAGATGCACAAATGCCGCGCGATTCCGAGGGAGGAAATCGCCTTATCGTTCCTGAAATTGCCTGTCAGAGCAGGCTCGAACGTGTCTGGGATGGTGCCGGAGTCTTTAATATACCGAAAATTTTGCTTCCCGGCGAGAATTTTTGTGTGAAGGCGCCGGACGAGGCCAATCCGCCGGCTGGCAAAAGTGCCTGGGCGCAACGAGAATCCGCCATACGGCCAGAGCGTATCTTGTGGCAGCAGGACGTCCCAGCGTGCCTTTTGCTCAGCAGAACGACCGCTGACTCTCGGGAATGATTTTTTCGCCGCCGCGCAATCCGCGAAAAGCGCACTGAGGCGAGAAGTGGTCAAGGATGGATAGCGCCGGAATTCCAAAGAGGCCGTTCGCGCAGGGATTATTTGGGCCTTGGATCCGCAATCTACCCCGGATTTCGGTGTCCTGCAGCGCTTTCCAAATAGTTTTTTGCCCCCTGCGACGGTTGAGGCTGGCTTACATTTTGCTTGTGTGGAATTGCCCACCCCTCATAACTGTTGAACAGGAGCTGCCCGCCAAGCAACAGCAGCCAAACCCAAAGCGCAAAACGCAACTGACGGCGCGGAATGCGGGTGCTGAGGATGGTTCCGAGGACGGCTCCGGCGATGCCTCCCTCGATGAGGTGAATCAGCAAATCCGGATTGGAGGCGTGCGAGAACCAATGCGCGCCGCTGCCTATGAGCGAGACAACAAAGCCAAAGGCAATGTCCGTGCCGACCACCTGCGCAGGCTCCAATGGAGTGAGGCTGAGCAACGCGGCGCTGCCCAGGGCGCCTGCCCCAGCGGAAGAGAAGCCGACTTCAGCACCCACCGGAAGCATCAGCCACGAAAGCAGAGGGCTGCGATCCCGAGCATTAGGATTCTTTTTCATGGGGCGGAAAGAAAAGAATATCTGCCAGCTCGCGGTTGTCACCAGGATCAATCCAAGTATCGCGTTGAGTAGGTTCTGCGAACCGGCGTGCACCAGATGCTTCAGGAACAGAGATCCAACAATGACGCCTGGCACGCCGCCCAGGAGCATGAATCCCAGAGTCCGCCAGACCACGTTGCGGCGGATAATTTGCGCGGGCACGAGAATCATTTTCACAGCGGTAGCGAACATCAAGCCAATGCCGACGGCATCCGGCGCAGCCACTCCGAGAAACAAAATCAGAACCGGCACAGTGATGGTGCCTGCGCCGACCCCGGTGAGCGCGATAAACAACGCGATGGCGAATCCAAGAAGATATTGCATTTCGTATCAGGTCCCTTCGCGCCCGTTCAATTTTGGCGGCGCTGCTTCGATGTGAATGCCGCATTCAACCTTGCGGCCGGCCCAGCGCCCGGAGCGCGGATCGCTCGGATCGAGTGGCAGCGCCGTACATGGTTCGCAGCCGATGGAGGAGTAGCCGCGCTCATAGAGCAGCAGCAGAGGAATCGAAAGTTCTTCGCAGGCATACCAGATGTCTCGCGTGGTCCACGCGGCGAGAGGCGCCAGCTTGAGCACCTGCTTGCCGCCGGGCAGCGTGAACAGCGCCCGTTCTTCCAGCGCAGCGCGGCTCTTTGCCTGCTCCCGCCGCAAACCAGTAATCCAAACGCGATATCCTGCGACCGCCTTGAAGAGCGGCTCAACCTTGCGCAGCCTGCAACACTCGTCCGGCGCTGATTGATAAAGAAGGCCATACTCTGCCTCCTGTTCTGCGACGGTTTTCTCAGGCAACAGGTTGATCAGATTGAGTTGCCATTCCCTCGCAATACGATCTCGATAGGCATAGGTCTCGCGGAAGTGATAGCCGGTATCCAGGAAAAGAATCGGAATCTTCGCATCCAACTCGATGGCCAGCTTCGCCAGCAGCACATCTTCAGCCTGAAAACTGCAGGTCAGGCACGCATCCTGTTTGCCTGAGATTTCACTCGCAAGCTCCGCGCGCACTGTGTCCAGTTTCAACTTCGTCTGTGCATGGATTTCCGCTGTGCTCATTACAAACCCGCCTTTTCCGAAGGGATGAAGATGCCCGCGTCATGCAACAAACGATGGACTGCGGAAATAGCCTGCATAGGTTCGTAGGCGTCAAGAGAAAGCTCGTGGCCGTCTATCTGGGCGATAAGTGTGCCGCCTTCGTTAGCGTTGACAACCAGCGCAAGCAGGCCGGATTGAACCTCGAGCCTGGTGACGGTTTCCAGCAGGCTGGGACGAAGAAGAAAGGCTTCGTTGCCAGTATCGATGCGAGTGGAAACAACTCCCACGGAAAATAGTGAACGCTCGATGGAGTCAATCAGATCCGCGGGTCCGCTCAGTTCGATCACACCGCCGCGATGTCCCCAGCGCGCGGCCCTTTCGCCGGCGGTCACCGGCCCCCAGGTGTCTGCTTGAAGGTGTTCACCTGCTGCGGTAATCGCGGACGCCGCGGTAATCATGCCGGCCGCGACGGTGCTGTTGGTTTCGGCATCGATCAGAATGAATGCGCCGGTCGAGCGATTCTCGCTGTAAAGGTCGAGAGCAATCGGGCGTAATAAATCGATGTTGACCACGCCGATGCCGTTCATCTCCAGTGAATCGGCGGCTTCGTGCGCTAACGTGCCGATGTTGGTGCGATGCGCGATTGAAGAAACAAATGCAGGAACCGTCTGGCTGGTGTGTTTGAGCAGATAGCGGCGATTGCGCTGGAGAGGCTGTTGATCCATCCAGACCAGCGCGGCCTGAATATTCCTGGCGACAGTCGCCGGAGTTTGCGCGGAGACGATCATATCGCCCCGGCTGATATCGATTTCGCGATCTAAAACTAAAGCGACCGATTGCGGCGCAGTTGCTTTATTATGGTCGCCATCAAAGGTTACGATGCGCGCGACCTCAGCGCTTCTGCCTGAAGGAAGCACAGTAACTCTGTCTCCCGGAGCAATTGTTCCTGAAGCAATCTGCCCGGCAAATCCGCGAAAAGTTTGATCGGGGCGAAGGACGCGTTGCACAGCAAAGCGGAAAGGCTCAGTGCGTGTGTCCTGCGACGATGGCAGTGATTCCAGAAGCTCCAGCAGCGGCGCCCCCTCGTACCACGGCATCGCTTTTGACTTATGGACGATGTTATCTCCTGCCAACGCGTTGACCGGGACAAAGCTAGCCTCGACAGGAGTTCCGGTATCAGCCGCAATCTGATCTAAGACGGAAGTAAAGTCGCGCTTGATGGCGCGAAAGGCATCTTCATCGTAGCCGATCAAATCCATCTTGTTCACCGCAACGAGAACGTGGCGGACGCGCAGCAGCGATGCAATGTAGGCATGACGGCGCGACTGAATCAGAACGCCTTTGCTGGCGTCAATCAGCACAACAGCTGCATCGGCTGTCGATGCGCCAGTGGTCATGTTGCGCGTGTATTGCTCGTGGCCGGGCGTGTCAGCAATGATGAATTTACGGCGCGGGGTAGAAAAATAGCGGTAAGCAACATCGATAGTGATGCCCTGTTCGCGCTCCGCGCGCAGGCCGTCCGTGAGCAGTGCGAAATCAATCTGTCCGGGGGCGGTAGTTCCTTTGCCCTCGATGGAGCGGACCTGATCTTCATAAACCGACTGCGTGTCGTAGAGCAGACGGCCGATGAGCGTCGACTTTCCGTCGTCCACGCTGCCGGCGGTCGAGAAGCGAAGCAGATCCTTTTCGCGCTCCTCTGCCAGAAACTCGCTTGCGGGGAATGGATGCATAGAAGCTGCGGCCATTTAGAAATATCCCTCCCGCTTCTTGATCTCCATGGAACCTTCCTGGTCGTGATCGATTACGCGATTAGCGCGCTCGGAAAATCGGAACGAGAGCAGCTCCGCAATGATGGCGGGAATAGTGTCGGCGTCGGAGCGAATGGCGCCGGTGCAAGGACTGCATCCCAGCGAACGCAGCCGTGACTTGACCATTTGGGGCTGCTCGCCCTTCCTCGCCACGAAGGATTGTTCGATGGGGAGAAGCGCATCGCCGCGCACGTACATAGGGCGCTCTTTGGCAAAGTAGAGATCTACCACAGGAATGTTTTCTTCGTGGATGTATTGCCAGACATCCATCTCCGTCCAGTTGGAGAGCGGAAAAACGCGAATGCTTTCGCCGGGATGAATCCTCGCGTTGTAAAGGTTCCACAATTCGGGGCGCTGGTTTTTCGGATCCCATTGACCTGCGCTGTCGCGGAAGGAATAAATGCGCTCTTTGGCGCGGGATTTTTCTTCATCGCGCCTCGCGCCGCCGAAGGCCGCGTCGAACTTGTAATGCCTGAGCGCGTCTAGCAGCGCCTGCGTCTTCAGCAGTCCGCAGCAGCGCTTCGTGTCGAGCGCAATAGGATTGGTCCCAGCCGAAATGGCCGCTTCGTTGCGCCAGACCAGCAACTCCGCGCCAACAGAGCGGGCCATGGCATCGCGGAACGTGAGCATCTCCGCGAACTTGAATCCGGTATCCACATGCAGCAGAGGGAAGGGAATCGGCGCTGGATAAAAGGCCTTCTGCGCCAGCCGCAACATGACCGATGAATCTTTGCCGACCGAGTAGAGCATGACAGGGCGCTCAAATTCAGAGGCCACTTCGCGCAAAATGTGAATGCTCTCTGCCTCCAACAGGCGCAGATGGCTCAGGCGCTGCGGAGCGGAGATCTGCGTGGGCGGAGATAAATCGGGTGGTGCATTTTCAGTGACCGGCATGATTGACCTCATTCAGTGCGGGGATCGCTGAAGGCCAATGCTGCGGGATAGCACACCGGCTTTTCAGCTACGGGTGCGTCTTCTGATGAAATGCGAAAGGGAAATCAGAGACTAGTACAGGCCCCCGTCGAAGATATTCGACAGGCGACAACAAGAGCGGCGTTGGGAGGCGCGGACCATGTGTGGATTGATAGTACCAAATCTTCAATTAGCGTGCAATTGTGCCGGTCATTAGTGAGTGACCTCTGAATCTGGAGCGCCGGGCGGGAGTTGAACCCGCGAATGCAGGTTTTGCAGACCTGCGCGTTAGCCGCTTCGCCACCGGCGCTTTTAAACTTGGCCGTCCCAGGCCTCACAAATGGGGGCCCTGGGGTTTATTCTTTGCTGTTCGCGCTGCCTTTGAAGTCATAGCCTACCAGCCTCGTCCCGGAGTTCTAGTACGGCGTTGGCTACTTCTTTCCGTTGTCTTTGAAGTTGAGCGCAAAGTAGTAGGTCGTGTACGAGTGGCTGGTTGTCACATTCGTCAAGAACTGGCCACCGCCGAAGTAGCCGATGCCGCCGCCCAGGTTGAAGTGCTTATTCAGTTCATACCAGGAGTAGCCATCGATTTCCGTGCCCACATGGCGGCCGTGGACGGTCTTGTTGGACACGATCGCACTGCCCGAAGTGTTGTAGATCGAGTCCAGCGCATCAGCCGCCCAAATGTCCAGCCCCTGCACTGTGAAGGTGAGCCGCCGGTGGGGCTCAACAGTGGCTCCCGCCCGCACCGACTCAATGTTCTGCCAGCCGAACAGGTCAGTGATTCCAAAGCGGTCGTGGGCTGTCGGGTAGATCGTGTCGAAGGTGGTGTGCGTTGCGTTGTGCGCCGGGTTGCTGTTTCCCTTGGCGTAGTCGTACTGGGTAAAGATGCGCGGCTTGGCCGCTACAGTGAGGAACTGGTATGCCATGCCCGCCTGCGCTGCCCAGGCTCGAATCGTCTGCACTCCCACCGTGCCGTCTTCGAGGATCACCTCGCCCCCGTAATCGAGCGCCGAGTGGGCTTGCGCCTTGAAGCGCACACCACCAGCCTTCTCGTTTTCCTTGCCGGTGGTCTTGGCAGCGGCCGGTTCCACGACCCCTGCCGGCTGCACGCGCCACAGGAAGAACGGCTCAAGGTTGGAGTGCGGCACAAGAAAATCATCAATGCGGTAGTAGGCTCCGTAGATGTTGTTGCCTTCCTGATGCGGGCTCACACCATAGGCCTCCGGAACCACAGCCGAGGCGGCGAAGATGCCCAGGTGCTCGCGCTTCGCGTTCAGGTTCAGCACCGCCGCATCGTAGGAGCGGGCCTGGTTGCGCCACTCGGAGTTGGCGATGATGGTGTTGTTGTAGTTGATGAGCTGCCGGCCCACGCGCAGGCTGAACCAGTGTTTCTCCGGGTCGCCAATCTCAGCGTAAGCCAGCTTCAGATCCCAACGAACCGTGTTCGGCGGCCCGATCGGCGGGTTTTGGAAGCCTGCACGGGCGTCCTGAACCTGCGCCGTAACCCGCAGCCAACTGGGCGTATGCAAATCCACCTGGAACCGGAAGCGGTTCAACAGGTAGGAGTCATCGACATTCGCTTTGAAGCTTGAATTGTCGTACGCCTCGTACCGGAATCGCTCCTCGGCCTGCAGATCGATCCAATTGGGCAGCTTTGCGTCAAGGTAGGTCGCCGGGGCGAAGTCGTGAAAGTCATAGGGCGCAGGGTTGCCGGTAGTACGCCAGGCCGCGCCGTTCAGGAAACTCAACGGGTTCGAGGCCGGCCCGGTGATGAAAGCGCCATTGTACGCGGACGTCGCGTTTTGCGTGGTGATGTCGTCCTGTGCGGTCAAAGGCAGGCCGGCCGCTATAGCAAACAGAAAAAGCACAGCAGAGATCGACAGCGGCAACCGGCGCAGAGAAGCGGACATAAAAGCATCAAGAGCTTTTGGCACTTTGGATTCTCCTTTGAATTTTGCTTTTCTTTACCCCGAGGGAACTCAGCCGCGGAGCAAGAGTGCGCGACATCGGCAACAACAGCAACACGCGGTTCCTAGCCTGCCTGCTACGAAGGCAGAGCGCTCAAGCGTGAGTGTAGAGATGGGTGTGTGCAAGGTCATTCTGTACCTGAAGTTTCACTGGAGAAAGTTTGTGCCGGAGCAAACAAAAATCGCGGAAGGGCCAGCGGGCGCTAGCGAAGACAGCAACAACACGCGATTTTGGTGAAAACAGTTTGCATCTCGGATGCGACCTTGTTTGCTTAACTTAGCGAAGTTCTGAATTCTTGTCAACAGGTAATTCTTGAACCAGCTCTCCGCGTCCACCTTGACTTTGGAGTTGCTCGCCCGTAATATTCGTTTATGAATGGTCAATCCTGTTGTCGCTGCTGTATGCTGCCACGCGCGGCCAGGTGACCTGGGTCTAAAGTTCAAATCAAAATCCACGGTTCCCAAATGCCCGCGATACAGTCAATGCTGCCGCGGCATTTCTGTTTTTAGGTGATGAGGAAAAATGACTGAAGCAGTTCAAGAGAAGGAAACGAAGGCCCAAAAGGCTGAGCGCCTGAAGCGCGAAAAGAACCCGTGGGCTGCTTTTGATGAAGTGCGCTCCTTTGCCCGCGATGGTCGTGGGAGCGTGTTGCCCGACTGGGCTTCAACTTATTTCAAATGGTGGGGCATCTATACACAAGGCGACGGAGTAGGCGCCACCGGCGGCAAAGGCGGCGAAGGCCTGGCTTCCGAATTTTTCATGATGCGCATCGGCATTCCCAACGGCATCATCTCCTCTTCGCAGCTTCGCGCCATCGGCGGATTGACGCGCAAGTACGCGCGCAATCTCGCCGATATCACCGTGCGCCAGAACATTCAGCTTCACTGGCTTACCATTGAATCGCTGCCCGAGATCGTGGATGCGCTTGACTCCATCGGGCTCTCGCCCAAGGGAGCTTGCGGCGATGTGGTCCGCAACGTGACTGGCTGCCCGCTGGCCGGAGTAGCCGCCGATGAATTAATCGACGCCTCTCCGCTTGCCGCCGAGATTTCGCAACTGCTCAAGGGAAACCCGGATTTCTACAACCTACCGCGCAAGTTCAAAATCTCCGTCACCGGCTGTCCTTCATGGTGCTCGTATCCGGAGATCAACGACATTGCTCTCACGGCCACTAAGCACGATGGCCAGATTGGCTACTCACTGCGCGTGGGCGGAGGCCTCTCAAAGGAACCGCACCTGGCGGTTCGCCTCAATGCGTTTGTACTTCCCGATCAGGCTGTCCGCGTGGCGCGTGCAATAGCAGAAATATTTCGCGACCAGCAGCACCTGCGCGAAAACCGCAACGAAGCCCGCATGAAGTATCTATTCCTCAAGGAGGGCTGGACCGCCGACAGTTTTCTAGCCGAGCTTCACTCGCGCCTTGACTTCAAATTGCTTCCCGCTGCGCCGGAGCAGGTTCCAGATGACATCTTCCGCGACCACGCGGGCATTCATCTGCAGCGCCAACCTGGTTTGAGCTATGTTGGCGCATCGGTGCTGCGCGGACGGCTGAGCGGAGAGCAGTTGGAAGCGGCCGCCGAACTTGCCGAGCGCTTCGGCAGTGGCGCGTTGCGCGCCACGGTAGCGCAAAACCTTCTCTTCATTGACATTCCCAATCAGCGAACGGCGGAGCTGGCGCGTGAATTGGGCCAACTCGGCCTCCAAGTTGACGGCTCGTCGTTCTGGCGTGGCGCTGTCGCCTGCACGGGCACAGAATTCTGCAAGCTGGCCATCACGGAGACCAAGGGCTTTACGCGCTGGATCGTTGATGAGCTTGAAGAGCGACTGCCCGAGTTCGACCAGCAGCTCAGGCTGCATGTCACCGGCTGCCCCAATAGTTGCGGACAGCACTGGATCGCCGACATCGGCATTGAGGGAAAAAAGATAAAGCACGAGGGCAAACTCACCGACGCCTATTATTTCTGCCTCGGCGGAGCGGTGGGCCAGCACGCTTCAATCGCCCGCCCGGTAGGCTATCGCTGCCCCGCGCCGCTGGTGCCTGAAGCGATTGAGCGCCTGCTTCGCCACTATCTCGCCAGCCGCTCGCCTGGAGAGAATCTGCGCGCCTGGTTTGCGCGGCACAGCAACGACGAATTGCGTACGCGCCTCGCCGGAGAAACTGTCTCGGCCGTAGAGCGCGACCTGCCCACAGGCCGCGTGCCTCACGGCGTGGCCGATTGAGGATGCCATGAATCTGTTGCCAGTTTTTCTCAAACTCGATGGTCGCCCTGGCCTAGTGGTAGGCGCGGGCACGGTTGCGCTCGAAAAGATCGGCAGTCTGCTCAAAACTGGATTGCGCCTGCGCGTAGTCGCGCCCACTGCACGGCCTGAAATTCAGCAGCTTGTAATGGACGGCAGAATCGAATGGATTAAGCGTCCCTTTGAAATTACTGACCTCGAAGGCAATTTTCTGGTCATCGCTGCAACCAACTCCTCCGAAGTCAACGCCGCCGCATACCGTGGAGCTGTCGAGCGCGGCATTCTGGCAAACAGCGTGGACGACCCTCCTCACTGCGACTTCTATTTTGGTTCGGTGGTCAGTCGCGGCAAGCTGCAGATTGCAATTTCAACAGCTGGCGAGAGCCCTGCATTCGCGCAGCGGTTGCGTCGCGAGATCGATGCGCAGTTGCCCGGTGACCTCGGCCCGTGGCTTGAAGACCTGGGAAGACTGCGCCGCCAGATTCTCGTAACGCATCCTCCCGGCGAGTTGCGCAAAGCGCTGTTGCATCGGTTGGCCCACCGCGAGATTTGCGACTCCGCCACGTGCCCCTCGCATCAGATGGCATTTGGGCCGCGCGGGGGCCAGAGCGCTAATTCAAGTGGAACCGTTTACCTGGTGGGCGCTGGTCCCGGTGATCCGGAGTTGCTGACCATCAGGGCGCTGCGCCTCATTCAGTCAGCCGATCTCATCTTGCACGACGACCTTGTTCCGCAAGCGATTCTTGAGTTGGCGCAACCTGCCGCCGAGATCATCAATGTGGGCAAGCGATGCGGCGTGAAGAACATTTCGCAGGAACAGATCAACGCTCTGATGGTTGAGAATGCCCGTGCAAACCTCACTATTGTCCGGCTCAAGAGTGGCGATCCGCTTATCTTCGGGCGCGCTGCCGAAGAGATAGCCGCGCTGACAGAGGCAGGCATTGCATTTGAGATTGTCCCCGGCGTCTCTGCCGCCTTTGCCGCGGCCGCCGCCATTAGCTGCCCGCTGACCAGCCGTAACAGCGCATCGAGCGTGATTTTTTCCACTGGCCATCACGCCCAATCGCAACCCGACGTCCTATCGTCACTGGAAGACTCGACCCGTGTGGTCTACATGCCGGGCCGTGACCTGCGGTCGCTGGCGCAGCAATGGCTCGACGAAGGCCTTCCTTCCGACTTTCCCTGCGCCGTCGTCTCACATGCCGCGCAGCCCGGTCAGCAAATCCTGTATTCCACGCTCGCCGACCTCGGCGACGCTCCGCCCGCTCTCGCGCCCAGTCTGCTTATCGCCGGATGGGCTGTTCGAGAGTCCTGTGCCGAATTCCAGGGACAGGAAATCGAAGACTCAGTCACCGTATGAACTTCAGCCACAGGATTTGGGCCTATGGTTCGCCGAATCGCCTATCGTATTGATTTGATTGGTGGCGGGAGGCAGGATCGAACTGCCGACCTACGGGTTACGAATCCGTTTTTGGCCCTTTTGCAGTTCGTCGCATAGTGTCGCAGAATGTCGAAAAACTCCAGTATCTACGGCACATTCAGCCAATTCGATCTTTGCATTATGTCGCAGTGAAACGCGCCCAGGCATAAACCCAACTGCCACCAAAACAGCCACCAAGAAAACCCCTCCCCTTCGCACGCGCCGGGACGGGGCCTTGTAGGGCGCTTGGGGGGGACGCTTGTAGGGCGCTTGGGGCGTTGGCGGGCAATGACAGGCACCATCGGAGCCACAATCCAAAGACCTGGAAGGACATAGCTTTAGATATGTCCGACTCTGGTTGTGGAGATAGAAAGATGACCACCACCGCCATTAAATCAACTCCTAAGGGTGGTGGGCGGATTACCCCTTGAGAGTACCGCCTGTCGAGTCGGCCCGGACTCGCCAACGTCCCCGTAGCGTAGCTCCGCCCGTTTGACCGTCAATGTCGGCCACAATCCAAACCTTTCGGGGGGTATTGACTTTTTGAAATACCCCACGGTGGTGTGGATGACTAACGGAAGACCTACCGCCGTTAAAGATTATCTAAGAGCGGCGGCGTTGCTCAGCCTTTGGTCCGTCAAGACCCCGTCGCGGTTTTTGTCCGTCAATCAAATGCCAAAACCTACCCTGTCAACGTCCACCCCGCTTGCGAGGGTGTACGGGGACGGGGATGGTGGTGGTAGCGAAGCGTCCACGGTGATCATCACCATCATGGGAATCTCTAGTGGTGGTGGCGGAGTGATCGTCATACGAATCTCTATAGGCGGTCACTCCTTCTTTTCAGCCTTTCGTGTCCCGCCCCCGCGTCCGACACTATCGGCGGCTCAATACCGCTGTGTTGCGCAATGAGCAAAGAAAAGCGAAGCTTTGCTCTTTGTGCAGCATTGAGGTTAATAACAGTACCATCCTCTTTCCTAGTAGTGGTGTTATTGTTGCGGTCAATTTGTGTGCTTTGTCCCCGTCCCGCGTAGCTCCGCCCGTTCGTGCCCACGTTGCCCTTGCTGAAAACGTGGCGGCTACCCCACCCGGACTTTCCGCCAGTGCGTCCACGGGGATGTTTGGGTCAAGAACGGACAATGGAACGTCATTGAGCAGTTGGCTCCTGGAGATATGGTCTTCATATACGAATCGGAGTCGGGCCCATTACCACTACGTCTCAATCCGGATAAGGTGCGGAAGGCTCGTGGAAAGGCTGGCATCGTGGCGATTGTTCGCGTTATCGAACCAGCGATGCAACCGCGAGACAGTGTTCCAGAGCAGTACGACAATGGTGAGACAATGTGGTGGCGCTATCGGGCTCCTACCGAACCTGTTAACTCTGGAGGGTTCATTACTCGGGTGAAGTTTCTCCCTCTGATCGGCTATGCCGCGAGTTGGAACCTTCACGGGTTCGGAGACAATCATTCCGGTGTGAAGCGATTGACCGCCGGGGAGTTCACGGCCTTACGCAAAGCGTACGAAGAATCCGCCGATCAGGAGGACCGAAAGCGTGTTGAGAGCAACACCTGCGGAGGACAATTTGGTGGCCCGGGTGGAGAAGGCGGCGTACACCGAAACCTGAAGGAGCGAATCGCTGCTGATCCATCTGCGGTCTTGGGCGAAGACGGCTTGAGTCTATATAAGGTTGAATTCCCCTTCAATTGTACGGGGGATCGCATTGACGTCGTTCTGCGGGACAAAGACAAAAAGTTCGTCGCCGTCGAAGTTGAGGTCGAGTGCGACCGAAACCATTTGGCGGGGCCATTACAGTGCATGAAATACCGTGCCATGCTGGCCTATTATTTTGAGCGCCCACATAAGGAGGTGCGGTGCATCTTAGCAGCACACACGATTGCGCCTGAAGTCAACGCACGTTTTGCAGCCTTTGAGATACAAACGATCATGGTGGCAAGACCAATTGGTCCGAGTACCTGTGGGTAGCATTCCTCCCATCGGCAGCGTAGCGGTTGCTTGTTAGCCTACGTCAGACCGTTAAGAACGAGCGAATTGTGCAGCTCTCAATAGATTCGTCCCGATATGTCGCCAAGTATTCAGAAATTCGGATGTCAACTGTTGCAAACAGCCCGATGCACGTTTCCAGATTCGCCCCGGCCCCGTCTTGCGGCTCCAGACGGTTGGTCGCCTATTCGGCAGTAACCAAGTAGTAATTTCCGGGTAGCCGGTCAACCGCCCGGGACCCGTATTTCAACCGCCCCACGTAAACAATCACCGCTGTAGCTCTTTAACTTTTCGACAGAGGAAGCTCTCAGATTCAGGACGAATCGATGCCGGCAGGCTACCGTCATCGACCGCGACGCTCCCGTGCAAATATTCAGGAGTATCTTCTAGAAGTTTCACTTCAACCTGGTATTGCTTCGACTCAGCAACCACCTCGTAGACGTTTCGTGTGCGAAGTTCAGCGGGCAAATCATTGCAAGACATTGAAGACCAATGGCTCAGCTCTCTTTGGAGCACTTTTTGCCATTCTTCCCGTCTACTCATCCAACCTCCCGACCGCATGATGCACCGCGATTATGACAGCTTGATTCTACGCGCAATCGTCTCTGTCATCCGAGTTCCGAGCGGATTGTCGTCAAGCGTGAAGCGATCCCGTATTGTGGCATCTTCGCCGGTTGGGTGATCCAACAGGAATGGGCAAAGTGGGCGCTGAGAATCCCATTGGCCAAATTTCGATTCTCTTAATGATTCGACACTTCCCTCAAGCGAGCGTTATTATGGTTGGTCCCGGAAAGAAGGCTCCCACGCATGGTTAGAGCTGCGTTCAAAGCTATCATTTTCACATATGCAATGCTTTCATTGTCGATCCTGGCGCAGAGTCAGGCTGCCTGTCCCACCGTATTGGGGTTGCCGCATTCTTCCTCGCAGCCGCGCATTACCAGTGTCATTGACGAATCATCGTTGGTTGCCCTGCACGGCAACATTCACCCGCGTGCACAGGCGGCATACGACCAAGGCTCGGCACCCATTTCGATGTCTGCTAGCCGGCTCGTCCTGGTCCTCTCGCGCAGCAAACAGCAGGAGGCCGAGCTTCAGACCTGGCTCCAATCTATACAGGACGCGAGTTCGCCGAACTATCACCGCTTCTTCACCCCAGAAGAGTTTGGCGAGCGCTTTGGCGTGGGTGACTCCGATCTCCAGTCGACCCAGAGTTGGCTCACCAGTCACGGATTCGCGGTGAGCCGCATTTCCAAGGGACGCACTGCCATTGAGTTTTCCGGCACCGTGGACCAAGTGCAGAACACATTCCACACTTCGATTCACAGTTACGTCGTCAGCGGGAAACAGTACTGGGCCAACACGACCGACCCGCAAATCCCCAGCGCCCTGGCTCCAGTCGTCGCCGGTCTAGCCTCTCTCAACAGTTTCAAGCCAAGGACGCAGTACATTCTTGGGCCGCGCGGTATCTACAATGCCGAAAAGCGAGCCGTCCTTCCCGCATACACCAACACGGATCAATACGGCAATTACTACATCTATCTAGGCCCAGCCGACGCAGCCACCATCTACAACACCCCGACTGTCCTCAACGCCAATCTCCTCGGCACCGCATATGACGGTACCGGTGCCACTATTGGAGTCGCCGGCGACTCCAACATCAACCTGGCTGAGAATGCCAACTACCGTGCCACCTTCGGGCTAGGTGCAAATCCCACAACGGTTGTGGTGGACGGCAACGACCCCGGAGAAAACGGAGACTCCATCGAGGCTTATCTCGACACCCAGGTCGCCGGAGGCATTGCCCCCAACGCCAACGTCATCCTGTACACGGCTGCCGACACCTCCTTGCAGCCCGGACTCTTTCTGGCCATACAGCGCGCCATCGACGACAATCAGGCGGACATATTGAATGTCAGCTTCGGCTCCTGCGAAGCAGCGCAGGGAGCCTCTGGAAATCAGTTCATTCAGAATTTGTGGGAACAGGCGGCGGCGCAAGGCATTTCGGTAGTAGTCTCGGCGGGCGACAGCGGCTCGGCCGGATGCGACGACGCCGATACGGAGGAAGGGGCTTACCTGGGCCTGGCAGTGAATGGCCTCGCCTCCACCCCCTATAACATCGCCGTGGGCGGCACCGACTTCGACATTCTGTACAGCAACTTCCCCTCCAGCTTTACCACCTACGTGAACACAACCAACACGCTGCCCAATCGCCGCAGTGCGCTTAGCTACATTCCCGAGGAACCCTGGAACGACTCCACCTATCCCAACACCGCAGTTGTGCTCAACGTTGATCTCAACCACAACCCTTCAAGCTGGAGCGGAGACAATATCATCGCCAGCGGCGGGGGCTTGAGCAAGCTCTACAGCGTTCCAAGCTGGCAATCCGGTTTTGCCTCGGGATCCTATCGCAACCTGCCTGACGTTTCTATACTGGCGGGCAATGGATTCTACGGCGCGTTGTGGAGCATCTGCACCGACCAGGCGCCGACCGGATACTCAGATTGCGCTGCCGGAGCCACTGGAACCGATCTTTATTTGACCGGAATCGGCGGCACATCGGCCTCGACGCCGGCCTTTGCCGGAATGCTTGCTCTGGTCAAGCAGAAGACCGGCGCTCGGCTCGGCCAGGCCGATAATGTACTCTACGATCTCGCCAAGAGCAGCTACTCCGCGGTCTTTCACGACGTCACCACCGGCGACAATTCGGTCAATTGCGAGATTACCAACGGCGGATGCAGCGTGACTTCGGGCGGCTATTACTTTATGGACGGCTACAACGCAGCCGTCGGGTATGACATGGCCAGCGGCCTGGGCAGCGTGAATGCCAGTCAGATGCTGAGTAAGTGGGCCGGCGTGAACTTTGTCGCCACCACCAGCTCCCTGCAACTCGACGGAGCAACCACCCCGCTCAGCATAACCCACGGCCAGAGCGTTACTGTAAATTCCACAGTAGCCAGCGCCTCCGGCACGCCCTCCGGAAACATTGCACTGGTTGACAGCCTCAGCCCAGCCATCCTGCCCAACAACGAAAGCATCGCCGACTTCCCGCTGACCGGAGGATCGGTGTCGGGGGCAACCACATCCCTTCCCGGCGGAAGTTACCAGGTCTCTGCTCACTATGGCGGCAACGGTACCTATGCCCAAAGCGACTCCAACGCCATCTCTGTTACTGTCGCTCCGGAAGGCAGCACGACTGCGGTCAAAGTCGCGGGTTATTCCGACCCGGCAACGGGCAAGGCAGCGACAACGCCCTACTACGGCTTTAACTTTTTGATTGACGCACAACCCTACGGCAACAGCGCCTCGGCCGCAAAACCCAACGGCACCGCCACGGGCACCATCACCTTCATGGACGGCACCACCAACATAGGCACCGGCAAAATCGCCAGCAACGGCATCGCCGAGATGCAGACCTCATTGCTTCCCGCGGGCACGAATAGTCTCACTGCAGTCTTTCCAGGAGACGCCAGCTTCCAAGCCAGCACCAGTGCTCCTTATTCCTTCACCGTAGTTCCGGCGGCTACTACCCTTGTCGCTCAATACGATATTCAAACCAATCCGTGGCCCATCGAGGCAATTTTATCTACGGACAGCTTGGGCATTGCGCCTACGGGAACAGTAACCTTCATGAATGGCTCAACAGCGGTGGGGACAGCACCGCTCGTCGGCACAGCTTCCGTTGGTATCACGCCAGCCACCGGTACAGCTACATTTTCCACTTCCGGTCTGCCTGCCGGGACGTACAACATTACAGCGGTCTACGGAGGCGATAGCAATTACGCGGGGTCAACATCAGCGGGGCTGGCCGTCACGACTTACAAGGCCAACCCAACGGTTGTTGTGACGCCCTCGTCAAACGCTATTACTGTCAATCAGCCTCTACAAGTCACAGTAAGTTTGGCTCCAGTTGGTGGACTTCCCACTCCGACCGGAACTGTGTCGCTTAGCTACTACAATGCGACCACTATTGTTACAACTCCCGCTGTCAACCTTGTCAGCGGAACCGCCAGCTTCACAATTCCGGCCAATACTTTTCCCCTTGGATCGCAGGGCGTACAAGCGAATTACAGTGGGGATGCCGCATACCAATCGGCGATTGGCGGCACACAAATTACCGTGAACTCCTCCGGCACAATCAAGCCAGTAATTACTGTTACCGCACCCACCGGGACCGTAGCCTATCCATTCTTCCTCACAGTTGCGGTAAGCGGCCCCAGCGGCGATCCAGTTCCAACAGGGTCAGTATCGGTCCTGATTCGCAACAGTAACTACGGCAGTACGTATAATGAGCCGCTCACGAACGGATCGGTCACTTTTGCTGCCAACAACCAAGTGGGGGAAGGTCCAAATACCATCACTGTCTCCTACCTGGGCGACTCGAATTACACCAGCGGCAGTGGTTCAGGCAGTGTGAACATCTTCGAGTTTGCATCGTTCACATTCACGCCCGGCACCGCTACCATTGCAGTCAATCAGCCCCTGAATATAACCGTTGCGCTCAGCGGATTCGCCAACTACCCAACGCCGACCGGCACACTGACACTATCGAGCGGAACCACCTATACCTCTTCACCAGTCCAGTTGACCGCCGGATCAGCTGCCTTCACGGTGCCCGCGAATTCGTTGGCCATTGGCGGCGATATTATCACAGCCTCTTACAGCGGCGACTCGAACTACCTCGCCGATGCGAACAATATGGGCGTCAATGTTACGTCTATCCCAACCCCCGGGCTTGCCATCACCGGCACGACGGTGACAATCTCCACGCCTGGCGCGACCACAGGCAACACATCGACGATCACCGTGACGCCCAGCGGCGGCTTCACAGGCAACGTGGCGCTGACGGCAGCGATCACATCCAGCCCGACTGGGGCCGAATATCTCCCCACGTTTAGCTTCGGCTCAACCACTCCGGTGAGCATAACCGGTGCGACTGCCGGAACGGCTACCCTTACTGTCTCCACCACGCCGGCTACTAGCGCGTCGCTGGTCAAACCTATGCTTCACGGATTTCCGTGGTATACCGAGGGAGGCGCGGCCCTGGCCTGCATCCTGCTCATAGGCATACCGGCGCGGCGCCGTAGATGGCGGACCATGCTCGGAATGGCGGCGCTGCTAGTGGCACTCACTGGTGGTGTGCTTTCATGCGGCGGTGGAGGCGGTGGGGGTATTGGCAGCGGCGGTAACAGCAATCCCGGTACCACTGCCGGCGCCTACACCATAACCGTGACAGCAACGTCAGGCACAACAACGGCTACCGGCACTGTTGCCCTCACCGTGCAGTAGTCTTCGGTCGGGTTCAACTGTTGAACAATTCGGATTGGTGTGGCCGCGAGGGCTTTCCTTCGTGGCTTGCATCGGCAATAAGACGGCTGGGAACGCAAACGTGATGTCTCGCCTGAACCAACGGGTGACTCCTTTGCGGCAAGTCTGGCCCTAGCGTGGTGCCACAGCAAAAGGCACGGTCAAGACAGGTTGGAGGCCAAATCGTGAGCTCTGGGTGTGTCGTCGCCTACACGTCGACGACTCGGATTCTGGGCCAGAAACTCGGGGCGAGGGTGCTGTTCGTGAAGGGCTAACAGTGAACCACCCTGCAGAGGTCGGGGACTTTGCGGTAGGGGACGATCATTGCTGGTGGCCAGCTTGGTCTGCAAACGTTATCATTGGAGCGTTCTTCCAGAGTTTGGTCGACTGAAAGGAGCTCTATGGATCGCCGAACATTTCTGGCTGCCGCTGCTGCCACCGCATTTGCAAGTGGAATTCATCCACTTCCCTCATTTGCCGATCCTGAAAAGCCAAAGCTGAAACCCATGGCCCTGGGTCTTCTTATCAGTCCTTATCGCGCGCCTGAAGCTACCATCAAGCGCGTTCGCGACATGGGGTTCTCGAACTGCTTCCTGTCGCTCGATGGCTACATCGGCAAGTTCACGCCCGATGCCGCGAAGCATATCGGCGATCTGCTGGAAAAATACGACCTGGTGGCAACGGCGGTTGAAATCGTGGGCCCGGGGCCGCTTGTGTGGAACTTTCTTCAGGGCCCTTCCACCATCGGTCTGGTGCCGCCGAAAACGCGCTCTGCCCGCATCGATGCCCTCAGGCAGGTCTCGGATTTTGCCAAACTGCTGGGCATCGGGCAGGTCCAGACGCACTGCGGTTTTATCCCGGAGAACCCGGCCGAAGCGCTCTATCCCAGTGCGGTTGAGGCCATCCGCACTGTTGCCGAGCACTGCCAGGGCAATGGCCAGTACTTCTTGATGGAGACCGGGCAGGAGACTCCCACCACGATGTCGCGCGCAATTCGAGACGTGAACATGCCCAATCTCGGCGTCGGCCTCGACACCGCCAACCCTATCCTCTACGGCAAGGCAAATCCAGTCGATGCTGCTGACATTCTTGGGCCGCACGTGCGCAGCGTGCATGCAAAGGATGGCAAGTGGCCGACAGATCCGAACAATCTCGGCGAAGAGGTGCTCATCGGGCAGGGACTGGTTGACTTCAAGAGAGTATTCACGAAACTGCACAACGTCGGGTATACCGGCGCCATCACAATTGAACGCGAGACGTCGGGTCCGCAGCAGATTGAAGATGTGAAGAACGAAAAGCTCTATCTGCAGCGGATCCTGGATGAAGTCTTATCCTGATCTCAGGGCTCACGCCCCAGGCTCTCAGGGAAGGGCGACTTACGGGCTGTTTACGTACTCTTGGGAACGCGAGGTCACATGAATCGTCGGGAGTTTCTGCAAACTGGATCAGGCGTGGTTTCGAGCTTTTTGGTGCTCAATCCAAGCACAGTATTCAGCTACGAGGCAAATTCGGCAGTGCGGCAAGGACTGCTCGGGTGCGGCAATCGAGGCTCGTCGGTCGCCGAGTCGTTCGCGCGAAATACATCGGCTCGGATTGTCGCTCTCGCGGATCTGTTTGCCGACAATCTCGCAGCCGGTCAGGATCGCTTCAACAAGGTGAATGCGAGCCTTGGCCAGCCGCCGATCGACAGCGAGCTTCTCTTTCGCGGTCCGCATGCCTATGAACAGTTGGCCAACTCGAAAGACGTGGATCTTATCCAGATTTCGACACCGCCATACTTCCACGTTCAGCACCTTGAAGCGGCTGTAGCCGCTGGAAAGCACGTGTACTGCGAGAAGCCGGTGGGAATCGACATTGCGCAGACAAAACATGCTCTCGAAATCGCCAAACGCGTAAAGCCGAACCAGAGCATCGATGTCGGTTTCCAATGCCGCAATGCCCCACCGATCGCCGCTCTCGCTGAGAGAATCAAGGCGGGCGCGCTGGGCAAGATTGCCACCGTCTCCGGTAATTACAACGCACCGGCTTCCACTGAAAAGAAGCGCGAAGGCGGGGGACCGGACGAATATCGACTGCGTAACTGGCTCTGGGACCGCGTCCTTTCCGGCGACATCCTCGTTGAGCAGAACATCCACATCATCGACCTCGCAAACTGGATGCTCGGAGCGCACCCGCTGAAGGCCGCGGCTACTGGGGGCCGCAATATACTTGCTCACTACGGAGATATCTGGGATAACTACCAAGTCGACTTTACCTATCCCAACGACGTGCACTTCTCGTTTGCCTCCACGCAATTCGGCACAGACGGTATGTTCGACGCGTGCCTCAAGCTGTTCGGCGCCAGCGGGTCGGCGACTTGTCCGTATGCTGGACCGATCGCAATTACAGGCTCCAACGCTTGGTCTTGGAAGGATTCAGAGGCTACAGCGGCGGGTTCCGGCAAGTTTGACGCCAACGGCGCGTTTCTCGATAACCTGAAGTTCGCCGATCGCGACAAGGAGTGGACATTCATCGACAGCATCGTCTCGGGCCCGCCCCATAACCAAATCCCCGAGGGAGTGGACACTGCATTGAGCTGCATTCTGGGCCGGATGGCCGGTTATCAGAAGCACGAAGTAACCTGGGATCAGATGCTGGCTCAAAAGGAGAACTGGCAACTCGGGTTCAGCCTCGAGCAGTTTGCGTAAGAACAGTCCCTCGCTCCTGAAATGGTTTTCCGCAGAAGACGGGCAATGTAGTGGCGCAGGATGTCTATTCATTCCACCGTTTTCACCGCTCATCTCGCCCTGATACCTTGACGTCTGCGGCCTACGTTTAAGTCGACCAGATGCTCACATGCCAGTTCAATCGTGGAATTCGCTCAATTGGTTTCGACGATGACTGTCGTGTCTTCCCTGGCCGACTGCCTAGTACTGAGTGTGTTGTCGCCAATCCGTCTCCAACCCCGGTTTGAGCCTGCCAGAGACCCTGAAAGGCCGGAAACGGCATTGGCGACGAGTTGGCGGTGATACGGGACTAACCGCCGGCAGGTGGCGGCGCGGGTCACTTCTCGGGGACGGGTACGCTGTCAGGCTTCGGCGAAGAACCGTTTCCTTGTTGCTTCATCCGCTGGGAGATCGGGCCCGCTGAACAGCGAGTCCGGCTGGCGACTGGGATCTTCTGCGATGAGCGGCATGGCACGCGCACGGCGGGCATCGGCATCCGGTCCTGTGGCGAGATACATCTCGGTGAGCCACTTGTTGAAGGTGCGCAGCCGGCCGGCATAACCATCATGCTCGTCGGCGTAGGCATGGCCGGCAGCATCCCAATCGTCGGAGCACATCAGGTGATCGCGCAGCACCCGGGCATCGCGCAAGGTGAGGGAGAGACCCTGACCGTGCGAGGGATCGCTCGATGTGGCCGAGTCTCCCAGCAGGGCCACTCCATCGCGGTACGGGTGATCGACCCTGCTGTGCGCGCAACTGAATGTCGCCAGCGGACCGGCCTGCCTCGCATCCTCGAAGAGTGCGGCGTTTGTGCCGGTCCTCTTGCAGCCTTCAACGAATCTCGCCAAGTCGCCGGGCCCCTGGAAGCGCGCTTGCGTCGCGTCGTGGTAGCACAGATACATACGTACGCGTCCACCCCCCTGGGGCGCAATGACAACGAGTTGCCCCAGCGCGAAGTGGTATATGGCCTGGCAAGTGTCTTCCGCCGCTGGCACGTTTTCGAGCAGAATCCCTGCGATCATCATGTCTTCAGGATCGCGCAGGACAGGAAAGCGAGCCGAGGAGCGCACCACGGAAGATCGTCCCTCGGCCCCCACCATCAGGCGTGCGGAGATAGTTTCAATGCGGCCTTCTTCCTCAATGACCATGGCGGGCGGTACGCCCGGCCGCACTTCGCGAACAGACGCGCCGCGGCGCACCGTGGCGCCTGCTGCAGCCGCACTTCTCAGCAGCGATTCCTGCATGGCGGGGTGATAGCAGGCCAGGCAAGGGAGTTGCTGCGGCGTGGTGGGGACCACTTCGCGATGGGCCACACGGTCATTCACGACATAAGAATCCACCCAGCCGATCGGATGCCCTCCAGCTTCGGCCAGACATCCGGCGACTCCCAGGGCCTGAACCTCCGCATGGCCCCACGGAAACATCATTTCGCCGCGAACGCGGTCCTTGAATTGCCGCTCGCGCTCAATTACGAGCACGTTGGCGCCACGCTCCGCCATGTTCTTGGCGAGAGCTGCGCCGCCTAGGCCGCTGCCGGCGATGGCCACATCATAGAGCGTCGACATGCTTCCCCTCCGCAATCCGGGATTTCCGTTTTGGCTTCCCGGCTTCGTGCTAGATTACAGCATCGCAGGAAGTCTCATTATTACCCATAAAAAAGGAGTGGCGTTCAATTCCGGCAGGAGCCAGAGGGTGCCCTTGGATCCGTTTCGGGGCAATTCTCGAAAACTCCACCAATCCTCCTTTTTTCTTCGACGCGGTTCCGTTTGGCAAGTTCCCGCCGCCTCCTACCCCGGCGTCAACGGAACAAGAGCAGCCATAGCTCCCGTTTGTCGCCCACCCTTCCTCAACCCCGGGAAGGCCGAAAATGGGGTTACTTCCTGTTTGCCGGTCATTCGACCAGAACCTCAGACTTTGCCTTGCAGACGCTCGATTCGCGTCTCGGTGGACGGGCGGTAAACCAGGAATAGCGTTCAAGCAGGCTAATCCTTTGTTTGGCTCACGGAGTAATAAGGGGCTTTGGAACAGGCCAAGAGTTCGAAGCTTGGAATCTCCGCGTTTCCAACTCCCAATCTCCTTTTTCATTCATGCCGTAACGCCTCCATCGGCTGCACCCCCGCCGCGCGGTGCGCCGGAATCCAGCTTGCCGCCAAAGCCACAGTCAGCAAAATCAAGACTCCACCGGCCAGGCCGCAATCAGGCCGCGAACAGACCGGCAGCAGAAAATAAACTTCTGCAGCAGAGAAACTTATTGACGGTCTCCGGTTCTAAAAGGACGTCAAGGCCTCAACACGAAGGCGCTGCCCGCCAAGGAAGTGAGATTCAATGAAGACCCGAATCGCTCTTGCCCTTTTCACGGTTTGCCTGGCTAGCCCCCTGTCAACTCCGGCAAAGACCGAGCCGCAACCCACTCCAATCTATCCGGAGATCGTTCGTCTTAGCTACGTCGAGGGAGATGTGCGCATTTATCGCGGCAAGCAAAACGAAAAGACCACGGCGCGCCCTGGGAGAAGGCCGTGGCCGATCTGCCGCTGGAGACCGGCTTCAGCCTGGTGACCGGCACGGGGCGTGCCGAGATCGAGTTTGAAGACGCCTCGACCATCTATCTCGCTGAAAACTCGATACTCTACTTCAACGATCTTCATACCTGGGGCACGATTCCATACAGCGATCTGTCGCTTCTATCGGGCACGGTATCGTTTCAAGTGGATGCCAATATTGCCGACGAGATGTTTATTCTCAAGACGCCTGCGACAACGTTAACCACGCGCTATCCTCAGCAGATCTATGCGCGGATCACCAGCTATACCGATGCGACGGCAATCACAAATCAGAATGAAGTTACGCGATATGGGCCAAGAGCTTCCAAGACGATCATTCACGCAGGCCAGACGATGATGTATTTCCAAAATCGCCAGCCGGTTCTCGCGGGCAAGGACGTACCGGAGGAATTTGCCGCCTGGGACAAGTGGGTCGCGGAGCGCGTGGCCAAGCGAACAGCAGCCATGAACGCAGTCATGCAGGCTTCGGGTTTGACCCAGCCGATTCCTGGCCTGGCGGAAATGAACGGGCAGGGAAGATTCTTTGAGTGTGCGCCGTATGGAACCTGCTGGGAGCCGAACGCCGCTCACGATTCGGAGCAACCCGGAGGCCAGACGGCTGGCGCGTTGGAGAGCAGAGCGGAGGTGGTCTCCGCGGCAGATCAGCCGCAACCGGCGCAGGCAGCGCAGCCGACCGCGACGACGTCCATCTTGCGCACGGAGTATAAAGACTTTCCTTGTTCTCCGATAGCCGTTCGATCCCTGGTTGAGAAGGATACGAAGACAGGTAAGGAGAAGATCGTTGGATCCACAGTTGAACCGAACGACTCGTACGACTGGGCCGTCTGTCACGCCGGAAGCTGGATTCCTAGAAATCATCGCTATGTCTGGGTTGTGGGACATAAAAGGCACCATCATAAGCCCATTCGCTGGATCAAGTGCGGCAACAAAGTGGGCTATGTCCCGCTCCATCCTCACGACGTCAAAGGCAAGCCTCCAATCAATGGGAAGCACGAGATCTTCGTGGTGAGCAAGAAGAACGGCCTCTCGGTCGAGCCGGTCAAATTCGATAGCCGAAGCCCTATCGAGGCGCTCAAGTCTTCTCCCAGGGAGTTTCGTAATGCGCCTCTGCCTCCGCTGGGGCGGGCGGAAGAGCCGCGTATGGAAGCCCATCAGATCATGGGCGCTCACCCGGTCAACGCTACGCTCTCCGCAAAGGATGCCGTTCCTCTGAAGACAACCGCCATCCCGCTCAGCTTCGACCACAAATCGCAGAGCTTCATGATGGCCAGCCAGGTGATGCGCGGGGGGAAGAACGTGACCGTGGCCACGCCGCTCTCCTACCGCGGCGGCGATCTCCAGGCGCGGGGCGGAGGCTTCCGAGGCGGCGGTGGCTCGTATGGCAGCGGTGCGCGCGGTGGTGGATACAGCGGTGGTGGTGGTCATACCGGCGGCGGTGGTGGCTCCAGTGGCGGCGGCGGGCACCGGTAGAGGCAAAGAGATTCGGCAAGTCGGCTCTCTACAAGCCATTCGAGGTATGGCTGGCTGACGGCATCGACTTTGAGCGCGAGAAACTCGGGGGTCTCATCGCTGTGCAGCTCGCGCAGGCGGCCTTCGAGGGCTGCGAGCTGGTCAGGGCCTGTCTTGAGCCGGAGCAGCGTTTCGGCAGCGGTTTCGACCTTGACATCAACCGATCAGGCTCACTGGGCGCGAACAGCCCCGATGTACGTTTCCAGACGGGGTGCGGACCAGCTTTGCCGGTTCCGGTCGTGTGGTCGGCAATCCGGAAGTAACCCCGAAAATGGGGTTCCTACCCCACCCGAGCTTTCCGCCGATGCGTCCACAGGGCTGTAGGCGCGATTGCGGAGCATTGAATCAAGCGTTCCGGACGACGCGCCGGGAGTAATGTCCGAGTAGGCGACTTGAACGAAGCCGCTGCGGCGGCGGACGCATCCGCGTGTCGCTGATCCGACTTTTGAGGCTGCCGGGGTAGCTTGTTTCACAGAGAAGGAGGATTCTCTGTGAACCAACTGCGTAAGCTCATG
>Ga0224555_1001976_pt1 | contig 25678 bp, 21 predicted proteins | sample 714S23034metaG_FD_180687 | JGI IMG/M metagenome (GOLD analysis project Ga0224555, IMG submission 180687) | Peat soil microbial communities from Stordalen Mire, Sweden - 717 S2 30-34 | ecosystem: Environmental > Terrestrial > Soil > Wetlands > Peat | place: Sweden: Norrbotten County, Stordalen...
TGCGCAATCCACAAAAGCTCCTGCGTTTGCTGATCTTCCCGCCTGCCCATCGCCATACTCGTTAGACGCTTTGAATCCAGTCTTGTGCTGCATCAACCGCCGACTTTAACCACGGGCTGCTAAGGGTTCGATCAAGGTGCTGGGGGGTGTTGTTGAGTGGTTTTGAGCGCTTTCTGAGCCATCAGTGCGCTATAGAATCAATGAGTTGCAATACGGAATCTAACTGTCACGGCAGAGGTCGCGGGTTCGAGCCCGTCAGACCTCCACCTCGTTACGGCGGGCCACCTCCGACGGTACGCAACGGTGCGGAAGGTTTGTCTAAGGATGATTTAGGGTGCTTTCGAGTGCCATCGGTGCCCCTAGAATCAATAAGTTACGCCTAAGTTTAGAGTTCACACGGTGGAAGTCGTAGGTTCGAATCCTGCTGTGCCCACCATCTCCAAATCAATCAAAATAAGTGACTTAGAAGCTAGTGAGTGATCAGAAAATCGATCCATTTAAGGGCACTGAAAGGGCACAATAAGAATCCTAGCCCCTTGAATTCATCGAGCGCAAGTGGAAAACCCCTCCGGATTTGGAGGGGTTTTCGGTTGGGTGCTTCCTTGGGGGTTAGCTTGCTTTCTTGACCAGGAAAAGCTCGCTCGTGTGTCCCTGGGCTGCCCGCTTCGCATCGATGTCGGCCTGCTGGTACAGGTCCTGGGTTGTCGCTGAATTGGCGTGCCTTAAGAGCTCCTGGACCACCTTGATTTTTTCGCCCTTGGTTGCCAGCAGCGTGGCCAGCGATCTGCGAAACGTATGCCAGCCCACGGTTTTGTCGATCCCCGCGGCAAGAACCGCGGGCCGTATGTACCTTTGCAGGGCGACGTCAAGCCAGATTGGGGTACGCCCGCCCGTTGTGGGGCTGGCAAAGACCCAATCGTCGTCTCCCCGATACAGGGATTCCTGACGCCAGCCCGTCAAAGCGTCCGCCAGATCCTGGGGGATGGGGATCCCCTTGCGGGAAGCCTCGGTCTTCAACTTGGTGTTGTGACAACGAACCCTCCCACGCCGAAGTGATAGCCAGAGAGTGTTGAAGTCGAGATCACACCACCTCATCCCGCGCACTTCCGAGCGTCGCAGGCCGGTCACGGCCGCGACCAAAATGGCAGTCCGGATTGCGGCTGACTCGATACGGCCGAGGATCTTGCCGATCTCAGATAGGGACAGAATGTCCGGTATCCTCAATCGTTTCGCACTCTGCCTGACCGAGGCGATCGGGTTGTTGCGATGGTACAGCTCGTGCCGAATGGAATGAGAGAAAAGGACGCTGAGATGACTTTTCAGCTTGCTTTTTGTGGCGGGAGCCAAACTCAGGCCACGCAGCCATTTCTCCACGTCGACTGCCTTTACATCATTGAGATCCACGTCTCCCCAGCGGGGGATGATGTGAAGCTTGAAGTTATCCAGGTACAGCTCAATGGTCGTTGGGGAGCGATCCACGTCAGGGTCGCGGAGTTCGTTTGCCTGGAAATGTCCCCAGGCTCCGGCAACGGTCGTTCCGCCAATCTTCGCTTCGGTTGGGGAGTTGACCTCGAGGCGTAGATTGTCGACCGCCCTCTTTGCTTGGGAGAGTGTCTTGTGCTGTTCGACTGTTCCGATGACACGTTTGTGTTGGACATTGGGCGCAGGTTTCCGCCACCTGTAGACCCAGACATCAGGTCCTTTGGCGCGGGGCACTCGGTCGATAGAGCCTTCCTGGTAACGGGGTTCTCTCTCCCCCGCGCCGGATTGAAAACCCGCAGCGAAGGGAGAACAGTGTAACACATATCTCAGATAGTACACGAGCACCCACGCTGATTCCCCCCGCCCGGGAGCCGATAAGGACACTGCGGTCCCTGCCAAGGCTCGCGAATGTCTGCTAAAGGTGAATCCATCCCCCACGGATAAGCGACAGAGACCCCACGGCAACGACGATCCACAGAAGAACTCCCTGTAACAGCGGCCGAACGCCGACCTCCTGAAGCGTTCTCTTGGAGAGGCCCGTTCCAATCAGGAAGAGCGTGACCGTCAGGCCGATGACACCGAGATGCTTGAGATTTGGGTACAGCATCTGGAAGGTATGTACGTAGGTATTGGCCACTGCCGCCAGACAAAAGAACAGGATGAACCATGGCCACTGAATGCGCGCCTTGCTCTTCTTGGCCATAGCGGTTCCGACCGACAGCGGCACAATCCATAGAGCGCGTGCAAGCTTGACGGTTGTGCCGACGGCAAGCGCCACTGCACCGAACTTCGCTGTCGCACCAACGACGGAACTTGTGTCATGAATGGCGAGCGCCGCCCAGAGACCGAACTGGGTTTGGGTGAGGTGCAGCGCCGTTCCAATCGCGGGAAACGCGAGCAGGGCAACCGAGTTGAGCAGGAATACGGTCCCGAGAGAGACGGCGATCTCCTCCTCGCTTGCGTTGGTGATGGGCGCGATCGCGGCAATGGCGCTGCCGCCGCAGATCGCCGTGCCCGCCGTGATGAGAAACGAGGTTCGTTGCTTTACGGCCAGCAGTCTTCCCAGCCCCCAGCCCAACAGCATGGCGAAGCTGATGCTGCAGGCGGTGTAGACAAACCCGGAGCGGCCGGCGTGAAGAACCTGCTGCAGATCCATGCCGAACCCAAGGCCTACCACGGATGCCTGCAGAAGAAGCTTGGAGAGCTGTCTCGCTGCGAGGTGAAACGGGTGAACGAAGGAGAATCCGTAGATGATGCCGCCCACCAGTGCAACGGGGGGCGACACGAGGCCGCTCGCGGCGAGGATCATTCCGATGAAGAATATATTCTTGGACACACATCCAGTGTTGGCGAGGAAATTGTCCACGTCCAAGCAGTAGTTCTCATGCCGCATTTGCGTAACTTATGGGGGATACGGGCTATTGCCGCTTGGTTCTGACCGATGATCTATGCGCGCCTGCGTGTGAGAACAGAAACCTGCGGAACTCCTGAACCAGACCTTGAGGCTCCGGACCGGCTGCGAATGCAAGCAGGAACTCCCGCCGGATGCGCAGCCCTTCCACTTCGACGATTCTGAAACTGTTATCGAGTCGGAGGTCTTTGGCAATCGCCCAACGCGAGACGAATCCGACTCCGAGTCCGGCCTCGACGGCGGACTTGATAGCCTCAGTTGAATCTAGTTCCATCACAATCCGCAGCGAATTGGCTTTGACGCCTTGCCGCGCCAGCGCCATCTCAACCACCCGGCGCGTGCCGCTCCCGCGCTCGCGCATGAGCAAGGGAGCTGAGGCAATCTGAGAACATGGGATGGATTTGCGTTCGGCCCACTCGTGCGCGGCCGCTACGATCAAGACCAGTTCATCTTCCAGAAACGGCTCTGTCTTTACGTCGCGGCTTCGTGCCGGCCCCTCGATCAAGCCCAGCGCGATCTTCTGTTCTTCGACGGCCTCGACGATTTGTTCTGTATTGCCGCTGATCATGGTGGGGTGAACGCGCGGATGCTCTCGCGAGAACTCTCCCAGCAGGCGGGGCAAGACATACTGGGCGATGGTTGTGGAGGCGCCAAGAGCGAGTTGCCCGGCGTGGTCTCCGCTCAGCGCGGCGATCTCGTGTTCAACCTGAACGAAGAGCGCATTCGCCTGCTGAGAGTACCCCAGGAGAACCTTGCCAGCCTCGGTCAAGGCGATACGCGCTCCGGTGCGGTCGAAGAGTTGGACGCCGATGTCTTCCTCCAGCGCCTTGATCTGGAGGCTGACTGCTGGCTGCGTCAGGTACAGTTCTTCCGCAGCCTTGCGAAAGCTGTGCTGTTCGGCAACTGCCCTAAAGACGACCAAGCGGAAGTTGTCGAGACTCGCCATGGAACGATTAGAGCATCGTTGCATGGCACACAATACGAGTATCCGGGAACGCTCGGAGGGTGCATGGACGATCTATCCGCTCAGGCATGTTGGATGGCCGTTTCGCTCGTTGTCAGTTCGATCAGGATCTCAGGCGGGGACAACAGCGTGTTGTGGATCAGGCAGCGATGTACTGCGCGCATGATCCCCGTGTTCTGGTCTTCGGTGAGGGAGACCGGGCATATGACGTTGACTTTGAAGTTGCCGAGCCGGGGAGGCTGCATCAGCTTATCAGCGGTCACCGAAACCTCCACGCCGGTTTCCGCGAGATTGCGGGCCTTCAAATACTGCACGGCATAGAAGGCGGCACAGGAGCCCAGAGACGCGAGCATCAACTCCGGAGGCGTCATTCCGGCGTCATCGCCTTCATTTTCAGTGGGTTGGTCGCAAAGGATCGTGTGGGACCGCGCCTGAATGGCAAACTTTACTCGTTCAAGATGTTTGATCGTTACCTGCATGGCAGTCATTACCTCTCATAGAGATAAAGACATCTGAGAGGCCATTCGTTACACCATTGCCGACATTTTTTCTGTGCTTGGCATCCCCAGCAGGCGGAGGTACTCCTGGGTGAGGATGGATCGCAAACGGGGTGCAACGGCAGAATCACACGGAATCTCCAGCGAGCGGCAACGGTCAATGGCAACTCGCAGGTTTCGGAGGAATGCGATGCAAGCTGGGCAGGCCTCGATGTGTCCGCGCATCTCTTCGCAACTGCGCGGTTCAACCCGGCCATCCAAATACTCAGAGAGATTCGAAAATAGTTCACGGCACTCGGTGGGGCGCTGTCCGCCTTTAGTCCGGCGATCCCTGGACAGCTCTCGGTCAGCCGGCTGATCTGGTGCGCCCTCCAGCATCCTGTTCATCTCTTTGCGTACGGAGAGGCGTGCCCGATGGAGGCGAACCCTCACCGTCCCAGGTTGTAAGTCAAGAATCTGCGCGACTTGTTCGGTGGTTAGCTCCTCCATGTCGTGGAGCACAAGAACCATGCGCAATTGGACGGGGATATGCAAAACCGCCTGATGCAATAGGTAATGCCGCTCGGCGTGGAGGAGATTGCCTTCAGGATTCTCGGCGGCATCCTGCAACAATCGCCCCAGTTCGGCCTCGTCGGGCATCAACTCATCCAGGGACAGGATATGCCTGGGAGCAGAGGCTACTTTACGGCGCATCCGCCAGCAGCGGTTTCTGGTGACGGTATAGAGCCAGAGCGCAAGAGCCTGCGGGTCCTGGAGTTTGGCCAGGTGCCCGAGCGAACCGGAGAGAACCTCCTGCATGGTATCTTCCGCGTCCTGCCTGTGCCCGCAGACCTTCATACTGAAGGAATAGACCGTGTTCTGCAACAAACCGATTGCTTCTTCAACGGCTTCAGGAGTGTTGCGGTGCAGGAGTTCGGTAGCCTGGATCAGTTCGGGTCGCATCGTTTGGATTCTTAGGAACAAGCCCAGTATATTCTCCCGTCAACGATGCCAATGCCATCTGGTGCTGGCGCGTTTTACCGGATACTGGCCACATGCGACGCAATGGGTGCAGGATCCCGCCTACTGAATGCACCGTTGACCGGTGCCGCTCGATTGTTGACTGGCTTCGATCAGGGAAAGGCAGATTGGGCAGATCTTCTTGAGCCACTCGCGCATTGCGGGCGTTCCACGCTCAGAATCCGCGGCGAGCCATGCGCGCACCAGGGCAACTGCGAGATCCAGGTCGGCCCCTGGACGGCTTGCCTCAAGACGGAACATATGGCGATAGACTTCATCCTTGAGCCGTTCGTCGTGGGTTCTGCGAGGATTATTCGGTCGGGTTGAAGCATCTCGTACGGTCATTACTTCATTTCTCCCTTAACGAGCCACGAATACAAGCCAACACGTGCAACGGCTATATTCTGGAACCCGCCTGAGCGCAGCGCATCCACAGCGTTCGATGAATGCAGGCGGTGGGCGACGGGCGGTCCGGGTTCAGGCGGAGCATCGGTTCGCCAGTCGAGGATCGCGATTTGGCCGCCCACCTTGAGAACGCGGGCGGCTTCTTTCAGTACGGCAGCGCGGTCGTCGAATTCATGCCAGACATTTGCAGCAAACAAGAGATCGCAACTGGATCGCGGGAGACTCGTGTTGACAGCTTCCGCGTGGATCAGTTCCACGTTGGATATCGTGGCTTCATCCAGCTTCTGCCTTAGAAGTAAGAGCATCTCGTTCTGGGCGTCGACCGCGTAGACCTTGCCCTGGGGTCCAACTGCGTCAGCCAGTGGTAGAGAGAAGTATCCTGTTCCTGCGCCCACGTCGGCTATCGTTTGACCGGAATGCACAGCCATCGCCCCGAGCACATCCGCAGGTGGAAGCCATATCCTGCGTGCAGGAAGGTCGAGCCGATGCGCTTCGGCGGCTGGAAATCGTCTGTTGTGCATTTCGCCCCTACTTAGTCGCGCCGCAGTTGGCGTCCTTCAAACCGATGCCGCGCAGGATCGCCATGGCTGGGCACCAGTTTGTAAATGCAGATTGCAGCAGGTTGAGTCCGACGAATACCGTCAGCCACAGCCAGTAGGGCGAAAGAAAATGGGCAAGTGCAAGCGACAGCAGCACCATCACACCTGCCATCAGGCGTACACCGCGTTCGACTGTCATTGGGAGGCTCCTTGATCGGTTTTGGGTTGAGGTGCCGGCTCAGATTGATGCCGGGAGTGAACCATGTAGTAAAGCACTGGAATAGTCGGCCACGAGAGAAAAGTAGAAGCAACTGCTCCGGCAATTAGCGATATTGCAAGGCCCTGAAAGATGGGGTCAGAGAGGATCACGCATGCCCCGACGACGACCGCTGCCGCGGTCAGGAGCATGGGCCGGAAGCGGACCGCTCCGGCATCGATCACCGCTTCTGCTAGAGCCATTCCCTGGCGCCGGCGAAGCTCGATGAAGTCGACAAGAATGATCGAGTTGCGCACGATGATTCCGGCCCCGGCAATGAAGCCGATCATGGAGGTGGCGGTGAAGAACGCACCCAGGATCGCATGAGCCGGCAGGATGCCCACCAAGGTCAACGGGATTGGCGCCATGATGATCAGCGGCACGATGAAGGACCGGAACCAGCCGACCACGAGGACGTAGATGAGAATGAGTACGGCGGCGAAGGCGAGGCCGAGGTCGCGGAAGACCTCGATGGTGATGTGCCACTCTCCGTCCCACTTCATCGAGTAATGGTCGGTAGAGTCGGGCATCACAGCGTTATAGCGGGTCAGCGTGTATCCGCCGGGAAGGGTGAGATGGTCGAGGTCCTTGTTCATCTTCAGAATGGCGTAGACCGGACTCTCTTCCGCTCCAGCCACGTCTCCCGTGACGTAAACGACACGTCGCAGATTCTTGTGATAGATGCTGGGCTCGATCGTCTTGTGTTCGACGATGACCAGCTCGCGAAGGGAGACCATGCCGCCGTCTGCGCCGGGCAGGCGGATATTCTCCAGACCCTGCTCGGAGGAACGATCGGCGCGGTCGAGTTCGACAATTGCGGGCACAGGCTCCCGCGAGGCCTGATCGTGGACCAGGCCGACCTGCGTTCCAGAGACGGCGAGCGCCAGCGTGTGAGCGACATCGGAGACTGCGATGCCATGCTGTGCGGCCTTGACCTCATCCACGCGCATCACCATTCTCGGTTGAGGGTCTTCGACGTACCAGTCGGTGTCAACGACGCCTGGAGTGTGCTGGAAGATCGACTTGATCTGCTGCGCGACTTGCGTCTGACCGGCGAGATCGGGGCCGTAGACCTCTGCGACGAGCGTCTGCACAACGGGCGGGCCGGGCGGAACCTCGCTGACCTGAATGCGAGCGCCGTACTGGTTGCCGATCGCATCCATCAATGGACGAAGCCGTTTGGCGATCGCATGGCTCTGCACGCTGCGTTTATCTGCCGGCAGCAGGTTCACCTGAATGTCGGCCTGGTTGGGTTGGCGGCGCATGTAGTAGTGGCGCACCAGTCCGTTGAAGTTATAGGGGCCGGAGGTGCCGGTATAGGTCTGATAGTTCAAGACATCGGGCTGCCGCGCAAGTTCGTCGCCGAGAGCCTGAGCGACCCGCGCCGTCTGCTCCAGCGGCGTGCCGTCGGGCATGTTGATGATGACCTGCAGTTCGCTCTTGTTGTCGAAGGGCAACATCTTCACGCGCACCAGCCCAGTGGGCACCAGCGCCACCGAGATCAGGAGAAGCACAGCCACTCCGATAAAAAACAGGACGCGGTTGCGCGGGGAGCGGATCAGCGGTGTCATGATGCGGCGATAGAGCCTGGTCCGCCAGTTCTCGGTCTCCGGCTCCAGTATCTTGGCCCCGCCGAGATGCTTTCCGAGAAGCCGGAGGGCGGCCCAAGGCGAGACCACGAAGGCGACCAGCAAGGAGAAGAGCATTGCCGCGGAGGCTCCCACGGGAATGGGACGCATGTATGGCCCCATCAGGCCGCGGACGAAGGCCATTGGCAGCACTGCCGCGATCACGGCGAAGGTGGCAAGGATGGTAGGATTGCCCACTTCCGCGACCGCCTCCACCGCAACTTCGCTCATCGGCCGGCCATGGCTCTCCGGGAGGCGGAAGTGGCGCACCATGTTCTCAACCACGACGATGGCGTCGTCCACAAGGATGCCGATGCTGAAGATCAAGGCGAAGAGCGTGACGCGATTGATGGTGTAGCCGAGGAAATAGAACACCGACATGGTGAGCGCGAGCGTGACCGGAATGGCCAGCAGGACGACGCCCGACTCACGCCATCCCAGGAAGAGCGCGACCAACAGGGTTACGGAAAGCGTCGCCAGCAGCAGGTGCTCGAGCAGTTCGTCGGACTTGTCCTTGGCTGTCTCCCCGTAGTTTCGGGTGGTGGTGACAGTCACGTCGTTGGGCACGGTGACGCCCTGCATGCGGTGTACGCTCGCGAGGACGGCATTGGCGATGTCCGTGGCATTGGTGCCTTTGCGTTTGGCTACAGTGATGGTCACTGCCGGGTATTGCCCCGTTGCCGATGTACCTCCATTGCCGGAGTTTGCCGTGCCGAAGACCACGTAGTCGGAGGGGTCGGCAGCACCATCGGCGATCTTGTCGGCAACGTCGCGTAAATAGACCGGCTGTCCGCGGACTACACCTACAACGACGGCCTCGAGGTCTTCCTGACGGGTGAAGATGTTGCCGACGTCGACCCGGACCTCCTGGTTATCCTCGGCGAAGTTGCCCGCCTGCAGCGTTGCGTTTGCGGCTTGAAGATGGCCAACTATGGCCATGGGCGAGATGCCGTAGGCATTGAGCTTCCCGGTGCTCAACTCCACGCGCATAGTTCGCGGCAATCCGCCGATGATCGCCGTCTCCGAAACATCGGAGATCTGCTCGAAGTTGTGTTGCATTTCGGCCGCGATGGCGCGAAGTTGATAGCCGTTGTAGTGCTGGCCCCACAGCGTGAGGGCTAGAATCGGAACGTCGTCGATCGAGCGGGCCTTGATGAGCGGCTGCGAGACTCCCGGTGGCATGCGATCGAAGTTGGAGTAGAGCTTGCTATAGACCTTGATAAGCGCATCTTCCTGGGGTGTGCCGACCAGAAAGCGGACGATCACCAGGCTCTGTCCGGGAGCCGATGTGGAGTACACATACTCGACGCCCGAGATCTCGTGCACCAGGTTCTCGATCGGGAGCGTTACCCGCTGTTCCACCTCAGCAGGAGACGCACCGGGCATCGCGGTGGTGATGTCCAGCATGGGGACAAGGATCTGCGGCTCTTCTTCGCGAGGAATGATCGCAACCGCGAACGCTCCGATTGCCAGTGACGCAGCGATGAAGAGCGGTGTCAGCTTGGAGTTGAGAAAAGTGTGGGCCAGTTTTCCGGCGATGCCAAGGTCCTGCTTCATCGCTGGACCTCGATGCGCTTGCCGGCGATGTCGCGGTCAGCGGGGTCGTCCACGAGCTGTTCTCCGGGAGATACGCCTGACAGAACTTCCACGAAGTCGCCTTGTGCGGCGCCGAGGGTGAGATAGCGGAGTTGCGCGATTCCCTGAGCGTCGAGAACATACGCACAGACCAGCGAGCCGCGGGAGACGACAGCGGAACGCGGAATGACAATCGCCTGGCGGACGCCGTTGGCAAACTCCGCTGTTCCATACATGCCTGCGCGGAGTTGAGTTGAGGAAGGCAGGTCAATCTTGACTGTAAAACTATGGCTGCTGGGATCGGCGGCCGGGTCGATCTCGGCCACGGTTCCCGCAATCTCCGCGGAAGATGCGCCATCGATCGTAACCTGCACTTTCATCCCCTTGCGGACTGTGGCGATTGCCGACTCATCCACCGTGGCTTGCAGTTGCAGGGCTCCGGCCTGATCGACCTGAAGCAAGGGAACGCCTGGCGAGGCCAGCGTCCCCGGATCGGCCATCCGTGCCGTTACGACGCCCGCAAAGGGCGCCACCAGACGGGTATAGCCGAGCATGGTGTGGGCGCCGGTTTCCTGGGCACGAGCCGCGTCGGTTTGCGAGCGCACTGCCTCGAGCTTGGCGGACGCTGCGGCAGCCCGCTGTGCAACTTCATCCATCTCCTGCGGGCTGACGCTCTTCTCGGCCTGCAGTTGCCGATATCGGTCCAGGGTGCTGGCAGCCAGCTTCGCATCGGTCTGCGCGGCAGCCTGCTCCTGTTGAGCAGCCTTGACTCCTGCTTGCGCCTGGTCCACCGACGCACGCAGTGCTGCATCGTCGAGCACGACCATCGTTTGCCCTGCGCGTACGCTGTCTCCCTCGCGCACAAGAACCTGCTGGATGCGGCCGACAACCTGTGCGGAGATGACGGCTGTCTGCCTTGCATGAACGGTCCCCGTCGAACGGATGTTCAGAGGAACCTGAGTTTGCTGGCTCTGGACGACCCGCGCCTGCATGGTTTCGACAACAGCCGGTGAAGCCGATTCGCCGCTATGACAGCCGGCCATCGTTGCCGCGAAAACGGTAAGCAAACTCGCTCGTAAAACTATCCTCATTGCAAATCCTCCGCCGCAGCGGGGGTCAGCGTCCCGGTTGCGTAAAGTAGCTCAGCATAGGCCATGGCATTTCCGTATACGGCATGCCAGTAGCTCGATTGACTCTGTCTCTCTGCATCTTCGGCCCGCAGCAGATCGGTGATGTTGGCAAGTCCAGCACCGTAGCGGTTTTTGAGGATGCGAAGGCTCTCCGCCGACTGGTCCAGCGCGGCCTGCGCCGTCTCCAGCGAGAGTTCCGCTGTCCTGCGGTGAATGTGCGCCTGGCTTACTTCCAGCCGCACGTGTTGCTGCGAGGCAGACAGTTGCGCGTCAATCTTCTGTTTCGCGGCGGTCTGCTGCGCAAGCTGGGCGCGTTTGCCTACGGGGAGGATGTCGACACTGATCTGAACGCCGGCTACCCAGTTGTTTCCTCCCGAACTGCCCAACGACCCGCGGTCTTCTTCCCAGTTGCCGTATGTGCTCACGACAGGGCCGAAGTTCGACTTCGCCGCCCTCAGGCCTGACGCCTGCGCCGATTGCGCCTGCGTCAGCGCCGTCAGATCGGGGCGAGCCTTTGCGGCTGTCGCCAACTCATCCTCGAGCGGCAGTTGGGCGAATGTATGCGGCTCAATCGGCTTCAGTTCAGATGCCTTGAGGTCGGAGACTCCCATCGCCTCGCGCAACTGCGCCCACGCCAGGTCCAGGTCGCCCTGCGCGGCAATCAGTTCCTGCTTGCGCGCCGCCACGTTGACCTGAGCCGACATTCGATCCGACTCGACGGCCAGACCCGCTTTGACGTGGTCGTCCACTGAAGCCAGCAGCGCCGATGCGGTCTCCTGTTCATGCTGGGCTACGTCGATCTCCCGCTGCGCGTAGAGCACTGACTGGTACGCTCCGACCACGTTAAGCACGATCTGCTGGTCAACCGCCTTGGCTGAGGAAGATGCGCTTGCCCGGAGAAGATCGGCGCTGTGAATCTCTCTCTGTGTCTTGAATGAATCAAACGCCGTCCAGGAGCCCGTGAAACGGGTAGAGAAGTTGCCGATCGCCTGAGGATGATTCAACGCATCGAGCGCGAAGTCAGCCTGGGTGAACTGTCCCTGCCGCAGACGGGTACCGAAGGCGTAGACGGGGTCGTCTCCGCCGGAGATGTCTTCCGTGAAGTTGAGGTGGGGCAGCAGCTGGGTGCGCGCCATGGTGGCCGCAGACTTCGCTTCCTGGTCACCGGCGCGAGCGATGGCAGCCTGGGGGCTTTGTCCGAGAGCCTGATCTACGGCCTCACGCAGTGTCAGAGGATCTTGCGCATTGGCAGCCGATGCTCCGATGCAAAGGAGGAGAGAAAGGCCCAGAGCTCGATACAGGCGAGAAATCATTGGATGAAGTGTCCTTCGCTGATGCGTTCATAGGGATAAAGTCACGGAACATGGAATTCGTTACAAAACACGTCAGATTAAATTTGCGCATGGTCACGAAGCCCCAGACCGACGCAGCCTCAGAGGGCACTAAGTCAAACCATGCCTATGGCATGGGCGATCTACTTCATTGCGGAAGGGAGACGTAGGAATTTGATACTTGGTGGAATCGGGGGATCAACAGGGATTGCGGCTCGGTGATTGCCGGATTACCCCTTTGCACTGTTCTGAATATGGCTCATAAGTGGTATCGAAGATCTTCGAGCCGAAATCGTCCGGATACACCAGATCGATTTTCAGTGGCCATAGGTATCGGCGTGCTGCGATACCTTGCCCCTAAAGAGCCAGTAAACAATGCAGAAGTACATGATGGCCAGCATCGTTCCGATGGACCACCAGACCAGTCCGACTCTGAGGGTATAGGACCCGGAGATCGCACTGGCAATTGTGATTGAGGGCATCGCCGGGTTGGTGGAGGGAAGCAGAACCGGGTACAAGCCCGCTGCCGCGCCGCAGAGCATGGCGACGAGGTAGACACAGGAGGATACGAACGCACCCAGTTCTGACCGTTTGCGCATGGCGATCACGATGAAGACGAGGCTTATGGCGACTCCAATGGGAGACAGGAAAGCTGCCGGGTGATTGTGATAGTTGTGCAGCGAATCCGGTCGTGCCAGGACGGTTGCGGGGATGGCGAGGACCGTGGCGATTGCAACGAAGGGCCAGAGTCGGCCTGCAGCAGTTCGCGCACGAAGCCGCAGGTCGCCCTCGGTCTTGAGTACGAGGTAGAGTGCTCCGTGGAGTGACAACGCCAGCAGCGCCATCACGCCGCCAATGACCGTGTACCAATCGAGGATGCCCGGATTTGGACCTGTCCGCCAGTTGGTCCACAGCGGGAGATAGAAGTAATTGTCTGGGCCGATGGGAACGCCGCGGACGACGTTGGCCAGGGCTGCGCCGAAAAAGATCGCGAGCAGGCTACTTGCAAAGAAGAGCAGCCCGTCGAAGAAGCTGCGCCAGAGAGGGTCTTCAAAGTGCGACCGCAGTTCGATCGCAAGGCCCCTCAGGATTAACAGCCAGAGAACGATCATGAGCGGCATATAGAAGCCGCTGAAGGACGAAGCATAGAGTAGCGGAAAGGCGAAGAACAGGGTGCCGCCGGCTGCGAGCAGCCAGACTTCATTGCCGTCCCAGACAGGGCCGATGGCGCGGATCGCCTGCTGCCGCTCGTCTTCTGTTCTGGCGACGAAGGGGAATAGGATGCCGACTCCCAGATCGAAGCCGTCGAGCACTACATAGGCGGCGAGCATTACCGCAACGATCCAGAACCAGAGAGCTGCCATGGCGCGCCTCCTAAGCGTTGGTAAGGGTTTGGCCGGCGGCGAGTTCCGTGGTCGAGTGCGGTCCCTTTTCAATGATGTTGTAGACCAGCATCACCCAGAGGATTGAAAGCACCGTGTACATCCCCAAAAAGCCGAGCAAGCTAAAAAGACTTGTGCCTGCGCCGATGTGCTTGGAATAGCCTTCCGAGGTTCGAATCAGGCCGTACACAAGCCATGGCTGGCGACCGATCTCGGCTGTCATCCAGCCGGCAGTATTCGCGATATACGGAAGCGGAAAACTCAAAAGGATTGGCCACAGGACCCAGCGGGTGGTGTAAAGCTTGCCGCGCCAGAGGAGAAATCCTGCGACTGCCATGAGCGCGGCGAAGTAAGTCCCGAGCCCCGCCATGATGTGATAGCTATAGAACAGAAGCGGGAGGGTCGAAGGCCACTGATCCTTGGGATATTCATCGAGGCCCTTTACCTCGGCGGCGGTCGTGCCATAGATCAGAAAGCTCAGGACCTTGTTGACGGCGATTGGGTTATCAATCTTCTGGCCTTCGATGTCCGGCTGCCCCATCAGCACGATGGGCGCACCCTTTACTGAGTGGAAGAGCCCCTCCATTCCTGCGATGGCAATCGGCTGGTTCTTCGCCATGTACTTGCCGTGAAGGTCGCCGGTGGGAAAGATTTGCGCGACGCAGGAGAGGACACCTGCGATCACTCCCACGCGCAGGAAGATTCGTCCGAAGTCACCGTCCCGCTTCTGGAGGATGTAAAGAGCGCCCACGGAGGACATGACAAAACACGCCGTGACGACTGCCCCGCACATATTGTGCGCATACTGAAGCCATGCCCACGGATTCATCATCAGGCCCCAGAAACTGGTCACCTCGTAGACTCCGTTGGGCAGCAGCCGGTAGGCGACGGGGTGCTGCATCCAGGCATCGGTGACGATGATGAAGAAGCCGGAGATCCACGAGCCGACAAACACCAGAAAGGCTGCGCCCCAATGAGCGAAGCGGGACAGCCGCTTTTCGCCGAAGAGAAACAAGCCAAGAAATGAGGACTCCAGAAAGAAAGAGAACACGCCTTCCATGGCAAGCGGCTGGCCAATGACCCCGCCGGTGCGGCGGGAGAACTCCGACCAATTCGTTCCGAACTGGAACTCCATTGGGATGCCTGTGACTACGCCCAGCAGGAAGTTCACAGCAAAGATCCGCGCCCAGAAACGAGCCGAGTCGTTATAACGCTCGTCCTGAGTGCGGAGGGCCATCGTCTTGAGCACGACGATGAGCAGGGCCAGACCCATGGTCAATTGCGGGAAGAGATAGTGGTAGGTAATCGTAAACGCGAAGTGAATTCTGTGCAGCGTTAGAGCATCCATGGAGCGGAAGTCCTCTTTCACACAGGATACTGCTCAAAGTGGTTGAGCACGTGTGCGTCGCTCGGTGAGCCAATCAACTCACCTGGACTGGTCCGGAGCGATCAATTGACAATGAGTCGATGACAAGTCCGTCTTAATGGACAAACAGAAGGTACAGACTCATGCCTACTCCGACCAGCGCCAACACCATCGCCAAGGTCACGGCACTCTTCGAGACTTGGCCGGGCATCCATATGCCGCTTTTGAGTTTATGTACCACAGCTATGTGACTGAAAACGGAACCTACATTGACAATCACCCCCAATGCGACAAGAGCTACTCCCGACCACACGGACAGGCCTGTGGTGTGTACGGGAAGATGCGTCTCGTCACTCTGCATCTCGCGCAAGAATAGACCAAAGCGCGCAACCGCGAATCCTACACCCATCAAGCCCAACCCGGTCCGTATCCACGCAAGAAAGGTTCGCTCGGCGGCGAAGTAGACTCGTGGATCTCGTTCTCCCTCTTCTGGATTCGCCATTGATCAACCGTCCTTGTCTGCTTTATTTCACGCGACTAATCTGCGGATTGGATGCTAAGAAGTCGCACCCAAAGCGACCGTTATGACTGGGCATTTTGCCTTAACTATGATGGGAAACGCTCCCGAGGTTCGATTTTGCATGCCGAGGTGTGTATTTCTATGTAATCCAAGAACCAGCAAGTCGATCTCTCGTTCCTCAATGTGCTTCAGGATGTCAGTGTGTGGCTTCCCCACACGGACAAATGTATGCGGGTGACAGATTTTGCCAGCGTCATGGGGCATGATCGCCGCCACAGCACCATAAAAGTGCTGCTCAAGTCGATGAAGTTGATCAGGATGGTCGATATCGTTCGAATGAACGACGTTCAGCACGTCGAGGTCTGCGGAAAATGCTTCTGCAAGAGCGACGGCGATGGGAGCAGCACGGGCGGCTTCGGGCGAACAATCGGTCGCGTAGAGAATTCGACGAATATTCAATGCCCCTGCATGGAGTATGTTCACATTCGGACCGATGGTGAGCGTCGATCCAGAGGAACGACGAAGGATTTCTTCCGCGGTGGAGCCGAGAACAAATCGGTCGATTGAGCCCCTGCCATGAGTCCCCAAAACGATAAGCGCAGGGCTTCTACTCTTTACCAGTGCCGGGATCACTTGGCACGGATCACCTTCAAGGAGGACAGTCTCTGTTTTTCCGCTGCCCGCATCGAGTATCTCCGCGGTCAGTGCCAAGTCGCGATTGAGATTGTTTCTCTGCTGACTCGCAAGCGGCTTCTCAGCTTCCACTTCGAGCGCGGCTTGCGTCAGGGTGAATGCATGTGCAACGACAAGATTGGTGCCGAAGCGCACCGAGACGGCCGAAGCGTAAAGGCCAGCGTTCTGCGACGCCGGCGAGAAATCCGTGGCAAAAACAACAGAGTCTAGTTGGATCGTCGAGCGCTTCCCAATAGTGGGCATTATCGCCCTCCAAGAATCAAACTATAGATCACGGCTGCACTCCCGTCTGGAAGTTGATGGTTGAAATAGCGAAGTTGTACTGCGATCTCGCATTGGCGTTGCTGATAGCGGCTTCCGTTTGTTGCAGTTCAGCTTGGCTCAATTCAACGATCGAGCTGAGTCCCAAATCGTACCTGGTTTTTGCAAGATCCAAGGCGGTATTCGCCTCCTGAACGAGTTCAGACGTTACGGTCACACGCTGTAGGGCCGTGTTTGCATTCAGCCATGCGGTCCGGACATCGCGAGCGACCTGTTCCTGAAGCGCACGAGTCTGCTCGGAGGCAGCCTGAACCTGTAGGGCGGCTTCGGAGGCTTGCGCCGTAAACCGGAACCCATTGAAGATCGGGATGCTTATGTTCCCTCCGACCGCTCCGTACCAGGTGGTTGTGAAATATTGCGGGGACCCGGTGGGGGTATCGCCAACTACTCCGAGCGCGCTGATTGTCGGTAGCAACTGCTCATGTTGCGCTTTGCTGAACTTCTGCGCTGCCTGTTCGCTGAACTTCAGGGATTGAAGATCGGGTCGATTCTGGATGGCTTGAGCGATGAGGGTCTCGGGATCTGGCGCGAGCGGAGGCAACGGGCCGGTATCGTCGACAACCTGAAAGTCCATCAGCTTGTCATAGCCCAACACGGCGCTCAGCGTCGCTTTCGCTGCATCGAGATCGTTCTGTGCATTGAGTTGCAACAGTTTTGCCTGCGAGAGATTAACTTGGGCGAAGCTGAGATCCAGGTCCGATCGCAACTTGGACGATGCGAGCGCGCTCACTTGATCGGTAAGATCCTGCCGGGCAGCAACGGTCTGAGCCGCGACCTTCAGCGTCTCCTGGGCTTCAATTACAGCAAAGAAGACCTGATCGGTGACCAGTACTATGTCTTCACGGCTGGCTTCAGCATCAGCAAGCCGCGCTTTTTCTTGCAGCTTTGCCGACGAGATTAGGTTCGATGTGCGTCCGAAGTCAGTAATCAGTTGGCTGAGCTGCACCCCCATGCCCGCATGATTGAGGAGTCGTGAGGCTGCAAGAGACCCGCTGGATATTCTGCTTCCATCGTTTGCCTCGACGGCGGTCAGGCTACCGCTCAGGTTGGGGAGTTGGTCGGCGCGGCGTTCCCGAACGACCTCATGCTGAACTCTTGCGATCAACTGGCTGATGTGAATTTGAGGGTTGTTCGCCAGCGCCAGCTTCTCAGCTTCTTGGCGGGTGAGCAGGATAGGAGTTCCCGTTCCCGTCGGAGGCAGAGGAAGCGTGACCGTCGAAGGCGGTTGCGAGGATGCGACGAGAGGCGATGATGCTTCGGGGGCATTCGGCAGCGCTAGCGGCGGGTTCTGAGCAAGGAGCCCCGAGCCAAGGAGCATGAACGGGAGGATTGCGATCTTGATCTTCTGATTCGACTTCATGCCTAAACCTCCCCTGCTGCTGGCAAGGTTTCTTCCTTGCGATGGATCAGCAGGTAAGCAGCTGGTACGAGGAAAACGGTGACAATAACCGAGACCGTGAGGCCGCCTAAGATGGCTCGGGCCAGCGGCGCATACTGTTCACTGCCCGGTTCCAATGCCAATGCCATCGGAATGAGGCCAAGAATCGTCGCCAAGCTCGTCATCAAGATTGGTCTCAGGCGCGCTTTGCAGGATTCGATCAATGCTGTCTTGATGTCCCTGCCCTCTTTGCGCAGCTTACCCGTGAATTCGACAATCAGAATGCTGTTTGAAACGGCGATTCCCGCGGTCATCACAAGCCCCATCAGTGACATCACATTCAACGTTGAGCCCGTAACGAAAAGGAAGACCAATGCGCCGGCAAGTCCTGGTGGAATGGCCAGCAGGATAATGAACGGATCTGAAAATGAGGCAAACTGCGCCATCAGGATCAGATAGACAAGAACCACTGCCAGAACCAATCCAATTCCGAAGCTGGAGAAGGATTGCTGCATGTCACGGATGGTGCCGCGCACGTTGACTGTCACACCATTGGGAACTTGTAATTGCCCAACAATCGACTCGACCTGCTTGTTCACCTTGCTGAGATCCTCCGACTTCGGCATGACGTAGATGTCGAACACCGGGCGCAGCTGATAATGGTCCACCTCCGTTGGTGTGTTTATTTGCGTAATGTCGGCGACAGATTGGAGCGGAGTCGTACTCAGGCCATCCGGGGACCGGAGAGGGATCTGCCTGAAGTCAGTCATCGTCTTGATTTGCGTCTCAGGATATTGGACCGTCAACATATAGCTGTTGCCGGTCTTCGGATCGACCCAGAAGCTCGGTGCGATCATGCCGTCCGACGTAAGCGCAGTGATGACGTTGTCGACAACATCTTTCGGAGTGATTCCCAGAAGGCCAGCCTGTGCGCGGTTGATGTTCAGTTCCAGCCCGGGATAGTCGAGGTCCTGGGGGATTAGGACGTCATTTACCGAGCTGAACCCTTTGATCCTGGCCGCTGTCGTCTTGGCAATATCGTAGGCCTGCTGCAGGTTGGTCCCCCCGATCTGAATATCGATCGGTGCAGGTTTTCCCTGATTGACAACCGAATCCACCAGGCCTCCGGCCTGGAAGTAGGTGGCCACGTCGGGGAAGTCAGCGCTCAGTTTTTCGCGGACTTTCTGCATGTAGGCATAGCTCCCGGTCTTGTGATCCTCCTTCAGGCTGACCTGGATGAACGCGGTGTGCATTCCGGAGTTGGATGTATAGATCGCGGACAAGTCGGGGGTGATCCCAATGTTCGAGACGATCATATTCAGGTCGTCCGGCGAAACTACGCTGCGGATGTCCTGCTCCATCTTTGAGACGTAGTCGTCGGTCACTTCGATTCTCGTACCTGCCGGCACCTTGACATTGACCACGAACTGGCCAGGGTCGGTTCGCGGAAAGAATGCTTTGCCAATGAACGGATATACTGCAAAACTCACCAGAACGACAAGGCTGATCACAATGACGACCATCCCGGCGCCTTCTAATGCTTCGCCGACTTTTCTCTCGTACCACATTTCGAGTGTGCGGAACGCGAGATTGAACTTGTCCACGACGATACGAAACACGTGAATCTTCCTCTTCTGGCTCGGCTCCGCAACTGCACTCTCTTCTGTCGCAATCTGGTGGTGCTCACTCCCGGGATCGATTGTGATGAACAATGAGCAAAAGAGAGGTACAACAGTCATTGCGACGAAATAAGACGCGAAGAGCGAGATGACAACGGCCAATGCGAGCGCTGTGAACAGATACTTGCTGACGCCGTAGAGCATTAGGACGGGGAAGAACACGATACTTGTGCTGACGGTTGCGGCCAGCACCGCCAGTTGAACTTCCTGCCCGCCCCGTTCCGCCGCGATCGCAGGGGGCTCTCCCATCTCCATATGCCGGAAGATGTTTTCAAGAACGACGACTGAGTTATCGATAAGCCGCGACAATGCAAGCGCCAGTCCCCCCAGCACCATCGTATTGATGGAACTTCCTCCGAGATTAAGTCCGAGGAAGGTGGCGAGGACAGAGATCGGAATCGAGAGCAAAACAGCAATCGTCGCCCGGACATTTCCCAGGAAGAGCAGGATCATCAACGCGGTCAGGCAGAGGCCGATAGTGCCCTCGTTGATGACATTCTTGACGGCAATCTTTACAAATGCAGATTGGTCAAACACTACATCGGTCTTTAGAACCGATGGGATATCGAGTAAGTGCGCGACCGCTTTCTTCACGCCGTCGACGATAGTGATGGTGTTCGAATTGCCGCCTTGCTTCAGAACGGGAATATAAACGGAGTGCTGGCCGTCCACGCGGACGATGTTGGTTTGCAGTTGTCCCCCGTCGACCGCGTGGCCGATATCAGCGACCATCACAGAGGCGTTGCCAACAGTCTTCAGTGGCAGATCGTTGATCTGATCGACAACCGGGACCTGGCTATTTGCATAAATGTTGTAATCTTTCATGCCGATGCGTACGTCGCCTGCGGGAAGAATGAGGTTGGATTTGTTAAGAGAGTCCACCACGTCCATAACGCTCATCTGGTGCGCTTCGAGCTTTACCGGATCGACGTACACCATGATCTGCCGGTAGCGCCCGCCATAAGGCTGAGGAACGGATGCTCCAGGAACGTTCGCGACCTGATTGCGAACGGTGAATTGTGCGAGGTCCTTGAGTTGAGTCTCATTCAGCCCCTGTCCCTTGAGCGTAATCAGGCACACAGGCAGGTTGGCGGCGTCGAACTTCAGAACGACTGGAGGGAGTGTCCCGGGCGGCAGCCGTCGGAGATTGGCCATAGCGAGATTCGAGATATTGCTGACTGCGGCGTTACCGTCGGTGCCGGGCTGGAAGTAGATTTTGATCAAGCTAACGCCGGGCAGCGAACGGGACTCGATGTGGTCGATTCCACTTCCAAGAGTAAAGAAGCGTTCATAGCTGTTGGTGATGTCCGATTCGATCTGCTGGGGCGGCATCCCGGCATAGAAGGTCGCGACAACCACCACCGGGATGTTGACCTCTGGAAAGAGATCGACGGACATACTCGTGACTGTGGTGACGCCGACGACAATCACGAAGAGACACATCATGAGGACGAAAAAGGGATATTTGAGTGCGAAGGAAGACATTACTGATCTCCCCCCTGCTTCGGCATAGAAATCGTGCTCAATTTTGGGAGAACCGTTTGACCGGGCTGATAATTGGCCTGTCCGGACACGATGACAGATTGATGCTCCGCAAGTCCCTGTGTAATCTCAACCCGATCCGACCCTTGAATTCCAAGCGTCACGGGTACCTTTTGGACTTTGTTGCCTGCATCAACGATCAGAACGTATGGTTGCCCATCGCCTTTCAGCACCGCGCCCGCGGGGACAGTCAGCACGCTCTTCTGTTCTTGCAGCACGATGGTCGTCTCGGCGGTCATTCCGGCGCTAAGCATGAGATCTGGGTTTGGAACATCGACCTCCGCAAGCATCGTCCGCGTAGACTCCGTCAACTCGCGCGTGAAACGAATAATCTTGCCGGGGATGATTCTCCCTGTGTCCTGGAGCCTGATCTGGACATCCCCGCCAATCTTTATGAACGGCACATCTTCCTCAGGCACGGGCATGCGGAGACGCAGCAAGTCACTTTGTGCAACCTTGACTACAGGCATAGACTGCGTATTCGATGTCGTGCCAGCCTGAATGAGGGAGCCGACATCGGCATAACGCATCGTGATGACACCCGTGAAGGGTGCGGTCACGACCGAGTAGTCCTCTAAGGACTGGACACGCTGGTTATCCGCCTTCGATACACCCAACTGCTCTTTTGTAGCGTCGAGGGAGGCCTTGGCGACATTTATCTTAGCCTCCGCGTCCTGATCCTTGGCGCGAGAGTCATCCAACTCTTGTTCGGCAACCAGTCCGGGACGCCTCTTCGCTGCCTCTGCAAGGCGGGTATATGCGGCGTGGAGCGCAGTGTAGTTGGCCTCAGCCAAGGCCACTTCGCTTTCTGCTCTGGAAATCTCCGATTGGCTGTGTTTCACCTCAGCCTGGGTGCCTGCAACCTGCGCGTTCAACTCTGGAACTTCCAGCGTCGCGATCACCTGGCCATTCTTCACGCGGTCGCCGATGTCAACATTGATGCGACGGATGTAACCCGAGACTTTCGCGTGGAGTTCAACTTCCTGGTAGGGCTGGAACTCGCCCGCAACCGTTAGCGTGCTCGCTAAGTCTCCCCGTGTCACCGGAGCTACCGAGGCTGTCGCAGGCGCAGACTCCGGCTGCTTTTCCTGGCAACCAGTGAAGACAAAGAACGGGAGCGCGGCGAGCAGCGCACCCCCAAAAACGATCAACGGAGATCGCATGAGCATAGTGAAGGCACCTATCAAAGTACGGGTAGATGTATGTATGGCTTCTGTAGGACTGCTCCACAGCGCATCAGCCTCTGCGGAAGACAGAAGGCGCACTCACGGCCTGGAGGGAAGGGTCTAACCGGGAAGGGGTGCAGAAGGTGGGGGGCGGGGCAAGAAGCAAAAAGAATTGACGCATCTCTGCTGACGACAATCGAGATCTGCGGTCATGGTCCAGATCCAATACGACAAACCGGCGGCGATCGCGGCGATCCGAAATGTTGGGACAAGGGTCGACGATTGAGGCTGCTGGGATGCGGGACGCACGGAGCCCACATCTTTGGACGAGACCGGCCGCTCCTTTTGGGACAGAAGCTTGGCTACCGGTCCGGCGGTCCGGGCAGCGCTGAAATGATAGAGCGAGAGTTTGTACTGCAATCCCCAAAAACACACAGCGAAGACCAGCATCAGAACGAAGAACAATGCCGGTCGAGTACGCCGAGTTGTCGTGTCAACTGTGAGCAATCTGCCGGCCCTTGGCGCTGCGTGTTCAGTGAATCTAAGGAGCCCCATGGATGTAATCAATAGGATTCCCTTTGTGACGATAGGTTTGCCCCTATAGCCAATAAGAGTCGTTTGCTGGTGTCCAGGAAGGCCCAAGGATTGAACGAGGGGTCAACGATATCGTCGTAAAGAGGATCGTCGAACTCCGCCTGCAGTCTGCCAAGGAGCAATATCTTCGCGGAAGGCCACTGCCTACGGACGTACGCCGCGATCTTAGCTGCTTCGTTCTGGCTGGGTGCAAGGCTAATTGCCACCAAACTGAACGAAGTGGATCCCGATAAACCGCACACATCGGAATGCCCAGCGGACTTCTGAACGGGAATGTTGAAAGTCGAGAGCAAATGCGCCCGGTACTCGCGAGGTGCGGGCTCTGACTCCACCAGCAGAATCGCTCCCAGGACAGGGGTTCGTGTTGCCTGATACGAATTGATTTGTGAAAAATATGAGTTCAGCACAGCAGACCGCCGATGGCGGCTATAGCCTGTGGGAATATTTGCTGACTATTCATGTTCCGCTCCAGAAGACCCAAGGGGACGGGTCTGCTTAGCACCGAGTACAGGTGCATTGAACCGAAATACGGCGAGGACCGCCGCACCGAAACGGTTAGGAGAGAACTGGAGGAGGACGACGCATTAGATCGGGTCCATGCAGATTGTATCGACCAGGGATGCGCGGCCCCGGCCCGGGTTGGCTCAGGTAGGAAGGCGGAACATGTTTACCCTGCTGCGAAGAGGCAAAGGCAGCGAATTGCAACGATTCCCAGGTGGAACGGGGTTGGTCCCGATTCGCCACCACGGCGACGGTACGATCGGAACCCTCCTCGACCGACAGTTTTGCCATGGGCCTGGTCGAGGCTGAATTGCCAGAATCGCTGAAATAGCCCGAGAGCTTCGCCTGTAGTCCCCAACTGAAAACGGAGATTGCCAAGAAGAGAAGAGCACATTCGAAAGCCAACGGAAGATTCGGATTGTGCTTCTTGAATACCATCTTCGCCTCTTGCAAAACGAGCCTGTACACAGTTTAGCAAAAAAGAGGAACCGGGTAGAAACCGGCCCCTTCGGGATTGAAACCGATCGCTGGCCCCGGGCGGCTTCGAAAGCACCTGAGGTTTGAACCAAGTACACCATCCCTCGAAGGGTTTGACGTTGGCGCGCGATCGGCGGATCATACAAACCACGGTCCAACGTCAGGCATTGGCTTGATGGGAGAGCAACTCATGGCAACGAATCGCAACGAGACTAATCAAGAAGAACAGAATCCACCGTGGCTTGGGTTTGCCAAGTTTCTGTTCATAGTGATCTTGACCGTCACGGTATTCCTGCTTGTCAGAAGCATGGTGGGCCACCACTTTTTTAGCGGAGGCCAGCAAAACCGGCATGCCGCCACCGGACCACAACAGGGCTTCAAATCGACAACGGAGAGGCAACCCATGCCGTTTCGGGCGTTACCTTCGGTTGGGTCGCGCTTGGTCGGCCCAGGGAAACGATGGTGAGTCAGGAAATCCGGAGTTTGCCGAAGACAGGGATCTTGATCAAGTCCAGAAGGGCTCCAAACGCGACTGCGGCTGCGAATTCACCGCCGACAACCCAAATTGGCAACGGTGACATGGCGATGCCGAAGGTCGCGAGTGTGGAGATGATAAGGACATCCGCCACCGAGGACGAGACGAGCCATACCGAAGGGCGCAGTCCCCATAAATGCTGCCGGTCTCGCAGGGCGTAGATTGTGGCTTGGCTGCCGAAGACAATTGCGACGACAGCAAGCGTTCTCAGCCCCTCGATTCCAAGTCGCAGCTCGAGCTTGCCGACTGCCAACAGCGCAGTACAGAAGCCTAAGAAACAGATCCCGAGTATGGCGCCGGCAGTGGTAATCCTGCCAATCGCCCAGGAGTTCGGGGACCCGGAGGGTCTCACTCGATCCGTGCTGAACGACATTGCCAGGAAATCGCCCGTAATCATCACGATGACCATCAGCATGGGCGTAAGCACCGCATGTCCAGTCATCACCAACCCAATTGCCAAGAGCAGGACCTGCACGATCTTCTTGATTACCGAATTCAGCGTGTAGGAGAGAATTCGCTGGAACGTGATCCTGCCCTCCTTAACGGCGCTGACAATGCCGCCAAGGCCGGCCGTTGTCAAAACGACACCCGCGGCTGACTTTGCAACATCGGTGGCGGTCGAAACCGCTATCCCGATCTGTGCCTGACGCAAAGCCGGTGCATCGTTGGCCCCGTCGCCGCACATCCCGACCGTGTCTCCATTCTTCTGAAAGGCCTTGACGAGGTCATATTTGCCCTCTGGAAGGATGCTCGCGAAAACGGCGAAGTCTGCGGGCTTAATATCGTTCGGCAGAGGCCCAGCAGGGCAGACTGCTCCCTCGATTCCCACCTCGTGCGCAACGATGGCCGCAGTTGCCGGTGCGTCACCGGTTACCATGACGGTTCGTACACCCAGCGCACGCAACTCTGAGACCAGTGAGGCGGAATCCTCTCGCGGCGGATCGCTGAGTGCAATAAGGCCGACCATCTGCATGGATGCGGGCGGCCCTGAAGCGACAGCGAGCACCCTGAAGCCCTGCTTCTCGAGTTCATTGGCTATTCCGTCAGCAGAGGGCGCGGGCGTTGTGAGGCCAACGATGGCGGTAAAGGCCCCTTTGACAATGCGCTGTTTGCCCCCGTTCGCATCTGTTGCCGTTGCCTCAGCGATCTTTTTTGCAGGATCGAAAGGCACGAAATTGTTTGCCGGCTCAACCGGTCGATGCAACACTGGCTTGCAGTTTACTCGCCGGCGTTTGAAAGCCCAAGGTCTCTCGCGGGCGTTGATTGAGGCGCAGGGCGACCTTGTTGAGATGGGCTTGAGAGTAGAC
>Ga0224555_1001977_pt1 | contig 25666 bp, 21 predicted proteins | sample 714S23034metaG_FD_180687 | JGI IMG/M metagenome (GOLD analysis project Ga0224555, IMG submission 180687) | Peat soil microbial communities from Stordalen Mire, Sweden - 717 S2 30-34 | ecosystem: Environmental > Terrestrial > Soil > Wetlands > Peat | place: Sweden: Norrbotten County, Stordalen...
CTGTGCGTGCAGACAGGTGGAGGGGGACAGGATGATGGCGAAGATCATTATCCTAAGCGGTAATTTTCTTCTCGTAGCCCCTCCTTGATTTTCGGATTGCACATCGAGAAGTTAGGCGAGATGCTCAGTGCCGTCAAGGGACGGCGTTGGAAGTGCTATTCGCGCATTTGCGGGCTCCTGTTAAACCAACTGGCGAAAACAGGCCTTTGCGCTCACAACCCCTCAGTGAGCGCTATCGCGATTTATCGACAGAAACGCGGAGTGAAATCGTCTCCGCAGCCGCGGGCGAGCCTGCACCACCGAGTGAGGTTAGCTTAGGGTGCTGCGCCTGCGGGTTCCTTCCGCCGACACAGCGGGAGGTCTTGAGCATCAAGAGCCTACTTCTTCGTCGCCTTCCCATCCATCACGGTGGTCCACTTGGTTCCATCGGGCGACATCTCGAACATAAAGTTGTACGACGTTGCCGACGTTATCTTCATCGTGAACCGCCCCTTAACGGTCGTGCTGCCCATCTTTTCGTCGCTGGTCCATGTCCAAGTATCGCCATCGACCATGCCCCTGGAGTCTTCGAACTCACCCCAGCTGTTGAATTCGCGATAGGTGTACGCCTTGTCATCGGTGGAATATCCCAGCACCGACAAGCCCACGCCATTGCCCATCTTTTCCATCTTGAAATCCGAGTGGCAAACCAAGAAAAAGCTCCCCTCCATCCACTCGCACTTCTCCAGTTCCATCATCGGCCCGCCCGGGCCCATCGGCCCTGGCTTCATGTCACCATTCAGCGTCCACGTGCCCGCCATCGCGTCCAACTTCTTCAATTCCGGAGCCGGCTTGGGTGCCTCCATCTGCGCCATCGCCGCCGCCGCCAACACCAGGCAAACCCACAAAATCATTCCCGATCGCTTCATATGCTATCTCCTCGAACTAGTCTGGAATTTTCCTTCTTGGCCCTGAAAACGACAACATTGTAGCGCATCCGTCTTGGAGGAACTCGGTCTATAGGCGCGCCGGATGGATAGTTTACGAAACCAGGCATTATCACTCATTGAGAATTGCTGACCCAAGGTCAATGAGTGAAATCGGGATTTTGCAACAGTTATCGCGGGCGGCGCAGTAGCCAGCCTCGATTGCCGTTCATTGCCTCGTCAGCTTGAATCGCGCGAATGGCTTGGCTTCGCCTTTGACTACATTGTCGAGCCGGTTCTCCCAGGTGTTGGTCTTGGGATCGTAAACGAAAGTGTTGGTGAAGCTGGTCCCACCGTGCTCATCGGTGAAAACGAAAGCAAGCTCATTCTCTTTGGGTGTGGCGAGCCCGATGGACTGCGGCGTTACTCCGCCGTATACATCCATCCACGCGCAGGCGTATTGCTTGGTCTTCTCATTCCAGCCGACGAATACCGTCGCTTCGTACTGCGGCTCGCCTTTGTCGTTCTTCTCCCGCGAGACTTCGTGGAAGCGTAGGTAATGGTGCTGGAGCATCCACTCCGCATCGAAGTCATGCGTGACGGATTGCTTGCCCACGGTCCCCTGCAGCAGCCACTTGCCGGCAAGATGGTCGAGCAGAGGTGAATTGACCGGCGCCTGTTGCGCCATCACGGCCAGAGCCGTCAATATCGTTGCCAGAATGACGAGTTGCTTCATTTGCCCATTCTCCATTCCGAAGTCAATAAGTGCAATGGCGATATTTCAACAGTTACGTCCTCTTCGGGAACATTTTTGCCCCAGTTGGAGCCTAAAATCTTAAGGAACCGAGATTCTGTGCGGTGGATCAGGCCGCATAGCAATAGTTAAAACCATGTCGCGCACACGTCGTCTCCTTCTACGCCTAATAGTTGCTGTACTCGTACTCGGCGCAGTCTGTGGTGGGTCACTTTGGGCCTACGTCGAGTACGAAGCCCATCGTGCGGAATCCATGCTCGCCGAGCTATCCCGCGTGCAGATCGGCGATACGGAAGGGTCCGTCCTTGCGTTGACGGGTCGGTACGGCGGATTCAAATGGACTCCAGAGACGTTGTCGCCAAGAGGACAATGGGTAGACAAGGAAGAGTACGACTATGAGGTGACGCGACAGTGCGATTACAAGTACGAGCTAGGGGTAAGTCCGTTTGGGACCACTGTTGGCCGTGTTGGCCGATTGGCTCAAGCCCTGCGCGCTGCAAGAGAGGTCGTTCCCACACGTCTGCAACCGTTATTAGGATTGCGTGACTGGGGCATTGTGGCCGAACTGTCGATCCGAAGCGGTCGTGTGCAATCCGTCTCGGCGATGACACTCTTCGAGGGTCGCTCCGAATGGCTCGGCCATGAATGGGAACTCGCCGAGGGAATGCCACGGTATGGTATGCCAGCACGAGCATATGCCATTGGTGCAGCACATCTCACGATGGCAAACGGTGGCGGAGAGATGATTTCGAACTTCATCACACCGAGGGCTTCAGATGAGGAAATCGACGCGGCCCACAAATTCAATTCCAAATGTTTGACCAGCATAGAGGGTTGTCATGGGTTGTGCGATGCGGCACCCCGTCCGCTGGCATATCTGAAGCACCACCCCGATGCAGTTTGGAACATCATTCCGCCGCAGTGCAATTGACTATGGCTGACTCAACTGTCGAGAACAGGCATTATCACTCATTGAGAATTGCTGACCCAAGGTCAATGAGTGAAATCGAGATGTTACGTCAAGAACAATGCAGCTTCGTCGTTTTGTCTAATCAGTCCCGCATATCCCCCGAGTTGCGAATCGAGAGTCGAACAGGTCTCGCCTCTATTCCTTCTGAAGCCAAGGAGGGAACTGAAGCCAGCTACTGGGGAATGCGTCGTCCTCTTCAACGGAGACGATTGTGCCCTGGTGATAGAGAATGCGCCAGCCCTCGGACGTAGTCTGCCAAATGGTGGCGCGCCGGGTGAGCCGCTCAATCTGCCGCAGTGTGTACGTAAACAGGTAAGTGTCAGGGCTGAGACGGCGAACGGCGTGGTCATAGGTTTGCCAGCCTACAGCAGCCGCGTCGACGGGCGGATGCTTCTCCAGCGTGCGAAGGATGAACTCGCGGCTATAGCGGCGGCCCGATGCGCTCGTCTCCCAATATTCGGGCGCTGTGGCCTTTTCGAAGTCGGCGACCGTGGTGCCGAATTCAGGCGTGTGAAAGATGGGCTCGCGGCGGCAGAGCTCTTCGAGCACTGAGAGCAGACCGGGATCAATGTGGGTAAAGACCTCGTGATTCGTCATGACGCCATTGTACGATTCGGTCACCGTCGAATGACGGGCTTCCCGGAATAACTGTTGAGAACAGGCGTGGCTGTTGAAAAACTCTTCTCAGGGAATTTCACCAACGAAATTCGTTCGCAAGTTATTGAATGTTCGTTCGCCGGAGGCGCTGAAATTCACTGAAATTACTGCTTTGGTTCCTTTTTCAACAGCCACGGGCGATTGCGCTCACAGCCCAGTTAATGAGCTGCACCATCAACCGCAGTATCGCCCTCACCTGATTTCGGTTCGCAGAGAAGAAAAACCTGATCCATTGCTGCGTGCATCTCTTCGGTCGTGCCGAAAAGACTAAGCATTTCCGCACGTGCAAGGTTGACCCAAATAGAGATCCTTCGATCGGTTTCCGATTGGAGACCGTTCCGAAGCTCTTCAAGATTTATCTCGGCAGCACCAACCTGGTGTGCCAACTCGTTGAACCAGGTTGATAAATCAGTCGCCATTTGGAGTTGCTCCGCTAGCATGACCGCGGAGTCGCGGAACAACACCGGTTGGCCGGTTAGTTGTTCCGCCACAAGTTGGGCGATTGCAGCATCAAAGATGATTACGGGCTCGATGAACATCAGAACCGCCGAGCGTAGGTTCTGGATTCTGTCTTTCGTATGATTCCCACGCATCTCGGCAACCAGGTATCCCAACAGAAAGATGTACTCGCGCGCTCGCTGCGCGCTGCTTTCAAGCACTGCCGTGTTTGCATAGACGACGAGCTGGTAAAGCAAATCAGCCTCCCGGCGGGCGTGGAAGACGGCTCGTTCCACCAGCGGTTCCGGTTGACCCTTCATGCTGTTTTGCACGGTGTCATACACGGCATTTGCGACCACGCCGCGATACGGTGGCGAATGTCGGGCACCTTCTTCGAAGGTTCCTGCTTGCAATGCATTTCTGAGCCACACCACAACGATTTGCCGCGGCGTCAGTGTGAGCTCAATTGCTTTGACTCGTCGTTGCCGACTGATCATGCGCTGACTCCTTCGCCGACCGGAACTCAAAAGGGTCCGTGTCGGTTCCTCTCTTGATGGACATGACCGCTTCCAAATGTTTAAGACGCTCTTCGAGACGTTGATCAAGTGCCTTCAGAAGAATGCCGGCCAAGAACCCAATCGAATTCGCGGCACGAAGATCGAATGGGCCTTGCCGGACTCGGTTAATCGTTTCCTCCAAGAGTTCGCTTACTTCCCCGATGCTCTTGAGAGGTCGGTGCGTGAGGGCGTCTGTTGGGGGTGGAAATGTGAGCCTGCGCCCGTGCTTAGATCCCATTTCTGCCGCACGTTCGGGATCCGAATGAAGTGCACACTGTGTTGCTCCTGTGACAGCCCACGCGCCGCATCGTTTTCCGCTCTTATTTTTCGCCGAGCACCTTTGGGACATTGGTCAACCCCTCGTAATTTACCGTTTCTCACCGCTCAACGGTGGGGTGGCTCCCCTATATAGATCGTTCTTCCAGCGACTGCCGAAGCGGGCTAAGCGTGTTAGGTTGTCTTGGAATGGGACGTATCTAAGACTGAGAGGTTCCCGGGATGTGTCCGCGAAGCAGCGTGATTGCGTATCGATTCGACCCCATAAATCCAACCCATGATTACTCTGCCTTACACGTCTTTGGGGGTACTTGGCAGTCTCCCGGCACCATGTAAGTTCTTGTAAAGGTATTACTAGCACCCTTGACACGGTAGAGGTCAGGAGTTCGAGTCTCCTCGTGCCTACCATATTTTTCTTCAAGTTGCCGCCTTTCCGCACTTCCACTCCATGCACATTAACGCACAATAGCAGTCTGAGGCTGCTCCTGTACGTCTGGTTTCGCCGGCATGGACGCCCAACGCACCATTTCCATGACCTTGCCTTGTGCACTCCGCAAGTTCTCTGAACTCGCCTGCGAATAAAGAAGCAGGGTCGTTTTCGGATTTGCGTGACGCATCAGGTCCTGTACGACCTTAACGTCTTGCCTGTTGTCGGTGAGTAAAGAGGAGAAGGTGCGCCGGAAAGTGTGCCAGCCGATCCGCTTGTTGATGCCGCGGCACCGGGAAAAGCTCTTATGCGAGGCTTATCGCACGAGTTCGGCTGAGTCAAGCGAGAAATGCCATGCTGGCTGGGAAAAAAGTGACAAGACAACGTCATAGCGATGGGCTTCATCCCACGCATCGATTGCCCTCAGTTCGGCTTCAAATCTCGCCAGACGGTTTTGCACGGAGGCCTCGGCTAGCTCGTGCCTCCACACGGAGGGCCGCCGTGTTACAGTGCGGAAAGGCTTACCAGTGAGTCGAGTGGGGCAACTGAGATGGTGACGGGCTTGGCGGGATTTCGGCAGGACTGCCAGAGTTTCGGCACTAAGCCTGTTGGACATGAGTGCACCGGACGTGTCCTTCAATCTGACAGTTTCCTCTCGCGGTGATAGCTTTCTCAAAGCCAAAGCGCGGCTCGCAGTTTGAGTCCTGTCTACTTTCTGGACACTTATCTATACTCCAGACAGGCTTTCGCTCAATGTGATCGTCTTTTCATGAACTTGCAACGGTGGTTCGCTTGCAACCTTATCCTGCTAGGGAACCGATGTGCCCGGTTGCCGCCCCTGAGGTGTTGATCTGAAAGACGGAACTGGGAGAAAGCCGAAATTGGAAGCTCAGAATCAACCCGCGACCGGCCCCGTTCGAGAGACTTTCGACGCCCGTCGGCACCCCCGGTTCAAAATTGAAGCCGATATCCATATCCATTCCCGGACGTGCGGTATGCTGAAGGGCCATACCGTGGATATCAGCGAATCGGGAATCTCAGCCATGCTGAAAATGATAGAAGTTCCCCTCGGCGAGGTCGTGGAGTTGGACTTTACGCTTCCGTTCGGCCCCGTGACGATTTATGCGGTGGTTCGCCAAAGGAACGCTTTTCGCTACGGCTTCCAGTTTCTTGAGTCAAACTTCATGAGCGAAGTCATTCGGTCCACCTGCCGCCGGCTTGCGGTTAAACAATCCTGATATCGCCTGATAGCAATTGGTAGCAAATCGGTAGAAGCCGCTGCTTGACCGCCCGTTAATTCCTCGTACATCGACTCGACCATCCGCTCAACACTCTCCGGCAACTCCTGCACGTACTCGTTGGCCGTGGTATCAGCCTTGGCGTGCCGCAGGATGACGACGGCGGCGGGCAGACAGCGGTTGCGGATCCAGAACCTGGAGTTGGGGAAGAGTTTCATGATGTGCACTCCTCACGCGAGGTTTTCAGCGGCTCAACCGAAGCCGAGGACACAGGGGTTTCGTAGCGGAGCCGCCAACAACCGCAGCAGGTTCGGCAGTATGTTCGAGGGGATGGCACAAGGAAATAGTAGACATTAAACCTTTCTTGTACTAATGTAACTTTCTGTGAAGGCAGCGAATGCGAGCACGAGGGCCCTGCTGGTTTCCCCCAATCGGATCATTATTCGCGAGCTGGAAAACTTCCTTCACAACACCCGGGTGCGGCACGTGCATTTCGGAGACGGCAGCACGGCTCCGCCCGCGCTCGCTTACGTCACCAATTTTGCCCGTCTTTCGGTGACGCTCTCCGGATGCCACACTATGGAAATTGCCTCCGGCGGCGGCGCGAAAATCATCAAGCCGATTCGTGGTCACGCGGTGTTTGTGCCGGATCACGCCTGGAACAAGCCCGACTGGTCGGGCCCTGTTGAAGTGCTTACTTTCCTCTTTGGCGCGAAGCAGATTGGGGTCAGCTTGGTGCGCCACCAAGGCGGAACTCAGCTGCCCTCGTCTGCACTGAAAGCCAGCGTACACGGCGGCTATGACGTGCCGACACACAGCATCCTTGCGGCTCTCATGGTGCTGGCGGCCGACCACTCCAAGGGTCCTCTCGTGAGACTGTTGACGGAATCGCTGCTGCACGCTTGCCTGCGGCTCCTGAAGTCGCCGCAGAAGCGCTGGCCGCGCAAGGCGATTCGCACTTACGAATCCATTTGTCTGTACGTGCAGGAGAACTTCCACAGTCCGATCACGCGCGAGAGCGTCGCAGACCACTTCGGTTTGGCCCCAAACCATGTCTCGCGGTTGTTCAGGAAAGAAGGGCTCATGCGCTTCAACGATTATTTGAACCTGGTGCGCATAAATCGCGCGAAGTTCATGCTGCAGAACTACAGTGTGACCTTAAAGGAGATCGCCTCCGACTGCTGCTACAACGACGCGGCTTACTTCTGCAGGGCCTTCAAGAAGATCTGTAATGTCACGCCAACCGAATACCGGGCGCAATGCGCCACAGCCGTTCAACCACGGACTAGTCCGGCCAACATCTGGCAGCGCAGGCGGACCGCTGTCCCATGAAAAGGTTACTTGAGTACAGCAAACGTTCCATCTCTCCCGTTTTCAGGAGTAGGACTAATCGCAGATACTAGCCGAACTGCAGAACCCGGTGACGGTCAGCTTCGTAACTGGCGTCGGAGAGTCCGCATACCGCCAAGGCGCTCTTGTCGAAAGGGATGAACCGATTACAATGCCTGGCAAGCGCCTTGGGGGACCATACTTGAATGCTTGAATTGCTTACAAACCTGCGCAAGCACTTACTGACAGGCGTCTCCTTTGCCATTCCGTTCATCGCCTGTGGGGGCATGCTGATCGCCTTCGCCATCGCCTTTGCTCCGATGACTCCTGCCGGTCCGGATTTTTCCCACACCCCGCGACTGAAGCTCCTCTGGGACATCGGAACTCTGTCGCTAACCCTGATGTTGCCAGTGCTGGCCGGCTATATCTCCTATTCGATTGCCGGAAAGCCCGGCTTGCTTCCTGGATTTCTGGGAGGTTATTTATCCGCCGAGATTCAGGCCGGTTTCCTGGGGGCGATGCTGGTGGGGCTGTTGGCGGGTTATCTGGTCGAGGCGCTCAAAAAGGTGCCCGTCTCGAAACACCTTCGCCCGATTATGCCGATTCTCGTGATCCCCATTGTTTCGGGTGCTCTAATCGGCGTGCTCATGATAAAGGTGCTGGGGGGTCCCATTGCGCTCCTGATGGAGCACGGCACTTCTGCTTTGAGGAGCATGAGCACGGGAAACAATGTTGTGTTGGCGTTGCTTCTGGGCGCGATGATTGCCTTTGACATGGGTGGACCGGTCAACAAGACTGCATTCTTCTTCGGGGCCGCCATGATTCGGGAGGGCAACTATCAGGTCATGGGAGCCTGCGCTGCCGCCATCTGTACGCCTCCTTTAGGGATGGGATTAGCCACACTGCTCCGAAAAAATCTCTGGAGTACTGAAGAGCGGGAGGCGGGCCTCGCTGGGATCGTAATGGGGCTGATTGGCATTACGGAGGGCGCCATTCCCTTCGCTGCCGCAGACCCGCTTCGGGTTATACCAAGCATCATGGCTGGTTCCGCGGTAGCGGCGGTGGTTGCGATGGTTGGGGGAGTAGGAGATCACGCTCCACATGGCGGCCCCGTTGTCCTGCCCGTAGTAGACCACAGATTGATGTACGTGTTCGCGATCTTGACCGGTACGCTTGTAACCGCAATTTTAACTGTTCTGCTGAAAGCTCGCGCTCAGAAGATGACGGAGCGCAGGGACGAGGCCGCATGAAAATTGTCGCAGTCACCGCCTGCCCGACAGGCATCGCCCACACCTACATGGCAGCCGCGCGATTGGAAAAGATCGCGAAGAACCTTGGCCATGAGATCAAAGTAGAAACACAGGGCGCGATGGGCGTTGAGAACAAGCTGACGGAAAACGACATCCGCCGGGCGCAGATCGTAATCTTCGCTGTTGACATTGAGGTGGAAGGGCGGGAACGATTCAACGGCGTCAAGGTCATTCAGGTCTCATTGCAGGAAGCGCTGAAGAACCCGGAGGGCATCTTCGCAAAGATCCAACGCTGAATATGAGGCAAAGGGTGAGCACATCGCTGAGTTTTACATTCGTTTGTTCTCTGTCCAACGGCATCCATGCCCGGCCTGCAAGCCATCTGGCGGAGGTGGCGAATACTTTTGCCTCCGAGTGCATTCTGACCAATCTGCGGAACGACGCGATCGCGAAGGTCAGGAGCGTGTTGGCGATCATTTCGGCGGACGTCCGGCACGGCGACTGCTGTTTTGTCCAAGTGAGCGGCCCGGATGAGCAGTTCGCTCACGCAGCATTGCAACGATTTATTGGCGAGGTTCTCCCTGGGTGTGATGTTCCGCTGGCTGGTGGCGATGGGTTCGCCCGGGGCCGGACGCTCCCCCGCGTTTTGCAGGCGGCAGGAGTAACCGGCTCCTTCGGTTTGCCGGTTAGCAGCGGTTTTGCTCGTGGGAAGGTGGTAATCGTGAGCGGGATGGCGCTGCCGCGCGGCTTGCAGGCGAAGCCTGCCCCCGATCCAGAAAAGGAACTGGAGCGGCTTAAGCGGGCCCTCACCACGGTTTGCGGCCGAATTCGAGACAAACTCACGCACGCAATTTCCCCCACCGCTGCGGCCATACTGCAAGCGGACCTGGCGATCGCCAGCGATGTCTCCCTCTCCGAGAAGTTGGCTGAAGAAGTTTCGCAGGGCCAATCCGCCGGCCAGGCAGTTATGGAAGCCGGCGAATTTTTCATCTCTGTTCTGCGCCAGTCGGCCAGTGAATACACTCGTGAGCGCGCTTCGGACATTCAGGAAATCTGCCTGCAATTGCTCGGTGAGATCTACGGCGCAGAACTTCGTGTATCTGCGGCCGACCTGCATGAACCCTCTGTGGTCGTAGCGGAAGCTCTTGCTCCGCAGCAACTTCTTGCCCTTGATCGCCGTTATTTGAAGGCGATCGTGCTGGAGCATTCGGGCACAACCTCACATGCGGTCATCCTGGCACGCTCACTCGGAATTCCCCTGGTAGTGGGCGTGAAGAACGCCCGCGTATTGTTTTCTCCAGGACAGGAAGTCGTGGTGGACGCAAATCGAGGTTTCGTTGTCTCTAACAGCGCCAATCCAGTGCAGAGGTTTTACGAACACGAGGTGACGACGCTCGAACGGCGCCGTGAACTTGTGGCCCGCCATGCCACCGGCCCAGCTATTACCAGCGACGGCAAGACTTTGGAAGTAGCTGCCAATGCGTCATCGCACGAGGAGGTAGTCCAGGCATTCGCGAACGGTGCAGACGCGATTGGATTGTTCCGGACAGAGATGTTGTTTTTGGAGCGGGAAAGGCCACCGTCAGAAGATGAGCAGTTTGCAATTTACTCGGAGGCGGCACGCACTGCCGCCGGACGGCCCGTCATCATTCGCACTTTCGACATCGGTGCCGATAAGCCAGCGCCATATCTGGGTCTGGCCCAGGAAGAGAACCCGTTCCTCGGATATCGTGGCGTGCGAGTATATGCAGAGCACAAGGAACTCTTGCAGTCTCAACTGCGCGCGATTCTTCGCGCATCCCTATTGGGATGCATTCAGATCATGGCGCCCATGGTCTCGTCCCTGGAGGAGGTCCTTGAATTCAAAGCTGCGCTCTCCGAAGCCAAGCAGTCGCTTACGATCATGAGCGTCGCTTTCCAAGCGGATATTCCGATCGGCATCATGGTTGAAGTACCCTCGGTAGCCTTCATTTTCGACCAGTTATGCGCGGAGATAGATTTCTTCAGTATCGGAACCAATGATCTGAGTCAATACTTCTTCGCTGCCGACCGTGGCAATCCAAAGGTCGCGGGGCTTTCCAAAGTACGTCAGCCTACTTTCCTTCGTTTCCTGAAACAGATCGTGGATCAAATACACCGAGCTGGGAAATGGGTAGGAATGTGCGGAGAGATGGCAGCAGACATCCGCTATCTGCCCCTGCTTTTAGGACTGGGACTGGACGAGATCAGCCTTCCGGCCGCACAAATTCCTGAATGCAAGAGGAGAATCTCCAAACTGCTTGCCGCTGAATGCCAGAACATCCTGAACCGGGCCATCGCCTGCGTACACGCTGTGGAAGTTGATGATGTTTTGGATCGCCAACAGTCCCTGGGAGCGGCACAGCCTTTGTTGAGCGAGGAACTGGTCCTGCTAGAAAGCACCAGCCAAAGCAAAGAAGAAGTAATTCAGGAAATCGTGGATGCCTTCTATGTCACTGGCCGGACAGAAGACCGGCATCGGCTGGAAGAAAGCTTATGGGCCCGCGAAACCGTATACTCCACTGGATTGGGCTATGGATTTGCCGCTCCACACTGTAAGACGGAGGCCGTCACCAGCGACTCGATTGGTATACTACGGCCTAATCGGCCAATCGACTGGGGCTCGGTGGATGGCGAACCAGTGGGCATGATCGTTCTTATCGCACTGCGCAACCAAGGCAGCGCCAGCCGGCATATGCAGGTGTTCTCCATGCTGGCGCGGAAGCTGATGAATGATGAGTTCCGGGCGCATTTGCTCGCGGTCAAAACCGCTCGTGAGATGGTGACGTACTTGGCCCAGCAACTCGAATGAACTCCGAACCTGGCAGCGATCTCCTTAAATGTTATACCGTAGTTCCGCAGCATGAACTTGGCCCGATTCACCCCCATGAGGTTCAGGTAATCGTTAAACCCCACGAAAGCTTCCTTCCGGAACAACCTCGAGACATGATTTGGAGCTAAACCGAAATGGTGTGCGACGCTCTCCCGCGTGATCGAGCTTCGAAAATTCTCCTGCACATACAGACAAATGGAGTCATAGGTGCGGATCGCCTTGCGCGGACACTGTTTTTGCGGCGGCTTCAGTAGCCCCAGGCAAGCATAGAGCAGGGACTCGATAAGCAGCCGGGAGAGCGGGCCCTTTGCATGGTCCGCGGCCAGCACCATGAGAGCGGCCAGGACGCTGTGCGTCATCATGTCATAGCCGCCATGCACACTGGTTTTCAGCGCGGTGTAAGGCACCTCGGTCCCACCCTATATGACGCACCAGGCTGATACCGGCGTGTCCCACCCCAAACAGGAAGGTGAGGTAAGGACCTCCACATCTGCCGACCAATCCGGTTTGTTCAAGGCATGATGGGGCGCAAAGACAGCGTGACCACGGGTAGGCCTGATGGTCTCAGTGCGGTCGCAGGGGAGCTATTTCCCTGGATTGGTTTTGCGCCAAGGGTACACAAAGACGGGGAAGTTGGTGTCGTAGGCGAGCGGGGGGTGGAGCCGTGGTTCCGTCGTCGAAGTGCACCTGCCCGATACTGGTCTTGCGCAGATGCTCCTCCGGTTCGTGAACAATCGTACAAGTGGCGCGAGTCTGAACTGCGCTCGATCTTGAATCCAGCGGCTCCACGGAAACGTTACGTTAGTGCAATAAATGTTAAATGTCTACTATTTCTTTTTGGGCTTGCTACCTACATACTTTCGAACCGCAGTGGTTTCGCTGGAATCCTAGCCGCGTGCTGCGCGACCGGCGGTGAGCTGTAGCAGCCGGTGTTCAGCTTAAGAAGTGGAAGGCATCTCGTTCCGGTGCATCCATGTCTGTGGTTATGACGTTTCGCTACGGCAGTCGATCACAGAACTCTAAAGGAGACCACAATGAATTGGGCACCTAGTCGGGTTGTCCTTTCCTCAATCACGGCGCGAGCGGGCGGGAGCCCTCTCCCGTTCGATTCTGTGCGAGGTGAACAATGAATCGCAAAGCCCTAGCGTTGTCTCTCCTCATCCTCGCGGTCGCAACCCTCTCCGCCTGTAACGGCGTCGACAGCCCTGCCGGCACGACCGGCGGGACACTCACGGTGCAAATGATCCAGCCGCCCCCGCAATCCATGATAGCCGGAGGAACGGCCGGCCTTGCTGCCACCGTGCTCAACGACAAGAACAATGCGGGAGTGACTTGGAGTTGTGCGCCTGCCGCAGCGTGCGGCTCGTTTAGCCCCGCGACGACCACCTACCAGATCACCACGCTCTACACCGCGCCCGTGGCCCCGCCCAACGGTCCCGTCACGACGAACCTCGCCTACACGGTCACCATCACGGCGACCTCGGTGGCGGACAGTTCGAAAAGCGCGAGTGCGACGGTTACTGTCGGCCAGCAGTACGCGATTGTTTTGCTGCCGGGCAATGGTTCGCTCGGCATGGTCGCCAGCGTCACGCTGGACGGAAACGGAAACGTCATCGGCGGTGAAGCCGACGGCTCCGCAAACGGACTCTACTGGACCACGCTCACAAAAACAGGCTCCGTCACCGGCACCTACGCTCTGGATGCGACCGGCCACGGGAACATTTCGTTGAACCTCAACAACACGAGTTGCTGCGGTAACATTGTCCAAACCCATGGGATTACCGCTACATCGAATTCCCATCTCGTGATCGCCGAGGAAGATCAGTTCAATGGGCTTACCATAGGCGCCGTCGGCAGCATGGATTTGCAAACCGCGTTGCAGCCGGGCCCAAGCTTTTCCGGGTCGCAGGTTTCCGGTGGCTATTCCTTCACCCTGAGCGGATATAGCCATGCATTGTTACAGAATGGAAGCTGGGGCGGCATCTTCACCGCGGATGGCACCGCGACCGCGACTACTCCGGGCAACATCACCGGCGGTATCTTTGACGAAAATGTGGGAAATAACGGGGGTGGCACGGGCTACAACAGTGAGATCGCGACCCCCGCAGATGGTCTCCCGTTCACCGGAACGTATACGGCTCCCGACGCTAGCGGGCGGGGTGTTATCACCCTGAGTACCTCCCCGGACACTCTCGGCCCTTGCGGCGCAACTCCGCTGCCTGCCTGCACGCAGTATGTGTACTACATTGTGACGCCAGAGGTGCTGCAATTGACCAGCAGGACCAACACCGGTAACGCGGGCAATGGCGGCAGCGCATTTGGGCAGGGATCCCTCGCTACCGCCGCTAACGATACCACCGCTGCTTTAACTGGGGGCTTCGTCTTCAGCTACTTCGGCTTTGGCGACAATAACTTTGGCGGTGACTCAAGCGCTGCCGCGGGCCAATTTACCACCGACGGAAACGGAAACGTTACCGGCGGGATCATGGATCTCAACGTTGCCGATGGAGGAGCTCCAGCACCGTCGGTTTGGACGACACCCACCATCGCCGGTTCCACATACTCCATCTCTGGCAGCCCGCGCGGCACTCTTACCACTCCCTCGGGCCAAATCTATAACATTTACCTGACCGATCCCAACCTCAACCTGCTCGACCCGAACAACCCCAGCGGAGCCGGAGGCGCCTTGCTGTTCGAGGCTAACAATACGTCCGCGACGGTGCCGTACGGCAACGCAATCGGGGTGATGATTCCTCAGGCCGACGCGGCTACTGCGACCCTTGCCGGCAGCTATGCCATTCTTCTCTCGAATCAATCGAACCTTGGTAGCTGTTGTTCCTCCGACGGCGGCTTCACCGGCGACTTCACCGTGAGCACAACGACACCGGGCACGTTTAGCGGCGAGGGCGACTTCCAAGGCAACGGTACGAACAGCGCCACGCTGATAACGGGCCCACTGACCGGCACGTTTACGGCGGATCAAATTAATCTCGGCCACTTCGCCGGCACGATCACAACCACGCCCGCTTTCCCGCTGGCCGCAGTCGGCGGGACGACACCGGGCACTGAAAACGTCGACTTCTTTCTTGCCAATGGTTCGCAAGGTTTCATTGTGGAAACGGACACCATTGCCCCGGTATTTGGCGTGGTGGAGGCGCAGGGTACGATCACGGGTGGCGCGGCAGCCAAACGTCCACATGCTCAACAGCAGCAAAGTCATCCTAAAAACCTTCTCCGGAAGACGGGGGAGCAGAACGGCCGGCTCTCCGGCCAGGCTGGCAGCGGGCGCGAGTAAGCACTGAAAATCTTGAGGAGGATCTCAATGACGGTTTTGTCGAGTGTTAGACTTCATTTCCGGTCCTGGATCGCAGTCGGCCTGGCCGTCGGATGTCTTCTGCTTCTGGTCTCTCCGCAGCGTTTGCTGGCCCAGGAATTCCGCGCCACTTTGACTGGGCAGGTCACAGACCCCGATGGCAGAGTGGTGGCCAAGGCCACGGTCACTGCCGTCAACAGCGACACGGGATCGATCTATACGAGTGAAACCAGCGACGCTGGCGTCTACTACATCCCCTACGTCGTCCCTGGCACGTACACGGTGAAGGCAACCGCACCGGGTTTTAAGACGGCGGTTCAGGACAAGGTCTTACTGCTCGCGGGCAAGTACTTTGGGCAGAACTTTAAGCTGGAGGTCGGCGCCATCCACGAGACGATGGAGGTGACGGCGGCCCCTGCCATGCTGGAAACCGAGAACGCCTCCGGCGGAACGATCCTGGACGAGAAAACTCTAGAGAATGTCCCGGTCGCTGGCCGCCAAGTTTACATGATGATTGGCACGGTGCCTGGGTCTCAGTTCACCCAAACTACATTTGGGCCGGGCGGGAACTCTGGAACACGAGGGTGGGACGTTACCAATCAGTACATCATCGGCGGCGGCGTGAATCCTGCCGACGCGTCGGGCGGCTTTAATCAGTTTACCCTAAACGGCGGCAATATCACGCAGCAGACCACCTACGGCAGCAACGGAGCCGGAACCTGGAACATCGCCCCCACTCTGGACGCTATCCAGGAAGTCAACGTCATGACAACAAACTATGATGTTCAATATAGCCGGACGATCGGCGGCACCGTCAACACCGTTACCAAAAACGGAACCAATACGTTCCATGGGGAGCTGTTCGAGGGCTACAAAGACGGCAGCTTGTTTGACGCCAACACTACCACGAATACGTATATCACGGGACTGCCTACGCAACAGCAGGTGGAGAACCAATTCGGCGGGACCTTTGGCGGCCCCATCGCCAAGAATAAACTGTGGTTCTTCTTCAGCTTTGAGGGTTACCGCCAGTCCATTCTTAATACAATTACCGGGAACGTGCCGCCCGCCTATCTGCGGCCGGGATACAACGGCAACCCCGGGGTTGATTTTGGTCTAGTCCAGACCATGGATCCTGGTTTTCTTTCCAACGGCGCCCAAGCGGATCCCTATACACTGTATGGCCTCGCGCTGTGGCAACCTGGGGATAGCACTAACCCGAGCAATCCAAACAACGCGATATGCTCTCCCGCCACTTCTACCGGTGGTCCACCCAGCACGTGCGGCAACAGCATAAATCTTATCCAAAACGTCAAACCCTTTACCGGCGGAACGGGAGGCGGCGCCCTGATTCCGGCCGCCCAAATCAACAGTACGGCCCTGGCCATGTTGCAGAAGAACTTCATCCCTCTGCCGAATATCAAAGGCGCCGAGAATTACATCGGCGGATTTGGTGAACCCGCGAACTTTTTTGCCCCTTCCCCGGATCTTTACAGCTATAACCAGCCGATGGTCCGGGTGGACTACAACACGAGCGACAAAACCAAGTGGTACAGCTTTTTTGCATGGCAGAAGGGCCACGAAGCCCGCAGCCTCAATGGGCTCACGGGGGTGGAGGCGAATGGCAATTACAACATGCGGGAGACCTGGTCAGCGTCGCAGGACATGACTCACACCTTCTCGCCCACGCTTTTAGGGGACTTCAAACTTGGGTTTTCCCGTTTCGCGAACAGCAGCCAGGACGGACTTCTCTCGAATGCGCAGCCAAGCAGCATCCTCGGACTCAACATGCCACTACCACCCGTGACCAGTTTGAAAGATGTGCCCGAGATGGGTGGCATTATTAGCACCGGCAATATCTTTGGGAACACCAACGACTCGGAGGCATCCACGAACGTTTCGTTGGATGCGGATTTTACCAAGTCGAAAAAGGCTCACAACCTCCACTTCGGCGGCGGGATTTACTACTTCACTTACGGAAATCCCATCAACGGTACCGTCCAAAACAACGCCAATGGGGAATTCGGATTTACCGGACAGTGGACGTCATTTGACCCACTCAACGGCAACTGCTATCAGCCCGCGGCCGACAACAATCCGGGCTATAAGGTCGGTACCGGGTGCAGCGGCAACTATGCTCCAAACGGATCGTCATGGGCGGACTTCCTGCTAGGTTTGCCGGGCAATGGCGCCGTCAATTGGAACGATTCGCTCTTTGATTATCAGCCGGCTTGGAATGTATACGTTCAGGATGACTGGAAGATCAACCATAGGCTGACGGTCAATCTCGGAATACGCTATGACGTGCAGATGGGGCTTAAGGAGCGCTACAACGAACTGCCCCGTGGCTTCTGCCAAACCTGCCTGAGCCCGCTCAATAGCGATGGTGTTTTCCAGGCCAACGTCCTGAATGCCAGTAACATAGCTCAGTGGCAGGCGGCCAACATCAATGTTGCCTCTATCTCTAAAATTCTAGGCGACACCGTCGTTGCCAACGTGAATGGCCAGCCGCGGAATGCCTATGACACAGATTGGAAGGACATCGCTCCCCGGTTCGGTTTCGCTTTTGCTATTAGCCCTAAAACGGTGTTTCGCGGAGGGTGGGGCTTCATGTATGGAGGCGGCCTGGAGGGCGGCGCGCCGATCGGGTACCAGCAACAAACAAATTATCTGGCAACAACAAACGCGGGTGACGATCCGAATCAGGGCGGGGCAGCACCGGGAGCCGTTACGGCGGGCCCGTATGGCATGGGCACGCCATTTCCCACGTCGGCTGCGTACCCCCTTGGTTTGCTGCCGCCCGTGGGTTCAGTTGGGCAACCTTTAGCCGGGGTGGGCGGCGGCGGTTTGACCATCGACACTCCGAAGCGTCTGATTCCCCGCACTCAGGTCATGTCGTTTGGTTTCCAGCACGAACTACCGGGCCAAGTAATTCTGGATGCGAGGTTTGCCGGCAATTACGCCAGTCGCCTGCGCGCGCTGCTGTGGTATGACGGCACGATTACGTTTCCCGAGTTACAGTACGCGCTGGCCCAAGGGAGCTCCGTTTATAGCAAGGAGGTGCCCAACCCGTACTATGGAGTCGTTTCCATGTCGTTCCCAGGCGGTTGCGGAACCTCGCCCACAATCCAAGCGCTTGCTCTATTGTTGCCTTTCTCTCAGTATTGCGGCCAGAATGGGACCGCCCCGCCGGTCGGAGCATACAATGCTCCCATCGGCAGGAACTGGTACAACGGGCTGGAAGCCAAGCTGACAAAGCGCACTTCCCACGGCCTGTCTTTCAACGTTGCGTACACATGGTCGAAGAACATGAATGGGGATGGCTATCAGAACGGCTATCCTTACCAGGATGCCAACGAAATCCATTGGATCTCGGGATATGACCGCACCCAAGTGTTCGCCGTGACTGGCGTATATGAAGTTCCGGTAGGGAAAGGCAGAACATTCCTTTCGGCGGCGCCTCGGGCGCTGGACTACGCGCTGGGCGGTTGGGTTCTGGGCTGGACCTTCGCGGCGCAGAGTGGCACTCCCGTCGGTGTCAACAACGGCTTTAACTATACCTGCGGATTTGCGCCACCCGGCAAATCCACCGTCGCGGAATGGATCAATCCTGCGATCCAAACTTGTTACTCCAACGTGCCACATATCGGCGGTACCGGATACACCTATAACACCACTGCGGGCGTTACCGCTGAGGTGCGCAACCCCACGGTGCCCAATCTCGACCTTTCGTTAGAGAAGAGATTCCGTGTCACGGAACGAGTGGGTTTCGAACTCCGAGGAGAGGCGTTCAACGCCATGAATTCGGTGCTCTTGGGCGGGCCAGATACCACTCCTACCGACGGTGCTCCCAGTCTTTTTCAAAACCAGACAACGGGCCGCTCCTACTGGACGGGCTTCGGCACGGTGGGTATGACTCAGCAAAACTTCCCGAGAAACCTGCGGGTTTCGGGAAAGATCACGTTCTAAACGAGCAGCGCGTCGCGGAGTGGAAAATCACGCTATGAGCAAGATGCAGCCTAGAACGGAGTTGGAAGGAGGAAGGATGATTACAAGAGGAAGGTCTTCGTCCGTGTTCTTAGCGCCGGTGGCGGCGTTCGTGATAGCGTTTCTGTTCTTGGCCATGCCTGCGCGCGCGCAAAACGTGCAGGTGGATTTGTCCTCCACTTTCAACGTGGCGGGTATCTTCACCACGGGAACAACGTTCCTGGGGACGTCCGGTATGGACAACGGGAATAACTGCACTCCTACTGCGCCCTACACAAATTGCCCGGACGCGTACTCGTCGAACCAGTTGGGGCTGTCCACGGCCAACCCTCCGACGCTAACCCCGCCATCGCTGAACGTACCGTTCACCTTTGGCCCCGTGAATACAGTGAATTGCGGGCCGTCGACCAGCACTGCATGTACAATAGACGTAGTCAACCTCACCGCTTCCGGAGTCGTCATCACCCTCCCCACGGACCAACAAACCATATATTCCACGCTGATCATTTTGGGCACTGCGGTCAATGGGGACCATAAGGGGCTGGTTACCGCCGCTTACACCGATAATTCGACGAATGTGTTCAGTCAAACTTTCAGTGACTGGTGCGGCTTCGGATCCAATCAATACGAGTCCATCGCCGTGGGCGGTATCAGTCGTATCAACAGCAACGGCACCCTCAACGGCGCGACTTGCAACCTTTACGCCTACACCTACCCTCTGGACTACACCAAAACCTTGCAAAGCATTACCTTGACGGACACCGACGATTCGGGCGAATCATTCGCGCTGGCAATCACTTTGAAACCGCCGACGTACACAATCAACGCGGCAACCGCCGCCCCGGCGTCGGTTATTGCTGGCAGTCAGAGCACAGCGACGGTAACGGTGACCCCGCAGCCCGGCTACGTTGGTACCATTACCCTGTCCTGCAGCATCACCCCCACAATTGTAAGCTCGTCCTCCGCCACGGCGCCAACCTGCAGCCTGAGTCCGACTTCGGTGACGGTGACCGCCGACGAGACCGCGCCGCCCACCACCACGCTGACCTTCTCTTCCACGGCGCAAGCGAACGCTATGCTGCAACGATCGTCCAGAGTGTTCTACGCTCTTTGGTTGCCTGGACTGGGGCTTGTAGGAATCAGCCTCGGATCTCGCAGTTCACTCCGAAAGAGACTGTCAGGTTGGTTGTTGCTCGGGATGCTGCTGGCGGTTTTGATTTCGATACCAGCGTGCGTATCGGTAACGCACCTAGGTAATGTCGGAACTCCTCCTGGGCAGTACACGATTGTGGTCACTGGGATTGATACAAACGACTTGAGTCAGGCCAGTAATGGCCCCGGAACCACGAACACTGTGGCGGTGATTGTGACCGACAAGTAACGACAAACAATGTGCCCAAGCCGGGGCGAGATCAGGATCTCGTCCCGGCTTGGTGTTTCGGGGGGAGTCATCTTAGGGGAGGCGGGCGCCGGACGGAAGCGAGGGCTCAAGACCTGAGGAATTCGCCGAAACGTCAAGGTGGTTTTTCGTGGGAACAGGGAGAAAGCAGAAATCATGCGCAGAGTCGTACGCTCCGGATTTGCCTTCATATTGGCAGTTTGCCCAGTCCTCCTTTCTTTACTGACCGCGTCGTCTTTACACGCGCAACAGCGGCAAGCGCTTCAAACTCAGGTTGCGGCGCCGGCAGGCGCGAAGCTGATCGGCCGCCTTCCCGGCTCGCAGCGCTTGCGGCTGGCGATCTCGCTGCCGTTGCGCAACCAGGAGCAACTCGACAACCTGCTGCGCCAGCTCTACGATCCGGCCAGTCCGAACTACCGTCATTTTCTGACGGTGCCGCAGTTCACCGAACAGTTTGGTCCGAGTCTGGGGGACTACCAGCGGGTAATTAACTTCGCGATGTCATATGGGTTGGAAGTCACGCACACGTATCCCAATCGCCTTGCCGTAGATGTGACCGGGCCGGTCGCCAACATTGAGCAAGCCTTTCAGGTGACGATGCAGGTCTATCAGCATCCGACGGAAAACCGCACGTTCTATGCTCCCGATGTGGAGCCTTCGGTTGAGCCAGGTTTGCCGGTGTTGAGCGTCGTAGGTTTGAGCACATACTATATACCTCATCCCTGGTTCAAGCAGGCCAACCCGAACCAGGGCACTCATAGCAATCAGACCGGCTCAGGACCGGGCGGTATGTTTACCGGCAGCGATTTTAGAACGGCCTACGGTGGGGGTACGGCGCTGGACGGCACGGGACAGGCCCTCGGGCTGATTGAGTTGGGATCGTACAACCTTAGCGAAGTGGCTACTTACTTCAAAAATATAGGCCAACCGCTCAACGTACCCATCGTCAACGTGCTGCTGGGGGGCGCCACCGGAATCTGCTCTCTCTGCAATGATGGCGAAGAGACCCTTGATATCGAGCAGGAAATCTCCATAGCTCCCAACGCCTCCGCGTTGATTGTTTACGAAGCCTATACCTCGACCGTCACGGCCTACGACGCGTACCTCCAGATCGCGAACGATAACATCGTCAAGACAGTGAGCCTATCTTTTGGCTGGGGTGGCGAACCTAGTGGGAACCCTACCTATGAAACGGTTTTTAAAACCATGGCGTCGCAGGGAATTAGCTCGTTCGTGGCGTCGGGTGACGCGGGTGCGAATTGCGGGGGGAATGGTTATCCCGGCAGCAGTCCAAACATCACGGACGTCGGAGGAACGGTTCTAACAACTAACGGCGCAGGGGGGGCCTGGTTATCAGAAACAGGCTGGTCAGGAAGCGGCGGTGGGTGGAACAACCAATCGCCGATTCCCACCGGCACCGCTAATGGTTTTCTCTGGAATCAATTGCCGGCCATTAATGCTACGGACGAAGGTTCGACGCAATATCGCAACATCCCGGATGTGGCTGCGGAAGCGAGTGATGATTATTTCTGTGGCTATGACTACTGCGGAGGAACTGGCGGAACCAGTGCGGCGGCGCCGAAGTGGGCCGGCTTTGTGGCGCTGATCAATCAGCAGGCGGCAGCCAACGCCACAGCCGCGGCCACCAACCCCACGATCGGCCTCCTTAACCCGCTCATTTATGACACCTCGGTTGATTCCGACTTCCATGACATAACATCTGGCTCGAACTACAACAGCAGCGCTCCTGCTGGTTGCACTTCTACCGAGTTCACAGCCGGCACGGGCTACGACCTCGTGACCGGATGGGGCAGCCCCAACGGGCCGACACTGATCAACGCTCTTGCTCCAACAACAACAGGGAATCCCAATTTTTCGATGTCGGCAACGCCCAGCATCTTGAATCTCACGCCGGGCGGTGGTGGAACCAGTTCGATTGCGGTCAGTGCATTGAATGGCTTCAATGCCGCCACGAACCTAACGGTGACGATCCCGGGAACCGGCAGCACGCCGCCGAGTGTGCCGCTAGGCCTGACGGCCAGCCTGAGTGCATCGTCAATTGCAGCCGGCGGCGGGCCGGTGACCTTGACGATTGGGACCACCAGTGCGACGCCCGGTGGCACCTACGTGGTAGCAATCACCGGCACCAGCGGAAGCCTGACTCAAACAGCTTATGTAAGGGTTGCGCTTCCTTGGTTTGAACTGGTTCCGTCGATCTCCCCATCGCTCGTTGACGTTTCGGCGTCCGTAGGAACAGTGCCCGTGGCGGGAGTGTCTATCAACCAAGGCGGGACCGTAACCGACACTATCACGGTCGAACCCTTCAACGGCTTCAGTGGCACCGTCGACCTGGCTTTGTCGGGCACGCCGCCCAGCGGAGTGACGTGGTCGCTCAATCCGACCACGGCAACCCCGACAACCACGAGCGCCCTGACCGAAACCGCCAGCAACGCATTGCCGCTGACGGGTGCGAACAGCCCCATCACGGTCCTCGGCGCGACCATCACCGGCACGTCGGCGGGCGTCCCGACACAATCGACCACCGTCAATCTTAATCTGTTTGTGAACCCACCGGTCAGTGGCGGCTTGGGAACGGCGGTAGATCTGTCCTCGGCATACAACCTCTACGCGTTCTACACGGACGCGGACGAGGCAGCCATTACCGCGACGAACAGCCTGGATGGCGTGGGCTCTGCGTATTCGGCGAACTTGCTGAACACAGGGCTGGACTTCAACGGCGTCCAGTTTAACTTTGGGACGCCGAATCAGTCTAATGCCGTCTACGGCACAGGCACTGCCATCCCGCTCCCCGCAGGCACGTACGCCACCCTGCAGATGTTGGCCACCGGAATCGAAGGCCCCCAGAAATCGCAGACGGTCACGGTGACCTACACCGACAACACGACCTCGCAGTTCACACAGAGCTTCAGCGATTGGTGCAGCGGCCTCAACGGCGGCGGTTGTACGAGTCCCGGGGGCTATTCTGGCGAGTCAGTCGCGGTGGCCATGCCTTATCGCGACAGCGCGGGCGGCCCGGACAATCGAGTTTTCTACCTGTACCACTACTCCTTCGCTCTCAACAGCAGCAAGACCGTGCAGAGCTTGACTCTGCCAACCAACCGGGATGTGGTGGTGCTAGCGGTCACCCTGGCCGCGGCACCGCCCAGCTATTCGCTCTCGGCAGGAGCGGCCAGCCCCACATCGGTCAGCCCCGGCGGTTCGTCTACCGCGACAGTGACCGTGACTCCTGCGGGCGGATACACCGGCAGCGTCACTCTTTCGTGCACCATATCCCCAGTCGTCAGCGGCGCGACAGCGCCAACCTGCGGCTTCGGCAGTACGAGTCCGGTGTCGGTAACCAGCAGTGCGGCGGTTAATGCAACGCTGACCTTCACGACCGTGGCTCCGTCACCCGCAGTGTCTAAGAAACAGCGATCGGAAATTAGGGACGGTAGGGTGATCGCCAAGTCCACTCCCGCGGCAAAGCCATCGGGAACCAAGTTCCAGTTCTATGCGCTGTGGCTGCCCCTCCCAGGACTAGCGCTGATTGGCCTGGGGCTCGGTTCCAGAGGTTCGGGCCGGAAGAGATTGTTGGGCTTGCTGCTCTTCTGGATGGCGCTGGCCGGTTTCATTATTCTTCCCGCTTGCGGAGGCGGGTCGTCAACGACACCACCGCCTAGCTGTTCGGCCGCGCCTGGCGTTCCTACCGGACTGGCGGCCTCCGGCACCACCACTTCGGGCACTACGCTGAACTGGACGGCGCCCACCACCATACCGGCGAATTGCTCACTGACCGGCTACTCGGTTTACGAGAATGGCAATCCCACTCCCATCGCCACGACGACAAACACTACGTACAACGTAACCAGCTTATCGCAGGGGACGCAATATAGCTTCACGGTGGCGGCCAACGATTCTTTTGGCGCGTCGGCCCAGACGTCCGCGGTGAGCGTCTCGACGGGAACGCAGCCTCAAGCTTACACAATCACAATCACCGGCAAGGATGCGAACGGCATGGCTCAGACCGGCGCTGCTGCTACGGTCGCTGTCACCGTCAACTAGAAAGGACCAGATACTGCGCAGCTTATTTCCAAGCAGCGTTCGTACTCTCGGTTTCTGGACCGCTCTGATGCCGACGCTTGCTTTGGCGGGATGCGCTGGTGGGGGCGGAACTGCGCAGCCGGGGAGTTTCACCCTTTCTGCGTCACCCTCGATCACGAGTGTCGGCCAGGGCGGCAGCACCAACAGCACTGTTACGGTAACGGGGCAGAACGGATTCAACGGCAGCGTGAGTCTGGGAGCCTCGGGTCTACCCAGCGGTGTAACCGCTTCTTTCAATCCCCCAGCACGACCAGCAGCAGCACATTGACACTGACGGCGAGCAACACGGCCACGCTGGGAAATGCCACAGTGACCGCCACGGGCACATCGGGAACGTTGTCGCAGACTGCAAAGATCGACCTCACGGTGGCCGTGCCGAATGTTACGGTAAGCCTCTCCCCAAAACAGGCAGCGGTGGCCGCAACCAGCCAGACCCAGCAATTCACCGCCACGGTCACTGGCAATACGTCTAACCTTGGCGTCACGTGGAGCGTGGATGGCACTGCGGGCGGCAGCGCTACGGCCGGAACGATCAGCGCGAGTGGTCTCTACACGCCGCCGGCCACCGGCGGCATTCACACCATCACCGCGACCAGCGTGGCGAACTCCGCCGATTCAGCTTCGGTCACCGTGGCTGTGACGGACCTTGCGGGAGTTTTCACGCACCATAACGATCTGTCGCGGGACGGTACGAACACGCAGGAGTATGCACTGACCCCTAGCAATGTGAATACGACCTGTGGTTCGTCAAAACCTCACGCTCTAGCAAGAGCTTTCTTCCGCTTGGTGCGTCAGCCTACCGATTCGTTACTCCGGCCCGATGTCACTCCAAGCCAAGGGTCGGCGCGCGACGAAGGCGTCACCCGCGAGGTTCTGATTGGGACAACAAGAGTTGATCCCGATAGACAGAGTTGTCGGAGTCTAGGACGCGACGGCGTAACGATGATGCAGTCCGCCAAGTCGAGGGAAGGAGTGAATCTTGCTTTCCACCGCAGAACATACCGCTGCTGGCCGACCTGTTGGGGGTATCCTTCGCGAGTGCGAGGTGCGTCCGATCTTCATGGTAGTAGCGAACATACTCAGACATCAGCCGCTTGAGGTGCCGCTCCTTCAGGACGATCACGTGGTCCAGCAGATCTCGTCGACAACTCCCGACCCAGCGCTCCGCGACACCGTTCTGCCACGGACTCCGAAAGGCAGTACGGATGGGTTGG
>Ga0224555_1001978_pt1 | contig 25652 bp, 16 predicted proteins | sample 714S23034metaG_FD_180687 | JGI IMG/M metagenome (GOLD analysis project Ga0224555, IMG submission 180687) | Peat soil microbial communities from Stordalen Mire, Sweden - 717 S2 30-34 | ecosystem: Environmental > Terrestrial > Soil > Wetlands > Peat | place: Sweden: Norrbotten County, Stordalen...
AATCCGCGTGGTCACCAGACGCGCGTATGGCTTCCGCACCTACAAAGCCATGGAAATTGCCCTGTATCACAACTTAGGAAAGCTACCCGAACCTAATGAATTAACCCACACTTTCTGATGACCAAACCAAACTTCACTCCCCTGGACTGCGCCCGTCTAATCCATCTGCATTTTCAAACCGGCGTTTTCACCGCATTTTCAAACCGGCGCTAACAGAATCCACGCTCATCATCTCACACAGGCTATGACAACCGCTGACACGCCATCGACGATGCTGGGATTTTTTCCGGGTGTATTTCTGGCGGATAATCCTGCCAGGGCGCCCAATCGCAAGAGCGGGCCTGGATTGCCTTCTCAACCCACAGACTGTCGGTGTCTGGAATGGGGTCATGTGCCGGGGTTTTCAATGCTCCATTGCACCAACTGAGATGGAAAACGCTTTTTGTTCTTCCCAACGCGGCCATAATGGACGGGGAATGAAACTACATCGCCTGGCATGCCCTAGCAGCCACATAAACGGACAACCCGGTGGTGGGAATCAACAACTGAGAATCTCTCCGTCCGGGTCTCTTGTTGCCACAACTTCATGATGGCTGGTCCGGCATGGTCTTGGTAGCATAATGTCCAATGATGGTTCCTGATCAATCTCCGCCCAAAGGCGGGAACGTTCGCCGCTGAGATCGCGCCGGCATGAAGGTCAACGCTCAAGCCTTTTTCAACTTCTGCGCTGCGCATGTGCCGCTGCTGCGGCAGTTCGCCGAACGTACTGGTGAGCTTTCGGAGAGCGAGGTGATGCGCCTTGTCCGCGAGCAGGCGGATGCGCATGAGGAATTGCCAGAGACGACCTGGCGACGTTTGCGGGAATACCAGATCCTCGTTCCATCGGAACCTGGTGGGGAGTCCTGCCTCCTGGCCGAGCCGGTCGCACGGCTGTTGACTTATCTGTACAACAATGCCAACCCAGCGACGCCAGAGATAATCCGGGGCTACGTGCAGTCGCTCGACACACTGGCCAAGCAACTCGCCCGCGCGCTTGAGAATGAGAATGTCACAGTAGTCGGTTTGGCGTTCAATGAAATCAGCCTCACGCTGCGACGCATCCACGCCGACTTGGACGAAACGCACCAGGCCATTCTTGCAGAGGTGGGTCGCTATAAAACGGAGCGGCAGAGGGTGTCGGTGCGCGAAAAGTTCCGTCGCATCGTCTATTGGATGGAACGCTACGTGGAGCCGATGATCGAAATTGTCCGTGCGGACGGGCCATTGCGGGAGAGCTTCGACGAAGTCGAGCGGCTTCTGCGCAGCGCTCGCGAACAGGCTCTTTTCAACGATCACCCCGCGCTGGAGCGCAATCTCCGTTTTCTGCGACTCGTCGGGGCCCACGCGCTCAGGGTATTTGTCCAATGCCGCAAGGAGATTCAGCCCCTCTATGAATCATTGCGACGCTCCACCTTCATCGCAGAGGGAGCCTCTCGTGCGTTGGAGAAACTTCAAAGCGAGGGGCTGGCCAACTGGGGCACGGCCCCGCTGATTGGCATCTGTTCTCTGCGGCTCCAGAATGTTCCGGGCGACGCCGCCATCGCCCTGGCCTTGCGGCGTGTGATCGAACACCCGCCCGAACTCCCGCCGGTGCTCGATCTCACCGCCGAGGAGACGGCGCCCGAAGAACTGGTCCGGCGCTTGTGGTTGGATTTGCTTCCCGACCATGTTCGCCCCGAATTGCCGTTGCCAGACTTGCTCGACTGGATTGTGAAGCGCCATCCCGGAAAGGACACCTCCGCCGTCCTGGCCGGATTCACTGCGCTTGTGTTTCACAACGACTTTGAAGCTCGCTTCTCTGAAGCCCAACCGAACGAATACGTTACGGCCAATGGGTCGATCCAAGCCTGTCCCGTTCAACTGAAGTCCCCATGAACGACCTCCCTCATCTCGGCGAAATTTTCGACCGTTTCAAACGCGGCTGCCATCTCGGCCCCGACGACGAACCGTTTTACTCGGCGCTCACGGCCCGGTATGACGACTACGCAGCCTACTTTGCCCCACTCGGTTTGCAGCTTGTGCGGCATGAGAGGGAGTTCTTTTACTTTGAGCCCGAGAACCCGGAGAATGTGTCTGACACGATGCCGCGTATCGCCGTCTTCTCCTACATTTTCGTTGACCATGCGGCGAACCAGGGCCGGCCCATCGAGGAGTTCATTTTCGGGCAGAATTTTCTCGTGACCACGTTGCCCCACTTCACGCTGGATCGCTACACCGCTTTGCTGCGGCAGGTGGAGGTGTATGACGTGAAGGGCCTCGAGACAATTCTTCGCCACATGGAACGTATCGGCTGGGTGAAATGGCTCGGCCCGGACGAATTCCGGTTTCTCCGGCCCTTCCACCGGGTCTTCTGCAAGTGCATCGAACTTGCGGAATCGGCCAGCACGCCGACACCCGTGCAGAATGGCACTCCCACCACCCCTCCCTGACCCATGCCAACCGGCCCTCAGAAAATCATCCTCATCCACTCCGGACTCTATGAGTACGCCGAGGTCGAGATCAATGGCACCGTGCAAATCGTTGGCCCCAACAACACTGGCAAGACGACGCTCATCAACACCCTGCAGTTCCTTTACCTCGACGACCGCCGGCACATGGACTTCGGGTCCTACACGCCGGAACAGACCCGCGAGTTCTATTTTCCGAACCAGTACAGCTACGTCCTTTTTGAATGTCTCGGAGTGCAAGGAACATGTGTCATCGGCTGGCGCGGCCAGAGCAAAGCCAGCGGTGGCGAACCAGAACGCTTCTGCCACCTTGGTCCATTCGCCGAATCCGATTTCCTCGACGAACGCCGACAGGTGCGTGAATCCCGCGACGTCAACGCACGGCTGGCCGTGAAGCAGTTCCGCGTCCTCAAGAGCGCCCAGGAGCACCGCGAATTGCTTCTTGTCCCGGCGAATGGAGAGTCCCGCGGTCTTGGGGTTGTGGCTCTGCGCGATGGTGACAAATACCACCAGTTCCGCGAAACCCTGAAATGCCTCCTCACCCTCAGCGCTATCACGCAGGAGCAAATGCGCGATCGGCTCCTGATGCTCGCGGACATCCCGCCCGACCGCACAGCCCTCGACGTGCGAGCGCTCTTTGGTGACGACTACGACCGCATCCGCGAGCGGCGCGATCGTCTTATCCGCTTCAAGAAGAACCAAACCTTGGTGGACCGGCTCATCAAAGAATTCGACGAGCGCGAAGCTGTCCGCGGCGAACTCATCTATCGCTGGACCGACCTTCGCGGAAAAAGCCAATCGTTCGAGAATGCCCACGAGGCTGCCCTTGAAAAGCTCCGTACCGAAGCGAAAACGCAGGCAGAAACAGTCAAGAAACTCACCGACGAGTTAAACGACCGCCGTAACGACGTTACAAACTTTTCCAAGCAGGAAGGCGGTCTGACCACGCAACTCGATGCCCTCGCCAAGCTTGACCGGGAGTTCGCCAATTTCGTCGAGGACTTCGAGCGGGCCGCGCTCGCCAACCTGCAAAAGGACATTCGCACGTTGGAGAACCAGCTTGCCAACGCGGAAGGCGAGTCGAGAGAGAGGGCCAGGCAGAAAATTGAGGGATGCACCGGACTCGTGAAGCGGGCCGAGCAAACCATCGCCCGGTTCGACAAGCTTGCCGTCACGGCGTTAAGGAAACACTTCAGTGACGAGGATCTCAACACGATCTTCCGGGTTCTCAACCGCGACCTGCTCGAAATCCCGGTCGGATCTGACGGCATCCAAGTCGCGCGTGAGCGGGAGATCATCACCGTCGTTCGTGAGTTGCTCTCGCGCGTTAGCGATGGGGTCTATCAGGATGGGAACGTGACCATAAAGCTGCGCTTGTACACGCTCCCGCTGGCGGGACTGGAGAATGTCGAAACCGCTCGTGAACAGCTTGAGGACCACCGTCAGACGCTCCAGCGCTGGCAGGGCATCCTCGCCGCCATCGAACAGCGGGAGTCCATTCAACGCCAGTTGAACGCCAAACGGGAGGAGCGCGATGGGAAGAGGGGACCAAACGGAGGAGAGGTTCAGGAGGGATTGGTCAAACGCATCTTCCGCTTTGAGGAGCACCAGAAAACCAAGATTGGAGAGCCTCGCTTGCGTGACGAACTGAAGGCCGTCATCAAGACAATCGTGACCGCCAACGAGCGCATCGAAGTGTTGGAGGCTCAGAAAAAAGCCGCCGAAAACGCCGAAGAGAACGCCAAAGGCGCCATCCTTAAAGCAGAGAATGAATTCAACCAGGTGATGGGCCGTTTTGGCGAGTGCATCTTTCCAGAATTCACTGCCAAGGCGCGGATGGTTGAAGACATCCCTGACGATTTCGACCCCGCCATCGCCTTGTTCCTACGACAACAGACGAAACAAGCCAGCCTGGCGGAGGAAACAGCCCGACAGTTGGCAGAGGTCGAACGCTGGTTTGGAGATGAGTTCCGCGGCGACGATGAACAGGAAACCATCCGGTTGCTCCGCGAGGAACTGGAAGCCTTGGCCGACAAAGAGGATGCGCTGGCCCGCGACTGGAACGCGCACATTCATGGTCTGAAGGCCACGTTCGACCGCGTGCTCAAGGAATTGGGCGAGGTCCAGAGCGCGAAAGATGACCTGAACCGGCAGTTTGCCAAAGTGCAGGTCTCGAACCTCAAATCGGTCAAGATGGAGGTCATTGAGCAGACGGACCTCATGAGTTGGATCAGGCGGTTGGCCGCCTTCGAACCCGGGGGGTTGTTCGATCACGATCCGGAACGGGAGTCAGCCCTCGTAAACTTCCGAACGAAACTTCAAGCCAATCCGGTGGTCCGTTTTGCCGACCTGTTCACTTTGGGCGTGACCGTGGAGGGGCCGGACGGGCGCAAACACACCTACCACGACTTCCGCCAGATCGAATCCCACGGCACCACCGTTGCCATCAAAGTGCTCTTCAACCTGCTGCTGCTGAAACGCCAGTTGAAACGCGACGATTGCCAGGTGCCATTCTTCCTTGATGAAGTGCAGATTCTTGACCCTGCCAACCGTCACGCCATTCTTGCCACGGCGCGCAAGCTCGGATTCCTGGCCATCACCGCCGCGCCCGAAGCCGTGAGTGAGGTCGATACGTTGTATTTCCTTCAACCGAGACGCGGTTGGATCGTGCTGCGCAATAGGCACCGCGTGGGGGTGAAAATCCGGCCGCCAAAACCATGACAGCCGAAGAGAACATCTTGGCGCAAATCACGCACTTGCTCAAAGAAGGGGCGATGCCAAAGTCGGCTTGCAGTGGCACATTGCTCAGAACATTGCAACCGTTGCTCCATGCGGGGGTAGTGGTTGAGGAACGCTTTGGCGGCGGGAGACGCCTGGTGGTTCGTGATACGGCGGCCCTGCAAGAGTTCAGCCGGCGCCATTTTCCAGACACCCCCGTTTCTGGTAGTCTCTCAAGCCGCGCCACGGGAGTTGCCCGCTTCCGTGACTCCAAGACATTCGCCAGCGACACGCCGGAAATCGTGTCCGTTCGCGCATGGTCCGAAAAGGCTCTGTTGAAGAAGGGCCAACCTACCGGGGCGGCGACCGCCACGACACAGCACGGCGTTTTTTCGTTTCTCCTGGCTGAAGCCGGGCATTATGCGGTGCGCGGAGCTTGTGCCCTGGTGGAGAACCCGGCGGTGTTCACTCAGTTCGAGTGCTTCCAATTGCCTGTCGGACTGGCAATTTATGGCCATGGCCGCGCTTCCAAGCGATTTGTGGACTGGCTGGCCACCATGACATCACCAGATTTCCAGTTGCTCCACCTACCCGATTACGATCCCGTGGGGTTGACCGAATTCGAGCGTCTCCGCAGCCGCCTGGGAAACCGTGTGCGGCTTCACCTGCCGCACGATCTTGACCAGCAATTTGCTTGTTTCTCCAACCAGGCGCTTCTCAAAAACGCCAACAGCCAATCCATGCTGGCGAATTTGAGAATCTCAGACTCCCCCGAAGTCCGCCATGTGGTCGAACTCATCGATCGCCAAAACGCCGGCTTGGAGCAGGAGGCGCTCCTGCTGAGACAACACATCCCAACTTCTCAATGACCGGCGCCGGAAGGCCCATCTGCCTTTCGAAATCGTTCGTGACGGTATTCAGTTCAACTCAATCGGTCAGGCGGTTGCACCGGCCATTGGGCGTTGCGTTTTTTGGTGCAACTTTGCGATTCACGGCGCATTATTTCACGGCCCCAGCATCCACGGACGGATGCCCAAATTGGGTTGATGTGAATCCTGGCTCCATAGTCCAATGCCGCAGTCGCGAATGGGTGCTCTTGCCGAGCGACCAAGACGACCTGCTGTTGCTGCGGCCCCTGACGGGCGCGACCGACGAAATCGTCGCCGTCCACAAGAAACTTACCGACTTGATCGGCTTTTCCTTCCCGGAAGAGCGCGTTCGTTCAGCAAAGTTTCCGCCGCCAACGCCGGACGACCTCTCAAATGCCGCTGGCGCGCATCTGCTTTGGCAGGCGGCGCGACTCACGTTGCGGGAAGGCGCGACGCCGCTCCGCTCGCTTGGCCGTGTGTCCATCCGCCCTCGCACTTACCAATTTGTGCCGCTGCTCATGGCCTTGCGCCTCGACACCATTCGGATGCTCATTGCCGACGATGTTGGCGTCGGCAAAACCGTCGAGGGGTTGCTCATCGTGCGCGAATTGTTGGATCGCGGAGAAATCAAAAGCCTCTGCGTAATCTGCCCGCCCTACCTTTGCGAGCAATGGCAAAAGGAACTCAGCGAAAAGTTCAGCCTTGACGCGGTCATCATCCGTTCCGGCACGGTCAGCCAGCTTGAGCGGCGCATCCCCGCAGGTGCCGGCAGCATCTTCAGCTACTACCCGATCCAGGTGGTCAGCATTGACTTCGTGAAGGGCGACCGGAAGCGCGACAATTTCATCCAGCACTGCCCGGACTTTGTGATCGTGGACGAGGCGCACGGCGCCGCTTCCGCCACCGGGGCAAACGCCAACCAGCAGCAACGCCATGCCCTCCTGAAAGACCTCGCAGCCTCCCCGACGCGCCACCTCGTCCTGCTCACGGCCACGCCGCATAGTGGTGTTCCCGAAGCGTTCCGTTCCTTGCTCGCGTTGCTCCGCCCCGAATTTGCCAGCTACGAGATTACCGCGCTGTCGGAACCGCAGCGCATCGAACTCGCCCGCCACTTTGTCCAACGCACCCGCAAGGACATCGAGAAGGATTGGGAAGCCGAACACTGTTTCCCGAAGCGCGTCCCATCCGACGAGCATTACCCCCTATCCGACGCCTACGGCAAATTGTTCCAAGACACCTACGAGTTTTGCACCGAACTCGTCCGCACCGGCCAGTCGCTGGACAAACGCCAGCAACGTGTTCGTTATTGGGCCGCGCTCGCGCTCTTGCGCTGTGTCATGTCCAGTCCAGCGGCAGCCATCGCCGCCTTGGATCGCCGCGACAGCGCTTTGCCGCAGACGGAAGATGAAGTGGATTTCAGCCAGAACGTTTTTGAATCGTCCAACGAACAGACTGACGACAGCCAGCCCACACCGCCTGTGGAATCGGCGGAGCAGACCATGCCCGACGCCGGCCGCCGCAAACTCCGCGAACTCTCGCGCCTCGCCGCTGCCATCGCCCTCACGCCGGACGATACCAAGCTCGCCGGTTGCGCCAAGCTTGTCGCCGGCCTTCTCCGTGAAGGCTATTATCCCATCGTCTGGTGTCGCTACATCGCCACCAGCGATTACGTTGCCGAGGGATTGCAGCGCGCCCTGAGCCGCGAGTTCTCCGATGTCCGGGTCGCGTCCATCACCGGGATGCTCAGTGACGACGAGCGCCGTGCGAAGGTCGCCGAACTTACCCAGGAAAAACGGCGCGTGCTGGTCGCCACCGATTGCCTCAGCGAAGGCATAAACCTGCAAAACGCTTTCAATGCCGCGCTGCATTACGATCTCCCGTGGAATCCCAACCGCCTTGAACAGCGCGAAGGCCGCGTGGACCGCTTCGGCCAGACGTTGTCCAAGACCGTCAAAACCATCCGCTATTTCAGCCCGGACAATCCGGTGGACGGCGTCGTGATTCGTGTCCTGCTCAACAAGGCCCGCGAGATTCACCAGGCGCTCGGCACCCATGTCCCTGTGCCCGAAGAAAGCGAGTCGGTGACGCAAGCAGTCCTGAAGGCGCTATTCTTCCGTGGCCGCACCCTGGACGAAGCCATCCCCCAGATGGAACTCGGCTTGGAAATTCCCGAAGTGGCCGCGTTGCACCGAAGCTGGGACCTCGACGCGGCGCGTGAAAAAGAAAATCGCACTCGTTTTGCCCAGCGCGCCTTGAAGCCCGATGAAGTGCGCCAGGAACTTGAAGCCACCGACGCCGTCCTTGGCGACCCCGCTGCCGTCCGGCTGTTTGTCTTGAGCGCGGCCGAGCGCCTTGCAGTGCAAATCGCGCCCGACCGCCGCCCGAACGTCTATCGCATCATCGTCAGCCCCGAGGCTCGCGCCAGTTTGCCCACCGCCATCGCCGCCGCACTCCCGATCACCAAGACCGGCCACTGGTTTGTCAGCTTCATATCGCCCACGCCGGAAGGCGCGGAATACTTGGGCCGCAATCATCGTTTCATTGCCACGCTCGCGCAGTTTCTCATGGAGGAGGCGCTCACCAAAGGCACACTCGCACGCGCCTCCCGTTGCGGCGCAATCCGCACCCGCGCCGTATCCCGGTTGACCAATCTCTATTTGCTGCGGTTGCGTTTCCTTATCGAGCAGCCCGACCGAACACCGATGCTCGCCGAGGAAGTTCAGGTCTTCGGCCACACCGGCACGGCGGACAAACCCGTTTGGCTTGCTGGCGACGAAGTCCTTACGCTCCTTGAAAAAGCCCACGCCGACGCCAACATCGGCGACGAGGAAAGGCGCGAATTGGTTTCCGCCGCCCTCGCTGGCTGGGACAAATTGGATTCCGCCATCAAGGCGAACGTCACCGGCCGCGCCGAGGCGCTGACCGAAGCCCACCGCCGCATCCGCCAGGCCGTCTCCAAGCGCGTTCGCGGTCTTACGGTGAAACCGCAGTTTCCACCCGATCTCCTCGGCCTTCTCGTGCTGCAACCATTGGTGCAAAAATGAAGCCGCTTTCCACCCAATTTCATCCCTTGACAAAACTGGCCCGTTTGCTACCGTGTCTTCAGCAGACCCGCCACGCCTCTGCTCTTCGGAGTAAGCGCAATCTTGGTGGGTTTTTTATTTTCCAGAAAGGACAGTCAACCGGCTGACATGTCCTCCTTTCCCTCCATCCGAATTGAAGGCGGCCTGCTCGGCCCTGAGTTGCTTGACCAGGTGGTCGCCGCTGACGTGCCGGGCCAAAAGCCCGCCAACTTTGGACTCGAACCCAAACGCAATCTTACCGACGAGATTGCCGCCGCGTTCGCGGATTCACGCGCGCTCTGGGGCGTTTTCAAAAACCGCCTCGCGCGCTTGCCCGAAGACGACCTTGCCACGACCGTGACGCGCGACCAGTGGGCATTGCCATTTTTCGCGTTGCTCGGTTATCAAGCCCGCTACAATCCGCGCGCCTTCGAGGTTGACGGCCAATCGTTTGCCGTCTCCCACCGCGCCGGTGAAGCCGAAGACTCACCGCCCATCCATATCGTTGGCGCACGGCAGGAACTTGGCCGTGTGCCGCCCAGCGGACGCCCGCGCCTCGCGCCGCACTCACTCGTTCAGGAATATCTGAACCGTACTGAGCACGTCTGGGGTATCGTCACCAATGGCCTCACACTCCGATTGCTCCGCGACTCCACGCTTGTCCGCCGCCAGGCTTACATCGAGTTTGATCTTCAGGCCATTTTCGAGGAACAACGCTTTCACGACTTCGCCGCGCTCTACCGGCTCATCCATCGCAGCCGCCTGCCACGCGGCATGGCCGACGCCAACGAATGTCTGCTGGAAAGATACTACGCGCAGACCATCGAACAGGGCGGGCGGGTGCGCGAACATCTGCGCGATGGCGTCGAGGAATGTCTCAAACTTTTGGGCAACGGTTTTCTCACGCACAAGGACAACGACGAACTCCGCCAGAAACTAAATTCCAAACAACTCACGCCCGCGCAATTTTACCGCCAACTGTTTAGGATCGTTTATCGTTTCCTGTTTCTGCTCGTCTCCGAAGACCGTGGCCTCATCAGCCCCAATCCCATCTATCGCGACCACTACGGCATTGCGCGGTTGCGCCGGATGCTCGACGTGCAGGCCGCGTGGACGGATCACGCCGACCTATGGTTGAGTCTGCGCACGCTGTTCCACCTGTTTCAGGACGACAAGCTCGCAAAAATTCTTGATCTCGCTCCGCTCAATGGCGAACTGTTCGCCACGCAAACGCTCGACGATTGCGCGTTGAGCAACCGCGACCTCCTACACGCCTTCTGGTATCTTGCCTACTATCAGGAACGGGCGGGCGCACCCGCGCGCCGCGTCAATTACTCCGCGCTCGATGTCGAGGAACTCGGCTCCGTCTATGAAAGTCTGCTTGAATTTCATCCCGACGTTGCCACTGACGCCGCCGCGAAGCTGCACTTCGATCTTATCTTCGGCTCGGAACGCAAAACCACCGGCTCATTCTACACGCCGCCGGAACTGGTGAACGAACTCATCGAAAGCGCCCTCGTGCCAGTGGTCCGCCAGCGCCTTGACGACTCCAAGCGAATGGCGAATGGTGAGTGGCGAATGGTGGACAGCACATCCCGCGCCGTTTTTCAGGCTTATGCAAATCAACGACTATCGCGATCTGGAAGTTTGGCGGAGGGCACGCTCTCTGGCCAAAGCAGCCTACTTGCTAACCCGGCCATTCCCCAAGGAGGAGTTGTTCGCCATGACTTCGCAAATTCGCCGGGCGGCGACATCCATTCCGGCCAACATTGCGGAGGGCTGGGGACGGCACTACACGGCGGAGTTCATCCAGTTTCTGCGGAAGGCCAACGGCAGCCGGACGGAACTGGAAACGCATCTCACGATCTGCGTGGACGTGGGGCTATGCCGGGAGGAAGCAGTTCAGCCGCTGCTGGCGGAACTGCAAATCCTGGGGAAACAAATTCTAGCCCTCGAACGAAGCCTGGAGAAGCGGCGAGCGGCGAATCGCGAATAGCGAGTGGAGGAGAAACCCCATTCACCACTCGCCATTCCCCACTCACCGGCGACGAAGTCGCCCGCCTCTGGCGCGAAACCCCATTCGCCATTCGCCATTCCCTATTCGCCGCTCAAGCCCTGCTCTCGCTCAAGATTATTGATGTCGCCTGTGGATCAGGGCACATGCTGCTCGCCGCCGCACGGCGCGTAGGCAAGGAACTGGCCAAACTCCGTACCGGCGAGGACGAGCCGGCCCCGGAACGTATCCGCGAATCCATTCGCGATGTCATCAGCCATTGCGTTTATGGCGTGGACAGAAACCCGCTGGCCGTGGACCTCTGCCGTGTTGCCCTCTGGCTGGAAAGCCACACCGCCGGAAAACCCCTTACCTTTCTCGACCACCGCATCCGTTGCGGTGACTCTCTCGTCGGCGTGTTCGATCTCAGCGTTCTTGCAAAGGGGATCCCGGACAAGGCGTTCGACCCGTGTGAAGGCGACGATAAATCCGCGGCCCGCACCGCCGCCAAGCAGAACCGTGAAGAACGGCGCGGCGCGCAGGACTTGTTTGCCGTCCGCGATTCCCACGAAGCCGAGGCGCTCACCCGCCATAGCCGCGACGTGGACGCCATTCCCGACGATTCGCCGGACTTGATCCGCCGAAAGAAAGAATTGTTCGAGGCCAGCCACCGCGATCCGGCCTGGCTGCGCCAGAAACAAGCGTGCGACCTCTGGACGGCAGCCTTCTTTCAGAACCTGGTGAGCGGCGAATCGCGAATAGCGAATGGCGGGGAAAGTGCCGCTCGCCATTCACCATTCGCCGATTATCACCTCCGCTGCGCTCGCCGACCACCTCGGCGGTCGGCCAATTGACGCACGGCTTCATGGCCGCGCCGGAACGCTTGCACTGGGTCAACCGTTTTTCCATTGGCCGCTGGAGTTTCCAGAAGTTTTCTCCTCTCGCCCATCAGATGGGAAAAGGGTTTGGAGTGAGGGCGGTTTCGATGTCCTCCTCAGCAACCCGCCGTGGGAACACATCGAAGTGAAAGAACAAGAGTTCTTTGCGGCGCGCGACCAGCAGATTGCCGCCGTAGCCGGTGCTGCGAGAAAAGCACTCATAGCTTCGCTGCCGCGAACTAATCCCGTGCTGCACGAGGAGTTTACCGCTGCTGTCCATGCAGCCGACTGCTTGGGCAAATTCGTCCGGCAAAGCGAACGATTCCCTCTAACGGCGGTCGGGCGTATCAATACGTATGCCGTCTTCGCAGAAACGATCCTCCGGCTTCTTACTCCTACTGGTTGCGCAGGCGTAATTGTGCCTACAGGAATCGCAACCGACGACACGACGAAGCAGTTTTTTAGCGTTCTGGTAGGTCGCGGCCAACTATCGCGCCTCATCTCCTTCGAAAACGAGGAATTCATTTTCCCTGCTATCCACCATTCTACGAAGTTTTGTGCGCTAACCATCAACGGAAGAAGCAGACCCGTGCGAGAGACGCGCTTCTGCTTCTTCTTGCGTAACTTCGCTCAAATACGAGACGAAAGACGGCAGTTCGCGCTCGCCGCCGCAGACTTTGCAGCACTAAACCCGAACACGCTTACATGCCCAATTTTCCGCACCCGAGCGGATGCGGAGCTCACGCAAAAGATTTACATGCGGGTGCCCGTCCTAACAAGCGAGAAGCAATCAGGCGGCAACACATGGGCTATCCGCTTTATGCAGGGGTTGTTCAACATGTCCACTGACAGCGAGCTTTTCCGCAGTGCTCCAAGCGAAGATAGGTTGCCACTTTACGAGGGGAAGATGATGTGGCATTTTGACCACCGCTTTTCCACCTATGAGGGTGCAACTGAATCGCAGTTGAATGTCGGGATTCTGCCGCAGCCAACGCCAGACCAAAAAGCCATGTCTGCTTTTCGCGTTCGCCCTCGCTATTGGGTAGCCGAAACGGAAGTCTTGAATCGGCTTGCGCCCGCAACGGATGAAGAAACGACTTCATTGTCTAAAGGCAAGCTCACTGTGGGCGAATTGGCTAACCGCCAGCGCGAACGAGCACCTCAGTGGCTTCTGGGCTTCCGCAACATCACGAACACGACGAACGAGCGAACCGCGATTTTTAGCTTTCTGCCTCGCGTTGCAGTCGGTCACTCCACGCCGCTCGCGTTCACATCCAATCCCCCAGACCTACAACTCTGCCTTTTCGGGAACTTGAACTCTCTGGTGTTCGATTATGTGGTTCGCCAAAAGCTCGGTGGAACGAACCTTACGTTCGGCTACGTCTATCAACTTCCCGTTCTTCCGCCGAGTTTCTACCGGGCGGCGGACGTGGCGTATGTGGGGTCGCGGGTGTTGGAGTTGGTCTATACGGCGGACGACATGCGGCCTCTGTTCGAGGCCGTGCGAATGGGGAATGGAGAATGGCGAGTGGGGCCGGACCATTCGCCGCTCGCCACTCGCAATTCGCCATTCAAGTGGAACGAAGAACGGCGGGCGTTGCTGCGGGCGGAACTGGACGCCTGGTTTGCCCGCGCCTACGGCCTGACGCGGGACGAGTTGCGCTACATCCTCGACCCGGCAGACGTTCATGGCCCTGACTTCCCCGGCGAAACCTTCCGCGTGCTCAAAGAAAAGGAGCAGGCCAAATTCGGCGAATACCGCACCCGCCGCCTCGTCCTGGAGGCGTGGGATAAACTGCCACATTCATAAACTTATATGGACTGCCCACTTTGCAAATGTCGGGAGTGCAATGGCTACCCAGCCGTTGAACGAAACTCTACGGTTATCGAATGCAAGAACTGCGGGAACTTCACTTTAACCGCACAGGCTTCGCCTTTGATTGAGGATAATGGATGGAAATTGGCAGCTTACGTTGTTGAGCAGAACCGACGTGGAAACACCCCCATATTTTATTCGTCTCAAAGGTCTCTTCCATCAGATGCACTGGCGGGCAGCGTGGGCGTAGATGCCGTCATCCAAGCCTTTCCCGCCTCGGTCACGGAGAGATTGGATCGTGCTTTATTGAACTTGGCGGCAGTGACCAAGCGATTGGGGCAGCTCATTCAGATCAACGGAGCACCTAATCCGCTGCTTCTGGCGCAGGACGGAATCGAAGTCTTTTTCGTCATTCAGCAGTTTGGGCAGGAAGGCTATGTGAAGGGAACCACCAGTTCGCTACCGACACAAATCTCGCTTACGGCAAAAGGGTTGAATCGCGCTGCGGACTTGCAGCGGGGCCTCTTTGGACCGCTGAATAAACAGGTTTTTGTCGCGATGTCCTTTGACAAAACTCTGGACTCCGCTTGGACGGACGGTCTGAAATTGGGAATCGAGGATTGCCATTACACCGCCTTTCGTGTGGACGCAAAGGAACACAACGAAAAGATATGCGATGTCATCGTCGCCGAGATTCGGAAAAGTAAATTCCTCGTTGCCGATTTTTCATTACATCGCAACGGCGTTTACTTTGAGGCCGGGATGATGATGGGGCTGGGCCGGCCCGTCATATTCACCTGCCGCAAAGAGGACCTGTCAAACGCCCATTTCGATACCCGCCAATATAACCACATCGAATGGGAAACCCCTGCCGAACTCCGCGAGCGCCTCAAACGCCGCATCCAGGCCACTATCATCCCATGATCCCGTTCGCTTTCTAATCGTTTCACCATGCAAAATGAAGTGAACAAACAGGTAACGAGCGAAGATCGTCATGCACGGAACGGAATTCTGGAAGGCATTTTTATTCCTCATGCTCGCCGCCGTCGTGATCAATTTTATCAACCCGGAACGCCCAACTCCCAGAGGTTCATTCATTATACCTCTGCCGAGGCCGCAATCAAAATAATCAACAAAAAGCGGCTTTGGTTGCGGAATTCTGCCTGTATGGCTGACTATCGGGAGGTTCAACATGGTTTCAGTATTTTGCTGCGATATTTTTCTGTGCCCTCCCAGGCAAGTGCCTTTAAGGATGCCATCAATGTTTTCGCGCCAGGCGCCGCAGACGAGGCGATTAAGAACTTCGATAAGTGGTGGACTTCCGGCACTATACCGTTCAAGACATTCATTGCTTCGGTTTCGGAGCATGACGCTGACGAGGATTTTCATGGCCGTCTCTCGATGTGGCGTGCCTTCCACGGAAGCACAGCCCGTGTCGGTTTGGTCTTCAATATCCCCTTCCAGTCACCGGGGGCCGAGGCCATGAGATTGATCTTTAGTCCTGTCGCTTATTTCAAAGATGCCGAGGCCGACCAGTTGGTTCCCCAAGTGATCAAGAACATCAACGCAAACATCCCATTTTTAAGCTCTGTCGGGCGTCAGGAAATTGTGAATTGGGTTTTTGCTATGCTGCTTTTGGGGGTCACTTGTGTAAAACATGAGGGCTTTCGCGAGGAAAGAGAATGGCGGGTGGTCTATTGCCCCCATTTATACCCTTCGCCGCTGATTGAGTCGGCCAATGAAACTGTCGGCGGGATTCCCCAGATTGTTTTTAAGCTGCCGCTCGATAAATCACTGAATCCCGTTCTGGCCGATCTCGATATTTCTAATCTGTTTGAGCGGTTGATCATCGGGCCTTCTCCCTTTCCAGTCGCCATGGCCGATGCGTTTGCCGATGCGCTGACCAAAGCTGGCGTTGCTGATGCAGACAAGAAACTCTTCATCTCCAATATCCCGATTCGGTCATAATTGGCATCCGACAAATTCTCACCATGAAATCAAAAGTCAAAGTGACCAAAATGGCTGTTGGGAAAAATGAAATGATGACCATTGGGGACTTGCCGCGCGATTTCATGGAAGAAACCGGCCATACCCTCGCCGATTATTCCGTTGCCCTTGGATTTTCGGAAAACGGCAACCCCACTGAAATGCTGCCGATAGGCAGTGGCGTGCTCGTTCGCAAAGGCAACTGCCAAGGTATATTGACCGCGCACCATTGCATTCATAAACCCGGCCGTGATTTGCAAGTCGGGCATACCGCCGGGGATACGGTTTTGTTGCTGTTGAAACGGCGACAGCCCATGAAAATCCCTCCCGAAGTTTTGGTGAAACATGCCCTGGCTGTTCCCAAGACGGATGATTTCGGTCCTGATTTGGCATTTTTGGAAATCTTGCCGTGTCCACAGTTAGGCTCGCTCCAAGCAGCTTGTTCATTCTGGAATTTGGATAAAGATCCCACAAAGATTGCGAAGGGGTTTGGCATTGTCGGCACTCCCTTCGCGGTGATCGGTTTTCCTGAGGTGTTCTCTCAAAAAAGTGTGGAAGGGCTGGTCACACGTTTCAAAATGAAGCACATGACTTTTTATTACTCAATCGTCGCCGACGGATTGCCTGCGCGTGAATGCTGGGATTATGTTGAGGCGAATTGCTTGCACGACGAGAAATCTGATTTGCCAAAAACCTTTGCCGGGGTCAGCGGTGGGCCGGTTTGGGGGCTAAAGATCAAGCGGGATAAAAAAACCGGCAAGTTTAGCCTGCTGGATTTTGCGTTGATTGGGATCGCTTTTTTCCAGACGGGAATAAAAAATGAGGAACAGCGGATACGGGCGCATTTCATCAAATCAATTTACCGCGCTTGCTGGAAAAAACTGAAATAATTGGGACCCATGAGCATATTCAACCTGCATTCCACCGTTGTCGAGGACTACCGCGATTTCGTCCGCTCGTTTTTTTCCGTGGCCGATGACCGCGCCCGTGCGTTTATTGACCATGAATTGTTGGATGAAGCACGGCTTTGGCCGGAGGCGCTGCTGCAGGTCAGCCCGTCCTACGCCCGCGTCGCGTCCGTGGACGAACTGGCCGAACGCAACGTAATACTGCGGGAAACCGCGCACATTTTCCGCGACGACCGAGGAGAACCGTTCCACCTCTACCAGCACCAGGTCGAGGCGATGGAGCGCGCGGCGCGACGCGAAAGTTACGTCGTCACCAGTGGCACGGGTTCAGGCAAGAGTCTCACGTATTTCCTGCCCATCATTGATGCGTTCCTCCGAAACCACACTGCACCTGACCGGGTCGCGGCGCTGGTCGTCTATCCCATGAACGCGCTGGTGAACTCGCAGTTTGAGGCGTTGAAGAAATTGAAACGCGGTTACGAACAGCGCACGGGGCGTCGTTTTCCGGTCAGCTTCGCCAAATATACTGGCGACGTGCGGGGCGATGCCCGGCGCGAGGTGCAGACCCATCCGCCGCAAATCCTGCTCACCAACTACGTCATGGCGGAATTGCTGCTTGTGCGCCCGGATGATCAGAGTTTGCTCCCAAAGGCCGGGCCGGACGGGTTGCGATATTTCGTCTTCGACGAATTGCACACCTATCGCGGTCGGCAGGGCGCGGATGTCGCCATGCTCATCCGCCGCCTCAAGGAACGTTCCGCTGCGCCGGATGTTGTTTGCGTTGGCACGAGTGCCACAATGGTCGCCAACCGACAGGCTACGCCCTTGCAACGCAGGGAAACGGTTGCAGCCTTCGCCTCACAAGTTTTCGGGCGATCCATCACGGAAAATCAGGTCATTGAGGAAACGCTTGAACCGTTCACTTTGGGCGGCGCACCATCACCCCAGGAATTGACGGCTTCATTGACCGCGCCGTTGCCCGCAGCCCTGCCGGAATTTCGCCGTCACCCGCTGGCCCGCTGGTCTGAAGGCGAGTTTGGCGTCGAACCAGAGGAAGGCGGTCGCTTGCGCCGCCGCGTGCCTCGCACACTCACCGATGCAGCCACCCGGTTGACCGAGGCGACGGGCGCGACGCCGGAAGTCAGCCGCGAACGCTTGCGTGAATTGCTGACGCGCGGCGGTGAGTTGTTGCGCGACGACGGCGGGCGGGCGTTCGCTTTCAAGTTGCACCAGTTTATCGGCCAGGGCCGCGCCGTGTATGCCACCCTTGAACCGGCGGCCACGCGGCAATTCTCCCTTGAGGGCCAGGCATTCGCCGGGCCGGGCCGCTTGTTTGTCCCCATCCGATTCTGCCGCCAGTGCGGTCAGGATTATTACCACGTCATTCGCTCCCGCGACGGCTCAGCGTTTCGCGCCCATCCCGTCGGCATGGACACCATTGAGGACGGCGCAAAGGCCGGTTATCTCATGCTCGCCCCGTTGGAAAATGATTGGAGCGAGGATCGCATCCCGGAGGAGTGGCGCGACCGCAACGGACGGCTCAAACCGTCTTGGCGCGACCGCGTGCCGCAAGAGGTGTGGGTCAGCCCCAACGGGGACTTTTTCACCATGCCCCGCGACGGGGCAATCAAAATGTGGTGGCAGCCCGCTCCGTTTGCACTTTGTTTGAACTGTGGCGAGTTCTACCAGCGGCGGGAACTGGAGTTTGTCAAGCTGGCCTCTCTCTCCAGTGAAGCTCGCACGAGCGCGACCACCGTGCTTGCGACATCATTGCTCCGTCATGCCGCCGGCATGGAAGGCTCGCGGGACAAACTCCTCACGTTCACCGATAACCGCCAGGACGCATCGCTCCAATCCGGGCATTTCAACGATTTTATCCATGTCTCGCTGCTCCGTTGCGCCTTGCACGCCGCCTTACAGCGCGACAATGAACTGACCTTTGACCGTGTCGCCGAGGCGGTCGTCGCCGCCAGCGGCCTGACTGTGAGCAGCGTCGCCAAAAATCCGGAACTCGATCCGGCCTCCCCCGCCGCCGAAGACGTGATGAGGGTGTTTGTCGAACTGACCGAGTATCGCATCTACGAAGATTTGCGGCGCGGTTGGCGCGTTGTGCAGCCCAACTTGGAAAATGTCGGCCTGCTTAGGGTGGGCTATCGCGGGTTGGAGGCGATGTGCGCCGACAATGCCCGCTGGCAATTCCATCCGGCCATCGCCGCCCTTGCCGCGCCCGACCGCGAACGCCTCGTGCGGGCTTTTCTGGACCAGTTTCGCCGCAAGCTCGCCATCGCCGCACGCTGTTTGCAGGAAACCAACCAGCAGCAACTCCGCAGACGCGCAGAGCAGCACCTTAACGACTTTTGGGGCCTGGACGACACCGGCGCGGAGTTGCGCGCGGCCAACCGTTTTGTGCGCGAAGGGGCGTCCCAACGTCTCGCCGAAGGATTCAGCCTCGGCGAAAGAAGCAAACTCGGCCGCTTTCTGGCCGACGAACTTGGCCTTGACCCGGCAGGATACGACACGTTCCTCGACAACTTCCTTGCGCTGTTGGTCGGTCAGGGATTCCTCCGGCGGCTGGAGCCGTTGGACGACCACCAGTTCTTTCAACTTGATGCCGGTTGCCTGCTCTGGCGTTTGGGCGACGGCAGCGCACCACCGCTCGACCCGCTCTATGCCCGGCGCACCGGCGCGGAGGGTTATGTTGAAACACCGCCGCCGGTGAACGCATTTTTCCAGCGTTTCTATCGCGACTCCGCTGCCGCGCTGGCCGCCCTTGAAGCCCGCGAACACACCGCCCAAGTTGTCAAACCCGGCGAGCGTGAGCGCCGCGAACGGCGTTTCCGTTGGGAGGACAGTGACACAACGAAGGAACGCGACGGCCTTCGCCGCCTGCCATACCTCGTTTGTTCGCCCACGATGGAACTTGGCGTGGACATCGCCGACCTCGACCTGGTCCACATGCGCAACGTGCCGCCCACGCCCGCCAACTACGCCCAGCGCAGTGGCCGGGCTGGACGCCAGGGCCAGCCGGGATTGGTGTTCACCTACTGCGGCTCGGTCAACAGCCACGATCAGTATTTCTTCCAGCGCCGCGCTGACATGGTGGCCGGGAGTGTGCGTCCGCCGCGCCTCGACATTGCCAACGAGGCGCTGGTGCGGGCGCATCTGCACGCGGTCTGGCTTGCTCAAGTGCGACTGCCGCTTGGCGAAAGCATCGAGCAGGTCATCAATACCGACGACGAACAACAACTCCCGCTGAAGCCGGAGGCAGACACGGCGATTCAACTTTCCGAAGCGGCGCAAAACGAAGTGCGCGAACGCGCCCGTCGCATCCTCCAGTTTGACCGCGCGGCTCTCGCCAACGCGGGCTGGTTCAGCGAGGCGTGGTTGCAAACCGTCATCGCCGAAGCTCCGGCGAATTTCAACCGCGCCTTTGATCGCTGGCGCGAATTGTTCCGGGCGGCCACACGGCAGATGACGGAAGCACAAATCGCCCGCCGCCGTGCCCGACAACGCGATGAGCAGGAGGAGGCGCGGCGGCGCGAGGATGAGGCAGAGCGACAATTGAATATTTTACGGCAGCGAGGCACAACGCGGGAGGATAGCGATTTTTATCCCTACCGCTATCTCGCCAGCGAAGGATTCCTGCCCGGCTACAATTTCCCCGCGTTGCCAGTGCGCGCCTGGGTGCCGCGAGACGATGGCGAGTTTATTTCCCGCCCGCGTTTTCTTGCTTTGCGCGAGTTTGGCCCGAACAACATTGTTTATCACGAGGGCGCAAAATGGGAAATCGTCAGCTTCCAGTCGCCCCCCGGCGGCTTGGAAGAACGGCGCAGCCAGAAACGATTTTGCAGCGTTTGCGGGAGTTTCTGCGAAACGACGCTCGACCGTTGCCCCGACTGTGATACCCGGTTCGATCCCACGAACAGCGAACTGCTCGAATTGTTGGAACAGCCCAACGTGCGTTGTCGCCGCCGCGAACGCATCACTTGCGACGAGGAAGATCGCAGGCGACGCGGGTTTGAGTTGCGAGTTGCCTACCAATTTGCCGGTGAAGCTGGCGGCACACGACGCATTCGGGAAGCAGATGTCATGGTCGGCCAGACGCCGGTGCTTCGCCTCACCTATGGACCGGCTGCCACCTTGCTGCGCGTCAATCGCGGCTGGCGCACGGCGGATGCCCCCGGATTTCTCGTGGATATGGAGAACGGCGAGGTGCTCAACGCCCCGCCGCCCGCTACCGGCCCAACCCCACGCCCGCGCCGGTTGGAGCGGTTGCAGTTGGCTGTCCAGTCAACGCAGAATCTTCTTTTGGTGCGCCTGCTCCGCCCGGAACTCCGCAGCGATGCCGGGATTGAGGCCACGCTTCAATATGCCCTCCAGCGCGGCATGGAACAGTTATTCCAATTGGAAGAATCCGAACTTGGCGCGGAACGTGTCGGGGAAGGTGAACAGCGATCCATTTTGTTTTATGAGTCGGGTGAAGGCGGTGTGGGCGCATTGCGCCGATTGGTGGACGAAGCGGACGCGGTCGCACGTTTTTCCGTCGAGGCGCTTGAACGATGCCATTTCGACGCCGCTGGCGCTGACCAAAAACCGTCCTGCTTGGCCGCCTGTTATGAGTGCTTGATGAGCTTCGGCAACCAATACGAATCGCTCACGTTGAATCGCTATGCCCTCCGCCAGCACCTTCTCGATCTGGCCGGTGGCCGCACGTTCCCACGCATCGCTGGTCGAGATTGGAATGCGCACCTGGCATGGCTGCGTTCGCTAACGGATTCACGCTCGGACATCGAGCGCAACTTTCTCACGGCGTTGGCCGGGGGCTTTCACCGCCTGCCCGACGGGGCGCAAAGGCCTATCCCCGACCCACGCTGCATTCCGGACTTTTTCTACACGCCAAACGTGTGCGTTTTCTGCGACGGCTCCGTGCATGATGAACCCGCCCAGGCCGCACACGATGCCGAAATCCGCCGGGAATTGATCAATCACGGCTACCGCGTCTTGGTGATCCGCTATGACCGCAACATCGAGGAACAAATCGCCGCTGCACCTGAAGTTTTTGGCCGACGAGTGAACCGATAATTCCCGCTCGACTTATGCAACTAAAAGACAGAATTAAGCGAACCCTGAAAAAGGAGTATGTCGGCGAGCCCGCCTGGAAGGCGTTCATCTACTGGTGGCTGGCCGCGAACGGCTACGATTACGAAATCCGCCGTGAACGGGTAAATTTCGTCGACGGCTGGCGCGACGGAGGAATCGATGCCATTGCGTGGCCGCTTGAGAACCAGAGTCGTAACGAAGTTCTAATTGTCCAGTCCAAGTATTTCGGCCAACCGCCAACCAAAAAAGACCTGGAGCGCTTTCAAGGTGCCATCCAAGCCCTCAACGGTCCCCTCGACGATTTTCAAAACTGGCTTGCAGGCTGCCGTGATGACCTTCACAGGTTGTATCGCCGACTTCGCGAGGAACGCCGCCGCCACCGCTATATCCTTATTACCCCTTCCCGCTTCAAATCAGGTCAGAAACGCTTTTTGCTGGCACGGGGCATCGAAGTTCATGACACGGATATCCTTGCCAACTTGGAGCGAAATTACACCGAGGGGAGAACACCGCGCCTCGACGAGTTTAGAATCGCCAGCGCCACGCCACCCAGAAAGGTCGCCGATGCCAACGGCACATCAGTATGGATCTTCACCGTCTCTGCGCGTGAACTGGGCTTGGCATTTGAGCGTCACGGCAATGTCCTGTTCGCCGGCAACATTCGTTACGCGTTGCGGGGCCAAACTGCCCGGCGTGTACGCAGCGGTATGCTCGAAACCATTCAACAGCACCCCCACGAATTCGTCTTCTCACACAACGGGATCACCGTCACGGGCGACCGCATCCAAAAGCGCGGTAATCGGGTCACGATGCGTTCCGCCACAATTGTGAACGGCGCGCAGACAGTTTCCTATCTTGGAAATCCCAACGTAATGAAGCATCTCGCCAACAGTCCCGCCCGCGTGATCGTGAAATTCGTGGAGGTCGATAACGTGGAGATGTTGAACGATATCGAATCCAAGGTGGCGTTTCGGTCCAATAACCAAAACAAGGTTGACCCCAGCGATTTGATGATTGAACTTCCATCGCTGGTATCCCTCCAACGATACTTCCGTCGTCAAGGCGTTCACCTTGAACGCAAGAAGGGCGAGCAGAAAATACGCTTCGGCGAACTTGGAATCGCCAAGGAGCGTCTCGCGCAGATCCTCGCGGCAGTGAATTCAGCACAAGGCGCAGTAAAGGGCAAACGCAAACAGGAACTCTTTGAAGACTCCGCGCACGGACTGTTCAGCGAGTACGATGCTTCGGAAAACACCCGCGCCGAAGCGGTCACCTGGACACGGGTGGATTCCATTTTCCGCAACGCCATTTACCAGTTCGCGAACCAGAAACGCCGTAAGCGAGGCCAGCTTGCCGAGTTAGCCTCGTTGACCGTGTTTAATCGCGTCCTGCGTTCCACTGGATTGAAAAGTGCCTTTCTGCGCACCATGAACCGCTGGGATTCCGACCATTACGACCTTGAGCGATTTCTTGAGCATTCTTGCAAAGTGGTCGTTTCGTCCCTTCTTCGGTGCTCTTCTCAGCACAAAAAGAACGAACCGGCCTTTTATAAAGCGTTGGAATCCGTGAAACCCGCCGTGGAGACTTCAGTTCGGCGTTCGCGCCGGAAAATTCGCGAAGTTTACCGTGAGTATTTAGGCCACTAGCCATGAATTATCGCGACAACTTTCGTGACCCGTGCTCGCAAGAGCACCGGCTGTCCGCCAACTGGCTCATTTTGATGCTCCTTTCACGATGGCCTTTTCCTCCTCGGTCAGCCATGTGAGAGGCACCAAGTATTCGTTATCTCGCCAACGTTCCGTCAGACTGACATGTGCCAACCCCTGCCATGTTTCCTCATCAGCATGCTCCAAAACGATAATCTGAAGGCGCCTTTCAGTGCGCTTAACCGATGTTCGCCTCATGAACTCAGCACAGATGGGTGTAATTGAGGACCAGACTCATGAGAATTCTCCGGCCATTATGCCTCGTCGGTCTGACGTTTTTTGCGCTGCTGGCGCGCGCCGCCGAGGATGGCTTGCAACGGGTTTGCTTTCGCGAGGTGGACACGCTATTCGCCAATCCCGGCCAGGGGTGGATGAGCCAGCAACGCAATCCCATTGGCGGGACGCGTTTCCCCTGCTCGGTGGCCTACATTCGGTTCGACTGGGCGGATGTCGAGCCGCAGGAGAGCCAATACAACTGGAAGTTCCTTGACGACGTGATCTCGGCCTGGAAGCCGCGCGGCGCCGCTGTGGCCATGCGCGTCATGACCGCCAACGCGCACAGCGGCGGCTATTATTCCTCGCCCAAATGGCTTTTCGACGCCGGTTGCAAGGGGTTTGAATACAATGTCGGCGGCGGCGATCCGACCAGCGGCGGCCGGGCCATCCCGCGCATCGAACCGGATTACGCCGACCCAATCTTCCTGGCCAAACATGGTGCATTCATCGCCGCGCTGGGAAAGCGGTATGACGGCGCTCCGGGCGTGGAGTTCCTCGACATCGGTTCCTACGGCATCTGGGGCGAGTGGCACACGACACATCCCGTGCCCGTCGCCGTGCGCCAACAAATAGTGGACATGTATTTGCAGGCCTTCCCGAAGACTCCGCTGGTTTGAATGTCCGACGATGTGGAGGTGATGGGCTACGCTCTGGCCCACGGGGCGGGCATCCGGCGCGACGGCGTCGGTTCGCCCTGGCACGAGCAGAACTGGATTGGCTCGCCGCGCTACGCGGGGGTTCAAGGCATGGCGGACGCATGGAAAAAGGCGCCGGTGGTGGTTTTTGAATGGTATGGCGACTACGATTACCTGAAGTCGCAAGGCTGGTCATTTGACGCGGCGGTGAACTTCATGCTCAACAACCATGTGGGCCTGATCAACGACAACATCGGCCGGGTGCCGCCCGAGGCCATGCCGCAAATGGAAAAGCTCGCCCGTCTGGCCGGGTATCGCTTCGTGCTGCGGGAGGTGGCGCACGAGAAGTCCGTGCAGCACGGGGCGGCCTTGGACGTGAAGATGAAATGGGCCAACGTGGGCGTGGGCAAACTTTATCGTCCCTTCGAGTTGCGTCTTTCCCTGCGCAACGCCGCTGGCCAAACTGTCGTCACCAACAAAGTCGATACTGACCCACGCGAGTGGCTGCCCGGCGAACGGGAGGTCGCGGCGGTGGTACAGATACCGGCGAGCCTGGAGAGAGGAGATTACACCCTGGCCGTCGCATTGATTGACCCAGCCAACCCGGGGCGGACGCTGAATTTGGCAATGGACGCGCCGGCAAAGGACGGCTGGTATCTGGTCAGCCGGATAAGGGTTGAATGAACTGAGGCTAATATGAAAAATACAATGATTGACAGATCAAAGACGGCGCTGGTGGTCATTGACCTCCAGAAAGGGATTGTCGGTCGGCAAACCGCCCCTCATGCGTCGGACCTCGTGGTACGAAACGCGGCGGCTCTGGCCGAGGCGTGCCGGAAACACGGGATGCCGGTTTTTTGGGTCAGGGTTGCCCTGTCGCCGGACGGCAAAAATGCCCTGCATCCGGTCGCGGACGCTCCCATGCAGTTTCAAAAGCCGCCACCGGATTGGACAGAGATTGTCCCGGAAATGGGTCCCAAACCAGGCGATTTTGTGATCACCAAACGCCAGTGGGGCGCGTTTTACGGGACGGAGCTTGATTTGGAATTCCGAAGGCGCGGGATAACGGCCATGATCCTGTGCGGCATCTCGACTGGCGAACGACAATTAAAATTTTCCAGTGACGACAATTAAAACTTGCCGGTGGTTGTGGGAGCATTGGGCAGCGGTTTGTGTCCTGAAGCTGTGTGGTTTCAGGGCAGGAGCCGAAGAGCCCATG